>Ga0126378_10000506_pt1 | contig 28756 bp, 29 predicted proteins | sample PanSoiMetPlot_23_FD_92587 | JGI IMG/M metagenome (GOLD analysis project Ga0126378, IMG submission 92587) | Tropical forest soil microbial communities from Panama - MetaG Plot_23 | ecosystem: Environmental > Terrestrial > Soil > Tropical forest > Bulk soil | place: Panama | collected 2016-02-17
CTTGCCGTCTTCTCGCGATCGAGCGCATCACCTTCGAGCGGAACAACTTCCGACGGCGCGTGCTCCTTGTAGACAAACGCGCGCTCCAGCGCGAGATCGACGAAGCCGGTGATGATATCGCCGGAGAAGGTCGGTATCTGTCGCAGCAGCAGCTTGCCACGCGAGGCGGGCTGCAAGAGCCTCAGCGCCTCATGAATGGTGGAATCCGCCTTATCGATCTTGTTGAGAAACAAAAAGCGGGGAATTTTTTGCGCTTCAAGCTCGCGCAGAATGAGCTGAAGCTGCGGCACCTTTTTTTCGTCGAGCTCGCATACCACCACAGCGGCGTCGACTGCCGGCAGCGCCGCGCGCATGTCGTGCACGAATTCAACCGACCCCGGACAATCGACGAAAGTATAGGTATCGCCCATGAAATTGGTGCTGGCAATGGAGAGTTCGACGCTCATCTTGTGATGACGCGCTTCCTTGCTGGCGTCGCCGACCGTGTTTTCCGCCTCGACCGTGCCTTGACGCTGGATCGCGCCGGTACGCGCGAGGATCGCCTCGAGCAGCGTCGTCTTGCCGCTCTGGAATGGGCCCACCAGCGCAATGCACCGTGGACCCGTCGCTCGTGTGCCGTTCTGTGCCATTCTCCGCCTCCGATAGCGACGAGATACGGCCCGTTCTGTGAGACCGTTTGAACCATCGTTTCAGGCCGGAGGGGGACTTGGCAAGGGGCGTCGTTGTTCCACACACGACGGCAAAGCGCGCAGGACGATACACGCTTCATCCCAATGAAAACGGCCGCCTCGAAGGCGGCCGTGACCGCACGGAACTGCGCCAGCTAGGGGCCGGGGCGCAGATGAAGTTCTGCCACACCCAGCGCGAGGTTCACTCCGACCGAAGTGGCTATCGAGACCGGCTGCAATGCGACCGTATTGCTGGAACCGCCGATGAGAACGTTGGCGCCGAGACCCGCGGCGACCGTGACCTGACCTGTCGCACCGAAATAGTCACCGGCGAGAAAGGTCGGGCCCGGCGGCGCGATGCTATCCGTGAACACCGCCCACACCATAACCCCGCCGCCGGTGGCGCCGATATCCAGCCCGAACTTGCTGATCGAGCCGTTGTAGACCTGCTGCGGTCCCGGCGGCTCCGGCGCGAACGTGCAGGCGACCGACTTCTGCGAGCCGATGATGAAGCTCATGCCGGCTGAGATGTCGCAAGTCAGGACACCGGCCCGCACGCGCTGGGCCGCCGCTGGCTCGGCGCACGCAACGGCGAGCGCTAGCGCCGCTGTCCCGACGGCATAACGAAACATATGGACCCTCCTTTTGCTCGATTGCACAAGCCCGATGGGCTGTGAGTCATCAGCCGACGTTACGCAAGATCGTCATCATCATGTCAAGTTGCCGCAAAAGCGCTGGATGCGCCGGCACGCTTCCTCGACGTCCTCGGTCTTGGTCGCATACGAGATGCGGAACGCGGGACCAAAACCGAACGGCGTGCCCTGCACCACCGCCACGCCTTCCGCCTCCAACAGCTCGCTGACGAAATCCCCGTCGGTGACGAGCTTATGACCGGTCGACGCAGTTCTGCCGATGGCACCGGCACAAGACGGATAGACGTAAAACGCGCCCTCGGGCTTCGGGCAATGGATGCCGCGTGCCTGGTTGAGCATCGATACGCAAAGGTCGCGTCGCTCTCTGAAGATGGCGTTGTGCTTGGCGATGAAATCCTGTGGTCCGTCGAGCGCCTCGACCGCCGCCCATTGCGACACCGCCGTCGGATTCGAGGTCGATTGCGACTGGATCATCGCCATTGCTTTGATCAGCGGTTCGGGCCCGCCGCCGTAACCGATGCGCCAGCCGGTCATGCAATAAGTCTTAGAGACGCCGTTCACTGTCAGTGTGCGGTTGTAGAGCCGAGGCTCGACCTGAGCCGCCGTGGTGAACTGGAACTCGTCGTAGACGAGGTGCTCGTACATATCGTCGGTCATCACGTAAACATGCGGATGCCTGACCAGGACGTCGGTCAGCTGCTTGAGCTCGGCGCGGGTATAGGCCGCGCCGGTCGGGTTCGACGGAGAATTGAGCAGCACCCATTTGGTCTTGGGCGTGATCGCGCGCTCGAGCGCCACGGCGGTCATCTTGAATCCCGACTCGATGGTGGTGGGCACGCCGATCGGCTCCCCGCCGGCGAGCATGACCATCTCGGGATAACTCACCCAATAGGGCGCCGCGAGGATCACCTCGTCACCCGGATCAAGCGTCGCGACGAGGGCGTTATAGAGCACCTGCTTGCCGCCAGTGCCGACGATGATCTGGCTCGGCTTGTAGTCGAGGCCGTTCTCGCGCTTGAACTTGCGCGCGATGGCGGCTTTGAGTTCTGGAATACCGTCGACCGCGGTGTACTTCGCCGCCTTGCCGCCTTCGATCGCCTTGATGGCAGCGCGTTTGATATTCTCCGGCGTATCGAAGTCCGGCTCCCCCGCACCCAATCCAATTACGTCGCGGCCAGCAGCTTTGAGCGCCCGCGCCTTGTCCGTAACCGCGATGGTGGCGGACGGCTTGATGCGCTTGAGCGATTCTGCGAGCAGGGCCATGAGAATCTCCGGTTGCCGGGCGCGAGCTTCCTAATAGGGGCCGCCGCCGCAGGCAAGCCTCAATCATGGATGCACACACCGGTGTGATCGGCCGGCGCATGACGGCACGTGATTTTGACGCCGCCAGCCGTTACACTGTCCGCAACGAAAGTCCCCCCGGGAGGACGCCATGAAGCTCACACCCGAGCAGATCAAAACCTTCGACGAGCAGGGCTATCTGTTTTTCCCGAATTGCTTCGCCGAGGAGGAGGTCGCGGTTCTACGCAGCGAGGCCGACAAAATTCTCAGAACCAACCGCCAGGAGGTCTGGCGCGAGAAGACCGGCGCCCCGCGCACCGCTTTCGCCGCCCATACTTACAACGAGGCCTTCCGGCTGATGGCGCATCACCCGCGCCTGGTCGACCCGCTCCAGCAGTTGTTCGGGGAAGGCGTCTATGTCCACCAGTTCAAGATCAACGCCAAAGCGGCGTTCGAGGGCGACGTCTGGCAATGGCACCAGGATTACGGAACCTGGGCGCGCGACGACGGCATGCCTGAGCCGCGCGCGATGAACATCTCGATCTTCCTCGACGAGGTCCTGCCCATCAATGGCCCGCTCATGCTCATTCCCAAGAGCCACAAATATGGCACGCTTGCCGCCGGCCACGACACGAACACCACCTCCTACCCGCTTTGGACCCTCGATGCGCAGACGGTGACGCGGCTTTGTGCCGAAGCTGCTCCGCCGCACGGCATCGGCATCGTGGCGCCGACCGGCAAACCAGGCTCGGTGCTGATGTTCCACGGCAATCTCGTGCATGCTTCACCGCCGAACATCACCCCCTACCCGCGCAAGATCGTTTATCTCACGCTGTGCGCCGTCTCCAACCACATCACCAAATTCACCCGCCCCGAATGGATCGCACACCGCGACTTTGCATCGATCGTACCGGTGGAGGACGATGCTCTCCTCGCGCATGCCCGCGCCCATCGCGTCGCGGCCGAATGACGCAGAAATGATTTTCTGCGACTGAGGAGCGCGGCAGCAGTTGTTCCCTGCGGCTCGCCGCCGCGGTAGTGGACGACCACTCCTCGGGTCCCTCGTCATGACATTGCCGTCGTGATGGGCTAAGCCGTCGAGGACACGGCGGAGGAGCACCGCCGGAGGAAAGGCGATGTATACGCTCTATTCCATGCAGCGATCGGGCAATAGCTATAAGGTGCGTCTTGCGCTCGCCCAGCTCGCAATTCCCTACCGCCTCGTCGAGATTGATATCCTCAAAGGCGACAGCCGCACGCCGGAGTTCTTGGCCAAGAACCCGCACGGCCAGGTGCCGCTGCTCGAAGCCGCGCCCGGCCGCTATCTTGCCGAATCGAACGCGATCCTGTGGCACTTGGTGAGCCGAACGCCGCTGCGGCCTGAGCACCGAATCGATCGCGCCGAAGCGCTGCAATGGATGTTCTTCGAACAACACAGCATTGAGCCCAATATCGGTGCCGCCTATTTCTGGCTCGCGCTGGTCAAGGGCGGCCGCGAGCTGCAACAGCACGCGCTCGAGGACTGGATCGAAGAAGGATACCGCTCGCTCGCCGTGATGGAGCATCACCTCAAACACCACCGTTATTTCGTGGCTGACCGCTACACCGTCGCCGACATCGCGCTCTATGCCTACACCCATCTCGCGCATGTCTGCGATTTCGATCTCGCGAGCTTTCCCGGGATCCGTGCGTGGCTCGAGCGGGTGAAGGCGCAGCCCGGACATATCGCCATGGATTGGCAGCCCGCGAACGTGGTGGCGGCGGAATAAGCGTACGGGCAGGCGGCAACTCGGGGAGCAAGCCGGGGCGTGTCGCTCTCGCTTTCGTCGTTTCCGCGGAAGCGGGAAAGCTCGCGAGAAATTCGTGATTATGGGTCGGAGCTTTCGCGCGGACGACCGAAGAGCAATCGGGGCCGTCGTTGCGCGAACAGGGACGCCTCGGCCGTTAACGCTTCGTTAACCAAAACACACAAATTTGCCCTGCTTCGCCAAAGCCTTCGCCCAACTCCGGCCGAACCGACGCCGGCATCAGCCGCAACAAATTGCTCGACTGATTCGAGGAGATTGAGATGCCCAAGACGTTAGTCCGGCGTAGCGCATTCGAGCGCGACACTCGCCAGGGCTGCGCGCCGAGGCAGCGCCCGATTGCTCTCGTCGAATTGATCACCACGGCCGCGCTCGCGTTATCAACCGCCGTCGCCGTCACCGCGGTCTCGATCGGCTTCGCGCGCGCCGAGGTCATCGGCGCCGTCGGCGCCGGCGACCTCCTGCCGTTCTCGATTGCGTTGTGCATCGGCTGGCTGTTCACCGCGATCGGCGCGGTCGCCGCGATAAGCGCCGTCATTGCGCGGCGCAACTAATCAGTTTGGGCGGCCGGGTCGGGGGAAGGTACTGCCGCGCGTCATCGACGCGCGGCAGTGCTGTTATAGGCGTCTCATTCCGGCTTGACGTTCGCGGCTTTGATGATCGGCCACCATTTCTCGATCTCGGCGCGATGAAAGGCGCCGAGCGCCTCCGGCGTCTGCTCCTCACGCGTCGCAATGACGTGTCCGAGCTCGGTGAGTCGCTGCCGCACGGTCGCATCGGCCAGCGTGTCCACGACCGCGCCGTTGAGCTTGGCGACGATCTCCCGCGGCGTGCCTTTGGGAACCCACAGGCCGTGCCAGAATGAGATGTACATTCCGGACACCCCCACCTCGTCCATGGTCGGCACATCGGGCGCGGCAGGCCAGCGCTCTTTCGACATCACGGCGAACGGTCTAATCGCGCCACTGCGCAGGAACGAGAGGGTTTGCGAAGCCTCGGCGCAAAACATGTCGATCTGCCCCGCCACGAGATCCTGCATCACCGGCGCGCCGCCGCGGTAGGGAACGAGCTGAAAGCTGGTGCCGGTCTTCTGCTGGAAGTAAAGCAGGCAGATATGCGCCCCGCTACCGGCCCCCACGGTAGCGGCCGATGCTTTGCCCGGGTTCGCCTTGAGCCAGGCGATCAACTCTTGGGCGGTCTTCGGCGGCAGTGCGTTCTTGCCGACAATCATCAACGGCGTTGCGCTGATCCGCGACACCGGCTGCATTTCCAGCACCGCGTCGTGCACCGCCGGATACATGGCGCCGGCGCCGACGTGGCTCGTCCAATTGCCGATGCTCAGCGTATAACCGTCGGGTGCCGCTTGCGCGGCGCGCGCGACGCCGATGCTCGCGCCGGCGCCGGTCACGGTCTCGACGATCACGGGTTGGCCGAGCGAGACCCGCATGCGCTCGCCCAAAAGACGCGCGAGTGTATCCGTCGGCCCGCCGGCGGGGAACGGCACGATGATGGTGATAGGGTGCGATGGATAGGTTTGCGCGTAGGCGTCAGTGGCGCCGCCGACTGCGAGGGCAATCGCCGTGGCAATCGCGATCGTCTTCATGGGTCGCCTCGCCTGTTCACCTGAGATCTTGTTTGCGAACGATGACACGCGGTGCACGGGCGGGAAAGTGAATAATGCTGTCACACCGATGTGAAGCGCCGCCCACTTGCTGGAAGATCGACGGCAACGCATCGTTGTCGCATCAACACACGACGAATTGACGCCGCGGGTCGGCGCGGCGCACAAGGAGCATTGCATGAGATGGTCCGCCCTGGTGTGCGCGGGCACGCTCGTTGCGGCCGGTTGCGCCCCCGCCAGCGGACAAGTTTTTCATTCTTCCGCCGGCGATTTCGTGGTGCAGACCGCGGCCAAGGGACTCGATCACCCCTGGGCACTCGCTTTCCTACCCGACCGCCGCCTGCTGGTCACCGAACGTCCCGGGCGCGTGCGCATCATCGCCAAAGACGGCACGCTCCCTCCCGCCCTCGTCGGCGTGCCGAAAGTCTTCGCCGCGGCCCAAGGAGGTCTGCTCGACATCGTGCTCGATCGCGGTTTTACGCAGAATCAGACGATCTATTTCTGTTATGCCGAGCCGGTGGAAGGCGGCGCACGCACCGCACTCGCCCGCGCTCGGCTCCTCGACGAAAGCAGCCCTCGCATAGAGGCCGTCGAGTTAATCTTCCGCCAGGCAGGTCCGCTCTCGACCGGCAATCATTTCGGCTGCCGCATCCTGCAGACGCCGGACGACAATCTCTTTGTTACCCTGGGCGAACATTTCACCACCCGTGACCAGGCGCAGAATCTGGGCAACCATCTCGGCAAGATCATCCGCATCCGGCCCGATGGCTCGGTGCCTGCGGACAATCCTTTCGTCGGCAGGGCTGCGGCCAAGCCGGAGATCTGGAGTTACGGCCACCGCAATCCGCAAGGCCTCGCGCTCCACCCCGTGACCCGCAAGCTGTGGGAGCATGAGCATGGACCGCGCGGCGGCGACGAGGTCAACATCATCGAGAAGGGCAAGAATTATGGCTGGCCGGTGATCGGCTACGGGATCGACTATAGCGGCGCCAGAATTCACGAGAGCACACACAAAGCGGGCATGGAGCAGCCGCTCAAATACTGGGTGCCGTCGATCGCCCCGTCGGGCATGACCTTCTACAGCGGTGATTTGTTTGTCCGCTGGCGCGGCGCTTTGTTTCTTGGCGCGCTGGCCGGCCAGATGTTGGTCCGGCTCGAACTCGATGGCGAGAAAGTGGTGAATGAGGAGCGTCTGTTGCAGCAATTGCGCGAGCGTATTCGCGACGTACGGGAGGGCCCGGATGGCGCGCTGTGGCTAGCCACCGATAGTAGCTCCGGTCGCATTCTGCGCCTTGTCCCTGCTAAATAGACCATTCAGAGATCGGGCGGCTAGCGCGTCGAAAGCGCGCGAAGCCGCTTCCATAACCCGCACGGTCGAAAGTGATGCCTCTGCTTTTTTCGCGAAAACTATCCGCGAGGCCTGTCATAGTCCCGACACGAAGCTTCTCTACCCGCCCGCATCCGATCAATGCAGCGAGCGGCGGTCAGACGCAATCAGTGGCGTCGGCGCGGAATCGCTGCCCTTTCGAGTAGGTGTCATGTTCTCGCTCTTCGAGCGGCTGTTGAGGCCGACCGAGTCACCCGAGCAGGCGGTGCCCCCGCCCGATTTTGTCGCGTTCTTCTGGCACTTCGCCCGCCAGGCGAAGGGCCTGTTCGCGGCATTGTTCGCCGCCGGGTTGGTGGTGGCGCTGCTCGACTCGACGGTTCCCGTGTTCATGGGACGGATCGTTACCTTGATCACTACGGGCGAGCCGCATGAGCTGTTCGCGAGGTTCTGGCCGCATCTCTTGGGCATGGCGCTCGTACTGCTGATCGCGCGGCCGCTCGCGCTGACGACACAGAACCTGATCGCCAACCAGGCGATCTCGGCCAACGTATCGAATCGGATCAGATGGCAGAACCACTGGTACTTGATGCGCCAGTCCTGGGCGTTCTTCCAGAACGACTTCGCCGGCCGCATCGCGAACCGGGTGATGCAGACGGGGCCCGCGATCCGCGAAACGCTGGTCGCGCTGCTCACCAGCGTTTGGTACATCCTGGTCTACGGCACGAGCGCGCTCATTCTGCTCGCATCCGCCGAGCCGGTGCTGGCGCTGCCGGTCGCGTTGTGGTTTCTCGGCTATCTGCTGCTGCTGCGGATATTGGTTCCGCGCATGCGCGACCGGTCCAAGGAGGTCTCTGAAGGACGCTCCCTGCTGACCGGGCGCATCGTCGACAGCTACACCAACATCCTCACGGTAAAGCTGTTTGCCCGCGCGCGCGAGGAGGACGCCTATGTGCGCGATGCGATCGATCACCACACTGGCCTGTTCTATCGCTCGCTGCGCCTCAACACGCTGTTCAGCTTTTGCCTGTCCTCGCTCAACGCGGCCATGCTGACGAGCACCGGCGCGCTTGCGCTGCTGTTATGGACCCGGGGCAGCGTCGAGGTTGGAACCGTGGCCATGGCGCTGCCGCTGGCGTGGCAGATCGTGAACATCGGCGGCTGGGTGGCGTTGCAAGTGACGTCGATCTTCGAGAACGTCGGCGTGATCCAGGAAGGCATGATGACCATCGCCCGCCCGATCGCGCTCACCGACCGGCCTGATGCCGCGATGCTGAAGGTCGCGCGCGGCGAGATCCGGTTCGAGAACGTGCGCTTCGGCTACGGGCGCGAGAGCGGCGTCATCGAGGACCTGACCCTGACAGTGCGGCCCGGGGAGAAGATCGGCTTGATCGGCCGTTCCGGCGCCGGCAAGTCGACGCTGGTCAATCTGCTGCTGCGCTTTTTCGACCTCGAAGGCGGTCGCATCCTGATCGACGGCCAAGACATCGCCGCGGTCACGCAGGAGAGCCTGCGCGGGCAAATCTCGGTCGTCACCCAGGATACCTCGCTGCTGCACCGCTCGATCCGCGAGAACATCCGTTACGGCCTGCCCCAGGCAAGCGAGGCCGAGGTCATCAGGGCGGCGAAGCTCGCCCACGCCGACGAGTTCATCCGCGAGCTCGAGGACTGGAAAGGGCGGCGCGGCTACGTGGCGCAGGTCGGCGAGCGCGGCGTGAAACTGTCGGGCGGGCAGCGCCAGCGCATCGCCATCGCCCGCGCGATCCTCAAAAACGCGCCGATCCTGGTGCTCGACGAGGCCACTTCGGCGCTCGACAGCGAAGTCGAGGCTGCCATTCAATCGAGTCTGGGCACGCTCATGCAGGGCAAGACCGTGATCGCGATCGCGCACCGGCTCTCCACCATCGCGCGCATGGACCGCCTGATCGTGCTCGAGCGCGGCCATATCGTCGAACAGGGCTCGCACGACGAGCTGTTGCGCCATGGGGGCCATTATGCCGCGTTGTGGCGCCGCCAGTCGGGCGGCTTCCTCGACGCCGAGATCCGAGCGGGCGATCGGACGGCTGCCTAAAGGGAGGCTTGCGCCTGCCGGCGGGTCGCCGAGCCGAGTGAAAAACGATTGAATTCTCGGGAATAAAGCCGGTGAATGACCGATCTTGATCGGTATGATTGCGGCGGTGCGCTTCGAGCATGGCCAGCCTGAAGAGCGAGGACGATCAGGCGCGCTTCGCCAGGGTGGTGCAGCCGCATCTGGCCGACGCATACGCGCTCGCGCGTTGGCTCACGGGAAATCGCGCCGACGCCGAGGACGTGGTGCAGGAGGCTTGCCTGCGCGCCTTTCGCGGCATCGGCGGCTTTGCTGGGGTCAATGCCCGCGCCTGGGTCTTAACCATCGTGCGCCACGCGGCTTATACCTGGTTGGGAAAGAACCGCTCCGCGGCGCTGCTTGTGGTGGACGATCTCGAATCCATCGAGCGGCAGCAGGCAACGGGCGGAGACGCTTCCGGAGAGGGGCCGCAGACCCCGGAGGCGGCGCTGATCGAGAAGGCCGACGCGCGACAGCTCGAGACCGCGATTGCGGAGCTGCCGGTGCCATTCCGAGAAACGCTGGTGCTGCGTGACGTCCAGGGACTCGACTATCGGGAGATCGCCGAAGTGACCAAAGTCCCCATCGGCACGGTCATGTCGCGGCTTGCGCGTGCGCGCCGGCGGCTGATGGAGCGCGTCGCAATGGATGAAACGAAGGGCGGCCGATGACACCTCCCAGCGATCCGCGCTTGCTCGTTCACGCCTATGTCGATGGCGAGCTCGATCCTGCGCACGCGCTCGAGGTCGAGCGGCAGCTCGCCAGCGATCCGGCGCTGGCAGCCGAACGCGACCGGGTCGAGGCGCTGCGGCGCGCGATTGCGCAGCAGCTGCCCCGCGAAAACGCGCCGCCGGGCCTCGCCCGCCGGGTAGAGGCCGCGCTCGGTTTGCGAGCCGCGCGGGCCGTTTCGGGTCCGTCTTGGCGCGCGCTCGCTGCCTCGGTGGCGGTGGCGGCATTCCTCGGTAGCGGCGCCACTTGGCTTGCGCTCTCCCCCGGCCCGGCCGATGCGGACATGGTCGTGGCCAATCACATGCGCGCGTTAATCGCACCGCAGCCGTTCGATGTCGGATCCTCCGACCGGCACACGGTGAAGCCGTGGTTCAACGGCCGCATTCCCGAGGCGCCACGCGTCGTCGATCTCGCCAGCGAAGGTTTTCCCTTGGTCGGCGGCCGCATCGACGTCGTCGGACGCAATCCGGTGCCGACGCTCGTTTATCGCCATCGCCAGCACCTGATCAGCCTCAGCGCGCTCCCAATAGGCCGGGCGACGCCGATGCCGCCAGAGCAGATCGCCGGCTATAATATTGTGTCCTGGGCCGAAAACGGCCTCACCTATTGGGCGGTCTCCGACCTCGCAGCCGCCGATCTCAATACCTTCGCGAAGGCTTTCCGCACCGCCGGTCCCGGGTAGAGCAGACTACTCAAGGCTGGTGCGGACGCTCTCCCGCGCAGAGGCGGCAAAGCTCGCCGCGAGCGCGACGTCGCCCTCGCTAGCTGCAGCAGTCCGGGCATCGGCTTCACCGCGGCGCTGTCCGGAAAGACGTTGGTCGCGAGCAGGGCGGGCTCCACGCGCAGGTGGTCCTTGAGCAAACCTTTGAGCACCGCGCGCAGATCGGTGGTCGGCTTGAGGTCGCGTCCCTCGTGCAGCTTGGCCGACTTGAGTCCCGGCCAGTCGGCGATGACGCGCCCGCCTTTGAGCGCGCCGCCTGCGAGCAACGCCACCGTCGCGGTGCCGTGATCGGTGCCATCGGTGCCGTTGATGCGGGCGGTACGGCCGAACTCGGTGATGACGGCAACGACTGTCTCGCGCCAAGCCTCCTTCATCTCCGTCTCGATTGCGGCAATGGCGCCATCGAGCGCGCCCAGCAAAGTTGCAAGCCGGCCGTTCATTGCGCCTTCGGCGGCATGGGTGTCCCAGCCGTCGAAAGCAAGCGCGCCGATGCGCGGCCCGTCCGGACGCGCCAGAAACTTCGCCGCCGTACCGGCCGATTCCGCGAAATAGGCGCGCACCTGCCCGGCCGCAGGGGGGCGCGGCTGCTCGCCATCCATGCCGCCGGCGCGTGCGATGGTCGCCAGACCCATGCGCTCTTCGAGCACGCGGGCGAGGACAGGATCCGTATGGCGATAGAGTTCGATCAGCCGCAACACCGTGTCGCTGCTCGCCGGCGGCAGTTGCCGCGGCGTCCACGAGAGGACCGGCGCCGGGCCACGCACGACCAGCGGTGCAATGGGCCCGATCGCGAAAGCATCGCGTGACCCGTCGGCGCGGCCCGCCGGTTGCAACGAGGCAAGCGCCCGATTGAGCCAGCCGCTGTCCGCCGCCCCCGGCTTGGGCAGGCCGCTCTCCAGCACGTCCTGGCCGTCGAAATGGGAGCGTTCCCGGTAAGGCGTCGCCGCCGCGTGCACGATCGCCGCCGCGCCGGAGGTGTAGAGGCGATGCAGGTTGGGCATCGCCGGATTGAGCGCGAAGAAGGCGTCGAGCGGCAGCGCGGCCGGCTTCCCGTCGAGCGTCAGCGCGTTGTTGCCGCGCAGCGCGACCCAGTCCGGATCGCCAGTGGGCGCGACCGCGGCCAACCCATCGAGCGCGCCGCGCAGCACGATGACCAGCAGGCGGGGATCGCGGCCTTCCGCGCGCGCGAGCTTCGGCAGATAGGCCCAGGCAAACAGCGTGCCGGAGCCGATGAGCAGTTCGCGGCGGGTCGCGGCATGGAGTTTTTTCATCGGCTCACCTGTTTAATCGCGGGCGCATCATCGGCGCTGGAACTCGGGCGCCATGAACAGAAGCGCGAGCGCCTGCGGGCGGCTTTCGGCGCGCGTGATGGCGTCCCGCGTGTCGGTCGAGGCAAGCGGCGCGACCGTCTCTTCGAGCGCGTCTCGGGGATCGACCTCTGCGCCGAAGCGGCGGGCAAATTGGTTGGCGATGTCGAGGCGCTGCGCCAACCCATCGAGCCACGGTGCGCTTTCGTCGGCGAAGCCCTTGGGCGCGGACGGCCGCCACAGCGGCTCGCCCAACAGATTGTGCGCCTGCATCACCGGGCCGATCTCGAGGGGCGCAGCGCCCACGGCGCGCAGGGCCGCGATCACCCATTCGCCCGGACGCTTGAGCTTCGCACGCGGAGCTTCCCAAGCCTCGGGTGCGGCGACCAGCGCCTTCGCCATTTCTTTCAAATCGCCTTGTGTGGCGAGAAAGCGCTTGGCCAACCGCTCGACGAGCGCGGGCGGGGGTTCATCGGCGACGAAATGGCGCGCGAGCTTACCGGCCACGTGCTTGGCCGTCGCCGGATGGCGGGCGAGCGCCGCGAGCACGGCGCGGCCCTGCTCCACGCCTCCCTCGGAATAGCTCGTGCCGATCACCGTCTGCGGGCCGGGCTGATGCATGCGCGGATTAAATATGAACTCGCCGCCGCGCACGGCGTCCTGGCGAAACGGCACAATAGTCCAGCCTGTGATCACATTGGCGAAACTGGTGACGTCGTCCTGGGTGTACACCGTGCGCACCCCGAGCGTGTGCAGCTCGAGGATCTCGCGCGCCAAATTCTCGTTCAGCCCGCGTTTCTGCCGCAGCCCGGCCATGGAGGCGGGGCCGATCGAACGCGCATTGTCCAAATAAAAGAGCATCGCCGGATGGGCTTCGACAGCCAGCAGCATGTCGCCGAAGCGTCCGAGCACATTGGCACGGATGACTTCGCGTTCGTAGGCGCCGCAAATCTGGCGCACATTGCCCTTGTCCGCTGATACGCAGAAATGGTTCGACCAGAACCAGACGAGCCGCTCGACAAAGCCGATCTCGGCGCCCAGCGCCGCATCGATGCGGACCTTGGCTTCGGCGAGATAAATCTGCTGCGGCACGCCGGGACCTGGATTCGGCCTTGCTGCCGGTGGCGCGGGCTCGGCGGACCGATCCTTCATCTCCGCCGTGCCACTCGAGGCTTGCTGGGCGGCGCGCTCCGCTTGCCGTGCTGCGCGCTGCGCCTGCTGATACGCGAATGCGGCGCGCGCGGCTTCGCCGCTCGTCAGCAACTCTGCATTGTTGATCCGCCCGGCGCCCGCGCGATCCAATTCGGCCAGCAGCGCCCCGCGGGGGTCCGACGCCAGGCTCGCGATCGATCCGGGGCGTGGGCCGAGGCCAAACCGGTGCAAGGCGAGCGCAGCTTGCGTTTTCGGATCAAGGGCCATGCCGTCCTCTCGACCGGCTGCGAGGCCGCCGCGCGGCAGCAACGCTGTCCACGCCGGCAAAGTCAAGGCTGTGGCAGTCTGCCTTTCGTAATCATGGCCGTGAGATGAAAAATTGGAAGGGTATCAGCGCCACCCGCGTCCGCAGCTGAGATTAACCTGCCTTAGAATCGTCTCACAGCGGCCCGCGCAGCACGAAGAACGCGCCCATCGCAATGAGTGCGAAGCCGATCGCATAATTCCAGGTCAACGGCTCTTTGAGATAAACGAGCGAAAAACCGGCAAACACGAGAAGCGTGATCACCTCCTGGATCGTCTTGAGCTGCGCCGTCGTGTAGACCGCTGCGGGCTTAGCCCGCGTCGTATCCACAGCCTGACAGCGCGTCATGCTGCTGTAACATGCGCCCGATATATGCGGGTGCGTTCGAGTAAACGCCCTCCGCATATCTTTGTCGTAAATTGTAGCGTGCGCGTTCGTCATGGCCGGCGGCTCCGGCACGCACTCGCCCCGCGAGTCGGAGCCGCCTTTTTCTCTTGCGCTTTCAGACCGATGCGTTCCGGCAGCAGGTCCGCGCCGCGGTTGCGCAGCAGCGCCCGCAATTCGCCCTCCATCCTTCGCGTTCGCGACCTCGGCCAAGCCCCTTTTTTCTTGCCGTAGAGCGGGCTAAATCCGACGCTAAAGTAGCGCTTGGAACCTGGGAGACATCGCGATGCGGCGTCCACGCCCGTTGTCCACGCATATCGTCGCGGCTGCCCTCGCGATCGCGGGCGCGCTCGTGCCCATGCCCGTCATGGCGCAAGCGCAGCCGCCGGCACAACCACCGGCGCAGGCGCCTGCGCCGGTGCTCGGACCCTACAAGCCCGTGCCTATCACCTTGCCGCCGGCGGTAAACGATCCGAGCTTCGGAACATTTCGCAACCAGCTCGCCGAGATCGCCAAGAACAAGGATCGTGCCGCGCTAGCGCGGATAGTGGCAGCGAACTTCTTCTGGATCCCGGAAGACAAGGACATCGCCGACAAGCAAAAGTCCGCCATCGACAACCTGAGCAAAGCCCTCAGCCTCGACGGCGCGGACGGGTTCGGCTGGGAATCGCTTGCGGCCTACGCGGCGGAGACGACCGCCATGGCCGATCCGCAGCGCCAGGGCGTGTTCTGCGCGCCGGCCGAACCCAGCTTCGACGAGCGCGCCGCCGACGAGTTGGCCAACGTAACGCAGACCGATGCCGCGGATTGGGCGTTTCCGATCCGCGACGGCATCGAAGTGCGCGCGGCGGCAAAACAGGATGCCCCGGTGGTCGACCGGCTCGGGCTTTACCTGGTTCGGGTCCTTCCCGATGACTCGCCCGCCAACGCGGTACTCGCGACCTTTGCCAAGGTCCTGACAGCCGCTGGGACGGTGGGCTATGTGCCGATCGACACCATCCTGCCGATCGGCGGCGAGCAGTTGTGCTACCTCAAGGACGGGGGCACCTGGAAAATCGCAGGCTTCCTCGGCGGCGAGCCAAATCACTAGACGAGACCCCGGTCGTCCCCGCGAAAGCGGGGCCCCATAATCACCGACGGCGGCTATGGGTCCGGCTCGCGCTCGCTGCGCTCGCTTGGCCGGGACGACGAGACCGAACGGTTGCGACCTCGCGGGCCGCTGTCTCCCGCGTCGATCCTGGATTATCGTTGCAACGCTCAGGGCGGCCGCGCGGCCGAGGCTTGCAGCCTGTGAGCAAACCCGGAGGAACATCATGCCGCGAGCACATTTCGTCGTCGCGACCGCGTTGGCTACGGCCGCACTCGTCGCAACGGCGCAGGCGCAGACCCCGCCGCCCTTCGCCACGACGAAGGTGGACGGGACCGAGAACGTCTACGTTTTCGGCTACGGCGGCCATCAGGCGATGTTCATCGTGACGCCGCAAGGCGTGATCGCCACCAATCCCATCGGCCTGCGTCGGCCGGCGGCGAAGACTTATATTGAGGAGATCCAAAAAATCACCAAGGCGCCGATAAAATACGTGATCTACAGCCACAGCCATTTCGATCACATTGCTGGCGGTCAGCCGTTCAAGGATCTGGGCGCGATGTTCGTAGCGCACAAGAACGCTAAGGCGCGGATCGAGACACTGAAGCCGGCAGACGTTGTGGTGCCAGACCAGGTGGTCGACGCGAAAAGGACGATCAATCTCGGCGGCACGACGCTCGAACTGCTCTACGTCGGCAAGAATCACTCCGACAGCACGCTGGTGATGCGGTTGCCGAAGGAGAAGATCATCTTCACCGTCGATTGGATTCCGCTGCAATCGGTCCAGTTCCGAATCATGGCCGACACTTATATTCCCGACATCGAGGAGGGCCTCAAAAAGGTTATTGCGATGGATTGGGAGCGCTTGATCCCTGGGCATCCCGGCCCCGGCGGCCGCCAGATCGGGACCAAGGATGACGCACGCGCCGTGCTCGCTTATCTGCAAGACTTGTCGGCCGCGGTGAAGAAGGCCACTGACGAAGGCAAGTGCTACGCCGACGCCGAACGGGATTTGAAGTTGCCAAAATACGAGAACTGGGGGAATTACGGCCCGTTCCTGCCCATGAACATCGAGCGTTATTGCGATTTCCATAATCGCGGCATTTGACAGGGCGCAGCGCAAGGCTCGCGCGCGCAGAGAAGAGGCGATCCATGATCATCGAAAATCAAAAAGACGTCACCACAGCGGTCCTGTCGGAGCTGCAACGCGCGCCCGATGCAAGATTCAAGGAGATCATGTCCGCCTTCGTGCGCCACCTGCACGACTTCGTTCGTGAGGCGAGGCTGACGGAGGAGGAGTTCCACGCAGCAATGGCCTACATCATCGCGATCGGCAAGCACAGCAACGATTCCCACAACGAAGCGGTGCTGATGGCGGGCTCGCTCGGACTGTCGGCGCTGATCTGCCTGCTCAACCATGGCAACCAGGGGACGACCGAAACCGACCACAACATGCTCGGGCCGTTCTGGCGCATGCATTCGCCGGTGACGCCGAACGGCGGCTCGATCGTGCGCTCCCCCACGCCGGGGCCGGCGCTGTTCGTCAATGCCGCTTTCCGCGACGCGAAGGGCAAGCCGATCGTGGGCGCGGAGGTTGATATCTGGCACTCATCGCCTGAGGGCTTCTATGAGAACCAGGATCCTGTCCAGGCCGACATGAACCTGCGCGGCAAATTTTTCACCGACGCGGACGGCCGCATCAGCTTTCGCAGCGTCAAGCCCGCCGGCTATCCGATCCCCATCGACGGGCCGACCGGCGAGCTCTTGCGCGCGCAAGACCGGCACAACATGCGCCCCGCGCATCTTCATTTCCTTGCGTGCAAGGAGGGATTCAAGACTCTAATCTCGCAGCTCTACGTCCAGGACGACAAGTTCATCGAGACCGACGTGCAATTCGGCGTCACGCGTCATCTCATCGGCAATTACGTGCGCCACGAGAACGAGAAGGCGCCCGCCGCCGACATCAAGGGGCCGTGGTATTCGCTCGAGCACACTTTCGTCATGGAAGCGGGCCAGCCGAAGCTGCCGCGACCGCCGATCACCGGCAAGGCGAGCGGCGAGCGACCGAAGATTCCGCATCTTGCGTGACGGGGTGTCGTCATTGCCGGGCTTGACCCGGCAATCCATCATTCTTCGCAGAAAGTTTTCGAAGGCGATGGATGCGCGGGTCGAGCCCGCGCATGACGTACCCGTCGATTTGACGCTACCGCGCTTGTGCGGCGGCGCGATCGACCGAGGCCGCGGTCTGCCCGAACAGGATCGCGCGCTCCTCCGCGGTGCGGATGCCGCCCATGTTCGGGTTCACCGCCTTCGCCTTCTCGTAGGCGCGCTCGACCGCCGGGCGGGCGCGGATCGCTTCGAACCAGCGCTTGAGATGCAGGAAGTCGGCGATGTTCTGCCCCTGCCGCTCGTAAGGCACGATCCAGGGATAAATCGCCATGTCCGCGATCGAGTACTCGCCAGCGACGAAATTGCGGTCCGCCAGCCGCTTGTTGAGCACGCCGTAGAGGCGGTTGACCTCGTTGCGATAGCGGTCCATCGCATAGGGAATCTTGTCCACCGCGTAATGGCTGAAGTGATTGTTCTGCCCGGCCATTGGACCGAGATTGCCCATCTGCCAGAACAGCCACTGGATCGCCTCGACGCGCGCGCGCACATCCTTTGCCAGGAAGCGACCGGTCTTCTCGGCAAGATAGAGCAGGATCGCCCCGGACTCGAAAACCGCAATCGGCTCGCCGCCGCCGGCCGGCGCGTGATCGATGATCGCGGGAATACGGTTATTGGGAGAGATGGCGAGGAACTGCGACTTGAACTGCTCGCCCTTGCCGATATTCACCGGCATGATCTTGTACGGCAGGTCGGTCTCCTCGAGAAACATCGTGACCTTGTGGCCGTTTGGCGTGGTCCAATAGTAGACATCGATCATGGGCGTCATCCCTTGCACTGAAATCACACGGAGAATGCTCTAACATAAGGCTGGATGCGGAAGCCACCCGTGCGGCCAGCGATCAAAATCTGTGCCATGCATGGCTCCATTGTCCGCCAAGCATCCATGACCGCTCGCCGGCCGCGCTCGGTGATCGTGCAGCCGTAGGTACGCGACCGTGGACTAACGGAGGAACTACCCAAGCCTGATATTGGCCTCGCGCACCACGCGTCCCCACTTCTCGATTTCCGCCGCCACGAAGGCGCGAAACTCCTCGGGCGTATTTTCACGGAATTCGACGTTGAGCTGCCTGAGGCGCTCGACAATGTCGGGCTGTCGCAGCACCGCGTTCAGCCCGGCATTGAGCTTTTGCACGATCTCGGCTGAGGTACCGGCGGGCACAAACAACCCCTGCCACTCGTAGGCTTCGAATCCGGTCAGCCTTTCCGCGAGCGCCGGCACGTCGGGAAGCGCCGCGAGCCGGCCGCGGCCGGTGTGGGCGAGGCATTTGATGGTGCCCGCCTGGACGTGGCCGATCGAAGCGGCGGCGTTGGAGAAAAAAACTTCACCTGCCCGCCGATGAGATCGTTGAGCGCCGGACCGCCGCCGCGATAGGGGATGTGGTTGAGCTTGATGCCGGCGCGGTGCCTGAACATTTCGAGCGCGAGGTGTTGCACCGTGCCGTTGCCGGAAGACGCCCAGTCGAGTCCCCCCGGGGTCCCCTTTGCGAGCACGATCACGTCGGCGACGCTCTGTGCCTCCACCGATTTGTTGGCGAGCATGAGATTGGTGATGATCGCGCCCAGGAAAACCGGCTGGAAATCCTTGACCGTGTCATACGGCAGGTTGGCGTAAAGCGACGGGTTCACCGAATGCGCGGTGGCGTCGTACATGATGCTGTAGCCATCGCGCTCCGCCTTAGCCACCGCCGCGGCCGCGATCGTGCCGCCGGCACCGCCGCGGTTGTCGATCACGAATTGCGCGCCCCACATCTCGCCGAGCTTTTGGAACAAGAGGCGCCCGACGGTGTCGGCTCCGCCTGCCGGGGGATAGGGGATCACCACCTTGACCGGTCTTGCCGGATAGGCGCCTTGCGCCGACGCGGGCGCGGTCGCCGCGGCGAGCGGCAGCGCGGCCGGGAAGGCCAAAAACTCTCGCCGCGTCAGCGGAACTCGGTGGCGCACGGTTCCCTCCACTCCTTTGCGATAATTTGGAGCGGCAGTCCCCTGCCCGCCCTTTCGCCATCTTAGCCGCGGCGCCATATTCCGGCGATGGCGAAACATCCCGACGATCCGAACGCGCCGACAAAGCCGAGGCAAAAACCGGCGCGCGATCCGGCCAAGCATTCGCAGAAAGACCCGGCGCGACCCACCCGCGCCAAGGCGGCACGGCCCGAGCAGCCGCCGATCGAGCCGGCGCTCGCCGACCTGCTCAATCCCGGCATCGGCCAGGGAACCGCGGGGCCGGGATCGCAGACGGGCCTGAAACCGCCGCCCGACAATTCATTCGACCGGCGCGCCGATTTCGCCGCCGCCCACCGCGCGCGCAAATCGACAGCGCAGGGACTGGGCGAAGCGCCGCAAGCGCCTTATCGGGGCGCTGCGCCGCTTGGAGACCTCGATCCCGACCTGGCGAAGGCGCTCGGGATCGACGACGAGGACGGCACGCCCGCGCAAACGGCAACCGATGCAGGTGAGGCGGCGCGGAGAGGCTCGCGCGGTGGCGTCCTTCGCGGCACGACCGGCGCGGTGGCGACCGTGCGCGCGCTCGAAACGCTGCTGCGCGAAGGCCGGCCGGAATTCAGCGCCCGGCCATGGACGCCGCATCGCCCGGCGCGCCCGGAGAAATCGGAAGGCGGGCAGCGGCTGGTGGTCAAATCGGATTTTTCGCCCAAGGGCGACCAGCCGCAGGCGATCGACGATCTCGTGGAAGGGGTCAGCCGGCACGATCGTACCCAGGTCCTGCTCGGCGTCACCGGCTCGGGCAAGACCTTCACCATGGCCAAGGTTATCGAAGCGACGCAGAGGCCGGCGCTGGTGCTCGCGCCCAACAAGACGCTCGCGGCCCAGCTCTACGGCGAGTTCAAGTCGTTCTTCCCGGACAACGCGGTCGAATATTTCGTCAGCTACTACGACTACTACCAGCCGGAGGCCTACGTCCCGCGCACCGACACCTATATCGAGAAGGAATCCTCGATCAACGAGCAGATCGACCGCATGCGCCACAGCGCGACGCGCGCGCTGCTCGAGCGCGACGACGTGATTATTGTGGCGTCGGTGTCGTGCATCTACGGCATCGGCTCGGTCGAAACCTACTCGGCCATGACGTTCACGCTCAAGCAGCGCGAGCGCATCGACCAGCGCCAGCTCATCGCCGATCTCGTCGCCTTGCAGTACAAGCGCTCGGCCGGCGATTTTTACCGCGGCTCGCTTCGCGTGCGCGGCGACGTGATCGAGATTTTCCCCGCCCACTACGAGGACCGCGCCTGGCGGGTTTCTCTGTTCGGGGACGAAATCGAATCGATCCACGAATTCGACCCGCTCACGGGAACGAAGACCGACGAATTGGAATTCGTAAAAATCTATGCCAACTCGCACTACGTGACGCCGCGCCCGACGTTGCTACAGGCGATCGCCGGCATCAAGCAGGAGCTGCGCGCACGGCTCGCCGAGCTCAACGCCGCCGGCCGCCTGCTCGAGGCGCAACGGCTCGAGCAGCGCACGCTTTATGACCTCGAGATGATGGAGGCGACCGGAAGCTGCGCCGGCATCGAGAACTATTCGCGCTATCTCACCGGCCGCAAGGCGGGCGAGCCGCCGCCGACGCTGTTCGAATACGTCCCCGACAACGCGCTCGTTTTCGTCGACGAGAGCCACGTCACGATTCCCCAGCTCGGTGGCATGTACCGCGGCGACTTCCGCCGCAAGGCGACGCTGGCGGAATATGGCTTCCGCCTGCCCTCCTGCATGGACAATCGTCCGTTGCGGTTCGAGGAATGGGACGCCATGCGCCCGCAGAGCGTCGCCGTCTCGGCCACGCCGGGGCCGTGGGAGATCGAGCAGGCGCACGGCATCTTCGCCGAGCAGGTGATTCGCCCCACGGGGCTGATCGACCCGCCGGTCGAGGTGCGGCCCGCGCGCACCCAGGTCGACGACCTCGTCGGCGAGGTTCGCCAGGTCGCCGCGGCGGGTTACCGTTCGCTCGTCACCGTGCTGACCAAGCGCATGGCTGAGGACCTCACCGAATATCTGCACGAGCAGGGAATTCGCGTGCGCTACATGCACTCCGACATCGATACGCTCGAGCGCATCGAGATTATCCGCGATCTGCGCCTGGGCGCGTTCGACGTGCTGGTCGGCATCAATCTGTTGCGCGAAGGGCTCGACATTCCGGAATGCGCGCTGGTCGCAATTCTCGACGCCGACAAGGAAGGCTTTTTACGCAGCGAGACCTCGCTCGTTCAGACCGTCGGCCGCGCCGCGCGCAATATCGACGGGCGCGTGATCCTCTATGCCGACACGGTGACCGGATCGATGGAGCGCGCGATCGCCGAGACCAACCGCCGGCGTGAAAAGCAGGAGGCCTTCAATGCCGCCAACGGCATCACGCCGGAAAGCGTGCGCCGCGACATCGCCGACATTTTGGAGTCGGTCTACGAGCGCGACCACGTGCTGGTCTCGACCGGCGGCTGGCTTTCCGGTATCGGCGATGAAGATGCCGCCGCCACCATCGGTCACAATTTCGAGGCGGTGATCGCCGATCTCGAGACACGCATGCGCGCGGCCGCGGCCGATCTCGATTTCGAGGAAGCCGCGCGGTTACGCGACGAGATCAAGCGCCTACGCGCCACCGAGCTCGCGGTGCTCGACGATCCCACCGCCAAGGCGATCGCCATCTCGCGCAGCGGTTCTCCCCCTCTTCGTGTGGCCGGCGAGAGTCGTGGCCCGCGCAAACCGACCCTCGACGAGATGGGGCCCGGCGCGGCCAAAGAATCCAAGCCCTACCGGCCCGGCCCGCGCTCCACCTCCGGCCGCGCCGGCATGCGCGGCGGCTGGCGGCCGCGCGGGCGGTAGCGCGACGAGGATGGATTGCCGGGTCAAGCCCGGCAATGACGACTGCGGTATCATGCGCGCTCGGATAACCACCAAGGGAGCATGACATGCCCCGCGTCGTCGGCATCGACCACTTGGTGCTCAGCGTCGGCGATTTCGCCCGCTCGAAGGAGTTTTATCGAAAGCTGCTTGGCTTTCTCGGGTTCAAGCTCAAACACGAGTACGCCGATATGGCGGGCTGGAGCAATCGTAAGACACTCTTCTGGATCGCCGCCGCCGACGCCCAAGGCAGAAAGCGCAAATATCGCAAGGGCGACATCGGCTTCCACCACTACGCCTTCGAACTTGCGAGCCGCAAGGACGTGGACGCGCTCGGCGCCTTTCTAGAGCAGCACGGCATGCATGTGGTAGACCCGCCCGGCGAATATTACGGCCGTTCCTACTACGCGGTCTATTTCACTGATCCCGATGGCATGAAGCTCGAAGGCATGGTCTACAAGCCGCCGCCCAAGCCGCGCGGGCCGCGGAAGAAGAAGTAGGGCAACTGCTCCGAAGCATGCCCTTCCCGCTCATGCCCGCGCAGGCGGGCATCCAGAACCACGACCCTGGGCCCCCGCTTTCCCGGGGGTGAGCGGAGAAGGTCTGCAGGCGCTTGCATAGCTGCGTCCGCGGCGCTTCAATCAGCGCACCGCTCGCGCACGCGGGCGAGCCGACAAGGGAGGACCGTCATGGCAAAGGGACAGATGCGCTCGACCAAGGAAAAGAAGAAGCCGAAGGCGGAGTGGAACAAGAAAAAGAAAGGCGGTCCCACGCTCTCGCCGTTCGCCTTGGCGCGGGAGCCAATCCAGCCCGGGCAGAACCCGTTCGGGAAGAAGTCATAGCCGGCTTAAGCGTCAGCGCGGCGCGCGACGCTTTGTGCGGAGGGCGCGCGTTTCATCGACGTTCGCTCTTGCGTGAGCCGTTCGCCAGGCGCCATTAGATCTTGCTGCGCCAATCTGGTATCGCTGCCCACGCCGCGGGAGCGAACGGGGCATGTTCGAAGCGCTTAAGAACAAGGGCTATGAAATTGAGTTTGTCTCCCATTCATCCGCAATTCTGGAAATTGATTTTCCAGATGCGGCCGCTGAACTCGAACAAGCGATGCTCAACCAATCAGTTTCGATCGAGGAAATTATCCGATCGGGCGGCGGCGAAACGAAGGGTACGCAACGTCTCCGGAACGGTTTGACGGCAAAAGGGTGGGTCCAGGAGACATTCACAATCAAAAAGACCATCAATGACGAACCTCGCGAATCAATTTCTCACAAGGTCGATCACGTTCGGATTTTCGACCGCTCCAATGGCAAGCGGACAGACTTGCTCTCGAAATCGAATGGAATAATAAGGACCCTTTCTTCGACCGGGATCTGGAGAATTTTAAGCGGCTCCACGCAGAAGGGGGAATTTCGGTCGGGGTAGTGATCACGCGCGGCACGTCGCTCCAGGATAGCTTGCCCAGCTTTGTCCGACGGTGGGTCGATGAAAATCGCATAGATAGCTTCGACAGGCTCTCGGAACTGGGAATAGCGCAAACGGCGCGTCAAAAACGTGAGGTCATTAAACGCGTCGAACGAGTCCGCAAACCCATTCCGTTTCGCGAGGCATGGGCGGCTCAGTTTGTTTCGGACAAATTCGGCGCTGCCACAACCCATTGGCGCAAACTGGACGACCGAAGAGGTGTCGGCAATCCGTGCCCGGCTGTATTGATCGGTCTACCTGCGGCCATCGTGACATTCGGTGAGGATGTCGAAGAGGTGAAACAGTTGATAGAAGAAGGAGCGAAAGCCCTTAAGGAAGAAGAGCAATCGCCCTATTCGGCGGCTACAGGATATACCTGTGAGTGATGTGCATAGGTCTTCCAAGTGGGTCGATACCCGCCGTCCGCCTGATTGCCCCAAGAAGCCCAGCCGCTTCGCGTCCCTCGCGCGAATAGTTCGAGGTACGGTCCCGGTGAGCAGGATTCGATAAATTCGTACTGCTCGTCCGGTTTGCGGGAGTGCTCGCGTTTCCGAGTTGCCAACAGATTCACTTGGCGCCGCCCCGGCGCAAGCGTGCGTGCATTCTTTCCTTTCACTCCAAACAAGATCAGTTCGGTCACATTCCGAAAATAGAAGCCAACTCCGCGACCGTCGGAGCCGCCATCCTTTCGCACTTTGTGCCAGACGAGATTGGATTTGTACGTAAATCCCCAGGCCTCCAGGACTGCAAGTCCTTCAGGCAATAGCGCGTTTGGGCACCACAGATAGAGATGTGCCTTGGCGGCCGTGACGTGATCGATCGGAAGCGCTCTGATCTCCTCGAGCGTGAGGGTGTTGTACCGCGACAGCCGCTTATGCTCTGGCGCGACTTTTCCTGTTTTGTTGGTGAACTGCCACGGCGGATCGGCAAGGATGGTGGCGAAGCGCTGGTCGCCAACAAATCCGATTAGGTCGATCGCCGGAGCGGCCAATGAGCGTACCCCGATCTGGGAACAAAACGAGAACTTAGCACAGCTGGAGCGGTTGTCCAGGGCCCCTCGAATCGGCGTCAGTCTAGCCGAGTTCGGCGGAGGAGCGGAGGTCTGCACTTCGTTATTGCAGCATCCTATCGCCGCGCTCCGCCCGTACCTGTCGTCTCCGCCAGCCGCCCCGGCTGCGCGTCCCGATCATTCAAAAAGCCGAGCGGCTGCGCTTGGGTGTCGTCGAACACGGCGGCGCTGAGCGGGCCGCCCATCACTGCTGCGGTGTCGAGGTTGAGGCGCCGGCGGCGCAGATCGGGGGTGCCGGTCCGCAGCGGGGTGTGGCCGTGCACGATGAAGCGCCCGCAATCAACCTCGTCGCAATAGGTGAGAAACGGCTCGCGCATCCACACCATCACCTCGGGCGCTTGCTCGGCAAGCGGCAGGTCGAGATCGATGCCGGCGTGGACGAAGAAGCGCAGCCCGTCGTCGTGGCAGAACGGCAGCGCCGCGAGCCAGTCGAGATGCTCCGGCGAAATGCGGCCGCCGCCGTAATTGCGCAGCGTGCTGGCGCCATTGTTGGCGAGCCACAGCGGCACCGCGCGCTCGCTCGCATGCGCGTCGATCGCCATCTGCTCGTGGTTGCCGCGCAGGCAGACGATGGTGCCGGGCTGTCCCGCCTGGCGGCGCATGAGGAGTTCGATCACGCCCCGGCTCTGCGGCCCGCGATCGATATAGTCGCCGAGAAAGACGTAGCGCGCCGCCCGTCCGCCGGCATGCGCCTCGCACGCCGCCATCAGGCGGCTGAGCTTGTCGAGACAGCCATGAATGTCGCCGACTGCAAAGGTCAGCGGTGAGGCGGCGTCGGCGGGCATGGATTTCCTTACGGCAAAAGCGTCACCAGCATGTTACAACCGCCGTGCGCGGTTTCGAAATATCTTGGCCGCGCAGCCAAGCCGGCACAAAAAGGGGAGACGCCATGACATTCCGCAGCTACGTCATTCTTGCCTGCGGCGCAGCAGCGCTCGCCGCGTTCGTTGTTCCCGTCCGCGCCGGCGGCGACAAAGTCGCCTTTCCGGACAACCACGAGGCGGCTGGCGTGCTGTTCACGACCGTGGATCGCGCCGACAACAAGCAGTTCCGCGAGTTCTACACCAGCGCGGCGGCGCTCGAGGCGGCCAAGAAGGGCGAGCCGCTGCCGAGCGGGACCGTGATCACCATGCGTCAATACGCTGCCAAGCTCGATGCCCAAGGCAATCCGGAAAAGGATGCCAACGGCCGCTCCATCAAAGGCGACCTCGTCGGCTACGCGGTGATGGAGAAGCGCACCGGCGGGGGCAGCGAATATCCCGAAAACGTGCGCAACGGCGAGTGGGAGTACCAAGCCTTCAAGCCGGACAAGACCGTGAACACAAGCGCCAATCTCGGTGCCTGCTTCAACTGCCACAAGCCGCTCGACAAGCAGGATTACGTTTACCTCTACGACAAGCTGAAGGCCGCCTCGAAATAGCGGCGCGACGACCCCCGGCTAGGGACCGGCATACTCCGCTGCCCGGGAGAAAGCCGTCTTTCGCTCGCGGAAAGTGCCGGATCGCGCGCGTTTATCGGTGCGGCCGGAGCGAGCAAAAGCCACTGCGCGGACTCCATTCGACCGCGAAGTCGTCACATTCTCGTGCGGAAATTGACCGGTGGAGTTCTGCCCGCAGGGGCGCCGAACGGGGGTACCATCATGACCTTTCTCAAGACGCGTGAGTCCGCCGAGATCGACACGTCGGCGGAGACGGAAGTGGAAGGGGAGATCCGCGAATTCGTCCGCCGTGACGTTGTCGGCATCCGCCGCCAGCCGGAGAGCGACAGCGAACTCGTCGCCAACAATATCAACCAGCTGCTTCAGCGCGTGGCCGGGACTTCGGTGCAGGAGATCGACAAGCTGATCAGCGAGCTGCAGACGCTGCGCGATACGCTGCAAAGCGAGGCGGCGCGCGTGCAGCGCGAGATCGTCGAATACGCGACCTTGAGCCAGGCGGCCCTGCAGTCGACCAAGATCATCGCTGAAAGCCTGACGCATTGGAAAAAAGTGCCCGACGCGCCGAGCCTTCGCGATTAGCCTCCCACCACTTGCCAGATCCGCGCGCCGGCCATTCCGGCGCGCGATTTTTTTGCTCTCCAACGGCTCATAATTTGAGTCGTCCCCGCGCATAGCGCGTCGAAGACGCGCGTGAACGCGCTTATGCTGGGGACCCAAAACCACGGCCTCTGGAATATGGGTCCCCGCTTTCGCGGGGACGACGATTTTGGAAATTCGCAAAAAGGCCTCGCCGGCGGCGCCCGGCGAGGCCCAGTCGAGGGAGGAAACGCCCAAGAGGGCGATGGTAGAACCACTACCACTACCACTACCACTACCACTACCACTACCACTACCACCATCACCGATCGCTCGGTGACCCCACTACCATATGCGCGAGCTGCCCGTCCGAGCGTGAACCAGCTCACATTGAAGGGAGGATCCGTGGCGGCCGCGGCCCGCGCGCAGCGGCAGCGCCGCCGGTCAGACCTTGACCTTCTCGTCCTCGACGACGCGTTTGACCGCGGCACGCTTGAGCATGCGATCCTTGAACGCCGTGTAGTGCTTGAGCTCCCCCATCGGCAGCTCGCGGCGCACGCCCCAGGTGTAGAACACGAAGCCGTACGGATCGACCACGGAGTACTTGTCGCCGAACCATTCCCGGCCCGCGAGCTTGCCGTCGATCTGCTTCAGATAGCCGTGGAAGGTTTTCAGCCCCGTCTCCTTGAGCGTGGGGAAAGCCGACGGGTCGGCTGCGTAGCGCTCGGGCCGACCGACATGGGCATGCGCGGGATGCACGCTCGCCGCGAAGAAGCCGATCAGCGACAGCGCTTTGGCTTCCGCCACCGGATCGGACGGCCACAGCCCGAAACGCTTGCCCAGATAGGGCAGAATGGCGGTGTTCTCCGCCAGCGGCTCGCCGTCGTCGAGCTTGAGCGCGGGCACGCGGCCCTGCGGGTTGATCTTGAGGTACGCCTCGGTGCGCTGCTCGCCGCCGGCGAGATCGACCTTCTGCGGCTGATATTTGTCGCCACTCTCTTCCATCACGATGTGCGCAGCCATCGAACACGCGCCCGGCGCGTAGTACAACGTCAACATAGCGGAACCTCCTTTTGTCACACGCGCAGCGTCGTAACGCTAAAGCGCGCGTGGATCATAGGAGGGCGTCATGTACAATGCCAGCGCGAGCACGTTCGTGTTCCGCACGCTGCGCAGGGTGTTCCTTCGGCCTGCGAGAGGCGCACCTCGACAAACGCTGAAGAAAACTTAGGGCAGCAGCTTGTAGCGGGGGATCATTGCCACGACGAGGCGACTCGCCGGATCGACCACGACGATTCGGTCATCGAACTTCACGAATTTGTGCCCCCGCACGAGCGGAATGTCGCGGGTGACGGCGGCGGGCAAATCCTGCATCGGCACTCCAGCGGGAAGCGCATCGGCAACGGTGGGCGCCGGCGCCTGCGCGACCGGCGCGTCCGCGATGCCCATCACCCCGTCGTAAATGCGGCCGCGCTGCTCGCCGTGCGCGCGCTTGTCGCGGGGCGGGCTGCCGGTGGTCTCATCCATGGCCCAAGCATCCTCGTCGGCGATCCAGCGAGGGCCGTTATGGGCGACTACGAAGGCGACGCAAGCAGCGAGCGCCATCATGATCGCGCCGCGCAGTGCAGGTCGACTCCGAAGCGTAAGCCGCAAGGCAGAATTGGCATCCTCCCAGCTGCCTTAACGCATCAGGCCTCCGCTGCGTTTCATCGCCTACGGTTGCGCGCACGCCTCAGGTCGGCGGGTGGCGGGTTTTCCCCATCCCAGTATTTTCAATAGATTGGCGCTGCCACCGCCGTTAACCATCGCGCCAGCCGCGATGGTGCTCTGGTGTGCAGCGGTCGCCCTCGGAAATTCGGCCCACAAAATGCCAAGGCCCTCGTGTTCGATGGAACGATCGAAGCGTGCGGAAGCGGACGATGTATCGACTCCAACTATGCGCGCTGCCGCTAGTGCTGGCGCTGCTACCGGGCGCGGCACTGGCGCAGACGCCGGACCATGCCAACGACGAGGCGCCGCTCGAGCTGCCGGCCGACGCGCCGCTCGATCTCTCGACCCCGGAGCTCGAACCCGGCA
>Ga0126378_10000508_pt1 | contig 28700 bp, 28 predicted proteins | sample PanSoiMetPlot_23_FD_92587 | JGI IMG/M metagenome (GOLD analysis project Ga0126378, IMG submission 92587) | Tropical forest soil microbial communities from Panama - MetaG Plot_23 | ecosystem: Environmental > Terrestrial > Soil > Tropical forest > Bulk soil | place: Panama | collected 2016-02-17
GCACTCCAGCAGTCCCTTTGCGTAGGGGTGGCGGGGGTGGGCGAAGATGGTGCCCGTGGGCCCCGTCTCCACGATCCGGCCCGAGTACATGACCGCGATCCGGTCGGCGAGGCCGGCGACCACGCTCAGGTCGTGGCTGATCAGGATGAGGGACGTGCGATGCTCGGCAGTCACGGCCCGCAGCAGCTCCAGGATCTGCGCCTGGATGCTCACGTCGAGCGCCGTTGTGGGCTCGTCGGCGACCAGCACGCGAGGCTCGCAGGAGAGCGCCATCGCGATCATGACCCTCTGCCGCATGCCCCCCGAGAGCTGGTGAGGGTAGCCGTCCAGCTGCCGCTCGGGGGTCGGGATGCCCACCGAGCCAAGCAGGTCCGCCGACCGCCGCCGGGCCGCCCGGCGCCCGAGGCCAAGGTGGAGGCTCAGCATCTCCTCCATCTGGACGCCGACGGTCCGCACCGGGTTGAGTGACGTCATCGGGTCCTGGAACACCATCGCTATCCGGCGTCCCCTGATCTCCCGCAGCTCCTCCTCGGCCAGGCTCAGCAGGTTCGAGCCCTCGAAGCGGACGGTCCCGGTCACCTCCGCCGGCGGCGAGGGGAGCAGGCGCAGCAGCGACAGCGCCGTCGCGCTCTTGCCGCAGCCGGACTCGCCCACGATGGCCAGCGTCTCGGCCTCCCCGAGCGTGAAGCTGACGTCACGGACGGCGCGCAGCGGCCCGGCCGCGGTGCCGAACGTGACGGTCAGGCCCTCGACCGACAGCAGGGCGCCGGGGGGAGGTATCAAACGGCGGACGGCCTCGAGCCGGCCGCAGCGGCGGTCTCGAGCCGGTCGCGATGGACCCGCCCCGCCTTCATCACCAGCGCCGGCCGCTGCATGACCGTGATGTCGGCGAGCGGGTCCCCCGGCACCAGCAGCAGGTCCGCCTGCAGCCCGGCCTGGACGCTGCCGACCAGGTGGTCGAGGCGCAGCAGGCGGGCCGCGCTGGACGTCGCGGCCACGATCGCCCGCATCTCGCCCAGGCCGAACTCCACCATCCTGGCCAGCTCGAGGGCCAGGTCGCCGTGCGGGTTGAACGGGGTGCCGGCGTCCGTGCCGGCGGCGATCCGCAGGCCCGACCGGACGGCGAGCGCAAAGCTCTCGCGGTGGTGGCCCGCCTCGGCCTCCGCCTTGCGCACCACCCATTCGGGGATGCCCCGTCCCCGGCCGTTGTTCACGATCTGGTCGACGGCGATGAGCGTCGGCACCATGTAGGCGTCGTTCTTGAGCGCCAGGTCGACGGCCTCGTCGTCGAGGTAGAAGCCGTGCTCGATCGAGTCGATGCCGGCCCTGAGCGCGTTCTTGATGCCGCGGTTGCCGATCGCGTGCGAGGCGATGGGCCGGCCGGCCTTGTGCGCCTCCTCGACGGCGGCCTGCAGCTCCTCGAGCTGGAACGTGGTCTGGCTGGGGTCGACGCCGGGAGTGAGCACGCCGCCCGTCGCCATCACCTTGATGAAGTGGGCGCCGCCCTTGATCTCCGCGCGGACCGCCTTGCGGACCTCGTCGGGGCCGTCGGCCTCGCGGCCGATGAAGTGGCCGTGGCCGCCGGTCATCGTCACGACCCGGCCGGCCGCCCGGACCCGCGGCCCGTCGATCAGCCCCCGGTCGACGGCCTTGGAGATCTCCAGCGCGATCTGGCTGGCCGCGCCGCAGTCACGGATGGTGGTGACGCCGGCCGCCAGCGCCAGGCGCGCGTTGAGGACGCCGCGGATCGTCGCGATCGGCACCGTGTCCTCGACGACCTGGGCGAAGAGGTCCGCGGCCCCGTCGTTGCAGAGGTGGGCGTGGCAGTTGATCAGGCCCGGCAGCAACGTGTGTCCTCGGCCCTCCACGACCCTGCCCTCGCCCGGCGTGGGCGCATGCGCGGCCGGGCCGACCCAGGCGATGCGCTCGCCCTCCACGACCACCGCCGCGTCCCGGACGGGTGGGCCGCCGAGGCCGTCGACGAGGCTGACGTCGCGGATGAGGTACGTCCTTTCGCCCATCGTTCGAGCCTCCCTGACTCAGGTGTAGTAGGCCGGGACCTTGCGCAGCCGGCGCCACTGGTCCGGGTCGTGGCCGTAGACCATGAGGGCGTCTGACTCGTCAGCGATCCTGAGCAGCTTCTGAGCGCTTTCTCTGGCCACCTCGGGCTCCGCCTGCCCGCCCCAGGCGTCGTGGTCGAGGTTGTCCTGGCAGTAGATCGCGTCGCTGCAGAGCAGCACGTTGCCGTCGCTCTTCAGGCTGACCAGGAGCGACTGGTGCCAGGGCGCGTGGCCGGGGGTCAGGATGGTCCTGACACCCGGGAACAGCTCGGGCTCGCCGTCGATCAGCTCGTACTTCAGCCCCGGGATGTCGAAGTACTCGCTGGGGAAGGCCGGGTGCTCCTTCGCGACCTCGAAGTGCTGCCGCTGGACGAAGATCGTGGCGTCCTTGAACAGCTCGTTGTTGCCAGCGTGGTCGAAGTGCAGGTGCGTGTTGATGACGTAGCGGATGTCCTGGGGAGAGAGGTCCAGCTCGGCCAGCCGGCGCACGATGGAGTCCTCCGGGCGCATGCAGGGAAGCAGGACCTTGCCCACCTCCTGGCCCCGAAACGTGTACTCGGGGTCGTCGACGTGCCTGCGGTGCATGCCCGTGTCGATCAGCACGTTCGTGCCGTCGTCCATCTGGAGCAGGTACGCGGGGATCGGGATGTGGACCCGACGCCCGTCGTCCACGCCCGGCGAGATCACGGCGCCCTTGTCGATGCAGGCCTCGCCCAGGAAGAGGATGTACAGCTTCATTGCAAGCCCTCCATGCCGACCTGCTGCACCAAGTCCCGCCAGTGGCTGTGCGGCTCGAGCACGGCGGCGATGTGGTCACCGAGGTAGTTGCTGGCCAGGATGACGAGCGTGATCGCCAGGCCGGGGAAGGTGGACGTCCACCAGGCCAGCTGCAGCCAGTCCTTCCCGGCTGCGAGGTCGGCGCCCCACTCCGGAGTCGGCAGCTTGACTCCGAAGCCCAGGAAGTTGAGCGTGGTCGCCGTCAGGAGCGCCCAGCCGATCGCGCTGCTGGCGACGACGACGACCTGGGTGGCGACGTTGGGCAGGATGTGGCGGCCGACGATCCAGCGGCTCGTGCAGCCGATGCTCTGCGCCGCGGTCACGTAGTCACGGCCCCGGACGGCGAGGGTCGAGCCGTACACCACGCGGGCGAACACCGGAACGAACGCGATGCCGATCGCCACCATCACGTTGAGCAGGCCCGAGCCGATGATCGTCACCACGATCAGCGCCAGCAGCAGGCCCGGAAAGGCCAGCAGGACGTCCATCGTCCGCATGATCAGGCCGCTGATCCAGCGGCTGGAGTAGCCGGCGACCAGCCCCAGCGGCACGCCCACCGCGGTCGAGATGCCGATGCCGACGACCGGCGCGGCCAGGGTCAGCCGCGCCCCCCAGAGGATCCTGCTCAGCACGTCGCGGCCGAACTGGTCGGTGCCGAACGGATGCCGGAGGCCGGGCCCGGCGAGGGTGTCCGAGGTGACGTGGACCGGGTCGTACGGCGAGATCAGCGGGGCCACCAGCGCGAGGAGCACGAGCAGGAGCAGGAAGGCGACGGAGGCCACGCCGAAGCGGTCGCCGCTCAGCAGCGCGCGCCGCACGACCACGACGGCCTGGGCCAGCCGGGCCGGCGGCCGCGCGACGGCCGGAGCCGCGCCGGTCACGAGCGCACCCAGGAGAGGCGGATCCGGGGATCCAGGAATCCGTACGCGAGGTCGACCGCAAGGTTGATCAGGATGTAGACCACGGCGATGAAGAGGACGACGCTCTGCACCACCGGGATGTCCTTGGCCTGGATCGCCTGGACCAGGTAGCTGCCGATGCCGGGTCGGCCGAAGATGACCTCCACGACCACGGCCCCGCTCAGCACGTTCCCGAACTGGAGGCCGAGGATCGTCACGACGGGGATCAGCGCGTTCTTCAGCGCGTGCCGGTACAGCATCGCCCGGTCGGACAGGCCCTTGGCCCTGGCCACCTGCATGTACGGCTGCTGGTAGATCTCGACCAGGTTGTTGCGCAGCAGCCGCGCGATGATCGCCGAGAGGCCCCAGCCCAGCGAGACGGCAGGCAGGACGATGGAGTTCCACGACCCCTCGCCCAGCGAGGGCAGCAGGCGCAGGTTGACGGCGAAGACCAGGACGAGGATCAGGGCGAACCAGAAGTAGGGCACGGCCACGCCCAGCACGGCGAAGCCGCTGGTCAGCCGATCCGCCCACGTGCCGGGCCGGACCCCGCCCACGATGCCCGCCGGCATGCCGATCGCGACGGCCACCAGCATGGCCGCCAGCGTCAGCTCCAGGGTGTCCGGGAAGCGCTGGGCGATCTCCTCGGCGACCGGCCGGTTCGTGATGAAGGACTGGCCGAGGTCGCCGTGGGCGAGCCGGCCCAGGTAGGCCAGGTACTGCACCGGCAGCGGCTGGTCGAGGCCCAGCTCCGCGCGCAGGCGGGCGATCTGCTGCGGCGTCGGGTTGGAGCCGAACAGCAGGATCTGCGCCGGGTCGCCGGGGATCAGGTGCAGGATCAGGAAGACCAGCACCGTCACCCCGAGGAGGACCGGCAGCGCGATCGTCAGGCGCCGGGCCAGCAGCCGGAGCATCTACATGCTGGCGCCGTGGAAGAGGGGGAACGCGTTGACGGTGAACTTCACTCCCTTCAGCGCCGACGTGCCGACAAAGAGCCCGTCCGAGTTGTAGATCGGGATGATGACGGCCGCCTGCATGATGGTCCGGTTGGCCTGCTGGTAGAGGCCGGCGCGGGTGGCGGAGTCCGAGGTCCCGTTGGCCCTGGTGACGAGGGCGTCGAGGTCCGGGTTGGCGTAGTGCTCCCAGTTGAAGCCGTGCGCGATCTGGTCGGCACCGAAGATCGCCCTGACGAAGTAGGGGTCGACGTCGTAGTAGAAGAAGTCGGCAAGGTGCTGGTCGCCGCGGTTGTAGGCGTCGCCCACGGCCGGGAACGACTGGTCACTGATGTCCACCACGATGCCGACGTCCCGGAACTGGGACTGCATCAGCTGCGAGATGCCGTCGAAGCCGAAGCCCGCGATGTTGATGAAATTGAGCTTCATCGGCTGCCCGTTCTTCTGGCGCATCCCGTCCGAGCCCTTGGCCCAGCCCGCCTGATCGAGCAGCTGGCCAGCCCTGGTCGGGTCGTGGGAGTAGAGGCCCTGGAGCGACGTGTCGTAGCCGGGGGTGATGGGCGTGAAGATCTGGTCGGCGGCCGTGTGCAGGCCGAAGAACAGCGTCTTGATGATCGCCTGCTGGTCGGTGGCGTACTGCAGCGCCTTGCGCACGTTGAGGTCGTCGGTCGGCGACTTCTGCGCGTTGACCATGATGTTCCACGGCATCCCGGTCGAGGGCACCTGGTAGACGGTGTACTGGGAGCTGCCCTTGACCTTGGCGATGTCCTGCGGGTTCAGGTTGGGCGCGAAGTGGATCTCCCCGGTCTGTAGCGCGTTGAAGCGGGCGCCCGGGTCGGCCAGGATGCGGAACGTGATCTCGCTCAGCAACGGCGCGCCGGTGCGGATGGGCGCCGGCCCCCACGCGTAGTCCGGGTTGCGCTCGACGGTCACGTGCTGGCCGACCACGTACTCCTTGAACTTGAACGGTCCGGTGCCGACCGGGTGCTTGGCGAAGTCCGCCCCGTACTTCTGCAGCGCGGCGGGCGAGATCATGGAGAAGCCGGCCACCTCGTTGAGGAAGGCCGCATTCGGCTCTGAGAACACCACCTTCGCGGTGTACTGGTCGACGACCTGGGTCTCCTTGTACGGCCCCAGGGCGGCGGCCGCCGACTTGGACTTCGTGTTGGGGTCGACGATGTGGTCGAACGTGACCTTGACAGCGTTGGCGTCGAACGCCGTGCCGTCGTGGAACTTGACGTCCTTGCGCAGGTGGAACGTGTAGGTGGTGGCGTCGGTGGAGACCTCCCACGACTGGGCCAGGCCTGCGGAGAAGCTGCTGGAGCTGCGCCCGGGCAGGCTCCAGATCAGGTGGTCGAAGACGCACTGGCTGATCGTGCCGACGGTGATGAGGCCGCTGGCTGACGGATCCAGCGTGTCGGGCTCCTGGAAGACCGCCATGGTCATCTTCTGGCTGGCGCTCGAGCTCGACGACGTGGTGCCCGAGCTGCACGCCTCCAGGAAGGCCGCGATGCCGCCGCTGCCCAGGGCCAGGCCCCCGGCGGCGCCCATCAGGCCCACGAAGCGCCGGCGCGTCAGGTGGTCCGGGGGCCCCGTCGCCAGCTTGCGCCGAACATCGATCCGTTCACCTTCCCTCATGGCGCCCCTCATCGAATCGGTCTCGGGTCGTGCCCGCACCGTCCTGGTGTCAACCGGGCTCGACGAATGCCCGGCTCGCCGGAGTATAGCAAGAAGAAGGTCAGATGGCCATAGGAGTTGTCATAGACAAGGCGACAGCGCAGAATTGCTTTCCAAACGTGCCAGAATCACCCGCTCTCTCGCCGGCTCCGAACACCGATGCCGTCACCCTGGACGACGTCGACCTGGCCATCCTCGAGCTCCTGGTGCAGGACGCCAGGGCCTCCCAGCGGCGGATCGCCCGCGAGGTCGGGATGTCGCCTCCGGCGGTGGCGGAGCGCATCGCCCGCCTGGAGCGCACCGGCGTCATCCGCGGCTATCGAGCCGAGATCGACCGGTCGCTCCTGGGCTTCTCCCTCGTCGCGTACGTGAGCGTCGTGGCCGTCAACACGCTGAAGCACCCCGACGACGTGCTCACGGCACTGAGAGCGCTGCCCGAGGTGGAGGACGTGACGATCGTCGCCGGGCCCATGGACCTGATCCTGCGCCTGCGCGTCCGCGACCACGAGCACCTGCGGCGCTGTCTGTTCGACAGCATCTGGCAGCTGCCCGGCATCAACCGCACCGAGACGTTCCTCTGGCTGCGGCAGGCCCAGCCCAAGCCGATCGACCTGGAGCTGATCAAGACCCTCCGGTCAGGGCCCGCCGCCCGCGGCCAGCGGGACGGGCGCTGAGTACGCCGGCGCACCGGCCCGGATTACTGCAGTCGCCAGACCGCCAGCTCTGCCGACTGCGGAACGACCGGCCCTGGCGAACCTGAGTAGCGTGGGCGACATCGAGCATGGCCCTCCGCGAGGTCGAGCGCAGTGAGCTCTGCGACCCGCACGCGGCGCCGGGTGAGAATGGCTCACAATTCCGGCGCGTGATCTGCGTGCGGGCGTTTCCTCGTGTTCATGTCGGCCTGCTCGACCTGGGCGATGTGACGCCGCGCCGCAACGGCGGAGCCGGGTTCGCACTGGCGGGCCCGACGCTCGAGATCTCGGCCGATGAGGCCGACGCCCTCCACGTCGATGGCCTGCACCAGCTCGACGAGCGAGCCGGCCGAGAGGTCAGGGAGGCGCTCGCGGGGTTCGAGGAGGTGACCGGGCCGCTCGGGGCTCGGCTCACCATCGAGCGCGCGCTTCCCGCCCACGTCGGGCTGGGGAGCAAGACTGCGCTGCTGCTGGCCATCCTCCAGGCCGCGAGCAGCATCGCTCGACGGCCGCTTGACATGGCGACGTTGCAGCGGCTCTCGGGGAGGGGCGGCACCTCGGGCGTGGGGATCAACACGTTCTTCAGGGGCGGCTTCGTGACCGACGGCGGCGGCCCGGCCGCGCCCGGCCGACCTCACGGGCCCTCGAGCGCGTCCCGGCCCGACCGGGTCCCTCCGGTCCTGTGCCGGCTCGACATCCCGGCCGACTGGCGGTTCACCCTCCTGGTGCACCCCTCGCACCGGATCGCGGACGAGGGGGAGCAGCGGCTGTTCGTCGAGTCCACGCCGGTTCCCGAGCGCGAGGTGCTGCGAGCCATCGCGGTGATGTACCACGGCATCGCCGCCGCGGTCGCAACCGCCGACCTCGGCCTGCTCGGCGCGGCGCTCGCCGAGCTGCACTGCCTGGGTTTCAAAGGCAGGGAGCTCGCGGCGCAGCCTCGATCGATCCGCGACCTGTACCAGCGCGTTCGGGAGCTCCCGGGCTCGGTGGTCGGTCTGAGCAGCGTTGGGCCGCTCCTGTACGTCATCTCCTCCGCGGCCGACCCGGGCGTGGCGAACGCGAGCCAGTCGATGGCGCGCGACTGCGGCTTCTCCTGCCTGGGCACGTTCGAGCCCCGCAACGCGGGCTTCGAGCTGGTGGCCGGGTCGTGCTGAACACGCCGGGGCAGCGGATCCTGCTCGTCGTCGGCCGGACGTGCGCCGGCAAGTCCACGATGGGCATGTACCTTGCGCAAAAGCACGGAGCGTACTTCGTGGAGGCGAGCGGCGTGGTTCGGCGTCTGCTGGCCAGACGGCCGGAGGAACCCCCGGGCTCACCCCCTGCCGAGCTGGACTATGCGCTGATCGCGCACGCGATCGTGGACCTGATCCGGGGCTGCGACCAGCCGCTGGTCGTCGTCTCCGGACTCCGCACACTCTGCGAGTACCGGGTGCTCACCGCGCACGCTCCCCAGGCCGAGCTTGTCCACCTCACCGCCAGCAGGTGGCTTCGCTTCCGTCGCTGCCGCGCACGGCTGCGGCACGATGCCGCAGAATCGCCGGCCACGTTTCGCCGGCTCGACGGCAACCCGGAGCACACCCTGCTCCCGGCCGCCGCCGGGCTCGCGCGATTCGTGGTCCGCAACGAGGGATCGATCCAGGATCTGTGGGCCGCGGCGGACGCCATCGTCGAATGGGCAGCGCTCCCCGCGGCGACGGCCTCCTCGACCGCCGGCGGCTGATCAGCCCCAGACGCCTGAGCTTGGCGCCATGGCCAGGTGCTCCCTGGCGTAGGCGACGGCCTCGTCGTCGTCCAGCGCGGCCCCAAACCGCTCAGCCAGCTGCGTGTGCCGCGGCCCGAGCCGCAGCCGAGCGCCCTCCATCGCGCGTCTGACCGTGGGCTGCCAGATGGCGGGCACCCGCTGGCCCAGGTCGCCGAGAATCCGGTCGGCGGCCGCGGCCAGGCGCACCGCGCAGTCCGGGTCCGGCTCCGCGGCGGCCAGCACGCCGCACAGGCACAGCGCCGATGCGACTCCGACGCGGTGCTCGCGTTCGCAGTACATCGTCAGCGCCTCGCCGAGGTAAGTCCTGGCGGCGGCCAGGTCCCCCTCGGCAATGGCCAGCTCCGCCAGGCCCAGGCGGGTGCCGGAGACCCGGTCCGGGTTCGCGGGCCCTTCCTCCAGCCTCCACTGCAGACTCTCCTCGAGCCGGCTTCGCGCCGTGACGATGTCGTTCGACCTCAGGGCCAGAAGGCCGAGGTGGAACAGGCAGAAGCCGATCCGTCCCGCGCTCGGAATGCTGCGCGCCAGCTCCAGGCCCTCGCCGCAGCAGGCCGCGGCCGTCGTGTTGTCGCCGCGAGCCAGCGCCGCCATCCCCACCTGGTCGAGCGCTCGAGCACGCTCCTCGACGTCGCCCACGGTGTGCGCCACCTCCGCCGCCTCGACCCAGAGCCGCGCCGCACGCTCCGCCTCCCCCCGCCGCCATGCGATCAGGCCGGCGTGCGAGAGGAGCATCTGGCGGGTGGGGTCCGGCGCGGTCCACCGCTCCAGGCCGTCGACCACGGCGCGCTCGGCCTCCTCGGTATGGCCGATCTGCAGCAGAAACCACGCGTAGGCACCGGCCAGCCTGGCCCAGGTAGGCGCCCGCTCGGGATGGTCGCGGCACCAGAGCAGCGCGGCGCGGAAGTTGGGTATGTCGAACCTGAGCCGCTCGAGCCGGTCGCGCCGCTCGGGCCCGTGGACGTCGCCGACCTCGGCGGCCAGCAGCGTCGCGAAGTGGTCCGCGAAGCGCGTCCGCGCCGCCTCCACCTCGCTCACCAGGCTCTCCTGGTACCGGCGCAGCGCATCGCACTCGAGACGGATGGACTCCGGGATCCGAAACCTGGCACCGTCCCCGATCGAGCGCATGAACCCCTGACGCGCCAGCTCCTGCAGCTGTCCCTCGACGGGGATGGCCTCGTCGGCCGTCCCGCCGCAGACGAACGCCGCCGCGGCGGTGTCGAAGTCCGCCGGGAACAGCGACAGGATCAGCACGATCCGGGCCAGTTCCGGGCTCAGCCTGCGGAACCGCCACGAGATGGCCAGCTGCAGGAGGCTCTCTCTCGGGAGGGCCGGCGCGGGCACCCCGGTCTGCTGCTCGAGGTACTCGCGCAGCGCCCGGGCCATCTCGCTCGGCGGGGAGGCGGCCGACGCCGCGAGGGCCGCGATCAGCTCGATCGCCAGTGGCAGCCCCTGGACCAGGTGGCACAGGTCGGCCATGGCAGCCGCCCCCGCCTCTTCGAAGCGGTGGGCGGGGTTCACCTCCTCAGCCTTGGTCGCGAAGAGCCGGCCCGACTCCGATGAGTCGATGTCCACCAACCGGAAGGGGCCGGCAACGGGCCGGGGCAGCGACAGCGGTCGAAGGTTGAAGGCACGCTCGGCAGCCAGGCTCAGCGGCTCGACCGAAGTCGTCAGCACGACGAGGTCAGGGCAGCGGGCCAGCAGCAGGTCCAGCAGCTGCTGGCATTCGCTCAGCGCCCTGTCGCAGCTGTCCAGCACCAGCAGGGCTCGCCGGCTGCCGAGGTGCGCGGCCAGCGGCCCGACGGCATCGGGGCCCGGGGTGCGGACCTGCAGTGCTTCCGCCACGACCTTGGCGACCTGGCTTCGGGCCACCGTCGCGGCCAGGTCCACACCGCACACGCCGTCCGGGAACTCTCCGGCCAGCGCCACGGCGAGCTGGAAGGCCACTCGCGTGGCCCCGGCGCCCGCAGGTCCATAGAAGGTGACCAGCCTGGCGCCCGAGCGAACCGCCTCCAGCCCCTTCGTGATGAGGTCCGGAAGGGCCACGATCGGCAGCGCCGGCAGGCGCTCCAGGGTACCCGTCAGGCGGCTCTGCTGGGGCAGAGGGGCGGTCGTCCCACCCTCCAGCTCGTAGACGTGGTCCTGCTGCAGGTCGGGCAGCGTCCGAATCCCCCAGGAGCGGACTCCCGCCGGGACCGTCCCCTCGGGTGCGAGCAGACCGGCCGCGGCGGAGCTGAGGAGGACCCGGTCACGATCGGCGAGAAGCGCCAGCGCGTCGCAGCGATGCACGTCACTCGACGGATAGCCGCCCAGGGGCGCCGCCAGGGGGCCGGCGTGGAGCGCCATCCGGTAGTGAATGGGCGGGTTCGGCGCGGCCAGGTCAGCGCGGATCTGGCGAGCCGCCGCCACCGCCTGGTCGACTCGCGCGAACGCGACGAGGAACCCGCCGGCCTCCGGGCGGGCCAGCACCAGCCGGCCGCCAGCGCGCCCCGCCCCCAGCCGCAGCAGGTACTCGAAGTCGGGCGGCTCGGCATGGCGGCCGAGCGTTCGGCCCGCCTCGTCCGCGGCCTGGACGACGAGCATGAGGTGGTCACCTGCCGGCAGCTGGACGCTCCGGGGCAGCGAGCCCAGCGGGGTGAACGCGGCCCGTGGCCCCGGGCTCGGCTCCAGCCGGCCCTGGGGCGGGAGCGTCCACTTCCGGTATGCGGCGCGAAGCACGTCGCCGGCGACGTCCTCGATGTCGGCCGCGGTGACACGAGACTCGTGGATGGCGGCCAGGAGAGCCGGCTGGCTCGCGAGCGCTCGCACCTCCCCGGCCCTGCGCCGGTTGGCCGGCTCTCGCAGGAGCGCCGCGGCCAGGTCCGCGACGGACGGGTACCCCGCCTCCAGCGCAATGGCCTCCAGGATCCGCTGCCTGGACTTGTGCTGGGCCTGCCTCTCGGCCGTGCTCAGCGGCTCGGGGGGCGGCTCGATCCGGAGCGGATCGACGGGCCTGCGAGGCCGGCCCCGATGGGGGAACAGCGTCTTCGAGCGAGCGTGGAACTCCCGGTCCTCGGGGCGAAGCCGCGCTGAGGAGCGGTCCTCGAGGTCCTGCCATTCGCCGGCAGGGTCGAACGCGGCATCAGGCATGACTTGCAACATTCTCGAACAAATGCCCCGACTAAAACGTTAGCAAAAACGTTATTGACAGAAACGTTATCATTGCGTACTCTGGTTACGCTGGCAGTCGAGCCGACGTCCCAGCAGGCCGGCGGCGGTGATCGGTGATGGGGAACGACCTGCCGGGCCCGGGGTCGCGGCCCCGCACCACCAGCAACGGGTGAAGGAGGTTCCGATGATCGTCCACATCGACCTGTACGCCCTCGGGATGATCGCGCTCGTAGCGATGGTGGTCGGACTGATCGTGGGCGCCAGCGTGACCAGGCCGAGGTTGTAGTCACGCGGGCCCGCCCGGGCGCGGGCCCGCACCGTGCGAGGAGCGAGGCGCCGTTCACCGTCACGAGGGAGGAGACGTCGTGATCGGAGAGCTGACCGTCGCGGGGCTGGACCTGGCTGTGATGGCCCTCCTGACCGCCTGGCTGATCGAGGGACTCGCCAGGGCCGCCCGGCACTACATCCGTTCGGGCAGGATCCTGGCCCAGGACGCACGCCGGATGATGACCAGGGGCGCCCTCGGCGTGGCCGTGTACGTCGCGGTCGACGTGCTCCCGGTGGGCCGCTGGCTGGTTCACGAGATCGCGTGCCGGACCTGCTCGTAAGGTCGTCCCCCGCGGTCCAGGGCAGAGGCCCGGGACGCGGCCGGTCCGCTGGCTGTCCCGGGCGATCTGCAGTTTGCCTTATTTAGGGTATTGATATATTGATATACGCTTGTTTGATACTGACTGTGTCCGCTCTACTAGCAGTCGGGAACGTCCAGTAAAGGAGCTGCGGAGATGTACCACCTGAGTGTCATCGGCATCATCGGGAGCATAGTGGTGGGCGCGATCGTGGGCTGGCTGGCCGGCAAGATCATGACCGGCAAGGGGTTCGGCATCGGGATGGACGTCGTGCTCGGGGTCGTCTCCGGCATCATCGTCGCCTTCGTGCTGAACGTCTGGTTCGGCGACAACGCCCCGGGCTGGGTCGTCCGGTTCGTCCTCAGCCTGGTGGTGGCCTGCATCCTGGTCGCAATTGCGCACGTGATCAAGAGGGAGCCCATCAGGACCGCCTGAGCGCGCCCCGGCCGCCCGGCCAGCACGCCGTGAGAAGGAGCGTGCGATCATGGCCAGCATGCCCAGGGGACCCGCCTGAGCCGGATCGACGAGCGACTGGTCCGGGACGCAGCCAGCTATGTCGACCGCTGGGTGGAGTACCGCCAGCGAACCCTGCGCGTGCCCGGGGTCGCGATCGCAATCCGGTTCCGCGACGAGATCCTGCTCTCCAGGGCCTATGGCATGGCCGACCAGGAGCGAGGCGCAGCGCTCACGACGGGCCACGCATTCCGCATAGCGTCCCAATCCAAGATGTTCACCGCTACGGCCGTGATGCAGCTGGTGGAGCAGGGCAGGCTCCGGCTCGACGACCGGGCCGGCGGGTGCCTGCCGTGGCTGCCGAGCGGTGAGGGACAGATCGGCCGGGTCACGATCCGGCAGCTCCTCAGCCACTCGGGCGGCGTGATCCGCGACGGCGAGGAGGGCGGTTTCTGGCAGCTCGAGCGGGACTTCCCCGACGCAGACGAGCTCCGGCGGGTGCTGTCGGCCACGCCGCCCGTCCTGGCCCAGAACCAGCGGTTCAAGTACTCGAACTTCGGCTACGGCCTGCTCGGCCTGCTGGTCGCGGAGGCGGCGGGGATGCCCTACAACGCCTACGTCAGGCGGCACGTGGTGGATCGGCTCGGCCTCGCCGACACCGGCCCCGAGCTCGACGAGCACGCGCTCGCGCGCCTCGCCACGGGCTACACCGGCGCCCACTACGGCCTGGACCGCCTGCCGCTCCAGCACGTGCGCACCGGGGCACTGTCGCCGGCGACCGGCTTCTACTCGACGGCCGAGGACCTGTGCCGCTTCGGAGCCGCCCAGTTCCTGGGCAACGAGGAGCTCCTGAGCGACGAATCCAAGCGGGAGATGCAGCACGAGCAGTGGAAGGTCGACGGCGTGCCCCACTCCTACGGTCTCGGCTTCGACGTCTACCCGGTCGGCGAGCGCCGGCTCATCGGGCACGGAGGCGGGTTCCCGGGGTTCATCACCCACACCAGGATCGACCCCGCGGACCGGCTGGTCCTGGTCGCCCTGACCAACGCCGGCGACGGTCCGGCAGCCGACCTCACGAACGGGATGGTCGCCATCGTCAACCGTGCGGTCGAGGCCGACCCGCTCCCGGACGGACGGGCGCCCGGGGATCTCGACCGGTTCACGGGGCGGTACTGGTCGCTCGGCGGCGCGATCGACGTCGTCAGGTTCGGCGGCGAGCTGCTCGGGATGATGCCGGCGGGCCCGAACCCGGCTGACCAGGCCATGGAGCTCACCGTGGAGGGCCCGGATCAGCTCCGGATCACGAAGGCGCCGGGCTTCGGCTCGCCCGGCGAGCGGGTCCGCTACCTCTTCGACGGCGCCGGGCGCGCGACCGAGGTCCGGTGGGCGGCGACGACGCTGCGACCCTGGGAGGCGTTCCGGTCCGGCGTCCTGGCCGGCGTCCGCGCGACCGGCCGGGCGCCGCAGCAGGACCCGGCCTGACCCGGGCGAGACCCGAGCCTGACCCCTCCGGCTCCTCCTCCGCCGACGGTCAGGAGGTCAGCTCGGCGGCGAGACGGCGTAGGCGGCTCATCCCCTGGTCGAGCTGCTCGACGAAGTTCTCCAGCCACCGGATGACGTCGGGGTCCCTGGCCCACTCGGCGATGCCCTGCAGCTCGAGAACGAAGTCGTGCTCCAGCCGGGCTGTGTCGACCTGCAGCTCCCTCGCGATCCGCTCGCGTTCGGCCAGGCTCACCTGCTTCTCCATCATCTCCATGCCGTCTGCTGGTCAGTGAGCCTACGGCGATGAGCAGGCGCGCACGACTGCCAAACGCGTGGATTCGGGCTCGTTCGTTTGGAGGCCGGCCCGCGACAGTGACGCGGGCCGGCAGCCCCCGTGCGAGGGAGGCAGGACGTCCGCTCGCGCGGCCGAATCCGGTTAAATGGCCTCGACAGTGCCCCGCCCCAGCCCGGTCACCGACCGCGTTCGCACGCTGATCCTGAGCGGCAGCCGGCACGCGTGGTCCCTCGACGAGCTCCACGAGACGGTGCGCTCGGACCTCCCGACGGCGGTGTTCTCCACGATCTTCCGCGCCGTGCTGGAGCTGGAGCGTCGCGGCCTCGTCAGGCGAGTCGATGTGGGCGACAGCCGGGTGCGCTACGAGAGCGCTGGCGTGCACCACGAGCACATCAAGTGCACCTCCTGCGGCTCGGTCGAGGAGGTGCCGGGCTGCGTGGTGGAGGAGGCGACGGCCGGCGTCCAGCGGCGGACCCGCTACATGATCACCGGCCACCAGGTCATCTTCACCGGCCTGTGCCCAAGGTGCGCGCCGCGCACGACGTCCCGGAGGCGCCGGGCGATCGGGTCGGCCTGACCGGTCGGCCGCACCTGAGGTCAGCGCCCGATGCGGATCAGCGCGTCCAGGAACAGGTCCCACACGCCCGGCGCATCCACGTCGACCGCCACCGCGGCGTTTGCCGGACGCTCGCGCGTCGGCCGGAAATCGGTGACCGTCATGCCCGCGGTGAGCCGGCCCGCCAGCTCGATATCGACCCGGGCGTCCCTGAGCTCCAGGAGCTCGGGTCGCGCTGCGCAGGCCACGGCGCAGGGGTCGTGGACCGGCGCGTCCCGCCGGCCCGTGCCCTGCAGGTGGGCCGCCCGGTAGAAGCCGAGCAGGCCGGTCACGGCGGCGGCGGCAGGCGTGCCCACGGCTGCCAGGCGCTCGAGGACCTCGTCGGTGGCCAGGAACCGGTGGGTGACGTCCAGGCCGACCATCGTGACCGGCCAGCCGGCCCCGAAGACGACGGCAGCGGCCTCCGGGTCGACGAACACGTTGAACTCCGCGGCGGGCGTGTGGTTGCCGCGGGTATAGGAGCCGCCCATCAGGACCACGCCGGCGACCCGCTCCGCGATGCGGGGCTGGCGGCGCAGCGCCAGCGCGACGTTGGTCAGCGGGCCGGTCGGCACCAGGGTGATCTCACCCGGCGACGCCATCACCAGGTCGACGATCACGTCGACGGCGTGGTCGGCCACGGGCCGCACGGCCGGCTCGTCCCAGTCGTTGCCCTCGAGGCCCGTTTCGCCGTGGATCTCCGGTGCGGTGACCAGCTCCCGCAGCAGCGGCGCGCCGCAGCCGGCGGCGACCGGGACGTCCGCGATGCCGGCCAGTGTGCAGACCCTGAGCGCGTTGCGGGTCGTCACCTCCAGCGGGTGGTTGCCCGCCACGGTCGTGATCGCGGCCAGCTCCAGGTCCGGGCAGCCGTGCGCCAGGAGGATCGCCAGCGCGTCGTCATGGCCCGGGTCGCAGTCCAGGATGATGCGCCGGCTCATGTCCGCCGGCCCGCCCCGGCCTCGTCGAGCTCGATCCCGAACAGGCGCCGCAGGTCTTCCGGGCGGGGCAGCGAGGCGCGGGCGCCGGGCCGCGTCACGGCGGCCGCTCCGGCGGCCATGCCCAGTCGAGCTGCCCGGACGACGTCCCAGCCGCGCGCGAGCCCGAACGCGGCGGCGCCGACGAACGCGTCGCCGGCGGCGGTGGCGTCGATCGCCTCCACCGGCAGCGCCCCCAGGCGCACCGCTCCTCGCGACGTCGCGACCACCGCGCCGGCGGCGCCCAGGGTCACGGCGACAGCGGTCGCGCCCGCAGCCTCGCCGAGCCGGGTCGCCGCCGCCTCGGCCGACGCGACGCCGTCCACCGCAAGGCCGGTCAGCGCCGACGCCTCCGCCTCGTTCACCACGAGCAGGTCTGCGGCCACCGGGGGCTGCCCGGCGAGCGGTCCGGCCGGGGCGGCGTTGACCACGACCAGCGCACCGGCGCGCCGGGCGCGGCCGGCGGCCGCCCGCACGGCGTCGACAGGCACCTCCAGCTGCAGCACGACGACGTCGCCGGGCCCGAGGCCGGCGGCCAGGCGCTCCACGTCACCGGGGTCGACCCGCCCGTTGGCCCCGGGGGCAACCGCGATCTGGTTCTGGCCGGCCCGCTCCACGACGATGAGGGCCGCCCCCGTCGGCGCGTCCGGGTCGGCCGCGACCCCTGACACGTCGACGCCGTCCTCTGCCAGCCCGGCCCGGAGCTGTTCGCCGAAGGCGTCCGCGCCGACCCGCCCGACCATGCGGACGACTCCGCCCAGGCGGGCGGCCGCGGCGGCCTGGTTGGCGCCCTTGCCGCCCAGCGTGGTCAGCAGGCGGTCGCCCAGCACCGTCTCGCCGGGGCGGGGCAGCGCCGCCACTGCCACCGTGAGGTCCATGTTCAGGCTGCCCAGGACGGCGATGCTGCCCATGCCGGGTCGCGTCCTCAGAGCCCGCGCAGGAACTCGATCAGCGCCGCGTTGACCTCGTCGGGCCGTTCCTGCTGGGTCCAGTGGCCGCAGCCGGGCAGCAGCACCGTCCGCGTGAGGTTGGGGACACTGTCCCGCAGGCGGTCCAGCCGGGCCCGGGCGCCGGGAAAGCTGAGGACCAGGTCGCGCTCGCCGACCACATACAGGGCCGGAGGACGCACGGTCGCGCCCTGCCAGGGGGCCGTCAGCTCCCAGTTCCTATCGAGGTTGCGGTACCAGTTCAGGCCGCCCGTGAAGCCCGCCTGCTCGAACTCCTTCGCGAACACGTCGACGTCCGTCTCCGTCAGCCAGGCCGGCAGCGTGTCCGGGTCAATGGTGATGTCCAGGAAGCCGCCGCCGGCGGGCACCACCGGGCCCCGACCTCCCCGGCCGGCCGGCCCGTCCCCGGACGCGCTGTACAGCAACCGTCGCAGCGCGGCCCTGGCGTCCCTGCCGAGCTCCGCGTCCGCCACCCCCGGCGCCTGGAAGTGGACCATGTAGAAGCCGTCGCCCAGCGCCGAGCGCAGCATCGGGATGGGCGGCCCGGACGGGTTGCGCGGACTGTCCGCGACGCTCAGGCCGGCGACGCCCCGCACCCGGTCCGGCCGCAGCAGGGCCGCCGTCCAGGCCACCGGCGCTCCCCAGTCGTGACCGACCACGACCGCCTGCTCCTCTCCCATGGCGTCCAGCAGCCCGATGACGTCGCCGACGAGGTGCAGGATCGTGTACTGGTCCACGCGCTCGGGCCGGTCGGTCCGGCAGTAGCCGCGCTGGTCGGGGGCGACGGCGTGGAAGCCTGCCGCTGCCAGCGGGCCCAGCTGGTGGCGCCACGAGTACCAGCACTCCGGGAACCCGTGCAGGAGGACGACCAGCGGGCCGCTGCCCTGCTCGGCTACGTGCATGCGGATGCCGTTGGTCTCGACGAACCGGTGCGAAGGCGAGGAGCTCTGGTTCATGCACCGCTCAGTGTGCGGCCTCGGCCAGGCCGACGAGCGCGGCGGCGACCTCGCCCGGAGCGACCAGGGCGTGGAAGTGCCCGCCCGGCAGCTCCCGGTACGCCCAGCCGCGCCGCCGGGCGGCCGCGGCGGCCGCGTCGTAGGCGGGGTTGGGCGTGAAGCGCAGGTACGCGCAGGGGGCGTCGGGCCAGCCGGGCGGGACCGGCGGAGCCTCCGCCCAGAACTCGGGCGGCTGCGGCCGCATCTCGGACAGCAGCCGCCGGCGGCGCTCCGGGTCTGGCACCAGCTCGCGCAGGTCGTCGTCCGTCCAGCTCGGGTACCGGCCGCCGGCCGCGTGCAGCTCCCGCAGCGTCCGGGCGAACCCGCCGCTCGCCCGACTCGTGCCCGCCCGCGGCAGGCCGGCGTCCACGAAGAGGTAGGCAGCCACCGGGCGCCCGGCCTCGGTGCGGATCGCGGGCAGCAGGACCCCGGCGCCGGAGTGCCCCACCAGCACCGGCCGGCTGCCGGACGGCAGCGGGCGGACGGCGGCAGCCGCCGCCCGGGCGTGGCGGAGCCAGTGGGGGCCGGCGGTCTCGAGCGCGCCGTCGAGGTCGGGAACCTGCGCCGGCCGGCCCAGCCGCTCCAGCTCCTCGGCCACCGGGCGCCAGGTCGATGGGCCGACCAGCGGACTGTGGACGAGCACGAATGGGCTGGGATCTGGCATCCGCACCCATCATGCCGCCGTCGCACTACATCGATCAGCGATATATCATGGAATGGTGCAACGTGAACCGACTGATCTGAGCGGGCTCGGCAGGTTCGAGGAGCCAGCGGTGCTCGTGCTGACCAGCCTGGTCGAGCGGCCACGCCATGGCTACGCGATCGTCAAGGACGTGGAGGCGGTCGCCGGGGTTCGGCTGGGCCCCGGCACGCTCTACGCGACCCTGTCCCGCCTCCAGTACCGCGGCCTGATCGAGGCGCTGCCCGCCGAGGACCGGCGCCGTCCGTACCGAATCACGGGCGCCGGCCGAGACCTGCTGCGCGCGCGGCTGGCGCGGATGGAAGCCGTCGCCCGCGCCGGCCTGCGGAGGCTGGCGGAGCGGTGAAGCGCCTGCTCCGCCTGTACCCCCGCGCCTGGCGGTGCCGGTACCAGGCCGAGATGGAGGCGCTGCTGGAGGAGACCGCGCCGTCGGTGCGGGTCGCGTTCGACCTCCTCATGGGCGCCCTGGACGCGCGCCTGCACCGGCGCGGCCGTCGGCTGCCGCCCCCTGTGGCCGCAGCCGGCCTCGCACTGCTGGGCGCGCTGGCCCTGCCCTGGGGGACGGGCCTGGGGCCGGTCGCGCTCACCGCCTCGGTCCTCTCGGGCGGCCTCCTGTGCACGCTGCTGGGCTGGCGCCTGCCCGGCTGGTTCGCCTGCCTGCTCGCGCTGCGCCTGGCGTGCGGCGCCGTGCAGGATCTCGCAGGTTCCTCGTGGTGGCTCGAGGCCGCCGGCACCGGCCTGTGGACGGTGGCGGCGATCCTGCTGCTGCGCTGGGCGCACTACCCGTGGCGGCTCGCGCTGCCGGCCGCCGCGCTGCTGAGCGTCCTCGGCCCCGGCCCGCTCGCGCCCGACCACCTCTGGACGAGCCATGCCACAGGGCAGGGCCTGCTCGGCTGGTGGGACGGACCTGCCACCGCGGTCGCGGCCTTTCGCCACTCGGCCTGGGCGGCGCTCCTGGCCGGGCTGATCGCCGCCCGGCCGCCGCGCTGGCGCCTGGGTGGGGGGCCGGGCGGGTGGGGCGCGGCCCCGGCCCGGCCGCAGCCGGGCTCGCCTGCGCCACCCCTGGCGGCGGTCGCCGGACGTCCTCGGGACGACGAGCGGCTCGCCGGCGCAGCCCGCCGCTGAGACCGCGGTGGCTGGCGCCCGACGTGATAGCTTCGTGTCCGGCCAGCGTCGGGTGCGGGCCGGCAAACGACACATGCACGAGAAGAGCCTCCAGACGCTGGAGTTCGACAAGGTGGTCGCCAGGGTGGCCCAGGAGGCCGGCTTCTCGATCGCCAGGGAGCGCGCGCTCGCGCTGCGGCCGACCGGCGACCTGGACCAGGCGCGGGACCGGCTCGCGTTCACGACCGAGGCGGTCCGCCTGCTAGACGGGCAGCCCTGGGCCAGCGTCGGCGGCGCCCACGACGTCCGCACTCAGGTCGCACGTGCGGCGCGGGGCGGCGACCTGAGCCCGGCCGACCTGGTGGCCCTGGTGTCCACCCTGCGCGGGGCCGCCGCTGCCTCGCGGATGCTGACCGCCCTGGAGCCGGGCCCGTTCCCCCGGATGCGAAAGCTGGGCGAGCGGCTTCCCGTCCACCCTGACCTGGTGCGGCGCATCGAGCAGGTCGTGAACGACGAGGGAGAAGTGCTGGACTCCGCCAGCGCCCGCCTGCGCCGCCTGCGCGGCGACGTCCGGGCGGCGAGCCAGCGGCTGCAGCAGCGGCTGCGGAGCCTCGTGACCGAGCTCGGCCACGTGCTCCAGGAGCCAATCGTGACGACGCGTGGCGACCGGTGGGTGGTCCCCGTCAAGGCCGACTTCCGGGGGCGGGTGCGCGGCATCGTGCACGACCAGTCCGCCAGCGGCGCCACGGTGTTCATCGAGCCGGTCGTGATCGTCGAGCTCTCGAACCAGCTCCGTCTGCTGCAGGCGCAGGAGCGCCAGGAGGTCGAGCGCGTCCTGCGCGAGCTCTCCGCCGAGGTCGGCGGCCAGGCCGCCGGCATCGCCGAGGCGCTGGAGTGCCTGGCCGAGCTCGACCTGCAGCTGGCCAAGGCCCGGTACGCACGGCTGGTGCGGGGCACCGAGCCGGTCCTCAACGACTCCGGCCGGGTCCTGCTGCGCCGGGCGCGGCACCCGCTGCTGAGCGGGCACGTCGTCCCCATCGACTTCCGCCTGGGCGAGGAGTTCTTCATGGTGGTCGTGACCGGGCCCAACACCGGCGGCAAGACGGTCGCGCTGAAGACCGTCGGGCTGCTGACGCTGATGGCCCAGGCCGGCCTGCACGTGCCGGCGGACGACGGCTCCGAGGTCTCCGTGTTCGAGGAGGTCTTCGCCGACATCGGGGACGAGCAGAGCATCGAGCAGAGCCTGAGCACGTTCTCGTCCCACATGACGCGGATCATCGAGGTGCTGCGCGCCGTGGAGGCCACGCGCCGGCGGGCCGAACCGGAGCGGCCGCCCCCGATGCTCGTCCTGTTCGACGAGCTGGGGGCCGGCACCGACCCGGACGAGGGGTCCGCTCTGGCGCGCTCCATCCTGACCTACCTCCTGGACCGCCGGGTGCCGACGGTCGCCACCACTCACTACTCGGAGCTGAAGGCATTCGCCCACGAGGCCGAGGGAGCCGTGAACGCCTCGGTGGCATTCGACCTCGACACGCTGTCGCCGACCTACGAGCTGGAGATCGGCCTGCCGGGCCGCAGCAACGCGCTGGCGATCGCGCAGCGGCTGGGGCTCGACCCCCGGGTCGTGCGTGGCGCGCGCCGCCACCTGGGCACGGCCGGGGTCAGGATGGAGGGCCTGCTGCGCCACCTCGAGCAGGAGCGAGACGCCGCCGCCGGCGAGCGCCAGCAGCTCGGCCGGGAGCTGGCGGAGGCAGACGAGCGACGCCGCGAGCTGGACGAGCAGCGCCGCCAGCTCGAGCAGGAGCGCCTTCGCGTGCTGGACGAGGCTCGGGCGCAGGCCAGGCGCGAGCTCGACGCGGTGCTGGGCGAGCTGGCCCAGATCCGGGCGACCGCCCGGAGCCGGGAGCTGACCCCCGTGGGCCTCGACCAGGCCAGGCGCCGCGCGCGGCGGCTGGAGGAGCGGGTCGCCCCTGTGTCGGGCTCGCTGCCGCGGCGGCCGGCCGTGCTGCCCGAGGAGGAGCGCCTGGCCGGCGCGCCGGAGGTCGGGGACTCGGTGCGGGTCCGAAGCCTGGACAGCACCGGCGAGCTCGTCCGGCTGTCCGCCGACGGCAGCGACGCCGAGGTGCAGCTGGGCGCGGTGCGGCTGCGGACCGGCGTGGACGATCTGGAGCGGGTCCGGCGCCGGCAGCAGGCCGAGGACGTCGAGCCCGGCCCGGTCCGGCTGCGGAGCGAGCCGCGCCAGGCGCCGTCCACCCAGCTGGACATTCGCGGCTGGCGGGTCGAGGACGCGCTCGGCGAGCTCGAGACGTACCTGAACGAGGCGGTGGTGTCGGGCCTGCCGTCCGTCCGCCTGCTGCACGGCAAGGGCACCGGGGCGCTCCGGGCGGCCGTCCGGGAGCACCTCGCCGGGCACCCGCTGGTCCAGTCGTCCGCCGCCGCCCCGGCGGCGGAGGGCGGCGACGGGGTGACGATCGTGAAGCTGTCCGCGTGACACAGACACGCGTGGCGGTGGCAGGCCGGTGACCGGGCCGCACGCGGGCGCTCGGGTGCTGGTGAGGGGCCCGCGCGGGGGGGCGGACGCCGCCCTCGTGATGCTGCACGGCCGCGGTGCCGGGGCGCAGGACATCCTGACGCTGGTCCCGCCGCTTGACCTGCCCGGGTGGAGGTACGTCGCTCCGGAGGCCAGGGGCGGGACCTGGTACCCCAACAGCTTCATGGCGCCGCTGGAGGCCAACGAGCCCTGGCTGTCCTCGGCGCTCGGGCTGGTCGCCGAGGTCCTGGCCGCGGTGGCCGCAGACGGCATACCGGCGGAGCGGACGATCCTGCTCGGGTTCTCGCAGGGCGCGTGCCTGGCGCTTGAGTTCGCGGCGCGCAACGCCAGGCGCTACGGCGGCCTGGTCGGGCTCAGCGGGGGCCTCATCGGCCCGGCGGGCACGGTCCGGCACGACGCGGGCTCGCTGGCGGGTACGCCCGTCTTCCTGGGCTGCAGCGACCACGATCCCCACATCCCGGCCTCGCGGGTGCTCCATGCCGCCGAGACGCTGGCGGGGCTCGGCGGGGACGTGACGCGCGCGCTCTACCCGGACCTCGACCACTCCGTCAGCGAGGAGGAGCTCGAGCACGTGCGCGACCTGATGCGCCCGCTCAGCGCCGAGGCCGGCGCCGCCTCCTGACGGGCCTGGTCAACCTGGTGCTCTGGGGGCTCGACCTGCCGGGGGCCGCGCCGGCCGCACCGCCCCGGCTGCCGGTCGAGGTCGGCGAGGTGGTCCAGGACGCGCCGGGACCGCTGATCACGGCGATGGGGCCGGACGGCCGGCTGGCGAGCGGTCGCTTCACGCGCGGCTGCCGCTGCTTCGCGGCCCGGTCAGCCGGCGAGCTCGTCGCCTACGCCTGGGTCTCGACCGGCGGGGAATGGATCGGGGAGATCGCGGCGCCGATCCGGCCAGCCGCCCGCGAGGCCTACGTGTGGAACTGCGTGACGCTGGCCCGATATCGTCGCCTGGGGCTGTACAGGGCCCTGGTCGGCACGGTGGCGGCCGCGCTGGGGCGCGAGGGCACACGCCGGCTCTGGCTGGCGACCGTGAGCGAGCCGCCCTACGCCGGCGACGGCGTCAGACGGACGGGGTTCCGGCCGGTGCTGAGAGTTACCTGCGTCCGGCTCGGCGCCTGGCGGGTGGCCTGGGCGGTGGCGGAGCCCGCCGCCGGAGCGGACCTGATCGCCGGGGCGCGCGCCGCGCTGGGCCGCCGGCTGCTGGTCGGCAGGCACGCAGCGATCCTGCACTGAAGGGCGCGGCCGCAGCCCGCGGCCGCTACACTGACGGCCCTGACACCCGGCGCTGCGCTCCGCATCCTTGCTCTCGTCGTGGCTGCCGGATGGCTGGCCTGGCCCCGGCCGGCGCTGGCGGCGGGCGGGCCCGTCCTCGACGCGCCGGCGGTCGTCCAGGCGCACGCCGCCGTCCCGGTCGCGCTGACCTACGCTCCGCGCAAGGGCGCCTGCGGCGGCGAGGTGCTGTTCACCTGGGACTCGCTCCCCTGGGGCATGGCGGCGCCCACCGGCGGCGGCACGGCCACGTGCACCGCTGCGATCTCGTCGCCGCCGCCCGCCGGGAGCGGGAGCGGCACCCACCAGGTCTGCGGGTTCGGCGTGGCCGGAGGCGCCTGTCGGACGCTGACCGTGGTCGTCGCTTCCTCCCCTGCCCCGACGCCGCCGACCTCGCCGCCCCGGCCCCGCGGCGCCACCCCGGCCGCCACCACGGCGCCGCAGGGGCCGACCCCCGTCCCCAGCGCCACCTCGGTCCTGGCGGTCGGGTCGCCGGAGCCCCCGCCGGGCGACCCGCCAAGCCCGGCCCCGGCGGTCGTGCCGACCCCGCTCCCGGCCGGGACCGCCCCCCCGGTGGCCGGGATCTCGGCCGCGGTGCTGCTCGCGGTGGTGGCTGCCGCGGGCTGCGCCCTCCTGGTCCGGTCGCTCCTGCGCTCGACCCAGCCCTGAGCCGGACGGATCCTGCCAGGAACCTCTTACAAAATCAGAGGAGAGCGGTTAGACTTCTCGCTCTTGGTGCCCAGCGCAGCGCTCCGCGCCCTCGTCGTCCTCGTGGTGGGCCCCCTGGCGGCCGCCAGCCCGGTGCACGCGGCGGCCGCGGCGGACCTCGGCGTCGGCGGCCCCGGGCTCCGAACGGTCGTCGTGCATGACTCGATCTCGACGCCTCCGGGCACGAGCGCGGCGCCGGCCAGCGCCAGCTCGGCGCGATCCCGACCCGTCCCGGCGTCCGCCGGGCGCCTGGCGTCCGCCGCGCGCCTGGCGTCCGCCGCGCGCCTGGCGGTGCCCAGCCCCAGCCCGCTGGTCAGCCCCAGCCAGACCAGCTCCCGTCCCACGACCAGCCCCAGCCCGGCGCCGCCCAGCCCCCGCCCGACCTCCGCTCCCAGCGCGGGCGCCGCACCCCCGCGCCCTGCCCCGCCCGCCCCGCCCGCCCCGGCCGCCACGGCAGCGACGGCAGCCACGGCAGCCACGGCATCGCCCAGCCCGACCCCGGAACCCCCGGGCCCGGTCCCGGACGCTTCCGGCGCGGCCCCCGAGCCCCGAGCAGTCGCTCCCGACCCTCCCGGCGCGGCCCATGCGCTGCCGGCGGGTACGGTGCCGAAGGTCCTCGCGCCGACCCCGACGCCGCCGGCCCCGGTCGAAGAACCTCCCAGCCCGGGCCCGGCCGGGGCGGGTGGGGAGCAGGCGCCGCCGCCCGCCGCCGACCCGACCTCGACGCGGCCGCCGGCGCTGGCCGGCCTCGCGACCTCGCAGGGGATGGGCGACCTCCGGGCGCCGGCCGGCGTGGCGGCGGCCGTCGTGCTGCTGACGCTGGCGGGGGCCGGCTGCACCTTCCTGCTTCGCTGGCTAGTCCGCGTGGCCTCGCTCTGACCTCGAGAGCGCCGCGGGCGCCCGCGTGCCGGGGCGGCGTCGGCGGACCAGGAGCCGCCCGGCCCAGAAGACCAGCAGCGCAAGCCCCAGCGCGGTGGCGAGCGCGTTCAGCGCGGGCGCCCACGGGCGCATGGGGAGCGGCGAGCGCGGGCCGGCCGGAGGCCTCGTGATCGTCCAGACACAGGTCATGCGCTCCACCGTCCCATCCCCCCTGGTGACCAGGATGGCGACGTCCATCGAGCCCGGCCTGCTCACGTGGACCTGCGGGAACTCGTACCGCCCGGCGCCGGCGGCAGCGCCGGCCACGCGCAGCGGTGGCTGGCCGGGCTGGACCAGCGTCACCTCGACGCGGCTCACCAGCCGCCCGGCCGTCGTGGTAGCGCCGCGCACCTGGACCAGGAGGGAGTTGGCGCCGGGGTGGGCGGGGGCCAGGGACCCGCTCACCACCAGGTCGTCGAGCGACATGCTGGTGTCGGTGCGGAGGATCGGCGCCTCGTTGCGGGCCGCCACGCCCGCGGTCGCCGGCGCGGTCGCGCCCAGGGCGGCGGCGCCCCACAGCACCACGAGCATGGCGGCGACCTCGAACGGCAGAGAGCTCGCGAGTCGCCCCGGCCACAGCGCGCCCGCGCCGGGCCGTGGGCTGAGCAGCAGCGTGTGGCGCAGCCCGACCGCCAGGGCGACCGCGCAGGCCGCCAGCTTGGCCAGGAGGGTGAGGCCGTATGCAGTGCTGAGCAGGCTCGCCGGCGACACGACGGCGCGGCCGGCGAGCACGAGGCCGCTAACCAACAGCAGCCCGACTCCCAGGAAGGCCAGGCCGGTGAACCGGCGCAGGGCCACCAGGGCGACTGCGGCGGTCGGCCCGCCGCCGCGCAGCGAGCCGGCGAACAGGATCGCCAGCACGAGCAGGCCGCCGATCCACAGGCCTGCGGCCCCCAGGTGCACGGCGCCGGCGATCACCTGGAGCGGGTCCCAGCCGGCCCGGTTCGAGCCGTGCGCGCCCTGCGCCGAGACGAGCACCAGGCCGGAGCTCGCGGCCAGCAGCCCGGCGCCGGCGAGGCGCGAGCGACGGCGCGCGATCGCCTCCCAGGCCGCCACGGCACTCAGGCAGACGAGGCCGACGCACGCGAGCCACAGCAGCGCGAAGCGGCTGTCGCTCGTCAGCACCGACCCGGCGACCACGGCGTAGCTGGCGGGCGATGCCCGTCCATGCACGAGCGCGCCGACGGTGGCGGCGAGCTGGCCCGCCCGGCCCACCGCGACGGCCGCGCAGGCCAGCGTCGCGATCGCCAGCAGCCGCCGCCGCTCGGCCCGGCAGGCCGGGCTGCGGCCGAGAGACGGCAGGATGACGAGCAGGGCGGCGACCAGGCCCACCAGCAGGCAGATCCCGCCCAGCTCGAGCCAGCGGCTGGCGGTCTCGAGGTACGACGGCGCGGCCGCCGTCACCGGCTGCGGCGCGAGGTCCACGGGCTCGCCGATCCCGAAGACGATGGCTCCGCCGGTCTCGTGGAGGTCGGTGTCGTCCCTGACCTGGAAGGCCAGGCGATAGGCCCCGTTGGGGAGCGCCGGCAGCGTCACGACGAGCGAGCTTCCACCCTCAGCCGGCTCCAGGCTGGTGCCGGCGACCCGACTGCCGTCCCGCTCGTACAGGCTGGCCCTGCTCAGCCGGGCGTTGACGGGCACGTCGAACTGGAGGAGCAGCTGTCCGGGTGCCTTCGCCAGGACAGCGCCGTTGCCGGGGTCAGAGGCGAGCAGCGTCGCGTGGGCCAGGACCGGTGTGGCGGTGGCCAGAGCCAGCGCGACGGCCAGCGCCAGACCCGTCAGCCACCGTGCCGGGGCCCGGATCGGCACAGGTCGCGCCTATCGCTCCGCGCGTGAGCGGTGCGTCGATCGACAGCCGTACCTCATGTCCTCCCCTCCCTCGCCACGCACGTGTGTCCCGGGCGATTGATCGGACGCTATCAGCCGCCGGGCGCGCCCAGCGCTACCGCCAGCGCTTCTAAGGCTCTGCTAAGGACCTGTTAAGCAAATGTCAAATCCGAGCACGCCGGCAGGCATCCCTGACGTCCCTCGTGGGGGCTCTACCATGTCGTGGTGGGCCTGTACGACGTGATCGTGGTCGGCGCCGGCATCGTCGGCCTGGCGTCGGCCCGCGAGCTGCTCGGGCGCCGGCCCGGCCTCCGGCTGGCCGTGGTGGACAAGGAGGCCCGCATCGGCGCCCACCAGACCGGCCACAACAGCGGCGTCATCCATTCCGGCATCTACTACGCGCCCGGGTCCCTGAAGGCCCGGCTGTGCGTCGCGGGCGCCCGCGAGATGTACGCGTACTGCCAGCAGCGCGAGATCCCGACCGAGCGCTGCGGCAAGGTGATCGTGGCGACCGAGGAATCCGAGCTGGAGCGGCTCGGCGCCCTCTACGAACGGGGCCGCGCCAACGGCGTCGAGGGCCTGGAGATGATCGGGCCCGAGCGCCTGAGGGAGATCGAGCCACACTGCGCCGGCCTTCGGGCCCTCTGGTCCCCCTGCACGGGCATCGTGGACTACTCGCTCGTGGCCCGGCGCTACGCGCTCGACGTCCGCGAGGCGGGCGGCGAGGTGCACACCGGCGTGGATGTGCGCGCCCTGCGGCGCGTGGCCGACCGGGTGGTGGTCGAGACGAGCGCGCGCGACCTGGAGGCGCGGCGGGTCGTGACCTGCGCCGGGCTGCAGGCCGACCGGCTGGCGAGCCTGTCCGGAGGTGCCCGGGAGCCCCGGATCGTGCCGTTTCGGGGCGATTACTGGCAGCTCAGGCCCGAGGCCAGGCGCCTGTGCCGCAACCTGATCTACCCGGTGCCCGACCCCGGGTTCCCGTTCCTCGGCGTCCATGCGACCAGACGGATCGGCACCGGCGAGGTCTGGCTCGGCCCGAACGCAGTGCTCGCGTTCGCCCGGGAGGGGTACCGGCGGAGGGACGTGCGGCCCCGCGACCTGGCCCAGTCGCTCCTCAACCCGGGCTTTCGCCGCCTGGCCAGGAAGCACTGGCGCATGGGCGCGGTCGAGATGTGGCGCGACTACTCGAAGCGGGCATTCTGGCGGTCCGTTCGCCGCTACCTGCCGGACGTGACGATGGCGGACATGGTGCCAGGTCCGTCAGGGGTCCGGGCGCAGGCGCTCGACCCGGC
>Ga0126378_10000509_pt1 | contig 28687 bp, 29 predicted proteins | sample PanSoiMetPlot_23_FD_92587 | JGI IMG/M metagenome (GOLD analysis project Ga0126378, IMG submission 92587) | Tropical forest soil microbial communities from Panama - MetaG Plot_23 | ecosystem: Environmental > Terrestrial > Soil > Tropical forest > Bulk soil | place: Panama | collected 2016-02-17
GAGATCATCACCGCTGAATTGCTGCCGAAATCGTAGATCTGCATGGAGACAACCGGATCGCCTGGAGTGCCGACGCCGGCATCCTGCGACCGCTTGGCGATGGCGACGCGCTGCTCTCTGTTGCGGACCGTTGTGTTGTTGATTATCATGAATTCGTCGGCGATGAAACTCGCCCACTGCGCGGCATCGGGCTTCCACTCAAGCAGCTTGGTCTTTTGCCAGGCAGCGAGGATGTCCTTGTCCATCTCCGTCTTCGGCGTATAGGGCACGCTCCGGCAGGGGTTGTGGCAGTCGCCCGCACCGGCGGCTTGCTCGACCGAAGCCGGCCTGCCTGCGGCAGCGATCGGCGTTTCGAACAGAAGAAACGCCTTCCAGGCGTGCCGCCGCTTGACGAAAACGCGCAGGAACCGTGCATCCTCGTGCGCTCCACGGACCGTCAGCATCCGCCCGTAGAAATGGACTTCAACGTCGCCGTCGGTCCCACTGGCTGCGGCGGAGAGCGCGGAAAAATCCTTGAGCGCCTCGCGCCGCGATAGCGTCGTTCCGTGGCGATCGGTGAAGGTGAAGTGGCGGTCGAGAAAAGCGCGGACCGCCGCTTGATCGCCCTTGCCGAGAGCCGCGATCAACGCGTGATCCGCATGTTTCGCGGCCTGCTCTTCATCGACCGGGGCGGTTCGGCCAATGACCAGGGTGCCCGCCGCCAGGACAGCGATTGCAGCCACGCCAATCACGAAGCGGCGCATGACCTGGCGCTCACTTGAGATCGGCGGAAATTTTTTCAAGGCCCGCTTGTACGCAGGCTTCGTCCTTATCGCCGCCCGGAGCGCCGGAGACGCCGGCAGCGCCAATCACCTCGTCGCCGATTTTGATCGGCAGCGCGCCGCGCGCGGTGGTGAAGCCGGTGAGATACTGGGCGCCCATTTGGGGATTCTTTTTCAATCGCTCTTCCATTTCTCCCGAGGGGATGCGGAAGGTGCGCGCGGTAAAGGCCTTCTTGAAGCTGTTCTCCATGGTATGCGGCCCGGTACCGTCGCCGCGGATCTGGATCAGCACCTCGCCGTTGCGGCCGACAACGGTGGCCGAGACGCGATAGCCATTTGCGGCGCAGGCGGCCATGGCGGTTTGCGCGATGGTCAGCGCCATGGCGGCCGATACGTCCTTGCGCGTGAGCAACTGCGCGCTGGCGGGCGTGGCCAAGGCACAGGCAAGCGCGATGGCGCCGCAGCGGTACGACAGCACAGGCATGATGAAGTCCTCCCCGTGATAAATATGAGAGCCTCTTATTGATGGGCTCAAATGCAAGCCTATCCTATTTCAGCCCGTCTGTACGGTCCTGATCCGGGTGTCCCGCCGGCACTTCGATGTGGTATGCGGGCGTCGGGAAAAGGGAAGATGGCACACGCATGAGCGCACGGCATATTTTGGTCACCGGCGGCAGCGGCTTTCTCGGTTCGGCCTTGGTCAAGGCGCTGGTGCGTGAGGGTGAGACCGTGCGGGTGTTCGACGACAATTCCCGCGGAGCCCTGCGCCGGCTGCAGGAGGTTGCCCACGACATCGAGTTCGTCAGCGGCGACGTTCGTGACGCCGCAGCCGTCGATGCCGCCATGCGCGGCATCGAAGAGGTGCATCACCTCGCCTTCGTCAACGGCACGGCGACTTTTTACAGCGCCCCCGATCTCGTGCTCGACGTCGGCGTCAAAGGTATTGTCAATGTCATCGACGGCTGCCGCCGCCACGGGGTCGGGCGGCTGATCCTCGCCTCAAGTTCCGAGGTCTACCAGTCGCCGCCGCGCGTGCCGACCGACGAAAGCGCGCCGCTCGTCGTTCCCGATCCGCTCAATCCGCGCCTCTCCTATGGCGCCGGCAAAATCATCAGCGAGATGATGGTCATCAGTCACGGACGCAAGCATTTCGAACGGGTGCTAATCTTTCGGCCACACAATGTCTATGGTCCAGATATGGGATTCGATCATGTCATCCCACAATTCGCAGTGCGCCTCAAACGGGCGATGAGCAAGCAGGCGAGCGGCGTAGTGCCGTTTCCGATCCAGGGAAGCGGCGCGGAGACGCGCAGTTTCTGCCACGTCGACGATCTGGTACAGGGCGTCATGATCATGCGCGCAAAGGGCGAGCATCTTGGCATCTACCACGTCGGCACGGCGGAAGAGGTCAGCATTGCCGATCTCGCCCGCCGCATCGCCAAAATTGCCGGTCGTGACATCGTGCTCGGGCCCTCGGCGGTGCTCGAGGGCAGCACGCCGCGGCGCTGCCCCGATATTTCGAAACTCGCCGCACTCGGCTACGCACCGCGTGTCGCGCTCGACGAAGGATTGCCGCCGACGCTCAAATGGTATTGGGACCACGCGAGCATGGCGCCGGCAGCATGAGCCGCAAGGAGATGGAATTGGCTGGCGCAAAAGTCGCCCGTGCCGCAGGCAGCGGAGCAAGCGTTCCGGTAGAGTACTGTCAGGTCTGCGGCGATGCGCCGCTCGTCAAAGTGCTCTCGCTCGGCTACATGCCGCCGGTGAATCAGATGGTTGCCATCGGCGAAGTGCCGCGGCAGCAGCCGTGGTTCCCGACCGACCTTCTGCACTGTGCGAAGTGCGAGCTGGTGCAGCTTGGCTTGGCGGTCGACCCCGTCATCATCTTCCCGCCGGAATATCCCTACACCAGCGGCACCACCAAACTGCTGCGTGATAATTTTGCCGAACTCTATTCCGAGGCATCGGCAATGCTCGAGCTCAAACCGCAGGACCTCGTCATTGACATCGGCTCGAATGACGGCACGCTGCTCTCGAACTTCAAGAGCCACCGTGTCCTCGGCATCGAACCGACCGAGGTCGGCGAGATCGCCAACAGCCGCAGCATTCCCACCCTGAAGCGCTACTTCACCCCGGAGGTCGCGGCCGAGGTCAAGCGCGAGCACGGCCCCGCGCGCGTCGTCACGGCGGCGAATTGCTTCGCGCATATCGAGGACGTGCATTCTATCGTCGAGGCCATTCTCGATCTCCTTGGTCTGGACGGCGTGTTCATCTCCGAGTCGCACTACCTCATCGGCTTGCTGGAAAGGCTGCAATACGACACGATCTATCACGAGCACCTGCGTTACTACTCGCTCACGAGCCTCGCGAACCTTCTCAAGATGCACGGGCTCGAAGTCTTTCACGCGCGCTCCATTCCGACCCATGGCGGATCGATTCGCGTCTATGCGGCCCGGCAGGGCACGCGGCCCCTCAACGGCAGCGTCGCGAAGATGCTTGCCGCGGAGCCGCGCGGGGAGGCGATGCTCTCGCGGCTGAAAGCCTTCCGCAACGACGTGATGCTGTCGAAGCTCAGGCTCTTGGCCATTGTCCGCGACCTCAAGGAGAATGGCGCGCGCATCTGTGGGATCAGCGCGCCCTCGCGCGCCTCGACGCTGGTCAACTATCTCGGTCTCGACGAGGCGATCATCGATTACGTTTGCGAGATCGCGGGCTCGCTCAAGATCGGCAAATGCATGCCTGGAACCTCCATCCCCGTTGTGGAGGAAAGTCGGCTATTTTCGGATCAGCCCGAATGTGCCGTCATTTTTTCCTGGCACATTGCCGACGAGCTTGCACCCAAGCTGCGGGCGAAAGGCTATCGCGGCAAGCTGGTCACGCCGTTGCCGGTTCCACGCGAGCTTTAACCGTGGTGCGAGCGAAGCCTTTGTATTGCGCCGACGGCTGGGGTATCACTCGGCGTCATCGCGGCGTGTCTCTCTTCGCGCCAATTATTGGAGCATTTGCGTGAACATCGCCGGCACCAAGCCGACTGCAGCGATGCCTGCGCGCCTCGATTGCGGGGATCTCACCGTTGTCGGAGGCGCCGGCCATGTCGGCATTCCGCTGGTGCTGGCATTCGCCGAGGCTGGCTACCGCGTCAATGTGCACGACGTCAATCGGAACGCGCTCGCGACGTTGCAATCGGGCCGCCTGCCGTTCATCGAATACGGCGGGGAAGAGCTGCTGCTGCGAGCGGTCAAGCAAAACCGACTCCTTTTCACGTCCTTGCCGGCGGATATTTTCCAAACCGGCCCAGTGATCATCACCATCGGCACCCCGATCGACGAGTTCCTCAATCCAGTCCGCAAAGTAGTGCAAGACTGCATCGATGCGCTGCTGCCGTATCTCGCGGATGGGCAGCTCCTGGTGCTGCGTTCGACCGTGTTCCCGGGCACGACCGATTGGCTCGATGCCTACCTGCTGCGCAGAAACCGCCATCTCAAGGTTGCGTTCTGCCCGGAGCGCATGGTGCAAGGACAAGGCATCAAGGAGCTCAAGGAAACGCCGCAAATCATCAGCGGCACGACGGCCGCTGCCGAGGAGGAAGCCGCCAGATTGTTTTCGGCCATCGCGCCGGAGCTCATCATCGTCAAGCCGCGCGAGGCGGAATTCGCGAAACTGTTCAGTAACGCCTACCGCTACATCGAATTTGCGACCTCGAATCAATTCTACCTGATCGCGAAGTCGGCGGGCCTCGACTATCGCAAAGTCTATGACGCGATGAAGCGCAACTACCCGCGCGCGCGCGGCATTCCGAGCCCCGGGCTCGCCGCGGGCCCATGCCTGATGAAAGATACGATGCAGCTTGCTGCTTTTGCCCAGAACCAGTTCAGCCTGGGAAACGCCGCCATGCTGGTCAATGAAGGGCTGGTGCTGCACGTCTGCGACGACCTGCGCAGCCGCTATGATCTTTCGCGAATGACTGTCGGGCTGCTCGGCATGGCGTTCAAGGCGGACATCGACGACACTCGCGCCTCGCTGAGCTACAAATTCAAGAAGGCGCTCGCGAGCCTCGCCGAGGCAGTGCTCACCACCGATCCATTCGTGACCACCGATGCGGACCTCCTCGGTCTGGAGGAGGTGATAAGCCGCAGCGATCTCCTCGTCCTGTGCGCGCCGCATTCCGCTTATCGCGACCTCGATTTTGCCGGCAAACCGGTCGTCGACGTGTGGGGCTTTCTCACCAAGGCAAATGTCATCGCGTAAACGCGGTGATCGGCGCCACTGGAACTGCGTTGGGCGTTGGGTTTCGATACCGGCGGGCGCCGAGCCCGTTCCTTACGTGAGTCTGACAGGGCGCCTTTCGATTCGACGCGATCGCAATCAGTTCTGGCAAAAATTGCGCGGACTTCACGCCGCAGCTCTTGCGCAACTGCGTTCATGGAACATTGCTGAATAACCATTCATGCAAGCGCGGACTTTGCTGCGCCGCGCCAACGAAAAATCTCGCTGTGAATTGTCACAGCGAACGTTCTCGACGATGCGTCGTTGTTAAGGGGTCAGTCGAGAACTAGAGGAGGAACTATCGCATGAAGCATCTCAAATATGCGCTCGCGTCCGCGGCTGCAGTCGGCGCCGTTGCGCTCGCCTCCGGCAGCGTTTCGGCCATGCCGAACGGACTGCCTTCGATCTCGAGCGCGCTGTCGTCCAACGTGGAGGACGTGCGCTTGGTTTGCGGGCCATATCGTTGCTGGCGGCGGCCCGGCTGGTATCATGCCTACGGCTACTACGGCCCGCGGCGCCATCACTGGTGGCGACATCGCTGGCATCATTGGTAGGCCGGAAAAGAGCGGGAGGGCAGAACGCCCTTCCGCTTTTGTTGTGCATACGTCGATCCTAAAGCGGCGTCTTGTCGATCTGTCCGTTCGCGCGCACGAACCAATGCTCGTTTGCGAACGGCTTGCCGGCGAGCCGCTCGGCGATCCAATCCGCAACCAGAATCGGCGGAAACGGCCCGAGATTGGCGGCAGCCACGTTGCCGACCGAGTGCCGCGATTCCTGGTAGACCACCATCTGCTTCGGCCCCTTGACCGTTTTGATGAGCCGCTCGGAATGTTCGAGCGGGCTGAGCTCCTCGCATTCGCCGGCAACGACGAGAAACGGCACGCGGATTTTATCGGCGTGGCCTTCCCAGGTGATCGACTTACGGAAGCCGTCGAATTCATCCTCTTCGGTGATGCCCGACATGTACATGAACCGCTTCTTGAATGTCGGTGAGGCCTCCTGAAAGATCGTGTGGCAGCCGGGTTCGTGGCACACCGACATGGCGGCAAACGCGCGTATCCGCGGCTCGTGGGCGGTGAGAATGGTGCCGAAGAACGTGCCGAAGCTCGTGCCGGAGCACCCGATGCGCTCTGGATCGATCTCGGCCCGGGCGGTGAGCCAGTCGACGAGCGGCTTGCCCGCCGCCATCCAGTTCTCCGTCGAGAAGTAGAGGCCGATCATGGGCGCTTCGTATTGGCCCGGACCGTCGATCGCCAACACCGCCATGCCCCGGTTGAGGAAGCGATCACCGTAGAGCGCAACTTGGCCTTCCTTGAAGCTGTCCATGCCCGGAATGGCGATCACCGCCGGGATGCGGCCGCCGGTATAGCCCGGAGGCAGATGAAACCAGGCAGGAATCGCCTTGTCGCGGAATGGCACCCAAACCGCCTCCACGTGGTGATCCGCGAGCGCCGCGTATTTGCCGTAGCATTCGCGCTTCTTGTTGTTGTAAGCGATATTGATTTCATTGTTCTGATCGTAAGGCCACTGCGCGGCCGCCCAATGCACGGCCGCCATGAAGTAGTTGTGGCGCGCCGTAACCTTGCGATCAGATTCCTCCGCCGCTTTGGCCTTGGCCTCGCGCCGGCGCGCCACCGCCTCGAAGGCGGGACCGATATCCGCCATCTTCTTCACCCGCTCGCGGATGCCGGCGAAATCGGCGTTGGCTTCGATGCCGCACGGAGCGCTGAGGTAGAGCGAGCGCGGCTGGTCCCAGTCGATGCCGTTGGCGCGGATGATGTTGTCGATCAGCCAGCGCTGTTCCTCGAACCGGCGCACATGCGGCTCGCCGCGCTTGTCCAGAACTGGTTGGGGTTGGCGGACCACGTTCATCACATCCCTCCCTCTTGTTGCGGCAGAAGCGCCGCACGAATGTTAGTGAATGCGGCCAGCGGTGCCAATGATCGTCGCTGGTGATTTCAATTTCTGAGATCCTGTCGTAACAACTAGCGCTCGTCCCCACGAAGACGAGGAACCCAGGGCTTAGCCCCAGGATTCCCGCTCTCGCGGGAATGAGCGGGCATTCTTTCACGGAGAAGCTTTTGGTTACGATGCGTGCTTGCTACACTTGACGCCGCGAGGCGAAGGAACCGATGGCCGATTCACGATCCGAATTGACCGTGTTGCTCTGGCGCGGCGCGCAAGAAGGGCGATACGAGACATACAAGGTTCCCTCCTGCGAAAACCAAACCGTGCTCGACATCGTCACTTTCGTGCAGCGTCACCTCGACCCTACGCTGTCCTATCGCTTCGCCTGCCGGGTGGGCATGTGCGGCTCCTGCGCCATGACCGTGAATGGCCGGCCGCGTTGGACTTGCCGCACCCATGTGGCGGCCGTGGCCAAAGGCGGGCGCCTCAAGATCGGCCCGCTTGCGAACCTGCCGGTCATCAAGGATTTGGCGACAGACCTGCGGCCGTTCTTCGATAAATGGCAAGAGGCCAAAGGCGCGTTCGTGCCCTCGCAGACGCGCAACGATGACATCGCGCGCGTGCGGCCGGACAGCGCCGCGCGGATAGCCGCCGACGCTGCCATCGAGTGCATCAATTGCGCCATATGCTACGCCGCCTGCGATACCGTGCGTTGGAACTCCGACTATCTCGGGCCGGCGGCGCTCAACCGCGCCTGGACGTTGCTGAACGACGAGCGTGACGCCGGAAATGCCGAGCGTCTGCGGGCCGTCGCCGCCTCGGGCGGCTGCCACGCCTGCCACTCGCACCAGTCCTGCCAAGAACTCTGCCCGCAGCTCCTCAATCCAACCGCTTCGATCGCGGCGCTCAAGCGTCGCACGATGTGGGCCTACCTGAGAGGCGAGCTATGAACGTTGGCCTCTATGTGTGGCAGCGCTTGACCGCGGCGCTGATGGTGCCGCTCGTGCTCCTGCATGTTGTGGTGATTTTCTATGCAACCCGCAAAGGACTGACCGCGGCCGATATTCTCGCGCGCACGCGCGGCAGCCTGGCTTGGGCGTCCTTCTATGGCGCGTTCGTCGTTGCCGTGGCCGTTCATGCCGCAATCGGCGTGCGCAATGTGCTCGCCGAATGGTCGCCCCTTAAATCTCGCGACGCCGGCATTTTGGCTGGCGCGTTCAGCGTGCTGCTCTTTCTCCTCGGCGGACGTGCAGTGGTTGCGGTAGTGCTGCCATGACCGCATTGGCTCACCGCCAGAGCGTGCTTTGGATCGCCGCGCTCGTGCACCGGCTCTCCGGCCTAGCGCTTGCGATTTTTCTTCCGTTCCACTTTTTGACGCTCGGGCTTGCCATCGAAGGCGAAGCCTCGCTCGAAAAGTTTCTGCGCTGGAGCGATCAGCCGCTGGTGAAGCTTGCCGAAAGCGGCCTCATCTTTCTGCTCATGGTGCACATGTTGGGAGGCATGCGCGTGTTTCTGATCGAGAATCTCGCTTGGCACGATCGGCAAAAAGAGTTGGCAGCCGTAGCGGCTGCAGTCGCAGCGCTCGTCGCCTTTATCCTGCTGGCGCGCATATTGTGATGCTTGCATGAGTGTCGAACGCCTCGCGACCGACGTTTTGATTCTCGGCTCAGGCGGCGCCGGGTTGTTCGCCGCGCTGCATGCGCTCAAGGCCGATCCCGATCTTGACGTCACCATCGCGACCAAGGGGTTGCTCGGCAAATGCGGCTGCACGCGCATGGTGCAGGGCGGCTACAACGTGGCGCTCAACCCCGGTGATTCGGTCGAGCGGCATTTCATGGACACAATCGAGGGCGGCAAATGGCTGCCGCACCCAGGAATTAGCGTGGACGCTGGTCACGACTGCCGTCGAGCGCGTGCGCGAGCTCGAGAACGAGATTGGTTGCTTTTTCGATCGCAATACGGACGGCACGCTGCACGGCAAGGCGTTTGCTGGCCAGAGCTTCGACCGCACCGTGCACAAAGGGGATCTCACCGGCATCGAGATCATCAATCGCCTGATGGAGCAGGTATGGGCGCGGCCGATCCGCCGGCTCGAGGAGCACCGCGCGGTGGCGCTCATTCCCGCGCGCGATGGAGCGCTTTCCGGCGTGCTGATGGTCGACATTCGCACCGGCGCGTTCCGCTTCGTCGCGGCGCAGGCGGTGCTGCTCGCGACCGGCGGGGGCCCGACCATGTATCGCTACCACACCCCCTCCGGCGACAAGAGCATGGACGGCCTGGCGATGGCGGTGCGCGCGGGCTTGGCCCTGCGCGATATGGAGATGGTCCAGTTCCATCCGACCGGATTGCTCGCAGGACCGGACACTCGCATGACCGGCACCGTGCTGGAGGAGGGACTGCGCGGCGCGGGGGGCCATCTCCTCAGCGGCGCGATGCACCGTTTCATGGGCGACTACGACGACAAACTCGAGCGGGCCACGCGCGACGTCGTCAGCCGCGCCATGTACGCGGAGATGAAGGCGGGGCGCACCACGGAGCATGGCGGCCTTTACATCAAGATGAGCCATCTCGGGCCGGCCAAGGTGGCGAAGGAATTCAGGGGCATGGTCGACCGCTGCCGCGACTGCGGTTTCGATCTGGCTGGCGGACTCGTGGAGGTGGTGCCCACCGCGCATTATTTCATGGGTGGCCTCATCTGCAGCGCGGATACGTCGACCGAATGGCCGGGGCTATTCGTAGCCGGCGAGGACGCAAGCGGCATGCACGGCGCTAACCGGCTCGGCGGCAATGGGGTCGCCAACTCGACCGTGTTCGGCGGAATTGCCGGCGACGTCATGCCGCGCTTCGTCGCCGCAAGTAGCGGCCACCGCCCGCCCGACGAAAACGTGCTTGACGCCGAAGTTGAGCGCGCGCTCCATCCCTTCGGGCGCAAAGGCGGAAATTTGAACCATTTGCGGGAAAAACTCCTGGATACGATGTGGGACGATGTCGGCGTCGTGCGCGATGGGGCGGGCCTCGATCGCGCCGTCGCGGTGCTCGATGCCATCGAGACCGAGCTGTTGGCGAGCGGCGTTGCCGACGACGGCCGCGCCTTCAACTTGACCTGGCACGATTGGCTCAATCTGCGCTCGCTAACTGAGGTCAGCCGGGTGATTGCGCTCGCCGCACGCAAGCGCGAAAATTCGCGCGGCGCGCACTACCGCTCGGATTTTCCCGAGCCCGGCGATTTGGCCGCTTCGCGCTTCACGGTCGCGCGGCAAACGACCGACGGTCTCGAGATTACCGATGCGCCCGTCGAGTTCACGCTTGTGCGGCCGGGCGAGACACTGCTGCGGGACAAAGTGGCGGCCGAGTAGGAGAAGCCAACATGATTTCCGTCGCCTCCGTTCAGCGCACGGCCGAGGACTTGATGGCCAACGCGGCGATCGAAATCCCGCAAGATTATCTCGCCGGGTTGCGCAAATGCGCCGACACCGAAAAAGGCGACCTCTCCGCCTTCGTCATCAAGGCGATGCTCGAGAACTACGAGGCTGCCAAGGAGGACCGCCGCGCCATGTGCGGCGATACCGGCCTGCCGCGTTGGTACGTCAAGATCGGCAATGAGGCGCGCATCGAGGGCGGGCCGGTTGCGCTTGAGGCGGCCTTGCGGCGCGCGACCGCGCGCGCCACCGCCAGCGTGCCGCTGCGGCCCAACCGCGTGCATCCGCTCTGGCGTACCGATCACAACAACAATGTCGGCATCGGCGCACCCGAGATCGAGTACGCCTTCCATCCCGACGCCGATTGGTTCGACCTCATTACCGTGCACAAAGGGGGCCTGTTCGGCTCCGACTATCGGATGCTGTTTCCGGGGGACGGCATCGAGGGGATCAAGCGCTTCTATCTCGATACGCTGATCGGATTCGGCAAGCGCGGGCTCGCTTGCCAGCCGGCAATCGTCGGCATCGGGCTCGGCGGCTCGAAGGACACCAGCATGGTGCTGGGCAAGCAGGCGTCCTGCTTACGCGTCGTCGGCTCGCGCAATCCGGATCCGAAAATCGCGGCACTCGAGGAGGAGTTCAAAGAGCTCGGCAACAACATCGGCATGGGAGCGATGGGATTTGTCGGCTCCTCGATGGTGATCGATTGTCACATCGAAGTCGGCTATTGCCACACCGGCGGCATGCCGATGTCGGTGCACATGTTCTGCCTGTCCTCGCGCCGCGCCTGCGCGCGGATTTTCGCCGACGGGCGCGTCCAATTCCGGACCGATCCGATGTGGTTCACGGACTACATGCGGCGCTCCACGGTGGAATGGGAACGCAGCGCGGCCGAGGCGGCCGAGTAGACGACCATGGCCCGCCTCAACAAAGTTTGCCCCGAACTGCCGGCCGCGGACGTAGGCGCGGCCGCCAGCTGGTATCGTGACAAGCTCGGTTTCAACATCGAGCGTCTATATCCCGAGGCTGGTTTTGCCATCGTGTCTCGCGACGACATCGAAATCCACTTTTGGACGTGCAAGGAGCGGCGCATCGCCGAGCACACATCGGCCTATTTCAATGTCGACGACGTCGACGCTCTACACGCAACTTTGTGCGAAGCGAACGATGGCGGCAGGCTCAGCGAGGTCGCCGACCGCCCATGGGGCATGCGAGAATTCTACGTGTGGGACCCAGATGGCAACCTGTTGAAGTTCGGCGTTTCGAGGTCGACGGCGGGGGAGTAACGGCGATGGCGGAGCTCAAGACCGTTCATCTTGCCATTCCCGCTGGCACCGAAGATCTGCGTAAGCTCGAGATCGGCACCGTTGCCCATCTGAGCGGCCGCATCTTTACCGCGCGCGAGGGCGCTTATAAGCACGCAATAGAAGAGGGGGCCGGCATGCCGGCTTCCCGCGATGCGCTCGGGCTTGCCAACTTCCACTGCTCGCCGGCCGCAACCGTCAACCCTGACGGCAGCTACACCGTCGGCGCCGTGACCGCGACCGCCTCGTTTCGGTTCGCGCAATGGCTCGACGGCTGGTTCAAGCTCTCTGGCTGCAACGTGATTATCGGCAAGGGCGGAATGACGTCGGAGGTCTATCGCAAATTCTTCGTTCCCAACCGCGCGATCTATCTCACCACCGTGGGTTACGGCACCGGCGCGCTGCTTGGCCGCGGGATCAAGCGCGTCGCGGGCGTCTACTGGCTTGAGGAATTGGGGCTCGCACAGGCGGTCTGGGTACTCGATGTGGAGAAGTTCGGGCCCTTCTTGGTGGAAAGCGATCTTGCCGGCAACAGCCTCTTCGAGCAGGAGAACGCGAAAATCGCGCCCGGCCTGGCGAAATTGTACGCCGGCACCAAATCCGCCACGCTGCGCCGTTACGGCGAAACCGACGACAAGACCGAGGAAGTGATCTGAGGCGCGTGCCGGAACGAAACATTAAACGTCGCATACTTGGCGACAGTCGTCCCGCGGGTGATGAGCGGCGGATTTGAAGGCCGAGACCCTTGGCGGTCGTTAGTTTGACGATAAAACCGTAGTTAACGGGTTGAACGGCTGCAGGTCGGCTCATAGGGCCCGACCGGCATTCGATTTGAGCCATTAGCTTATTGTCGGACGGGTTGACTTCTAGAAGGCGCGGTCACGGCTCCGGGAGGGGAGTCATGCCGCTTTCCAATCCCTTTGGAAACCGCCGCATCGTCGAAGTCGTAGAGGGTATTCGGCAGCATCCCGATGCTGCCTATGGGATCGCAATTGGCCTCGTCGCGCTTGCCACACTGACGCGCTGGGCCATGGGTGACTATATCGGGGGGCAGGTTCCGTTCATCACTTTCTTTCCTGCGATTATCATCGGCGCGCTCCTCGGCGGCATCTGGCTAGGCGTCTGCGCCACCGTCCTGTCTGTACTCGCGGCATGGTATCTGTTCCTTCCACCTGCCTATAGTTTCGAGCTCGAGTATCGCGAGTTCGTCCAGTTGCTTCTGTTCATCTTTTTCTGCCTCGTCAATCTGGCTGCCGTTGCCGTCGTGAACGCAATGATGGACCGCGCGCGGGCGCAGGAAGAGAACGCGCGCATCCTTCTTGACGGCGTGCCCGACGGCATCGTCGTGGTGGATGCGCAGGGCAACATCAAGCTCGTCAATGCCAGCACGGAGAGACTGTTCGGCTACAAGCAGTTCGAACTGCTGGACAAAAACGTCGAGGTGCTGGTGCCGGATGGACTAGTCGACTTGCAACAGGTCAAGCGCAACACGTTTCCGCAAAAGCCCGAGGCGCGGGCGATCAGAGTACGGCGGGATCTCAGAGCTCGGCGCAGGGATGGCAGCGAATTTCCAATCGAGATCGGCCTCAGTCCAGTCAGCCACAACGGCGGGAGCGCCGTCTTGGCAACGATCGTCGACCTTTCCGAAGGCAAGCGCGCGCAGCAAAGCCAGCACCCTCGGCCGGCCACGGGCAGGACGTCCCCGGGGCCGGGGTGAATCCGCCGGCGCGCGTATGTCGCAATAAGCGGAGCGCGTCGCGCCGTTGGTACACACGGAGCGGCGCTGTTCGATCTGCTCGCCGGCCCACGAGTGCAGTGGGGATGCGGCCACGGACTTATCGGTTCTGGGCCTTCTTGGCCTTTCCTTCGGCCGAGCAAGGATTATCGCTCGAGCACGCGTCTCCCACCACGCCTACGCCTGAATCTCGATTTCGATGCCGGGCCGAGCGAAACTCGTCACGGTGATGAGGGCGCTGCCGGGATAGTTTCCATTTTTGAAGAAATCTTTGCGCATTTCGACAAACCTGTCGCCATAACGGGATTCCTTGATGAACACGGTCATGGTTACCACATTGTCCAGGCTTCCGCCGGCGCGTTTCATGATGCCGTCGATTTGCGCAAAAACTTGTTTGACTTGAGCTTCGAAGTTGTTGGCGATGTTGTTGCCTTGGCCGTCCTGCGTGGCAGTCTGTCCGGCAACCCAGACGATCGTTCCGCCGGACGTGACAACGCCTGGCGAAAACGCGCGCGACAACTGGAACGGTGTCTTCTCCATGTACTCGGCAGCCTGCGCGGCACTCGAGAGCAACATGGCGAGCAACAGGACGGCGATACGGTTCATCTGTGGGCTCCTGACGAACGACAAGGGTCTGAAAGCGACGAGCGAGTGTTCTCGCTAATCGAGAATCGCGTCAACCTGCCTTTGCGTTGCCGCAGCCGCACGTTTTTAAGCGCGGCGGCGGCGCAGCTCAGAAAATCATCACTGCGCCCCTACCGCGTGCACTGGTCGATGGTGTACTCTGATTGCAGAGCGAGCTGCGAGATACGTGCTGTTTTTTCAGCGCCGGCGCCAGGCTTTCAATTCGCGATCAACCACGACTTACCTCCCGCATCCCGTCCATCCGTAAGGAGGAAACGATGACCACCAACTTCACTGTGAACGGCAGGGCGGCATCGACGGACGCGCCGCCTGCAACGCCCTTGTTATGGGTGATCCGGGAGGAGCTGAAGCTCACCGGGACCAAGTTCGGGTGCGGAACGGGTCTGTGCGGTGCCTGCATGGTGCACATCGACGGAAAGCGTGGTTTCTCGTGCCAGACCCAGGTTTCGGAGATGGCAGGGAAGTCCGTGACCACGATCGAGGGTCTGTCGGCGGATTCATCGCACCCCTTGCAGAAGGCCTGGCTCGCCGAGCAGGTGCCGCAATGCGGCTATTGCCAGTCCGGACAGATCATGAGCGCAGCCGATCTGCTCGAGCAGAATCCGAAGCCCACGCGCGCGCAGATCGTCGCGCATATGAGCACGAATATCTGCCGCTGCGGAACCTATCAACGCATCGTGCGCGCGGTTGAGCGCGCCGCGCGGGAGGCCTGAGCCATGACAACGAATCTCACCACGAGGTCCAAGAATACCTCCATCTCCCGCCGCCAGGTTATGATTGGCGCCGCGGGATTGTCATTTGCCTTTGTGCTGGGCGGCCCGCTCGCCCGTGCCGCAACTTTGGCTACTGAGCCGACGGGCAAAGCGCTTTCACCCTGGGTGAGCATCGCCCCCGATGGCACGATCACCATCATGTCGGCGGCGACCGAGATGGGGCAAGGATCGATGACATCGCTGCCGCTGATCCTCGCCGAGGATCTCGATGCTGACTGGTCGAAGGTGCAGGTCGTCGCCGCGCCCCCGATCGATGCGATCTACGGCAATCCCGGTTTCAGCGGAATGATGTACACGGCCGGAAGTAATGCCGTGCGCAGCTATTACCTATCGCTGCGCACGTTCGGCGCGCAGGTGCGGCGCGTGCTGCTCGACAATGCGGCGAGCAAGCTCGGCGTACCAGTGGAGGAGCTGATGACCGAGCCGAGCGTCGTTGTGCACGCCAAGTCCGGCCGGCGACTGACTTACGGTGACATTGCGGCGTTCGCGCAGGTGCCCGACAAGCCGCCCGAGATCAAGCCCGAGCAACTCAAAAAACCGAGTCAGTTCAGGCTGATCGGCAAGGATGTCATGCGGGTCGACGTGCCGGGTAAGGTGAACGGTACCGCCCGTTACGCGATCGACGTGCAGGTGCCGGGCATGCTCTATGGCGCCGTGCTACGCGCGCCCGTCGAGGGTGCGGCGCCAGACAAGTTCGATGAATCGAGGGCCGCAGCAGTGGCAGGCGTGATCAAGGTGATCCGGATGCCTTACGGCGTCGGTGTCGTCGCCGAGACGCCGTGGGCGGCTTTCCAGGCGCGGGAAGCGTTGAGCCATTCCACGACTTGGACGAAGTCGGGAAAGGCCTGGGCGTTCGATAGCGAGAAGGGCCTTGAGGATTTCGCCGCCGCGGCGCGTGATCTGAAGTCGGAGGCAGCGGAGTGGTCGAGGTCCGGCGAACCACGCGATGCGCTGACCCGAGCTGCTAGCACGTTCGATGCCGAGTACCGCTGCGATTACGCCTACCACGCGCAGATGGAGCCGTTGAATGCGGTCGCTGCTGTGTCGCAGGCGGGCGACTCGGTCGAGATCTGGTGCGGCACGCAGAGTCAGACCACAGCCCAGGAGGCAAGCGCGAAAGCCTTGGGAATTGCCCGCGAGAAGGTCAAGCTCAACTACCTGCTGATGGGCGGCGGCTTCGGCCGCCGTGGTCCGCGCGATGCCGACTTCGTCGTCGATGCCGTGCTGTTGGCGAAGGAGGCGGGCCGCCCGGTCAAGGTGATGTGGACGCGCGAGGACGACGTTCACAACGGCCGCTTCCGCCCGCTTTCGGCTCATTATCTACGGGCCGGGTTCGACGACTCGGGCAAGGTGGCGGTCTATCATCATCGGCTTGTCGGCGACCGGGTGACGCCGTCGTTCGATCCGGTGCGCTATGAATCGCGTGGCCGCAAGGACTTCATCCTGATGGTCGGCGCCGATTTCGGCGGCTACGACGTCCCGCATCAACTGGTCGAGCAGTTGTACCGGGACACGGGCGTGCGCACCGCTCCGTTGCGCGGCATCAGCTGGACTGCGAACAAGTTCGCGGTCGAGACGTTTGTCGACGAGCTCGCCGTAAAGCGATCGATCGATCCGGTCGCCTACCGGCTCGAGCTCATCAAGGACCCGCGCGCACGAAGAGTGGTCGAGACCGTTGCCCGGATGGCGGAGTGGGGCAAGAAGCGCGACGGCCGCGGAATGGGATTTGCGTTCCTCAACTATTCCGATTCGCTCGTCGCCGGTGCCGCCGAGGTGTCGCTCGAACGCTCCACCGGCAACGTCATGTTGCACAATTTCTGGTGCGCGCTCGATTGCGGTATCGCGGTGCAGCCGGACAATGTGGCGGCGCAGACCGAGAGCAGCATTGTCTACGGGTTGGGCCTCGCCCTGATGGAGCGCATCTCGATCAAGGATGGCACAGTCGAACAGTCGAACTTCTATGACTATCTCGTCCCGCGCATGAGCGACGTGCCGCTGATGCACATCGACGTGATATCGACCGACAACCCGCCGACCGGGGTCGGGCAAATGGCCACCCCATTGGTGACGCCTGCCATCGGCAACGCGATCGCTCAGCTCACCGGGACGCGCTTGCGCCACGCGCCATTCACGCCGGAGCGCGTCAAGAAAGCGCTGGCATGACGCCTACGCGGCCGTCGCAGCGCGGGGCGCGTCGTGTGCCGCGTGCGATGGTCGCACTCTTCCCAAATCCGCCGACGCGGCGCGTGAGCATTAGGCGCCGTGGTCATAGGGGCTTGTCCCGTCTCGACATTTCGCGCTTTTGTCGTCTTGCGAACAAAACGGCATGTCGCGCGTTTCTTAATAGAGAACGGGGAGCCAAGCAGCCCTAACGCAAGGGGCCCTGATCGTGTCGGATCTAACTAGAACCGAGCGGCGTGAGCGAACGGTGTCATGCCCGCGATGTGGAACCACTATGGAAGAAGTGGTCAGCATCGCCCCGAGCTTAGGTGAGCCCGGACTCATCGGGTATGAATGTCCAAATTGCGTTTACGTGACCAGCGAGTTGGTGCGCCCCCCTGACGAATAGCAGCGGGGGAGCGCTTGGCGCGCAATAACGAAACGGATGGCGTTATTCGTGCCTCGCCGGGACCACGTGCCGGTCTTCCCGGACGCATGACACAACGACAACGGTAGCCGGTTCCGCGGCGCCCCGACCGTTCCCATAACCGCGATGGAATCGGTAAGGTAAGCTTTTGTTTGCCAACCGAAGTTGATTTGCTGGCCGGCTCGCCTTTGCCCTGATCTAACCCAAGTCTCGACCTAGGCGTTTGTTAATTGCGGGCGGCTGGCGTGCGCGACCAATCTATTCCTTCACGAGCTCTGCTGCGTACGCTTCTGGCGTCGGCGGCGATTGCCGCACACATGTCGCTTGCCGGGTGCGGCGGTGGCCCCCCGATGACCAGCGGCCGCCACATGCAACCATTGTCGGAGCGGATGCTGGCGACGCTGAAAACTAAGAACATGACCAAGGAATCGCCGATCTTGATGCGGGTCTTCAAGGAGGAGTCCGAGCTCGAGGTTTGGAAGCAGGACAATAGTGGGCGATTTGCGCTCCTGCGCACTTATCCGATCTGCCGCTGGTCGGGGGAACTCGGCCCCAAGTTCAAGACCGGTGACCGCCAGGCGCCCGAGGGCTATTACGCCATTACCCCCGGCTTGATGAATCCTGATTCCAGCCAGTATCTCGCGATCAATACGGGATTTCCGAATTCTTACGATCGGGCGAACGGCCGCACCGGCGCGTTCCTGATGGTCCACGGTGGCTGCTCGTCGGCCGGCTGCTATGCCATGACCGACGAGCAGATCGCGGAAATCTACGCGCTCGCTCGCGAAGCGTTCTTCGGCGGACAAAAATCGTTTCAGCTGCAGGCCTATCCGTTCAGGATGACGCCGCTCAACATGGCCCGCCACCGCCACTCGCCGCATATGGCATTCTGGAAAATGATCAAAGAAGGTTATGACCACTTCGAGGTTACGCACCTCGAGCCGCAGGTCGACGTATGCGAGAAGCGCTACGTTTTCGATGCAGAATCGATGGGCAGCTTTAGCGCGGCCGCGCCTTGCCCAGCCTACAAGGTAGAAGAGGACATCGCGGTGGCCGTACGCGAGAAGCAGCGCCGCGATGAGATTGAGACCGTAGAGCTGATCAACCGCGGCATCCCGACTGTGCCGGTTACGAGCGGCGCTGACGGCGGCATGAATCCGACCTTTCTGGCCGCCGTGAGGTCGCAGCGCGATCCAAGTGCGGTGATCCGCACCGCGTCGGGCACCATCCCGGCTTATGTCACTGCGCCCAAGGACAGCGATTAAGGCCGCCGCAAGAGCTGCTCGTGATGGGAGCAACCGGGTGATACTCTGCCGGGGCAACCCCAGTGGAGGCGATGAAACTTCCGCGCCGCCGTTTTCTGCGTATCGCCGCAGCTGCCGCCGCACTGCCCGGCGCGGCGCGCGTCGAATCGGCGGACGTCTATCCCGGCCGTCCCGTGAGCGTAATCGTTCCGGTCCCCGCCGGTGGCCAGATGGATTCGATCGCGCGCATTATCACCGAGCGCATGCGAACGCGCCTCGGCCAGCCCATTATAATTGAAAACGTGACTGGCGCATCCGGAACGCTTGGCGTGGGTCGGGTCGCGCGCGCCACGGCCGATGGCTATACGCTCCTTTACGGAGCCTGGGCCACGCAGGTCGTCAACGGTGCCGTCTACGATCTCCCATACGACGTCGTCAAAGATTTCGAGCCCATAGCGCTGACGAGCATCACGCCCTGGCTGATCGCCGCGAAACATGCTGTGCCCGCGAACGGTCTGCGCGAGTTCATCACTTGGTTGCAGGCCAATCCGGACAAGGCGTCTGCAGGGACCTCGGGCGCGGGTGGGCCAGGGCACATCGGCGGCGTGCTATTTCAAAAACTCAGCGGCACACGCTTTCAGTTCGTACCTTATCGGGGCATGACCCCGGCGATGCAGGATTTGGTCTCCGGGCAAATCGACCTGATGATTGCCGATCCCGCCAGTGCGATACCGCAATTTCGTGCGGGTCGGATCAAAGTCTTTGCCGTGACGGGCAACACTCGCTTGGCGGCTGCGCCTGAGATTCCGACGGTGGATCAAGCGGGGCTGCCGGGATTTTATCTCGCTCCTTGGCATGGACTTTGGGCGCCTAAAGGAACGCCGGGCGCGGTCATCCTGACGCTCAATGCGGCGGTCGTCGATGCATTGGCCGATCCTGCGGTGCGACAGCGCCTCGTCGATCTCGGATCGAATACACCAGCGCGCGAGGAGCAAACCCCGCAAGCGCTGCGCGCCTTCCACAAGGCCGAAATTCAGAAATGGTGGCCGATCATCAAGGCGGCCAACATCAGGGCGGAATGAGCCGGCCGAGATCGTCGAGCGGTTCAACCGAGATAACCCGGACACGGATCGGGAACTAAATTTTGGCCGGCTGGTTAATCCGGCAAAGGATACGACCCATGTCATTGCTGAAATGGGCACTCATCATGCTGGTGGTGTCGCTGGTTGCGGCGCTCTTTGGCTTTACTGGTCTCGCCGCCGCGAGCGCGGATGTTGCCCGCATCCTATTCTATATCTTCCTCGTCATATTTCTCGTCCTGCTCGTCCTCGGCCTAGTGGGGGCGAGAGCCGCGCGCGGACCTTGACCCAACGCGCGCTGCCAGGTCCGGCAACGCCCCGCGGCGGCAAAACGAGAACCCCGCCCGAGTGTGGCAGTCGAAAAGAGAGCTGCTCGAGCGGGGTCTCGGGAATCCTCAGGGGGGCTGGGGGAACGAGGACTCCATCGGACGAAACACCCGACGCGCGGCAAATATTCCGCATACGAGGGCCGCTATGCCTGGTTTATTTCAGGCACAAGTTGGTTCGCCCGATTGATCACGGTTTTGGCTCAGAGCTTTTACCGCGGCTTGCGCAGAATTTTTAGGGCGCCCTCACAGAGTTTATCCGGATCGCGCTCGCCCTCCTTGGCAAGTTCGATAATGAATTTCGCGAGAATCACGGCCAGTGGATCCTGACGATCCGCGAGCTCTACCTTGCCCAATGCGAGCTCGAACGCAGCCGTCAAGACCGCGCAATGTCTTCCGGCGTAAACCAAACGTCGCCATGGAGGAGCATCCGAATCGGCACATCCGGACCCGCGTAAGCCCCACGCGACTGGTCAGAGGCAAGATAGTGTAGCCCACCGCCGCGTGCCATTACGGGGTTTACCGGAGGTCCACTACCGCCTCGGGGCGGTTGCCGAAATCCTCCTCATGGCCCTTGCGCCGCCCTCATGCTGCTTGAGTGCCGGCACGCATGATCAGGCCAGGCCTACGGGCGCCTGGTTCGACTTAAAGGTGTATCCGACGCGTATTCCACGACCAGCGCGGGACCCCTTACCCCGCTCAGCCGATCTTTATGATCTGCTTGCCAAAATTCTTGCCTTGCAGCAATCGAAGGAATGCTTCCGGCATTCGCTCGATCCCGTCCAGCACGTCTTCCTTGAAGCGGATTTGCCCCGTCCTGTGCCAAGTCGCGAGACGTCGCAGCGCTTCATTGCGCCTGTGCCACCAGTCGAACACCAGGAAACCGTGCATGCTGGCCCGTGTGACAATGAGCTGACCGTTGAAGCGCTCGCCAATGTCGGGTTTCCCGAACTGACCGGCGAGCGCAACCCGGCCGCAAATCACCACACGGGCACCGACACTCAGATTTTTCATTACGGCGTCATGGATGGGGCCTGCGGTGTTGTCGAAGAAGATGTCCACGCCCGCGGGGCACGCTTCCTTCACGGCGGCCGTGAGATCCACGGCTTTCTTGTAGTTGATCGTGGTATCGAACCCGATCTCCCGGCACCAGTTGAGTTTGTCGTCGCTTCCGGCAATGGCTACCGCGCGAGATCCCGCGAGCTTGGCGATTTGACCGACCAGTTGGCCGACCGCTCCCGAGGCGGCCGAAACGACGACCGTGTCACCCGGCCGCGGCCGTCCCACTTCGATGAGGCCGAAATAAGCGGTGAGCCCCGGCATGCCGAGCCAAGAGAGCGAGCTTTCAATCGGGGCACGCGCAGCATCGATCCTATTGACGCCCGCAGGTCCAACAATGTCGGGCGTCAGAACCGACCATTCCTGCCAGCCGAAACTCATGGATTCGGCGGTGTCGCCGACCTTCCACGCCGGGTGATTGGAGGCCACGACCTCGCCGACCCCGCCGCCCTGCATGACCTCACCGAGCCCGACGCCCTTCGTATAGTTCGCTCCGGGGCTCATGCGACCGCGCATGTACGGATCGACCGAAAGCCACTTCGCTTTGACGAGGATTTGGCCGGGCCCGGGATCCGGCACCGGCTGCGTGTCCATGACCCAATTGTCCGCAGTAGGCATTCCCTCGGGATAACTCGCAAGGAGCCATCGCCGGTTCACGACATTCTGCATGGTTCCACCATATTTGACGGAAAAGCGAAGCGCAGCTTCACATGACGGAAAGATTGTCGAGCTATCGGCGACTTAGTCGCCCTTGATGCCGGCCGATGTTATGACGTTGGTCCATTTCTCCGTCTCGGCATGCCAGAACTTGGCGAAATCCGCAGGCGAGCCAAGTTTCGGTTTTGCGCTGAATTTGGCGAGACTTGCTTCGACCTCCGGCGACCGCAGGAATTCATTGATTGATGTGTTGAGCTTGTCGATGACGTGGGTGGGAGTGCCGCTCGGAGCAACGATTGCGGCCCAGAAGGTTGCCTGCAGGGTTGGAAATCCGCTCTCGGTCGTCGTTGGGACGGCAGGTAGGGAGTCACTACGCACCTCATCCGCAACAGCGAGCGCCTTTAATTTTCCGGTTTGAATATGCGGCAGGAACAGCGCAACCGTATCAAAGAACATCTGCACTTGCCCGCCGAGCAAATCCGTGATGGCCGGCGCCGGACCTTTGTAGGGAACGTGCACGATATTGGCGCCGGTGAGGAGCTTGAACATTTCTGCGAGAAGGTGAGGCTGTGTCCCAAATCCGGGTGAGGCGAAGCTCAGCTTTCCCGGATTTGCTTTCGCGTAGCTCGCCAGTTGCTCCATGGATTCGACGGGAACCGAAGGATTGACGACTAGCATTTGCGGGGTACTGAAGAGCGTTGCGACGGGAGCGAAGCTCTTGAATGGATCGTAACCGAGGTTCTTGTAGATGACCGGCGCCGTGACCAGCGGCGCCGCGGGAGTAAATAGTAGCGTATGACCGTCCGGTGTGGCGTTCGCGACTGCCTTTGCGCCAACCGTGCCAGCAGCGCCTCCGGGGCGATTATCAACGATCACGGGCTGCGCAAAGGCGAGCGACAGGCGCTCCGCGAGCGATCGCACGACGATATCGGAATTTCCGCCAGCCGGAAACGGAACGATAATCGTGATGGACCGCGTCGGATATGCATCCCGCTGCTGCGCGCGCCGCGAGCGGCCAGGCCGCGGCGGTGCCGAGCGACGAGATAAACTCGCGACGCCTCATGTGCTTCTCTCCGTACAAGGACTCTGTGCCCTTCGTCTCATTTCGGCGCGGGCGAGAAGTCCTGATTGCTGAAATTCGATTGCGCCGGCCGTCGGATAACGATGAAGCCGCGATTTGCCGCCTGATGGCAAGAATTGCACGCTGCGGTCAAGCCATCGAAGGATGCCGAGAACTTGCTGAAATCGCGGGCCGCGATCGCGCCTTCGAGGTCAGTAACGGTGCCAGTGATGATCGCATCGATCATGTCGCCGACGGGAATATTGTGGTAGCGCGGAACCAAGTCCTGCACATCGGAAAACACTTCCTTGAGTTCGCTGAGTTGGTAGCCGGCGAGCTCCCAGTTTCGAGCCTCCCCCGCGAGCCACAGCTTGGCGTGATCGACCTGAATTCTCCCCATGAATTCGCCAAGTCCAGGAAGATAGCTGCTCGGCCTGTCCTCTTTCGGCGAGTGGTCCGGCGGAGCCGACGCCGGTTGGCTGCTTCCCGGGAAAATTGGGGCGGCGAGGAAGCCGACAACAAGCGCGATGCCCAGCCATTTCATTGCTAGCTCCCTCAGTCTTGCCGGACTGGACTTAGCACAAGGAAGAGGGGAGCGCACCGAGCGCATTGGCATTCCCGAATGCCACCGCTGCGTTCAAGCGCGCGGACAGTGTGCGCCGGTTTGCGCCCAAGCTTTCGCGAGCTCGCCAAACTGCGCCTGCGCCCCGGGTGCGGGCGTGCGCCTCCCGCCCGGCGACCGCAACACTTTGCTCATCTCTCCACACAGCGCGATCGAGCGCCGCGAGATCGCGGTTGCCGGCGCGCGCTGGTCTGTAATCCCGGCAAAGCTCGTGACCGGACGCAGTTCGCTCGCTGGGCTCGAAGCGCGCTGGGTCTGCGCGGACGACTGCTCCGTCGCCAATACGATGGCCGTGGCGACGAGTGCACCAATTCCGGCAGCGCCCTTGAGCGCCGTGCGGCGCGTGGGTCGCTGATCCGGCACTTGTCCGAGGACAGCTTGGTCGGTTGGGCCCGCGCTCATGATCTGTCCGGACTGGCAATAGCCGCACTGCGGAACGTCGCGCGCGATCCAGGCGCTGCGGACCGCTTCTCCCTCGCGGCCGCTTAATCCTTCGATGGTCGTGATCTCGCCGTTGCCGAGCCCCGATACCGGCAGCGAGCAGGACCGCAGCGGCCGCGCGTCGAGCAAGACGGTGCAGGCGCCGCATTGGGCGACGCCGCAACCGAATTTGGTGCCCGTCAAACCGAGATTGTCGCGCAGGACCCAAAGCACCGGCGTGTCGGGCCACACATCGACGGAATGGGCTTGCCCGTTCACCTTGATGCGGAACTCCGCCATCCCGTTTCTCCTGACCCCCTCAGCGCGGCCGAGGCCGTTTACCCGGCATCATCACGGTAGCACGGATACTCAAACCCGTCGTGTTGTCGCCGCCTTGAGGGTGCCGCCTGGCTTACGACCCGCACACGAAATCCGAAAGCATGCCTTCGAACCCGTCCACGCGGCCGTAATCAACATCGCGACAGTCGCGAAGGATGAAAGCGTGCAGCTTAAGGATGGGTCGTGCCGGCGCGGGTGCTGCGCTTGCCGATCGGGCGGCTATGGCCGCGGCCTGATCGGACGTGACTGCGGCAGTGCCCAACAGTGCGATCGCCAGCGCCGATTCCGCCACGGCCTTGCGTAAAAAATTCCTATACGAGGCGAACATCGCGTTTCTCCTGTGAGTGCCCTATCTGTGCAAGGGACCCGCCTTCAGGCGTCTCCATTCCGGGAAGTCACGAAGACGTGTTGCTCGATAGGCCCTCCGGGCGCGCGAGTTCAGGAATAAAGATCGCGCTGTTTGATCTCGTCTTCGAAGGCGCGTGACTGCGCGTTCTCGGTGCACAAAGGACGAGCAATGGTCCACGACATAGGAGACAGATCATGAAGGCACTCATCACTGCTCTCGCACTGGCCACTTTGGTGGCCGTCCCCATTCTCGCTCAGCCCGCGAGCGCGGCGCCGGTCTCTCCGGCGAGCTCTTCATTCGGGTCTAATGGCTACTGATCGGCGACATCTGAATCAGGAGTGTCGCGCCCGCCCCATGCTTTCCTTCTCCACAGAACATCCGGCCCAAGGCCAGCCGGGCATCGCCACTGTGTCTCGGCTGGCCGCCCACAGTCTGAGATTGCGCTGATGATGGCTAATGTCACACGCTGAACTGTGTGAGCATCACGCCAGGGAGTGTCTTGCGGCCGCGGGGCAAAGCGAAGACCCCGTCAAACGCGAGGTGCTCCTCCGACTCGCGCTGGATTGGATGGCAGAGACGATCGCAATGTTAAAGCAACCGGACTCGAGACACCGCGAAGGCCGTGATAGGAGCGAAAGCCATGCAAACGAAAATGGCGGTGGTCTCCCTTATCTGCGCCGCACGGCGGGAAATAAATGTTTGCTCTGCCAATCCCGTTTACGAAGGCGACGCAGACCACGAGGGACCAAAGAGGTCCGCAACGCGGAGACGCACCATGAAGACGCTCATCACTGCTCTGGTCTTGGCTCTCTTCATCGCCGCCCTTTCATTCAGCCAGGCCGCCGAGGCCGCCGAGGCCGCGGCGCGCAAGGCTGGTCGCGCAAGCTGTCAGCTACAGCAAAACGAAAATTGTTATTACCGCGGTTATCCGCTTTGGCAGTGGTACAGCAGCTGAGCGCTGGATTGGACGCGCTATTCGACGACGTCGACTTTGACCTTGGCCACGCCCTTGCCGGTGATGCCCAGCGTTTCGGCGGCTGACGCGGACATGTCGACCACGCGGCCCGCCACGAACGGGCCGCGGTCGTTGACCCGAACGGTGACCGAACGTCCCGTGGCCACATCGGTGACGCGAAGCCGCGTGCCGAACGGCAAGGTGCGGTGGGCGGCAGTCAATCCCTGCGCGTTGAACTTTTCCCCGCTCGCCGTGTGCGGGTCGTAGCTGTAGAAGCTGGCGAGCCCGTAGGTTGCGCCGTTCGTGCCGGCAGTCTGTTTCTCGCTCGCTGGCGGCGCGCGATGGCGGGCGACCGCCTTTCGCGTGGGTTCGAGCGCGGCCTGCCTGCCGGCGCCGGTGACCATTGCAGGCTGCTGCGCGCAGGCTGCGAGCATCCCGGCGGTGACCGCCACGGCGAGCAGGCGCAGCGTTCCGCGCATCGGGAACCTCGGCCGGCCCTGGGCGCGGATGCCGGCGCATGAAGACGACCTGATGGATGACACGTTCGCACTCCCCCAACCGATGTCCCGGCCGCTAATGGGAGCGGAAACCATGGCCCGATCACGGCCAAACTCGCCGCCACCGCGCGAATTGGTTTTTGTGTGGTTAATTTGTCACAGCGGCGGCGGGTCAAAGGGGATGCATCCGCCGATTAATCAAGCATTAACGACTCGGCAGCCACGATCGAGCGATCAGCTTTCCTGGAGAGATTCCGATGCTCACGAGCAGCAGGTATCTCGTCAACGGCAGCCCGCGCTGCTGCATGTTCTGCGGCGCGCCGTTCCGCCCTCGCGACGGCTACGTTGAATTTTGGCGCAGCTCCGCCGGCCAACACTTTTGCTCGGAGTTTTGCGCCGATGATGCCGAGGAGGCGCACTTCCGCAAACGCCGCGCCACCGCAGCCGCGGCTGCGCCACTCATCGCCGGCTCAACCCATCTCTGAGGGCAATTTGGCTCCTTGAGCCCGGAGCAAGCCGGCTTTCGCCGCGCCGATTTTGCTCCGCCTTTGGCTCGATCCGTTCGGGTAGCCGACTTAGCCCGAGTCAACAGGGCCTTGCCGCCCGCCTGCGTGGATCGGTGACGCCCGCCAATTGCGGACAAATTTAGGCCAAACCAAATCGCTAAAGCCGCCGGCTGGAGGTTTCCGGGCCTTGGGGCGACCCTTCGCAACGGCGCGAATAGCATCGTCGCCGTCGCTAGCTCGTGAAATGATGCGCAATGCGTTCCGCCCGCCGATCAGCCGTTCGACTGCTGCAGCTGATGCTGGTTGCCTCGATCGTGCTGCCGCTGATGCTATTTTTCTTTGCGGGCTGGGTGAACTATCGCAATGAGCGGTCGATCGCCGACGAACGCATCGAACGTTCGCTCGACATTCTGCACGAGCATACGCTGAAAGTCTTCCAGACGGTCGAGCGTTCGATTGCCGAGGTCAACGAAATTGTGCGCGGGATGCCGGACGAGGAAATCCGCGAACAGCAGCCGCGCCTGCACGAGCGGATCAAGCGCATCGTCGAGGACTTACCGCAGCTGCGCGCGATCTTTCTTATCGATCGCGATGCCCGACCGCTCCTTTCCAGCCAATTCGTGCAGGTGCCGAGCGACTTCGGCTCGCGCGAGCGCAGTTTCTTCAGCGTGCACATGGCCGGCGACGTCGGTACTTATGTCAGCGAAGTCGTGGAGCCGCGGCTGCAGGCTTTCGGCACGCCTTTTTTCGTTTTGTCCCGCCGCCGTCCGTCCGTGAATGGCACGTTCAACGGGGTGGTCGCGATCGCCGTGGTGCCGCAATATTTCGAGGAGTTCTACGCGCTGATCGGGCGCAGTCCCGGCAGCTTTTACGCGCTAATTCGCGCGGATGGCAGGTTTCTCGCGCGTTTTCCGGAACAGCCGCAGCGCATGCGCACACTCGGGCCGGGCAGCGGGCTCGAGACTGCCATCGCGCAAGGCTGGGAGCGTGCGATGTATACCATCCGCTCGCAGGTCGACGGGACCGAACGCCGGATCGGCTATCGCAAGCTCGAGGGCTTTCCCATTTACGTGATCGCCGGCCTCGAAACCTCGGCCGTCCGGGCCGAATGGGCCGCGACGATGGCGAGCCACCTCATCTTCGGCCTGCCTGCGACGCTGTTCATTCTGCTCATCATCGCCATCGCGCTGCGGCGCACGCGACGGCTCTACGAGGAAGCCGACCGCCGCGAGGCTGCGGAAGGCGCGTTGCGGCAAGCCCAGCGGCTGGAAGCCATCGGGCATCTGACCGGCGGCGTCGCGCATGATTTCAACAACCTGCTCATGATCGTGAGCGGCAGCGCTGAGCGCCTGCGGCGCGATCTGACCTCGGAAAAGCACAGGCGGCTCATCGATATGATCATGAACGCGACCAGCCGCGGCGAAAGTCTCACGCGGCAATTGCTCGCCTTCTCGCGCCGGCAGACGCTCACGCCGCAGGTGGTTGATCTCAGCAAGCGGCTTCCTGAGCTCAAGGACATGCTCAATCGCTCGCTACGGGACGATATCAGGACGGAAGTCATGGTGCCGGACGCGAGCTGCGCGGTCAAAGTCGATCCGAGCGAGTTCGAGATCGCCATGCTCAATCTCGCGGTGAACGCCCGCGATGCGATGCCGAAAGGCGGCGCGCTCGGCATCACGATCGAGCCGGTAACCCTCAAGGGCGAGGCGATGGAGGAGGGATTAATTGGCGGGTTCATCGCCATCCGCGTCGCGGATACCGGCTGCGGGATCGCTGCCGATATTTTGCCACACGTATTCGAGCCGTATTTCACCACGAAGGAGGTCGGCAAAGGTACGGGACTCGGTCTGAGCCAAGTCTACGGTTTTGCCAAACAGTCCGGCGGCACGGCGACCATAACCAGCACGGTCGGTCGCGGCACGATGATCACGCTCTATCTACCGCGCACGTATGAGCTACCTGCCTCCTCGACCGCACGCACGGAACCTAGGGCTGCGCCGCGGCGCGCGGGTACGGTCCTCGTGGTCGAAGACAGCCCGGAGGTTGCCGAAGTGGCGACCGTTTACTTCCAGCAGCTCGGGTACATGATCAAGCAGGTCCCCAACGCGAACGAAGCGCTGAAGCTCATCGACGCCGATGCGAACATAGATCTTATCTTCTCCGACATCGTGATGCC
>Ga0126378_10000510_pt1 | contig 28668 bp, 20 predicted proteins | sample PanSoiMetPlot_23_FD_92587 | JGI IMG/M metagenome (GOLD analysis project Ga0126378, IMG submission 92587) | Tropical forest soil microbial communities from Panama - MetaG Plot_23 | ecosystem: Environmental > Terrestrial > Soil > Tropical forest > Bulk soil | place: Panama | collected 2016-02-17
CGCTATGGCAACCGCTATTTTCTTGCCCAGGTCTGGTCCGCAGGCAGTTCTCGCGGACGCGAGCTGCCAAAATCCGCCAAGGAGAAAGAGCAGGCGCTGGCAGCCCGCAACGTGACGCCTGACAAAGTCACGATTGTTGCCCGCCTCATTTCACGCTAGCCCTAGCCCCTCCCAGGCTGCGAGGCGGCAATCTACGGGAATCCGGAAAAAACCCCCTCCGGGTTCCCGCTTCTTTTTTGGATTACCTCACGTCCGCAGGCTAGAATCAAATTGCCGTGTCTTTTGGGGCGATATCGTTTTGTATCACCTGAACCAGTAAGGTAAGAGCCTTGATAACATTGCGGAAGAGCCATACTCGCCCACAAGTAACCAAAACCAAGTAAATCAACAACATGCGTTTTATCGCATGCTGAATCCGTTTCCCTCCTTTTGCCTGGATTTGGACTCGTTGATGGCAGTTACGGACCGCCCGGAGTCTGCACTCAGCCAATCTGCTCGATGGCCCTTTTAAGCAGTTCCTCGAAAAGAGTGTTCTCACCGCGCATGAAACTCGCGTCACTTGTCACGTGACACCTTGCTCTATCGACCCAATAGCCGTTCTTGTGAGCGAGCATTCGGAGAAATTCTCGCTGGGTCCTACCGTTGCGTTCTCGAAATGGGTGTACAGCGTTCAACGTGCCGAGAATCTCTGCGCCCGGTGCGCGAATGCCTCTCGATTCACAGCACGAAGATGCTGTTCCCGAGATAATTTCTCAAACAGATTCTCCTAGGTACGCTGGATGTAGGGCACGTGTGCAAAATATGAATTTCCCTTTGCGATGTCGACCGTTCGAAAGCATCCCGCCCATTCGTAGATGTCTTGAAAAAGGTAACGATGGATCTGCTGCAGGTGGGTGACATCGAAGAAACCAGTAAGGGGATGCTCTATGAGCTCTAAGGATCGTTGCCCTACTCGGTCGGCTTCAAAGCGATCCAGCGTCTGCTGATTGCGAAGCCCAGGAATGTTTTTGAGGACTGTTGTACCCGGATAAACGTATGGGTCGGAACTAATCGAGAAAACTAAAAGCCTGTCGGGAGGGCTCGAATCAGTTCCCCGGCCCGTTCAACGGAGATTTCACCGTCCATATAGCGTTGCCAAATTTCGAGCGCCTTGGGACTTGGTTCTAGGCCCTCGAGACGAACGTTGGCGACAGCGTTCCGAACCAACCGCTCGCGCCAGGAGCGGTCCTCCTGTTTCTGCTCGACAACGGACGGTGAACGGAACACCCTCATTGGCCTACTTCCCTGATGAGAACTTTAAATTCTAAATGGGTATTATAGCAGACGGGCTCTTTACGCGTTCTATCAAGCTGCTTCTCACGCCTCCCAGTTCTTCTGCATCCCGCTTCAATACAAACTTGGATTGCGGTCCAGCTTTAGGGATTGGCTCCGTGTTGTGACGCCACCGAGAGCCACTAACAGCATGAGTGGGCTTGGCTTACAGAAAATTGTACGGGTTCTCCAGAAAGACGTAAGGATTTAGAATCGATTTATATAGTTTACATTTTGTTATTTGCAGTAGGTAAGCTTTTAAGAGCCTCTAGGTAAAGGACATATCTTTTAGCATCCACTTTCCTCCTCTTTGGTTTAGTTCGTGCTCCCGAGTTTGGGATCAATAAGGATGGGGGGCTGTTTTCGAATGGAGCGGCGATTGACGCCTCAAAGTAGGTGTGGTTTCTCTCACGCCCGTTGGGCGACATTCGCCCTACGCCTCTCAAATCTCAATTGAAACCTTTCATGGTGCAGCAAATGTCCAGTCTCATGTGGAGGCTTAAGATGACTCTAGCGCGTGTTCGAAATGTACTCGGCGTGATCGCCCTATTCGTTCTGGTTGCGTTGCCTGCTTCAGCTCAGATCACATCTCAGACTGGAGCCGTTCGTGTCGTCGTGCAAGACGCCCAAGGTGGATTGATCACTGGGGCGAAAGTCACGCTGAACTCGCAGTTGGGGACAAGCAACACCAAGGAAACCTTGCCCGACGGCGCAGCGGTATTTCCATTGCTGGACCCCGGCGAGTATAAGGTCACAGTAGAGCACGGGGGCTTTCGGCGCGCGGTGATCAACGCCGTGGCCGTGAAAATCACTGAAGTCACCAACTTAACCGTTACTATGGAAATAGGGGAGATTGCCACGGAAGTAGTAGTGTCCGGTGAAGCCGTGCAAACGGTGAACACGACCAATGCCACGCTGGGCGAGACGCTCCCAGGCGATGTCGTTGGCAATCTGCCGCTCTTCACGCGGAATTTTCTCTTCTTACTCGCAAGCAATGCGGGGACTTCTGCCTCGCTGCCGGATGCAACGGCTGCGGGCCGGGGACTACCAGTGATCTTTGTGGCGGGCCAAAGAGGCACTTTCAACAACCTGGTTATCAACGGCGTGGATGCCAACAACCTTGGCAACAACAACTTCGGCAACGTTCCGGTTCCCTCGCCTGACTCTCTGGAAGAGTTTAGGGTGCAGACGAGCTTGTATGATGCTTCGCAGGGCAAAACATCCGGGGGCAACGTCAACGTCTTGACGCGCTCAGGTACGAACCGATTTCACGGTCAGGCCTTCGAGTTTCTCCGCAACGACGACTTGAACGCGAATTCATTTTTCTTCAACAAGAACGGAACACCCCGTCCGGTGCTAAAGCAGAATCAATTTGGCGGCGACTTGGGCGGACCGGTGCCGAAGCTGAAGGATACCTTCTTTTTCGGCTCTTATCAGGGGACGCGACAGCGGAACGGCGTTGCAGGGGGGATCTCTACGCAGTTCCCTGTGTTACCGGCTTCGCGAACTCAAGCCGATATCGAAACCGCCTTCGGCCTTGTCCCTGGCTCCCTGAACCCCGTTGCGCTGGCCCTTTTGAATCTGCCTGGCCAATTCGATGGATTTCTCGTTCCGAGTGGAAATGGGACTCCCGGTCAATTCGGGCTTTTTACATTCTCCAGACCCTTGAAGTTTACCGAAGATCAGTTCAATGCGAACGGAGATAAGAATATAGGGACAAAGCACCGGATAAGTGAAAGATTCTTCTGGGCCAATACGAGCACCGAAGATCCTTTGGGTGGTGAAGGGGCCGGGAATCTGGGAAGTGGTCAAACAACTCCTGTCGACAATCGCCTTGCTTCAATAAGCTGGACCTACACTGCAACAGCAAACGTGGTCAATGAGGCGCGTGTCGGATTCAACAGAATCACCCAGCAGGTGCTCGCCAAGGAACCTGCGACCCTAAGTCAAATCGGCATGTCGCGATTCAACAGCTCTGTTTTTTCGGGCATCCCTCTGTTCTTCACTAATGACATTTTCCCCGCATTCGGTGGAATCTCGACAAACAACGACCAGGCCAGTGTGAGCAACACTTTTCATTACGCGGATACACTGGCGTGGACTCGCGGAAGGCATACTTTCCGCGGAGGCGTCGAATATCGGCGTTATCAAATCAACTTGTTCAACAACTTCGCCTCGCGAGGCTTCCTTTTCTTCAACACCTTCAACGATTTGCTTACAGGAAACATCTTGCAGGCGTTCGCCGGGACGGGCATCACGGACCGGGGATTCCGCGCACGTGATATTGCCGGATACTTTCAGGATGACTGGAAACTAACGCGGCGGCTGACCCTGAATCTAGGTGTCCGCTACGATTATCTTGGCCCCTCGGTAGACGTGAAAGACCGCCTCGGGAACTTCGACCCAAGCTTGCTGGATGCCAATACCAGAGCAAATGCGGGAGCAGGGATCCTCAATGGATTCATTCTGCCTGCAAGCGCCAGTTTTGGTTCTATCAAGGGCACACCGGGGATTGATCGTTCGACCTTGAAGAGCAACGACCTCAACAACTGGGCGCCGCGTGTCGGTTTGGCTTGGGATGTGCGTGGCGATGGAAAAACATCGGTCCGAGCTGGATATGGCCTGTACTATGTCCGCATCTCGAACCAAATGCTCCTGCAGTTAATCACCGCCGCGCCATTTTTCCAGTTGTCGAGTGTGGTGCTGCCCGGAACACCGCTGAACAACCCGTTCCCCAATTTGCCGGTTCCATCCCAGTTCCCAATCTTCCCAACGCCGCCGTCTTTCGCTGGATTCTCGGGAGCAGGGTCTCCACTTTTCAGCGGGCCCCTGCTTTCGCTCAATCCCTTCGAACGCGGTATTCGGACACCCTACGTCGGCTCCTGGAATCTAACGGTCCAACGCGAACTGCCCGGGCACTTCTCGATCGAGGCTGGTTACGTGGGAACCGAGGGGATTAAACTCTTGCAGGGCCGCCAGCTGAACCAGGCACTTCTGGCAAATGCGAACCATCCGATAACCGTTGGAGGCGCGAATGGTGTTCCTGTAACAACTTTGACGACGGTATCCAGCCGTGACGCGAGCGCGCGCGTGCCTGTTCTTGGATTTAGCACCACTGGTCTGAACACGGTTACCGGAAACGGCCACTCTACTTTCAACGCTTTCGTTTTCACGGTGAACCGCCGCGTAGCAGACATGTTCTTACAAGGGGCCTATACATATTCAAAGGCCATTGACAATAACTCGGGAAGCACAACTCAGGATCTCGGAAACTCCAATGGCAATCAGCTGGATACTCGCGGTGTGCGTGCCCTCTCGAACTTCGATCGCACCCATCGCGTCCAAGCCACGTACCGCTATGAAATCCCGGCTTTCCGGCATGCTACTGGCTTCTCCCATCACGCGCTTGCTAACTGGGAGATTGGCGGCGTCACCACTTTCCAGTCAGGGCTTCCCTTTACCCTTACTTGTTCCGCATGCGCGAGCAACGTCTTCGGCTTGAGTACCGGTACTCTCTTTCCTCAAGTCGCTGGCAATTTGGATAATCTGCGTCGGGCCGGCGATCCGCAACAGTTTACAGGAACGAACTCGTCCTACAATTCTGGGGTCTTAGGGGCAACGACAGTTAATCCGACCGGAACCCAGCTGTGCGGCCTCAACATTTTTGGCGGTGCGGGGTCCGACTGCTTCACCATAGGGGGACCTGGCACGGGCTCTCACGTCGGATCATTCTTCGGAAACCTCGGCAGAAACGTTCCCGAAACGAGGGGTCCGCGTCAGCAGCAATGGGAGTTCGACGTTGCCAAGAACATCCCGATCCACGAGTCGCTTAAGCTTCAGTTGCGTGGCGAATTCTTCAACGTGTTCAATCATCCCAACTTCACTGTAACGAATACATCTCTATCTGGAGCATGCCTTGGAGCGAGCGGTCTCGATGCTCCATCTTGCCCGCTTGGCAAGTACGATACGATTCTAGGCAATCCTCGAATCGTTCAAGTGGCTTTGAGACTGGAGTTCTAATTTCAGTATGAAAAGGGGGGAACGCGCGTTCCCCCTTGACCTTCTCTTAACGGATGAAATTCATTGGTCTGCTGAACAGGGTGAAGTTGCGAGGGAAGGAGAAAGTAAGCTGGCTGTTTACCTTTGCCGGCGCAGTTTACAATCTGCGTCTTCGCCGCGCTCTCGGTTTCCTCCTGCTTCTCCTGTAAAACGGATGCGCTTTCTAAAAGTTGCAGGAAAATCGAGTTTTTCAACGAACAACTCTTGTCCCTCCTCAACCTGTAATTCACCGCGGGTGGTGGACTGTCAGGTATCAGATAGATGTTCCCGGGCAGGAGAAACGAATGCATAGGCGTGAGCGTATCTGTCCCATATCCAAGTCCTCTCCCAAAGCTTAGCCTGCCGCTGCTCAATTCTCGCGATAAGAGCGCACTTCCCAAAACACCAATAGTGCAGAAAGTGCAATCGAGGTGTAACCAAGAACGTCTCCTCTCCTGTAGTTCACGGAATTCACGTACGGAATAGTAGCGATGAGCAGCCCTGCCGAAACCACTCCGGAGATCAGCCCGAAAATCAATGAAATCTTCCTCACCGGCGTCACCTTCCATTCAGAAATTACGGCCACATCACGCAAACTAGCGCGCTGCCCCCGCACTTGTCGTCCTACTTTCGGATGATTTTGCATCCTAGAGGCAAAGTCAATCGTTCGGATGAGTCTGGACTAGGGGATGAGTCGGGCAACTTTGGCCAGTTATACGGCTTGCGTCCGCCGCTTTGCGCGGAGTTCGAGGATTTCCAGCTCCCTTGGCGTGATTTTCAGCTGGGAGAGGCGCTCCTTGTCCCGTCGGAACGGCCCTACGGCCTGCATTGCCACATCTTGACCATTAGTAGCCTTCCTGCCAATAAATGTCACACCTAGGCATATCCCTACGCCCGCAAACACGACCGCGACGAGCAAAGCGTAAATCTCTGAGGAGTCAATCCCGAAGAGGCGATTCTCCGCAAGCATCAGGGCCGTGATTAATACGCCGCTACAAAGCCCGAAAATCGCAATCTCCAAGATGGCTCGCTGGTGAGAATTCCAGGTACTTTTCTTCTGGTTTGCCATGGAAACGCAATTATAGCGGAGTTACTCCGCAGGAGGATTCGGCTTGAGCCTATTTTCACTATTTTCACGTAGGTCGATGACTGAGGAGTGGTTTGTACCCCAGCCAACGCGACTTGGAAGCAGGCAAATTGACCGTCCTGCCCTGCCTATTGTCGGCGGACGACGTGCAATCCTCACCTTATCGGCACGGGGAAGCGTTGCCGACATCCGGGAGTTGGCAAGCCGGATCGGAAAACGTGGGTTGAGTGGCCAAGCTCCGTGCTTTTGCCCGCGCGACGAATCGGGGCATCTATACTTCGTTACGCATAACCTTAGAAAAAGAGAATTCCATGAGTTTCTCAGGCCAAATGTGCCACACGCCTTTCAACAGGATTCGGGACACTACCGGGGAAAGGAATAAAAGCAAATGTTGTTGAGTCGTTCGGCCGTCCAGGAGCTTTACACAAGAAGGATTGACCGCTATGGCTCCTTCATCGCCGCGTTCCAATCTCCTCAGGGCGTGCAGGCGCTGCTGCGACGCTCACACCTGGTGCGCGCGGGCCTTCGCGTGCTCGATGCCGGTTGCGGTTTCGGTATGGTCACGTTCGCTTTCCTTGAAACACTGCGAGAGAGGAAACTAGATTATGAGACCATCCATGCATTCGACCTCACACCGGCGATGCTGGCGCGGTTTCACGGCCAGTTAGAAACCCGTGGGGTCACCCGAGTGCATCTTCAGCAAGCCGATGTGCTCGCCCTCGAAACTCTTCCGCCATCGTGGACAAATTACGACCTGATCATTTCGGCTTCGATGCTTGAGTACCTTCCGAAGCGAGACTTTCCCCGTGCGCTTGCGGGATTGTCTGCACGGCTCGCGCCAGACGGCCACATTTTGGTCATGATCACGCGGAAAACACCGGAAACAAAGGTTCTCATCGACTGGTGGTGGCACGCCGAACGGTATACCAAGGACGAACTGCTGCGCGCTTTGTCCGAAGCGGGGTTCCGAAACGCAGTATTTGAGCGATTTCCCTGGCCTTACTTCTGGCTAAACCGGGCGAATTACGTTGTTGAGGCCCATGTATGAGTTTCACATCATTGCGAGGGATGGACACCTAGCCAAAATTCGAACGGGGGCCGCGAATGAGGATCAGGCAATTCATCAGTATTTATCTGACTGCAAGGACGCTGTCGCTCATGTTATGCGCTCTTCTCGCGGGATGCATAGTCTTGCGGTTAAGTGCCAAGGCGACAGTGGCAGCCTCGATCAAACGCTCTGAACACCTAACCTTCGACGGCACGAAGATGTACCTGCTGACGCGAGGTGCTGATAGGAGCGCGCCCGTGTTGCTTTGGCTGCATGGAGGTCCCGGCGGGGCTGAGCGGCCCCTGTTCCGCTATTTCAACAGCGAGCTCGAAAACCATTTCCTTGTGGTCTATTGGGATCAGCGCGGTGCAGGGCGTTCGTTCGATCCGAAGGCGGATCCACATCGCCTGACCATCGCCCAGCATGTCGTCGACCTCGACGCCGTCGTCGATCATCTCAGGCAGAGCTTTGGTCAGGACAAGGTCATCCTAATGGGCCACTCGTGGGGGGCGGCGCTCGGCCTGGTATACGCCCACGCCCATCCAGACAAGGTAGCTGCTTTCATCGGCGTTAACCCAATGGTTTCCATGCGCGAGGGACAGCAGGCGGAATACGATTTCGTTTTGGCGGAGGCATCACGCTGCAAGGATAATGGGGCCTTGGCTCGCCTGCGGAAAATCGGCCCTCCACCTTACAAAGAAGTCGGGCAAGTGCTGGCAATCGAAAAGCTGGTCCAGCGCTATGGCGGCGTTTTTCACAAGGAACCAAGGCGGACCTGGATTATGGTTCGAGCCATCTCTAGGGGCCTCGTCACGCCGTGGGAAATCCCGGGCCTCATTCACGGCAACAATGTATCGCTTGAGGCGATGAATCAGGAACTTCTCGCCTTGGACTTAGCTCGCTCGGTCCCCAGCACCGGTGTGCCAGTCCTGTTCTTTCTCGGCCGATACGATCGGCACGCCGATGGAAAACTGGCAGCCACTTATTTCACAACCCTGCTCGCGCCAGTCAAGCGACTGGTTTGGTTCGAGAAATCCGCTCACAACGTGCCGTTCGAGGAACCCCGCCTGTTCAATGCCACAGTTGTTCGCGAGCTCCAGTCGATAGGCGTTCGACTTGCAGCCGGTGAGGGTGTGCAACACAAATGACTGCCGACCGATTGCGGAATCAAAGCGGAAACAGTATGCATGAGCTGCCCTCAATTCTCCCATCGCGTGCGATCCTCGATGTGATCATGGTCGCCGCGGGACAGGCCGGACTTGCGGAAGTTTCTTGCTGAGGTGGGGCTTGGGACTCTCGTGCTCCCCGTCTTCTAAGGACGCCGAAGATCCTCGTAAGAAAGGGGTATCCAATGGTAGGCGCTTATCCCTCGGCAATGCGGCATGGCACGCGCATCTAGCGTTCGCTTTCTGCTGCCACTTTGAGCGGCTCCACGACATATCGGCGCATCCTCGCGAGTACGAGGGGCTTTACAAACGGTCCAGCGAGCCGGTACGGCCACTTCAGTCGAACCGAAGCCGTGAGCGTGTACCGCATGCCTTCGCCCTCGGGAATGAATTCGTTCACGAAAGTCGCCTCGTAACGTCGCTTGAACTCGACGAGGTCGATGCGCGTTGAGGAGATGTCACGCAGGATGTTTACGACCTTCCCCTCGACGTGATCAACCTCGATTACCGTCGTGTCCCCCTCCCTGCGAACGACACGAGCGCCGCGGATCGTCGCCGGAAAGAGGCGCCGCCAATTGTCCGGATCTCGATACAGCGTACGGACGCGATCGGCCGGCGCATTCACGTGCTCGCTGACGACAGCGTCAATCATGTTTGACCTCATGACTTGGCGAACTGTTCCCGGGAGCAGGACACACAGGAAGATTGCCGGCACAAGCCACATCCAGCCTTTCGATCGGCTCTTACTTGGCGCGGCCATCATCTTCGCTTGCTGTCTTTAATCGCGGCACGAGGCCTGTTGAATTCGCAAGTGGTGGGCTGCTTTGCTAATCTCTTGCCCACCGCAAGCGGGAGATTTCCCCTGAAGAAAGTCGATGTAAGTGTCGGCGGGTGAGTGGATGAAGCAAGCTAAGTTTCCATGCGCTCTTCCAACAACACTTTCACAGTTTCGCCCACCTTTTTCCCGATTGCTTTTCGGATGCCTGCCTTCACAGGAAGCTTATGTCTGCCGTCACCGAGAGCCATAAACGCGCTTCGAAATGGATGACCATCAATCTTGCCTCTGACCTTAACCAGACCACGGGTTCCAAAAAACTTAACCGAGTCAGGCCAGACGACGTAGGTCCAGCCACCTTTCTTCGTGCTTTTTTGCAGTTTGGCAGTGAATGTCTTTTTTAGTATTTTCGGTTCCTCCATTTCTTAGATCAAAATCTCTGATCGTCGGCCACTGGCTCAATTTGAATTGCGTTCAATGCCAACCGTCCCTTCCACTTCCTACTCGACATAGCGAGCCAGCTTCTCCAGTGACACCGGGTGCCACCCTCACTACTCACGGTCTCGTATGCCCGACAGTATGCTCTCAAAGTCTCTTCCGTTCCGCCATCTCCGTCCACTCCTGTGACCACTACCGCTATTTCTCGCAGTAGCCGATACGCCGCTTCTATTCCGGCGTCAGAGAATGGTGCTCATGCATAACTCCCCACCACGGGGCGGAAATACTTGGTCTCGAAAACCTGGCTAATGGACCTGGCGTTTCCTCCGAGCCCTTCGACTCCTACCGAGTAGAAGAAGCTCTTGCCGTGAGTTGGATTAATCGGACTGTCGATGGTGTTATACGTGATCGTTGGCGTGATTCTGCTCGAGCGAATTTCGCGTAGGGCCGCAGGCCCGGCAAGGCTTCTATATTGGAGGGTTTGGAAGAGGATTTGCGCCGCATTCGTCGTGGCGTCGATGTTCGTAACCGTATAGCCATAGTTCAAGCCAATGCGCGTAAACGGGAAGCGTTTGAGAGCGTAACTCGTGAAAACCGTCCCTCCCTTGCTGCTCTGGGTGTAGTTCTGGGCGGTGGCAGGGTTGATGCTTACATTTTGGTTTTCGAGGATCGACAGTTCCTGTTGCTGGTTATATCGATAGACGCTGTCGAAAAGGGTAAAACCTGCCGAAATCGGGCGATCAAACATGTAGGGTTCCGTAAAACCGAACATAAAGTTGGTTTGCCGATCGCCGAACTGCGCCGAAAACGTCAGCGTCTCGCCCAGACCGACGAAGTTGTTGGTCTGGTAGCTCAAGCCGACGAACGCGCCGGCTAAACCGCTGAGCCCGCCCTGCAATCCCATGGACTGCTTGCCTTTTTCCTTCACTTTCAAAGTAATGTCGACAGTGCCTTGCTTGTTGTTGCGATTGATTTCGGCGGCTTTATCCGCCTCGATTTTGTCGAAGTAGTCAAGCTGGTTTAGGCGAAGAACGCTCAATTCCCAAAGGCGCTTGTTGAAGAGCTGCCCCTCGTCGATCATTAATTCGCGACGGATGACTTTGTCGCGTGTAGTGGTGTTGCCGACGAAATTGATGCGGTGGACGTAATACTGTTTCTGCTCGTCGAAGCGGAGCGTCAGATTGATGATTTTGTTGGCGTCGTCGACTTGGGTATCCGGTTCAGGCGTAAAGTCGATGAATCCGTATTCGTCGTAAATCTTTCCATAGGTCTCAAGGGCCTTGCGGACTTTTTCCGTTGAGAAGATGTCCCCTTGCTTGAGAGGGAAGGCTGCTTTCAGCGCCTCGACCTTGAGAGAGATGGCCTTGTCTGGATCGGCGCTGACGATCTTAAGCGCGCCCATGCGAAAGCGCTCCCCCTCCTGGATTGGAATGGTGATGTTCATGGCCTTGCCGTGGGTTTTTCCTGCGATGACGGGAACGCCGAGGCGATGGCCTTCGGTGTTGACATTTTCCAACGTGGGGTCGCCGACGGAAGCCTTGAAATAGCCGTTGTCGCGATACAGGCCGCGGACACCGACTTCGAGGTCCTCGCTCAGTTTTTGACGGTCATAGGTCTTAGTTAGAATCGTGAGCCTCCAAAAATAAAGGGGAATTGCGTACGGCCCGTCGTGACGCATTGCGCGGATGAGCCGGCGGTCGCTGAAGGCGTGATTCCCGGTGAATCGGATCTTTCCGACCTTGACCTTCGGACCTTCATCGATCTTGAAAACGAGGATGACCGCGTTGCTGGAGGCGATGCGTTCATACTGCGGCGTGACTTTGGCGAACTGCCGGCCGTGCTCGCCAAGAAGCTCTTTCAAGACCACTTCCGCCTTCTTGATTTTCGTGGGGTCGAACTGGCTTTCTACGCTTAGGCCAACCTTTCGTTCTTTGAAACGGTCAAGGATGTCGGATTCGGAAACGGAGTGAATACCGTCGTAGCGAATGCGGCGAATCTGCGGACGCTCTTTGACTTCAAAGATTATGATTTTCCCGTTGGGAAGAAAGGAAGAATCGTCAACACGCAGCTTGATATCTTCGAAGAACTTCGTATTCCAGAGGGCTTGAAAGTCCCTGCGAAGGGTTTCCTCGGTGTAAGGATCCCCTTCACGGCTGAAGATGCGGGCCTTCAATGTATCGGTGCGCACCCGGCGATTCCCCACAAACTCGATCCTTTGGATCTTCATGCCGCCCGCTTGTTGAGCGCAGAGACAAGAAGAACTCGCATTTGCAATGACAAGGACCAACAGACCGGAGGTGGCGCGCGCCCTACAACCAACTCTTTTGAACAAGCTCATCCTCAAAGGTGCGCTTCTCACCGGTCTCTTGAATGTTCCCTTCCACACGTCCGCCGAGAGGCCAAGTCACTCGCAACTGAGCGGCGTGACACCCGGACTCATACCTCTGAAGAGGGAGGAATGCGATTGAGTTGCATTGCAAAACGTAAAGAAATGTAAGGACGTGTATGAGCAGTTCCAGCAATCGTTTTTTGCTCTTTTGGGACTTGCTAGAAGCGCAAGCAAGCGGGCTAATGCGTAGTCCAAATTAGGCTGGTTCGGCTAGTCTGATTTAGACTAGCCGCCTTATGGCTTGGGCTGCGTGGGTTGGGGTGTTGGCGTAATGCTCGGCGGTGGCAAGGTACCGGGTGGTGGCAGGTCGGCCGGCGCAGGACTGCCATGGTCGATGCTGGAAGTTGCGCGGGGATCTCCCCGTCCGGCGTAAATGGGGCGGGAGACCCGGTCCGCCGAACGCAGCCTGTGGGGCGTGACCAGGATCAACAGTTCGGTGCCTTGCGCCGAGTTGTTTCGCGTCCCAAATGCATAGCCGGCCCCAGGAATCTCTGCCAGTCGGGGCCATCCGGTGATCGAACCAGTGCTCTCCATCGACTTGAGTACACCAAGGATCGCCGGTTCATCCTCTTTCAAGCGCACGGTTTCGTTGAGCGTCTCATTCGAAATGACTGGGATTCCATTCAGGGTGGTGCCGGAAAGCGCGCGAATCTCGAGTTCTATCTGTAGTGTTACCTCGCGCTCCGCGTGCAGCTTCGGTATGGCCTTTACCTTTATGCCTAGGTCCACAAACCCTGCGCCCGGATAGGGTTGCCCTCCGTTCGAATTGTTGTTGGCAAAGCTCGAAGAATTTAAAATTACGGCAACAACACCGCCTCCGCTGGAGTCCTTGCCGACCAAGGCGACATCGGGAAGACCACTGCTGCTCAGGACCGAAGTGATCAAGGCAGTTGGGCTTATAGGCGCGTCGAGCTCGATGGGTGAAGAAAATGTGCCTTGTCCCTGTCCCACATAAACGGCGAGCGTATTGACTGCTTCGTCCGTCACCGCAAGGTCCGGCACGGCACCATTTGCAAAATTCGCGATGACTATTCCAGCGGGCTTCGAAGGAGTTTGTAGTGGGGACCCTTGTGCCGCGCTGAAAGTGGCATCGAGGTTGGCACTGGCCAGCAAAACCGTCAAAGAGTTGTCGGCTTGGTTTACGATCGCCAAGTCAGGCACTCCATCAGCGTTCAAATCACCGCTCGCAACTGCCACCGGCGAATTTCCCACCTCAATGGGTGAACCGGCAGCCTCCGTGAAGATGACATTCTGGTTGTCGTCTATCGAACCAAGCAGGATGGTCACATTGTTTGACACCTGATTAACGATTGCGAGGTCCACCTCATTGGCGCCGTTGTCCGTATCCAGTGTTTTGTTTTGAAAATTCGCACTGACCATGGTGATCGGCGCTTGCTCGAAGGTGGAACCGGTATTTTTCAGTTTGAAGGGCGAAGTGGGAAACTCGGCAAAAGTTCCATCTCCTTTGCCTCGAAAAACCGAAATGGAATTGTCCCCTTGATTCGCCACAGCAACATCCAAGAACCCGTCGCCGTTGAAGTCCGCAACTACTACGGCGCTTGGGCTAGTCCCAACGGTGATCGGTGACGTAGGAGCCTCCGTAAACGAACCGTTTGCTATGCCATTGGAATCAACCTCGCCGAGAAGTATGGAAATATTGTTGGATCCCGAATTCACAACAACCAGGTCTGCCGGCTGCGGTGTTGAGAACTTGGCGCTGTCGTTTCGGAAAATTCCGGAGGCGATTGCGACCGGGCTGGTTTCGTTCTTACCAAGAGCAATCGGCGAGGAACTGGTTTCAACAAAATTGCCATTATCCTCGTTTTGCAGAATGGTGATGCTATTGTCGTCGCGATTGACCACGGCGAGGTCGGGCAGAGTGCCGCCCGTGAACGTATTCGCCACAAGCGCGGAAGGATTTTTGCCGACAGCGAAACGCGTCTCGGGAAAAGTTGTTCCAGAGGGCGTTGAGGTACCACTGTTACCTGGGGTACTTGAGGAAAGTTGCGACAGGGTAACCGGGTAGCGAGTGCCCACGAAAAAAGCCGCCGGCTTTCCATCTTGCGCGCGAAGCAGGACTTGTCGTGCGCTCTGGATCACTGAGCTGGAATCCGAAAGATTCAGGGCTGCTCCGGGAGCGGTTAGAAGAAGAGTTGAGCGCCCTCCTCCCACAGGAATTACCGAGATGTCTGAAATTCCTTTGGCTGCCAGAATTGCCTCGAGGTTCGTAAGAAGGTTGCCTAGATCTGTGGACGATTTTAGTTTTGCGAGATCGCTTGGCGTCAGTGGAATGAGCCGTGTCGAGGCCGGCGTGTTCATTCCCAGCTGCCTTGCCTTGTCGTGATCAACTTCCAAAAGCCGAATGTCCACCATTACTTCGCCATGCAGCTGGTCCAAATCACGGAGTAGTTCGCCGGCGACAGCCAGCTTCTCGGGCGTGTCGCGTATGGTAATCGAGCCACTCCACGAATCGAGCTGGACATGCGTTGCCCCGGTGATATCCCGCAGCGCCCGCAAAATCTCGGTCATTTCCTCTGGACTGGCGGCCCCCTTGAGAGGAAACGTCTGCTCAACTTCCATGGCGTACTGCCGGCGTTTCTCCGGGGTGTCCGGTGCGACCAACATGAGTTTGGCATTCAGCGGACGCCAGAGGGTTTCTGTTTCCGCTTCCAGAAGAGCCACCCCGGCGTAAAAATCCACGTCGTCGGCCCGAACGCGAACGTTTCGGACAGTCAAGTCTGGGTCAAAAACGACGTGGATCTCGAACGCGTTTGCCAGTTGTTCGTATACGGCTTTCGTGTCGCCGCGCAGATCGAGATTGGTTGTCCCGCTTCGAGGTTCTAAGTTTGGCGCGACAGTGTGTTCGTTTCGCGTGCTGGAGAAAGGGCCGAATTGCTTAGGGCCTTGGGCCATTTGCACCTGGCTATATGTACTAGAGGCCCACCCCTCGCAAAGAAGCAGAATCGAGAGAAGCATAGACGCGCCTCGATACCCTACACCCGCATCGCTGCGAGTCTTGACTGGCGTCACGCAAGAACTGAGGTTACTTACGTTGGATTGCAAAGGCCTCCCTCGCCCGGGAAAAGAATCCTCAGCGAAAATCATGGGAGGCGCTAAACGGACTCTTACGTTGGCCGCAAGTTGCAATTCCTGACAATTTCTTACAAAAGTTGCGTAGTCCTCGCGATGCAGATTCGGCAAAGAGAGGCTTCCTGTAGAATTGTAAGGCATTGGTAAGACCTCTTTTTACTAAGACCTTACAGCGCAGACACAACGCCCCCGAATAAGAACCGCGTCCCTCTCACGGAAATGGTTTTCTGGCTGCGCGGTCGTCGGCACGTTCGTTCCCAACGGCCAGAGCTCGCAAAGTCAACGATGAGGGAGGCCCAAAGTCCATGGTTCGGGTATTGGTGATCGATCGCGACCAAAACCTTTGTCGGCAATTTGAGGAACACTTCATCCGGGCAGGCATGACGGGTAGATTTGCGCACGACGGCAAGTCCGGGTTGAGGCTTGCTCTCTCTGGAGAGCACGAGTTGGTGGTCGTGGATATGTCCTCGTGGGAGTCGTTTGGGCTGCAGGCAATCAAACAGCTGCGAACTGATTCAGACGTTGGCGTTCTACTATTGAGCGATCGAGCCGAGGAGATGGACAAGATTCTTGGGCTAGAGTGCGGCGCGGACGACTATCTAACTAAACCATGCAATCCTCGTGAATTGGTTGCGCGAATTCACGCCATACATCGGCGACTAAAGCCGTGGCTAATATCGTCCTTTGTGCCCACGCCAGAATACCTCAAAGTTGGCGATGTGGCGCTGGACGGAGGCTCGCGTACGTGTCGCCGCAATGCCGAGGTTATCTACCTCACCACGGCCGAGTTTGACTTGCTTTCGGTTCTCCTGCGTTGCTGCGGACGCGTCATGCATCGGAGGGATTTGTCGAAGCGGGTTCTGGAGCGCGAGTACGTTCCGTATGACCGGAGCATTGATGTTCACGTTAGCAGCTTGCGGCGCAAACTCGGGGCATTGCCCGACGGCACGGAACGCATTCGTGCTATCCGAAATGTTGGCTATTTGTATGCTCACCCTACCGCGCCTCAATCAACCACGAGTTAGGTTCGAAATTCCTGCATTGCTCGGGGCTCTAGGCTGGCGGCCCCTCCTGAGCGATCCCGATGCATTTGCGAGCTTTCGGGGCAATTGTAAGCCACTTGTATGTCCACTTCTCACTGAAGTCTTACACAAACCACGCAGGCTTCCACCTGATAATTGCAGCTCGAATTTAAGGGCAGCAGTTCAGCTCGAAGGGAAAGGAGCATCACTCATGAAAGCAATCTTAGTCAAGCTTAGCATAACCGCGGTTGCAGTCATTTCCATTGCCGCGGACCAGGCTCTTCCGTCACTTCAGCAGTACGCAACACAGAATTTCCAATCCGGGATTGCCATGGTGAATTCGGAAGAAGGCGTGAATCACCTTGCGATGCTCACGAACATGCTCTCACTGACTGCAAGCCAACGCGAGCAGGTTAAGACGATCCTAGAGCGGGAGGAATCGGCCGCCAAGCCTCTCGTTGAGCAACTGAAGGAGGCTTGGGACAGCCTGGCCTCCGCCGAGAAAGCTGGCGCGCCGGAGTCCGAAATCGATATTCTCGCCAGAAATGTCGGGAGTGTCTCCGGTGAGATTCTGGCTCTTGACGCCCAGGCACAGTCCAAAATTTATGGTCAGCTGAGCGCGGACCAGAAGCAAAGAGTAGAACAGCTGCCGCATCCCCTTTTCACGCCTTCTGCTCCCTTGCTCCCTCCCGGGCCGGTGTTTGTTTTCGACGGTCGCGGACCAAACTGAAAGATCCAGCGACTTACTTTTGACGGTAGTCTCCTATGGCTATAAGTTTGTGGCGCCTTCCTTGGTTTCTTCGCCGTATGGCTACCGAATGCAAATTAACGGATTAGCACTACGCCACACTGTAAGGGACATGTAAGCCCACTTCTTACGTAACTCTTACAGGGCAAGCACAACGCTCCGATGGATAGTTACGTCTTGTGTGTTTGAGCAGATTTCCATCTTTAAGCGAAGGAGTTTAATTTATGAAGATAACTTCTGTAAGACTCGCCACGGTTGCTGCGCTTGCCGGTCTTACGATGGTTGCGGCCAGAGCTTTTCCCTTACCCCAGCAGTATTCGGTGCAGAACTTCCAAGGGGGACCTTTAACGCTCTCAGCGGGAGGGCCAAATCACCTTGGCGCCCTGACAAGCATGCTTGGACTGACGGCAAACCAGCGGGAGCAAGCCAAAGCGGCCCTCGACGAGGAGGAGGCAGCTTCTAAGCCTCTGTTAGAGCAGTTGAAGCAAGCTTCCGAAAACCTGATGTCAGCCCAGAAGACTGGCGCTCCCGATGGAGAGATCGATCAACTCGCCAGAAACATGGCCGACATCTACGGCGATATCCTGGCGCTTGATGCCAAGGCACAGTCCAAGATTTATGGTCAGCTGACAGTAGAGCAGAAGCAAAAGGTGGAACAGTTACCGCATCCCTTCTTCGCTCCATCCGCTCCCTTGCTTCCCCCTGGGCCCGTATCGTTCTCTTTTTCTGGTGGTCACAAACAGTGAGGTTTGTTTAGCGTGGCCGAAAGCAAGCCCTACCAAGGGCCTAGCGACGACTGGCGGACTGCAACGAGCAGCGCATTCCCGAAAATATTTTGCTGGAGGGGAGAACGGCAGTGCTGACTGGAAGGCACCGACGTCTGGAACCATGCTGACTGATCGTTTGCGCTCCGTTCTTAATGGGTTGCTGATGATCCTAGCGATTCATGCGGATGGGGGCCTGCCAGGACCGGCAGTTTCCTCCGCCCAGAGTGAGGCCCACCAAGTCCATAAGGATCTCGCTGAAGGTCCACCCAAACTGAAGCCACTCTCCAATTCACCGATCAACATGAAAATGTCAAACGACGCAAGAATCGTTTTCGAAACAATTGGCAAACTCGCCGGGTTGACAACGGTCTTTGATGCGGACTTTCCAGCGCGACGGATAACTGTGGAGCTCACCGACGTCACCATTCAGCAGGCGCTGGATGTTGTTTCGCTCGAAGCGAAGGCATTTTGGAAGCCAGTCACACAGAACATCGTGTTTGTCATTCCGGATCAACCACAAAAGCACCGCGATTACGAAGAACAGGTCGTGCAGACCTACTACTTGTCAAACACCGTGCTCCCGCAAGATCTGACGGAAATTGTGACCGGATTGCGGCAACTTCTTGACCTTAAGCGCATACAGCAGTTGAATGCCCAGAACGCGATCATCATCCGCGACACACCGGATAAGCTGGCGCTGGCAGAGAAGATCATCCATGATGTGGACAATGCCAAGCCGGAAGTTGTCATCCAGGTGGAGGTGCTGCAGGCACGCCGTGACAAGGTGCATCAACTGGGCATCCAACCGGGAAGCAGTGCGACACTGACCTACGCACCGCCGAGCAGTTCCTCGAGTAACACTAAGTCACCCTTAAGCCAACTTGGACACCTGTCAACAAACTACAGTGTTACCCTGCCTGGAGCTACCCTGAATGCGCTGTCCACGGACAGCACATCGCACATCATCCAGAATCCCGAGCTTCGTTCCGTTGACGGACAGCCAGCCAAGCTCCGTGTTGGTGACCGCGTACCTGTCGCCACCGGAAGTTTTCAGGCTGGCACGACTGCTTCCATTAATCCGCTCGTAAACACGCAGTTCACCTATGTGGATGTGGGGGTGAACATCGACATTACTCCGCGCATTCATCCGGGCGGAGAGGTTAGCATGAAAGTATCCATCGAAGTATCTTCCGTAACGGGAACCAGCACCATTGGCGGCATCCAGCAGCCGATCATTAGTCAGCGCAAGATCGAGCACGACATTCGGCTGAAGGAAGGGGAAGTGAGCATTCTCGGCGGCTTATTCGAGCACGTCGACACGAAAACGCTCAGTGGATGGCCGGGACTCGCACGTATTCCGATCCTCCGCTATCTCTTCTCAAGCGACAGCACCGATCGCCAGGAGAACGAAGTCTTGATCGTGCTAGTCCCGCGGATCGTACGCCTCCCCGCGTTAACCCAAGCAGACCTGCGGCCGGTCGGTGTTGGCACGGAGTCCAACGTGCAAGTGCGCCACAAGGAAGATATTCTCACGCCTGTAAATGTTCCCGTCACCTCTACGGGGAGCCCAGCTCCGGCTACAACGCAACTCGACGCAGAGACTCGGAATTCAAAAGTGGAGCTACCTGCCCGTATCCGGCTCGCGCCTGAGAACATCAGCTTGAAAGTCGGAGAGCGGGCCTCGATCGACTTAAACGCCGAGAATGTGAAGGATCTGTTTTCCGTGCCGCTTCTGCTCCAGTACGATCCGGAGATGATCAGCATAGAGGAAGTGCACCATGGGGGATTTCTCTCGGAAGGAAATCAGGCTGTTGCCCTCGTTGAGCGCGTCGACCAGGAACACGGCCAAGCTATTATCTCCGCTGCGCGCCAGCCAAATACCGCCGGAGTGAGCGGCAATGGGACCCTGCTCTCCGTGGTCGTGCGTGCAGTGCGCAAGGGCTCTTCGAAGCTGTCAATCGTTCAGGTAAATGCAAAGGATTCCCAGCAGAAACAAATCCCTGTCCTTACGGGAGACGCCTTACTAGTTACGCATGAATAAAGCAGTGTCTGGGCTGACGTGTACGTTCCTAAAGATTATAGACTCTTCTTTTGTTGGAGAAATTCCCTCATATCGGTGAAGCGCGATAGCATCGCCAAAGCACGTTGCAAGCTTTCGGTTAGGGAACTGAGTGTGGGTTTGTGACTGAGGGCAGCCGCTTGTGCATGTGGACCTCTCTGCCTCCATGCTCGAAATGGACTTCATCCATGCACATTCGCATCAGCTGAATTCCTCGCTGATTGTGGGATTTCGGACTCTCCACAACGGCCGGGTACAAAACGGCAGTCGTGTCAAAGCCTTGTCCTTCGTCCTCGATAATGATGAATACTTCGTTATTCGGTCCACACCGGCAACTGATGTGAACTTGTTTCGCGGGGTCCTCGCGGTTGCCGTGAAGCACGGCATTGCTCAGGGCTGCCCGCAAAGCGACTTCAACATCTCGCTCGTGTCCGGGAACACAATCAGATTTTCTGACGAAATGTATAAGCTCTTCCACGACAGGCAGGACAGCGGCTAATTCACTCTTCATGATTAATTCCACCAGGATGCTCGCGCCGGCTGACTCGGGATTGGACCGGACGGCCTTAAAGATGTAAGGCGCGCTCATTATGACGAGCTCCTTTATTCGGTGCTGCTCTGTCTTCACGGTGTTGCCACAGGGCCCTAATAACCTGTGCAAGTCGCACCTCGACGCTTTAGGAAACGCCGGTTGGTACAAAGCCACTCGAATTAGTCAATCGTCAGCGTCATGGTCGTTGATGCCGTGATCGAGGACGAGTCGGTATCCCTGCCAACAATGGTCACCGTGTAGGTTCCCTTCGCAGCGTTTGATCCGTAACCGCCGCCACAGCAGCCTGATATGACTGATATCACAAAGCCAATCGCGACAAGCAGAAACACTCCGGCAATCATGCCGAGCCTATGGCAACCGAAGTGGTAAACGGGAACTGCGACCAAGAGCAATCCTGCCAGAGCAAGACCGGCCTTAAAGGCAGAAAGGAGCCTAAAGTCATTCCCTAGGGTTCTTAGAGCTCCCCTAACGAAGTTTTGCTGGCCGACTGCCGGGCCGGCTAGGGCGCCGCTCGCGCAGGCTGAGGAGTTGGTACGCACAGTCAAGCTTGCGGTTACGGCGCTGCTGCCGGAGACCGTCGTGTTCGGCAAGGCGAAACAGCCGTTCGTGAGCGAAGGGCTGCTGGAGAGCGTAAACGTGACCATGCCAGTGTAGCCGTTCTTCGGAGTGATGGTGACGATCGAAGTGCCAGTGTTCCCCGCGGAAACCGCCACATTGGTCGCAGAGAGCATGAATGTTTTACTGGCAGTCACCGTGACATTTACCGAGCCGCTGGAGGAGGCAAAAATGGAGTCACCGGAGTAAGTTGCCGCGATCATGTGAAACCCCGTGGTTGTTGAGGAGAAGGTGTAAGTGGCGGAACCGTTTGACAAGGAAAGCGATGGACTCTGCGTGGTGCCATCAATGGCAACGGTGACCGTGCCTGTGGGGGTGGTCGTGACCGAGTTGCAAGCGGAAGCGACGGTGATGTTGATCACGTCATTCGCTCCTGGGGCGACATTGCTGGTGGCAGCGGAAGGCGTGGTTGTCGAAGGGATCGGTGAGGCGCAGCTTGTCCAGGCATTGAGCAGATTGTAAAAATCGATCGAGCCTAGGCCAATGGCTTCGTCATAGCCGGTGGTGGCTGGATATTCCGAGGCGCCTGCTGACGAGCAATAGCTCAAGGCGGCAGGACATGCGTTACTGCCGCTGGCGATATCGTGGAAGGCAGAAGCGTAGGTGCTGGAGTTTGCCGCCAGAGAGTAGAGCTTGGAGTTTATCACGCCGAGTCCCGCGGAATTGAGCTTCTGTCCCAAAATAGCGACCATCCCGGCAAAGATAGGCGAGTCGAAACTCGTGCCGCCGGCGACGGTAAGATACTTGTTACTGCTATCGCGAAAGCCGTTCGAGCAGCTGCCAGCGATCTGAGTGGCGGCCGAATCGCTGGAGCAGTAGAGGTAGCCAGCGTTGTAGGCCGAAGCGTCGAGCGAGATGTCCGGAACTAAGCGGTAACTGCCTGAGGGGATGCCGGTCACACCGGTTTGCCAGGAGGGCCGTGCCGTGAAAGCGCTGATGCCTCCCCCACCGGCACTGAGGCTGCCCGCCGCAGAGTCGTCGTTCCAGACCTGCTCGGGAATATAAGGGAGTACAGAGCTAATTACGTCGCTCCCGCTGGAACTTTGCCAATAGGTCGTGTTCGACGCGGCTACGTCGGCTGAAGGAAACTCGGTGCCGCCCATTGCAGTGACATACTGGCTGCTTGCGGGGAAGTCCACAGCCAGCGCTTCCTGCTGTGCAATGGTCAGACCGGTCTCTCCGTAGCAGTCGGTTGAGCCGTTGTCGCCCGCGGGAACGAGTACAGTTTGACCCTGCGAGGCGGCCTGCGCGAGGACGATGTTAACGGATGAGTAGTCGCTGGAGGTAAGTGCGGTCTCGCAAATGCCGTAGCTGTCGCTAATGATGGGTGCCACTTTATGGTCTACGGCATATTGGATGGAGTCCCAAACGTTGTAGTTCTGATTGTTGCCCGTATAGACGAAATAGATTGTTGCGCCTTTGCCGATGGTACTCGAGTATTCAAGATCGAGATCCGATTCTGCTTCGTCACCCGAGAACACCCTTGCGGTTCCCGAATTGGGCACCAGGATCGGTGTTGGGTCCTTGACCGTGAAACCTGCAGCAGTTTGGAAGTGTTCGATGTCCGACAATACCACTGAAGACTGGCCGACGACGGCAATCGATTGGCCACTTCCGGTATACCCGGCGTTGTACGCGGGATTGATGTCGTAGACGGTTGCGACGTCTTTGGGCGTTAAGAAGTGCTTGTCGGTCTGGCTGGAGGTGAATTCGGGCCTGGGAGCGAGTTGCGGGGTTCGGAACTTGACGTGAGGATGAGGCTTGAAGGAAGAGAGGTTGCTGACCGCCTGCACGACCGAGGAAAGGGCAGCGGGAATCGCGAGCTCGGCAGAAGGCATAAAGTGTTTTTTGCCCCCCACATTGTAGTAATGCAACTCCGCGCCGAAGGCCGCCTCGATCTGTGCAATTGTGCCGGAGAAAGTGATGTGGCTCTTGCTGGGCGAAACGCTGCTTACCGTAAATCCTTGCTGTTCGAGCCAGGACTGCACCGTAGCGATATCGGAATCGGCCAAGCCAAAGCGAGCGCCGAATTCCTCCGGAGTCAGCCATTTGTGATAAAGACGTGAGTTGGGATCCTGCTGCGCGGCAATCAGGGCATCGAGTTCCGCCTCTTGCTCGGAGCTGCGGCTGAAGAAGATATTGATGCCCTCCAGCTTGGTTTCCCCTGGTACGCGGCCGGCGTCGTTTTCGGGCCTGGCCATCGGCGATTTGCTGCCCTTAATGGGAACGCGCTCGCGGTTGTCAATTTCATTGGCGATGCGCGTCGCAGGTTGCTGGGTGAACGCGGCAGCACCGAAGAAGCACAGAGTTGCTAGAAAAACGGGGATTAGCCTGCGTTTCCATCCAAGAGCCCGATGCAAGTTTTCCATATCTCTCCTCGACAAGATGAAGCGCTCGTACGCACCACAAGCGATTCCCGCATCTCGAGGAAATAAGAGTGAGCCGGAAACGAGCAGGGTTGTCAGCGCTGTAGCCAACTTTACGATTCTTCACGCAATCTTTTGTGAGCCTGACAACGCACGTCGACACGGAGACGAGGTTTTCAGTGGAGTCGAGGCGAAGGTTACCGTTGGTCAGCTGCTTCTCTTGAAAGGCTAAAGCTACAAGTACAGTGAGAACCGGTACAAAATCGGCTAGGGAGGGCACACAGCCTACAGTGCATCGAAGTACAATGCGGACTTGGCGCCGCATGTTGTGTTCAGAGCTGCGAGTTTCTCATGGAAATGTGCAACGCGCGGGTGCTGCAACTTCCTGGGCTTCTGGCCGGAGACGAGAAAACGGGAGGAAAATAGAAAACCGCGCGCCGTCGGCGCTAACAGCTTCCGCTGCTCCCCCATGGGCCTCTGCCACGCGTTTTACCAAAGTAAGACCTAGACCAATGCCGGGGACTTGCGAAGCCTCGCCGTGTTTTCCCCGGTAAAAAGGCTCAAAAACGTGTGGCAGATCAGCGGAGGAAATGCCAGGCCCACGGTCCTCGACGGATACCTGCACTCTCATTCCTTCCGGCTTGCTTACCTTCTTGGCTCTAATGGCTATCCATCCGCCCGCAGCTGCATACTTTATGGCATTTTGGATCAGGGTATCCATGCACCTTTTCAGGAGCCGAACGTCCGCATTCACCGGCGGGAGACGCGGCTCAACATCGAGTTCTACCTCGATGCCAGCGCTCCGCAGAGCGGGTTCGTTACCCGCCAAAGCATCTCTAACAAGCTGTTCGGGTGCGACCAGCGCACGGTGGCGAATCAATGTCCCGGAATGCATTCGTGCGTACGCCAGCGTCTCTTCAATCATATTCGAGAGCTCTGACGCATGCGTATGGATGATCTCGCCGTATTTGTGAGCCTGCTCCGAGTTTTCCACCAGGCCTTTCTTAAGGTTATCGGCCGCCACTTGGATTACCGTCACGGGTGTGCGCAACTCGTGGGACACGCCAAGAACGAACTCCGTCTGCATTTCTGCGAGAGCGCGCGCCCGTTCCGTCAAAACAACCAACATGCAGATTCCCAGAGCCAGCACCAGGAGGACGCTACCACTCAGCAGAAGGCTGCGGCGGCGAAAAGTCGCCATGGTTTGGTCGAGCGAACCGGTTCGAGATCGGACGAGCAGCTCCCAGGGTCCTCCAGAGCTGTCTCTCAACGCGGGAACGGGATTGCCGCAGTTTGGTGGTATCGGGGCCAGCAATTCGGACAGGGAATCCAATCCCTTGAATATGTGAACCTGGGAACCGACCACTGCAGTGCTCTTGGGTGAGGACAGAGTGTTCGAGCCGAGAAGAATTGGCGTGACGGCTTTCCCGACGTTGGCTGTCGAAGAGGGCGGCAAAAAACAGTCCATACGAAGTGCGAAAAGACTAATAGTACCGTCGGGATGGCCAAACTGGCTTTCTGAAGCTGCCGGTCCCGAATGGAAGACAATTCGAGAGCCTGTCGGGGCCGCCTTGTTCACAACCAGAGTGTCGTAGTTCGAGGCAGAGCCGCCCGGAAGGTGAATCTTCAACAGCCTTGGCAAAAATGTTGACCCTAAATAGTTGGCGTCCAGAATAACTACTGCCCATTGAGAAGGCGGGAGCGGGCCTCCGGTCCCGCGGATTTCTATTGGTCCGAAAGCCTGAGCGTTGCCCCGTATTAGAGTGAGCGGTTGCGTTGCTAAGCGGCCCATCACAGGAATGATAGGAAAAACAAATGCGGGATTGCCCTCGACCATGAAATCGAGATTGGGCAGTCCCGGGAGGCTAACAAACGTGGCGGCTTTCGGCGGGGTTGCCGTCGCAACATCGTAAGACAACGCTTGCATTGACGAAGCACTTTTCCATTCAGGAAAATTGATTGCGGGTTGCCCTGGAATTACCGATTCCAGAAGTGCCCCAGTTTTTCTTGTATCCAGGACGTACACTCCCCGTATCAACCTCGGATAAGGCGCGCGGCTGAGCCATTCCTTATAGCGGTGGGGATAATCGGCCGGACTCACACCAGGAAACTCGAAAAAAACGGACACACGAGTGATTTCGATGTCGAAGTCAGCCTCAACATAAGAGAGCGCCGTTGCCAGGTCGTTTTTTGCACGCTGACGCTCAGCCTGGGCAACCTGATCAATCCAGTTGTATTGCACCAGCCCGAGAGCGCACAGCACGAGGAGAAGAACGCCAACAATCCATAGCCTTTGTGAAAAATAAGCCTTCCACCCCCAACGCAGATTGCCGGCAATCGACAAGACCACACTCCTTATGACTTCTTTGGACGCGCTTTATGCACAAGTGGTTGGTAGAGCAAAGGCGCCGTAAAGGGACAGGAAGAAGCCGTGCCCAGGCTATTCGGTCTTGTCGCCAAACTTTGTAAGGACTAAGTAAGAAGTGCCATTACAATTAGCGTACAAGTTTATGTGCACTTAAGGGAAAGGCACAAACCTGTAGCCGGATCGGAATACAGTGAGAATATGGCGAGGTTCCTTTGGGTTTGCTTCCACTTTCTGCCGCAACTGTGCAACGTGAAGATCGACGGTGCGTGTCTGGAGAAGCCTGTTATATCCCCAGACCTGTTCCAGGAGCACCTGTCGAGAAATGCGCTCGTTTGGTTTTGAAAGGAAGTATCGTAGCAGTCCGAACTCCTTGGCGGTGAGCTCAAGCGGCGTGCCATCGCGCAGGACCTCCTCCTTGTTGAGATCCACGATTACATCTCCAAAACAGAATATGGAGTCGATCAGTTGCGGCGGTGTGTTGCTCGCTCGACGAAGCAATGCCTCCATCCGCGCCAAGAGTTCTGCAACATCGAAGGGCTTCGCCAGGTAGTCGTCGGCGCCGATCTTCAATCCCTTCACGCGATCCTTCACGTCGCCGCGAGCCGTAAGCATCAACACGGGCACGTTGACGCAATGGCGGCGCAATTCACGGCAAAGCTCAAACCCGTTTCTCCGCGGAAGCTTGATATCGAGGATGAGAAGGTCGAAACCTCCGCGCAACGCCTGTGCCAGTCCCTTCTCCCCGTCCCGGCAGGTTGCAACGGAGTAGCCTTCCTTCTCAAGACGCTCTTGCAGGAGAAGGGCTAAGGTAGTCTCATCTTCGATTATCAGTACTCTTTTGGTCATGGATCACACCGTCTTCTGAGCGTGAGGACTCTCTGATTAGGGAAAGGCGAATGCAGAGCGCTTGTGAGATATCCCTTGGCATGCTGGCGTTGCGCCTCAACAGGCTTATCGATCCAACGGAATTGGAAATCTGACTAAACCGAACAGACCCTTGACCGGAGCAACAGCAATCCCCTCCGAGAGTTCGAGGGATCGTAAGCCAAAGCCTCGTCCTCCAGTAAATCCTTTTCGATGCTTGCCATAAGCTCTTAGTTGGCCGGTCTCCCATAGGACGTGGCGGCAAAGAGTTGAGTGCTGTTCGCAAAACGAAAACTTCAAAGAGTCGTGTTCCCTCTTAATCTCGACATTCTGCCAGGTGCTCAATCACGACAAACCTGGCTTTAATACACATCGCTTTTCTGGAGGGTGTTGTAGGGAGCATTCCCTCGTACTTGGCAAGTACGCACGGCCATGCCGAGCTTTGTTCGCCCTCGACGAAGTCTCGCTTTCACTGTATTAGGCGCCACGCCGAGAACTTTGCTGGCTTCCTCAATCGTGCGCTCACCTAAGTCGCAGAGCAATATAGTCGACCTCAATGGAGTGGAGAGGCGAGAGACATATCTCATGAGGGCGCCAACCGATTCTCGCATCGCGCACGCCTGTTCGGGATCGGGTCCCGGGGCAGGAAAATGCTCAAGCCATTCGCCTTGTTCCTCGGAATGGGGCAGTTCCAGGGCGACCGCGGGTCTACTCTTCTTTCTGCGAATAATAGCGAGGGCTTCGTTAATGAGGATTCTTACCAACCAATTGCGGAATGAGCTTTGACTCTTGACCTTGGAAAGATTGCGGAAGGCCAACAACAAGCAGCATTGCACTGCATCCTCCGCTTCTTCGTGGTTGCGGAGCAAACCGAGAGCCTGGCAGTAAAGCAGCCGGCGATACCGTGTAAACAGAACGTGCAGGGCATCTTGGTCTCCCTGTAAACCTCTCGAGATCAGGTTGTCATCGTTAAAGGGCATTGATCCTGCTGAAAGATGCCCTTCATGTCCAAATTCGTTGCCGACTTTCCTGTGTGGATTTGTAAAGAAGGGGCGATGCGGGAAACGTCGTCTCCGATCGGTCGTGTAATGCAAAATGCCTGCATGGCGCGGCGTGGCGTAGGACATTTGAACTAGTCCACTAAGTGTCTTACAAGAATCTTGGTCGGGGCGCTAAGATTTTAACTCGGGACCTCCTGCGCACTAGCCAGCAGGGCCATCTCTTGGAAGTCCTTCCTTGTCAATCTCGGTTTTGAAAACAAAATGGGTTAACAAAAAAAATGGTGATGGCAAGGTGTACCACTGTGTGGCTCCCCACGCGTGGAGTCCCGACACTTTTCCTCACAACGAAGGACAAGCCAGGGCAAAACGCCGCTGTGTGGCCGTCCGATTGAAATCCAAACCAGCGTCGTGAAAGGCCTCGTTGGGCCTCTTGAGCAGCGCTTCGCGGTTCTTGTCAAACTGTTCCCTCTCTCAGTAAGGATGCCGTGAGAGAGGCTCCGCGACGACGCAGCTGCCGGATTGATAGGCTGTGCAGGATCAGCGCGAGAGGCACGCCGAAAGTGGGCACAAGCACTAGCGGATACAAGAGAAGCGGAGACGCTGCAGCCGCTGAGCCACTGGATGGCGCCGCTTGCAGCTGAACTACCGCGCTAGTCACGCCCATACTGACTGCGTTCACCAGATCGACGATTCCCAAAATGTTCCAACCCAACGCGAGTCGACGAACGAACGGCGAATTCGAGCGAAGACCAACCGCCAGCGGGATAGCCAGCACGCCCACAAGTGCGTCTCCGATTCCGGCGGGCAAAGCGAAGTATCCCGGCAGGAATCCCCGTGACCAGCCCAGCAAGAATACCAGGCCCAGGACTCGATAGACCTGAATGCCAACTAGCCAAGAAAGTGGAGCGGCGTCCAGGGCGGCGGTCAGGACTGCCGATCGGGTCGCCGCAAACAGCGCCGCGC
>Ga0126378_10000511_pt1 | contig 28658 bp, 22 predicted proteins | sample PanSoiMetPlot_23_FD_92587 | JGI IMG/M metagenome (GOLD analysis project Ga0126378, IMG submission 92587) | Tropical forest soil microbial communities from Panama - MetaG Plot_23 | ecosystem: Environmental > Terrestrial > Soil > Tropical forest > Bulk soil | place: Panama | collected 2016-02-17
CCCGACACACCTCCGGCAGACTCAGGCCGGTCACAATGCCGAGCTTGGCCGAGAGCGCCTGGAAGAGCATGGCCGTCAGGTTCGCGAAGACGACGACCCAGAGTAGTTTGTAGCCGAACAGGGAGCCGGCGCCGATGTTGGTGGCGAAGTTGCCGGGGTCCATGTAGGCGACCGAGGCGATGAACGCGGGGCCCAGGAACGGCAAGAGGGCGAGGATGCCGCGCCGTCGCTCCTCCAGCACCGCCCGAGCGGCTGTCAGAGTCCTCGCGCTCATCTGCCCTGGCCGCCGCCCGACCACCTCGGTCTCTACCGCCATCACGTACCCTCCAGTGAATGTTGTTCTTAGGATAACCGAAATTCGGCTGACAGGAAAGCCAGCCGTCTGGGGAGGGGTGTGGTGATGAAGGATCGGGCTGGGAGAGCTAATCGACGAAGACTTCGCGGGCGATCCCGAGCGGCACGTGGCGCCGGCGCCGTCCTACCGCGACCTCGATCGGACTCTCGTAGAGGCTCTCCGTAAGGACCTCCACAGCTCGCCCAGGCCGGAGGTCGAGCTCACGCATCACGCGCAGTTTGCCGGGATCGCGGTCCGACACCCTTCGAATGGTCACCCGTTCGCCAGACCGCGTCTCAGCGAGGGTACGGTAAGCGGCTCTTGCGATCTTGCCCGAGGCGCTGGGGATCGGGTCACCATGCGGATCGAGGTCCGGCCGGCCAAGGGCTTCGAAGATGCGTTCTTCCATGCGTCTGGAGATGACGTGCTCCATGCGCTCGGCCTCGTCGTGCACCTCGTCCCATGAGTAGCCCAGCATCTCCACCAGGAAGAGCTCGATCAGGCGGTGCCGGCGAATCGTCTGAAGGGCCGCTCCCATGCCCTGCCTGGTGAGACTTGCCCCGCGATAACGGTCGTAGACGACGAGATCCAGAGTTCGCAGGGTGGCCAGCATCTCCGTGACCGACGCCGGCGCCACCGCCAGCCGTTCAGCGAGCTGGGTCGTGCTGACGCTGCCCGCTCCGCCTCCGAGGTGGTAGAGCGCCTTCAGGTAGTCCTGCCGAGCTCGCGTCAGCTTCTCTTCCGACCCGGATTTCACATTGACGTTCATGTGGTGGGCTGAACGCTACAGCGTCCGACGAGATCGCGCCCGACCGCGGACCGAGGTACTACCCGCGACCTGCCCAGGTCAGGCCCGGCCAGAGGAGCCTCGACCCACGACGAGGGCATCCACGGCGTCCTGGACATGGATCGAGGACACGGCGCCATTCCCCCAGCATCGTCCTTGTTCGTACGGTTCAGCTGGCCCAATTACTTACGAGGGGAGGAGAGTCTCATGGCCGGTGCAGACGGGGTCATGGCACCTTCGATGCGCGGACCAGCAGAGATTTCGAGCGGGCGCGTCGGCCCGATCGGTACTGAGCCGCCTTGCACTACGCAAGTCGCTCTGTTAGAGTCTCTTGCGTAATGCAAGGCACCGACCTCCACGGGTGGTCGTGGGGGGCGGTTCCGGCGCCGGGAGCTCGCTGGAGGTAATCAGTGGAACAGAGGCGAAACCCATGGCTGGCACTCCTGGTCCTGTGCCTCGGCTTTTTTGTCGTCCTGCTGGACGCGACGATCGTCAACGTGGCGATTCCAACCATGCTGGACTCGCTCCACGCGAGTCTCGACCAGATTCTCTGGGTCGTCAACGCCTTCTTGCTCACCTTCGCCGTGCTGCTCGTCACCGGTGGGCGGCTGGGGGACATCTTTGGTCAACGGAACCTCTTCGTCGTTGGGTTGGGGGGGTTTTCGGTTGCCTCGGCGCTCTGCGGCCTGGCTCAGGATCCGAATCAGCTGATCACGGCCCGCGCCCTCCAGGGTGTGAGTGCGGCCATACTTTCGCCCCAGACGCTGGTCATCGTCTCGGCAATCTTCCCCGCCCGCCGGCGTGGTGCAGCGTTCGGCATTCTCAGCGGCGTCACGGGGTTGGCGGCTGTCGCCGGGCCCACCCTTGGCGGCCTGATCGTCACCTACCTGGACTGGCGATGGATCTTCTTCGTCAACGTGCCGATCGGAATCGCCGGCATCGCGCTTGCCTTCCTGCTTGTCCCTGATCTCCGGCCGGGGAACCGGCATCGGCTGGACCTGGTGGGTGTGGCGCTCGCGACCGCGGGCCTTTCTGGAGTGGTCTTTGGACTCATCGAAGGACAGCGATACGAGTGGGGCGCAGTCGCCGGGTCCCCGCTTACGATCCCCGAGATCATTGCGGCCGGCGTCGTGCTGCTTGGAGTCTTCCTGGCCTGGGAGCGCTTCCAGCGCGAGCCACTGGTTCCTCTCTCGCTGTTTCGGAATCGGAACTTTTCCGTCATGGTCTGGCTTAGCGCCCTGTGGAGCTTTGCGCTGATCGGCATGCTGCTCACAACGACGATCTACCTCCAGTCGGTGCTCGGCATGAGCGCGGTGCGCGCCGGGCTGACGACCACCCCTCTCACTCTGTGCATGGTGCTCGTCGGGCCCTTTGCCGGCCGCCTGACCGATCGGATCGGAGGCCGCTACATCCTGATGCTCGGCTTTGTTCTGTTCGGTGGCGGGCTCGCCGGCCTGGCCCTGGTCGAGTCGGTCACCTCGACCTCGTTCACGTTCACCCTGCCTCTGGCCGTGACTGGTCTCGGCATGGGCTGCATCATCGCGCCCCTCACGACCGAGGCGATGCGCGAGGTGCCGCCGGTCCAGAGCGGTGCCGCGTCGGGCACGCTCAACACCAGCCGCCAGATCGGCAGCGCGATCGGCAGTGCCGTGATAGCCGGGGCGGTCCTGCAGACCCAGCTGGCCAGCGCCCTGCACGAGAGGGCGGTGACCACCGCGGTGCAGCTGCCACCGCAGCTCCGCCAGGGCTTCATCGACGGCTTTGCCGGTGCAGCCAGGAGCGGCCTCGAAGTGGGTCGCGGCCAGAGTGGAGGACCCCAGCTCCAGGCGGGCCTGCCCCCGCAGGCCCTGCAGCTCGTGCAGCGACTGGCGCACGACGTCTTCGTGAACGCCTACACGACGGCGATGCGGCCAACGCTGTCGGTGGCGGTGGCCGGTCTGCTGATCGGTGCGCTGAGTTGCGTTCTCATCGCTCAGCGCGCCCAGAGCGCCGGCGCGCAGCCGGCGGATGAGAAGGCTGAAGAGATTCGCGAGCTGGCTTCCTGACTAGCCCTGCCGCGGTGCGGCGGCTTCCCGGTTCTGGTTACCTTATCGGCCGTTTGTTACGTAGCTGGAGCACGGAAAGGTTTCTTAACAGCCAACCGTGACTCGTGTTGGGGAGTTGGCGGACCCTTGTGTCCAGTTGGCCCGACCTGCACATGTTCCAGATTGCTTGCGAAACGGACCGTTTCGCGGCTCGAGGGCAGTGCGACAGGGACTGCTCACCAAGCGACAGCTCATGAGCAGCCCCTGTCAGCGGCTGTTCCGAGACATCTACGTGCACGTGGATGTGGCTGTCACACACACGGTGCTCCGTCGCGCGGTCGAGCTGTTCCTCCCACCCGGTGCGGCAATCAGCGGCGCGAGCGCGGCGCACCTGCACGGCGCAAACGTCCTTAAACTCGATGCGCCGGTCGAGGTCACTGTCCCTCCGCAACTGTGGATTGCGAAGCAGCCACGCCTCACGGTGCGCTATTCGGAGCTTCGCGCCGGCGACGTCGATTCAAGAGCTGGGGTCCCCACAACCACTCCGGTGCGCACTGGCTTCGACCTGGCCCGTTGGAGCAGCCTGGAGGACGCGGTGGTTTCCGTCGACGCCCTCCTGACCAGCTGTGGCCTGAGGATCGAGGAAATCGCAAACTACGCGAACGACGGCAGGTCATGCTGGCGAGGCGTCGGCCGCCTGGCCCGGGTGTTGTCGCTTGCAGCGGCAGGTGCCGAGTCACCAATGGAGACCCGGCCCCGGCTCGTGCTGGTCCGTGCCGGCCTGCCGGCACCTGCCCTTCAGTTTGCGGTCTGGGCCGCCAACGGGACGCCCGTCGCTCGCCTCGATCTTGCGTATGTACATACCCGTCTGGGAATCGAGTATGACGGCGAGTGCCACTGGGAGCCCAGAGCTGTCCGTAAGGATCTGCTGCGGCAGAACGCACTTCGCGCTGTGGGCTGGACCGTCCTCCGTTTCACGGCCGACGACGTGCTCAGGCACCCGGGCCGCGTCGTGGCTCAGGTGCGGTCAGCCCTCAGATATTGAGCGCGCATCACGCACTTTTCCTGCCGGCGATAACTCATTCGCCGCTGATGACGTAGCTGCGCCACGGAGACCTGGGACCCCTTAGGCTTAGGTCTAATGAGGCCCTTGAGCCTCAGCCTCCCGTGAGCGCCGGTACCTTTCCTCGGCCTCGCCAAGGTCGCCGCGTCGCTCAGCCAGCCGGGCAAAGGCGCGCCACGCCCAGCCCGCGAGCTGACGCTCGCCGAGCTCCTGCGACGTGCGGATGGCGTATCGCAGGTCCTCCTCGGCCTCGTCCAGCCGGCCCAATTCGCGTTTTGCGATCCCGCGCTCAGCCCTGGCATCCGCCAGCTCCCACCGTGCCCCCAACTCAGCGAAGATCTCTATCCCACGATCGAACCAGGGCAGCGACTCCTCGAGGCGGCCGAGTCCCTCGAACACGCGAGCCTTCTGCACAGCGGTGACCGCGACGCTGAAGTGGTCGCCTGTGTCGTCGGCGAGCACGCTGGCCTCCTCGATCAGCTGGAGAGCTCCCTCGAGGTCCTTCATCTCGGTCCGGTTTACGGAGAGGGATGTGAGCGCTCTGACCCGAGCCCAGCGGTCTTTGGGGTCAGCCAGGGAGAGCGCACGTCGCCAGACGGCCTCGGCGTCGTCGAACCGTTCTCGGGTCCACGGCACCCAGCCTGCGAACAGCAGCGTGCGAACCATGACCCGGGGATCGCCGAGCTCGTCCGCAGCAGCCAGGGCGCGCTGGAGCAACCGCTCGGCCTTGTCCACGTCGGCCTCGACGTTGATCGCGATGTCGCCCAGGAAGCCCAGGGCCAGCGCCAGGGCATACGGATCCCCGCAGGACTCGCCCAGGCTCACCGCTCGATTGAGCGCGTCAGTTGCTGGAGCGTATTCGCCAAGCCAGTAGCGGGCCTCCCCCAGGCCCGCGAGGCCTCGCGCCTCGCGCAATCCCCACTGTTCGGTTGGTCCTGCCAGCGCGAGCGCCCGCTCGTAGAAGTCGACCGCCGAGCGACTCTCCATCCGCCTCCGGGCCCGGTCGGCGGCGGACAGGAGGGCGTCGACGGCTCGTTCCGAGGCGGTGCGATCGCTGGGATCGAGGTCGAGCGCGGCCAGCGCCGCAAGCTCCATATGGTCGGCCGCCCATGAGTGGTGGCCCGTATCCTGGAGGTGTTCGGCCAGACGCTGGTGGAGCCGCAGCCGTTCCCGCTTCGGCAGGCTGGTGTATGCGACCTCCCTGAGCGTCGCGTGCTTGAGCCGCCATCGCGGCGCCGCTCCGCTCCGGTCATCGCGCACCAGGATCTCGGCATCCTGCAGCTGCCGGAGTTCCTCTGGTGTGGCTGCTTCATCAACCACTGCGAGCTCGTCGAGATCGAAGGAGTACACGAAGATCGACGCGTACCGTGCGAGCTCGCGCAATCTCTCGGGCAGATGGTCGAGCCTGGCACTTACAACTGCCTGCACCGTGGGCGGTAGGGTCGTCCGGCTTGCGGGCGAACCACCGTCGGTGTCGAGCGTGAGCATGCCCGTCGTCTCGATGATGAAGTAGGGGTTGCCGCCGGCACGCTCGGCGATCAGGACAGCCTGGCCCTCCTCGATGCTGCCGCCGCTGGCCTGACGGACGAGCCGAACCGACTCTTCGATCGACAGCGGATCCAGCCGGATGAGCACGGCGTTGCCGCTGCTGGATCCCCACGCCGGTCGCTGTTCGAGCAGCTCGTTGCGCGCAAGCGCAACTATCAGGGCGCGTCGCGGTCCGCGACCTGCAGCGCCAAGGCGCTCGATCATGTCCAGCATCGGTGCCTTGAGAGCGTGCGCGTCCTCGAACAGCAGCACCACGGGGTGATCGCGAGCAAGCCCATCCACCAGCGCGATGAAGCCTGCCTGCACGTCATGCACAAAAGCCGACTCTTCGGGGCTGTCGGCCAGACCGAAGAGCAGGGCCAGCCGCTCCACGATCCGGTTGCTCTCGGATGGATGACAGCAGAGATCGACAAGCTCGCGCAGGCGGCGCTTGACCTCGTCCGGCGGCTGCCCGGCGTCGATGCCGGCGAGGTCGCCCACGATCGCGGCGACCGGAGCGAACGTGGCGGTGTCGGTGTAAGACCGGGCCCAGCCGCGGAGGACGGCCACCGCTGCGCTGACACCGGCTGCGAGCTCGTCGGCCAGCCGGGTCTTGCCGATGCCCGCCTCGCCGACGACAGTCACCAGCACCGGCCTGCCGGTCGTGCTCGCCAGACCCAGGCTCTGGCCAAGGATCGCCTGCTCTCCGGCGCGGCCGACGAAGGGAATGGTGCGCCGTGCCGAACGGGTCGTCAGCCCCTCAACGGGAAACGCGGCGAGCACGTCATCGAAGCCCCTGGCCCTGACCCTGCGCCGGCGCCCGTACGAGACCGCTGTGCGCGTCAGCGCGTAGGTGGTCTGCCCGGCCAGGACTTGCCCCGGCTGGGCAGCGGCCTGGAGACGCGCCGCGGCGTTGACGACCGGACCGGTGACCAGGAGCTGGCCGCCCGGCCCCAGCCCGGTGGCCGCTTCCCCTGACTCGATGCCGACTCGTACCTCGAGCGGTCGGGTGAGTCCGACCGATTGGCCCAGTCTTCGGGTCCGACCCCGGATTGCGAGGCCGGCGCGGACAGAGCGCAGAGCGTCGTCCTCGTGGACGTGTGGCAGCCCGAAGACCGCCATCACCGCGTCCCCTATGTACTTCTCGACCCGGCCCCGGAGGGCCTGAAGCTCCATGGTGGCTGCGTCGAAGAAGCTCCCGAGGACTTCCCGCGCCCGCTCGGGATCCATTTTCTGTGCGAGGCTCGTCGACTCGACCAGATCTGCGAACAGAACCGTGACCATCTTGCGCTCTTCGGTCCCAAGGAGCGACTCGACTGCGGCGCCGCAGTTAGGACAGAAGCGAGCACTCTCCGGGAGTGGGTGACCGCAGACAGAACAGCTCATGTCACTCCGCTCTATCAATACCTCTGCGGTCCCGGGCCGCGGACCTGCAACTGGGCGGTCGATCCCTGCCCGAGCTGTGCTCTATCGGGCCTCGGCGTCGCGCAAGCGCCGGCTGAGCGTCTGGAGCATGCGATAAGCGACTTCCGGGTGCTCCATCAAGAAAGGTTTGAAGTGCCACTCGGGTATCGCAGCCACGACCAGGTCCGTAGTGGCTACTACAGTGGAACTGCGGCCTCCCTGGTCGAGCAGGGCCATCTCACCGAAGTGGTCGCCTGGGCCCAGCGGACGGCTGCGGCCGTCCGGGGTGATGACCTCGGCCTCGCCATCGAGGATGAGCATGAAACCGACGCCCTCACGACCTCGAACGGCGATCTGTGTGCCCTTGCTGTGCCGCACTTCGCGCACCTGCTGGGCGATCTTCTTGAGATCGCCCTCCTGCATTCCTGCGAAGAGCTTCACGGAGCCCAGATCCATGGTGGTGCGATTTTAGTGTTACGAGTCGGCAATTCGCCTGCAAGTAGCGAGGCCCGCGATGCGTACTGTTCCCGGCGAAATGACCTCTCAGGTGCTCGGGACGGGCGACATCGCCGGCAATGGGACCTAATTCGGCGCTTGCGCGGGGTTATCTGAGTATATTGCTCGCGATGGGAGACGCCAAGACCGAGGCTCTGGGTAAGGTCCCGCTCTTTGCCCACTGCACGAGGAAGGATCTCGAGTTCGTCGCCAGCAGGGCGGACGAGGTGGATGCGCCGGCCGGGCGCGAGTTGGTGCGCCAGGGACGTCCAGGAGACACCTTCTATGTGCTGCTGGACGGTGAGGCCGACGTGGAAGTCGATGGCAAGCGGAGGCCTTCGCTCAAACCGGGCGACTTTTTCGGCGAGATCAGCATGCTGGATCGGGGTCCCGCAACCGCGACTGTGGTGACGACAACCCCGGTACGGCTTATGGTGATGAGCCACTCCCAGTTTCGGGACGCCATCAAGGGCAGCGACGACCTCTTGCATCAGGTGATGGTCGCAGTCGGAGAGCGGCTGCGAGCGGACTCGCTGGCGAGGCAGGCTGCCGACGCATAACGTGTGAGCTCCGAGCTGTTCGGCTATCGGCGCAGCAACGGCTGTGTCGGCGTGCGCAACCACGTTGTGCTTGTGCCGGTCGACGACCTCTCGAACGCGGTCTGCGAGAACGTGGCCCGGGTGGTGCCCGGAACGCTCGCGCTGCCGCATCATTACGGGCGGCTTCAATACGGTGACGACCTGGACCTCACGTTCAGGACGCTGATTGGAAATGGATCCAATCCGAACGTGGCCTGTGCGGTGGTGGTCGGTATCGAGCCGGAGTGGACGCATCGTGTGGCCGACGGAATCGCCGGCACCGGCAAGCCGGTGGAGGCGTACTCGATCGAGCGGTTCGGCGACCTGAAAACGCTGGCGGCGGCCGCACGCACCGCACAGCAGTTCCTGCAGGCCGCCTCCGAGCTGAGACGGGAGCCCGTCGAACATCGGGAGCTGTGTGTCTCGATCAAGTGCGGCGAGTCGGACACCACGACAGGGCTTGGAAGCTGCCCCACCGTGTCGGAGGTGGTCGATCGCCAGGTGCGAGACGGTGGGACGGTCATCTTCGGTGAGACGTCGGAGCTAACCGGGGGCGAGCATCTGATAGCCGCGCGCTGCGCGACCGACGACGTCCGGCAGAAGTTCATTGCCTTCTTTGACGCGTACGTCGAGGAGATCGAGTCGTCCGGCGCCAACCTACTCGGGTCGCAGCCCACTCAGGGAAACATCCGCGGTGGCCTATCGACGATCGAAGAGAAGGCGCTCGGCAACATCGCGAAGACCGGCACGGTGCCGGTCGTCGACGCCCTGGCCATGGCTGAGTCACCGTCGAGGCCGGGTCTGAGCTTCATGGACTCCTCCTCGGCGGCCGCCGAATTCATCACCCTGATGGGCGCGGCTGGAGCAGTGGTCCACCTGTTCCCCACCGGGCAGGGCAACATCATCGGCAATCCGATCGTTCCGGTGATCAAGATCACCGCCAACCCGCTCACGGCGCGGACGATGTCGGAGCACGTCGATCTGGACGTCTCTGGCTTACTCTGGGGCGAGTACAACCTCCGGGAAGCCGGCGACCGCCTCATGCGGCTCATGGACCGCGTGGCGAGCGGACGGCTCACCTGCGCCGAATCGCTCGGCCATCGGGAGTTCGTGATCACCAAGCTCTACCGGAGCGCTTAGTCTCGATCCGCGCTTGAGTACGCACCCCGTTCGCGCCATCGAATGGTGTACTGTCTCACGCCGTGAGCGACGCGGCCGTCGCTGAGGAACCGCCTCGAGGGCCCTCCACGGTGGTGGAGCTGGAGCCACCGGCCCACGCCGCCGGCGTGTGGGGCGTGCGGTGCTGGATTTCTGCCGCACTCTTCCTGCTGGTCGTTCTCTGCTTCGCGCTCCCCTTCGCGTCGACCTCCTTCAGTGTGCCGGGCGGTTTCGGCCGCGGCGCCGCCGGCTCCTCGACCGTATACCGCGGCTTCGACATCGCGCTCGACGCGGTGCCGGCCGTCAATCCTCCAGACAAGCCCACTCGCCCGGAGGCCCTGCCGAACGAGGGTCAACTTGGCTTCCAGCCGCTCGCGCTTCTGGCGCTGCTCGCCGCTATCGCCGGCGTCCCGCTCAGTTTGCTGACCGGCCGCCGGGGCGCACGCACGGTCGCCGTGTGGGCGGCCGTCACCGCCGCCTTACTGATCTTCGCGCAACTGGAGGTCAGGCGCGAGCTGACCGACCGGATCGTGAGCAGCCTGACCGCGCCGTTGCCGAGCGGCAAGATCGCGTCCAGCTACGTCGGCACCGGCTTCGGGTTCCTGGGGGCCCTCGCGCTGCTTGGGATTCTCGCCGCCGTCAACTGACCTCGACGCTGTGGCAGGCGGTGCGTGCCTCGCGAGCGCCGGCGTTCGACGCCGAGCACTGATTACCACGAGTTAGCAACGTTCGACCGCGTCCAGACTGAACAACGATCGAGATTAGACGGCCTCGCTTTCCACGATCGCCGTTGTCAGCAGTTCGAGCCGCCACTGCAGCAGGGCAGATGGCCGGCGCTGTGATTGAGACTAGGGCCGGTTGGTCAACGGCAAGTTCACAAACAGGTCAAAAATGTAGTGGCATTGGCGTAGGTGATCGTGAAGAACCGCGGAACCAGCGCCGATGGCGCTCCAGCTCACCAGGACCGTCCACGACAATCGAAGGTTTGCCGCCAGGTTGGTCCTTCATGGCCGGCACGGCATGGCCAGGTGAGCGCAAGGGCAGTGCGTCTGGTGACCTGAGGCGACCCCCGAAGGCCCTGATTTCGGGGCCTTCGTCCAGCCTTCACTCAGCTTTGTAACTACTCGATACTCGATCGTCCCGAGCACCAGGGAACAAGGAGAGCGTCCATGCTCGATGAAATCGTCGAAGAGATCCTACCCGGGGGTCTGTGGCTTTTTGCAGGTATTGCGATCGGCACCGCCTTCGCGGAGGCTTTGCGGCCGGTGGCTGTCAGGGTCGTCAGAGTATGTATGGACGTCGCAGACCGAGCACAGGAAGTCGGTGCTGAGGCCTACGAAAAGACGCAAGACCTGATCGCCGAAGCGCGGCACGAGCGCGCGCGGCTTCGAGTGCCTGCTGCTCGCCCTGACGGTTCAGGCCGCCCCGCGGCGCGGCCCCGCCCACGAGCCGGCCGAAGCCGGGTCAGCTGAAATGGCCGCGGTCGGGTCAGAGCCCAGGCTGAGGGCGCGGCTCGAGCACCACTCCCACGGCAGAGTGCGGGTGAGGGTGTCGCGCGAGGATCGCTCCGCGGAGCACATGGACGTGGTGCGACGGAAGCTGAGCTCCCACCCGGCGGTCGAGAACGTCGAGGTGAATCATCGCACCGGCTCGGTGCTGTTGGTGGGCAAGGACGCCAAGGCCCTCGAGGAGGCGCTCAGTGAGGTCCTGGATGTGGTGGCAGGGGCGGCCGGATGGGAGGCCCCGGCTGCGGGCGTGGATTCGCTCGTCCTGGTGGTCAAGAAGGCCGACAGCCAGCTCAGAAGGGCCAGCGGTCAGCGCTTCAGCCTTCGCTGGCTGGTACCGGCAGCCTTCATCGCGGCAGGCATCCGGCAGGTCAGGCGGCAGGGCTTCACCCTGGGGACGATCCCGTGGTATGTCCTCCTCTATTACGGCTTCGACTCCTTTCTGAAGCTCTACCCTGAGCACGCCCCGAGGGCGGGAGGGTCGCCGGGCCGCCCGGCCGGCTGACGGGGTGGCTGCGAGGAGTTCGACCTCGACGCTCGGCGCCGGGATGCTGGCCGCGGATCAGCGCCCCGGGCGCCAGGCGCGGCTGCGCTTCCGGTTCACCGTTGTCCACAGGCTCCCAGGGCGGGTCCGCGTCCGGGTCGACGCGGCCGACACTCCGCGCGGCGAACTGATCGCCGCTGCACTGGGCCTGCACCCGGAGGTGACCGAGGTGCGCTGGACTGCCGCAGCCCGCTCTCTCACGGTCCACTTCCGGCCCGAGACTGAATTCGAGGAGATCGCAAAGGGGCTTCGTCCGGCAGTCCCGGATCAGGCGCCGTCTGATGGGGCCAGGTCCCGGCCCCTGTGGCGGGAGTTCCTGGCACCGGCGGCGGCCCTGGCGGCCGGGCTGGCAGGCGCAGGCGCTGTGTCGGGCCTGATCGTCGGCGTCTGCGCACTGCCGATCCTGCGCCGGGCTGCGAGCAGCGTGCTGCGCCGGGAGTTGAACGTCGACGTCCTCGACACCATCGCGATCGCGCTGCTGCTCGGAACCGGGAACGTGCTGGCGGGCGGCGTCTCGGTCATGCTCATCGAGACAGGCGAGCGCATCCGCCACCGCGCCGCCGGCCGAGCTCGCCGCGCGATCAGAGGCTGGATGGGCGTGAGCCCGCACGGCGTGCGAGTGCGTAACAACGGCAGCGAGCCTCGCCTGCCGATCGAGGCCGTTTCGATCGGCGACCAGGTGGTCGTCTACCCGGGTGAGAGCATCCCGGTGGACGGGGTCGTGGTGGGCGGATCAGGCGTTCTCGACATGCGTAGCTGGACCGGCGAGTCGATCCCCCACGACCTGGTGTCGGGAGGCGCGGTGCTGGCAGGCACGTCGCTGAGCGATGGGCGAATCGTCGTGGAGGTGACGGCTGTGGGAAACCAGACACGGGCCGGCCGGCTGGCGGAGGCGATTGAAGAGGCGCTGGCGGCAGAGACCCAGGTCGCAGACCTCGCCCGCCGTATCGCCGACCGCTTCGTCCTACCGGTCCTGGTCGCGTCTGGGCTGGCCGTGGCAGCGACGCAGCAACTCAGCCGGGCCATAGCGATGCTGATCTTCGACTATGGGACCGGCATTCGGATCGCGATCCCGACCACGGTACTGACCACCATGGTGGCCGGGGCCAGGCAGGGGATCTTGTTCAAGAGTGGTCGGGCGGTAGAGGAGCTCGCTCGGGCCGACACCATCGTGTTCGATAAGACGGGCACTCTCACCAGCGGCCAGATCTCCGTGCTCGGGGTGGTCGCCGCCGACGGCGTGCAGCCCGAGGCCGTTCTGCGCCTGGCGGCCGCAGCCGAGGGCCACGTCCCGCATCCGATCGCCAGGGCGATCCGCCGGGCCGCGCGCCGCCGCGGGCTCGAGCTGCCCGAGCCAGAGTGGCTCAGCTACCGCGCCGGCGGGGGTGTGGAAGCGCTCGTGGATGGACACAGGCTGCAGGTCGGCGACCGCCGCCTTCTGGAGGCGAGCGGCGTGACTCTGCCTTCTGCTCGCGCTTCCGACTCCATGGCGATCCACGTCTCGGTCGATGGGCAATATGTGGCACGTATCCGCCTCAAGGACACGGTCCGGGCGAGCGCGCATGCCGCCGTCGACCGGCTCAGGCGGGCCGGAGTGCGGCAGATCTGGCTCGCTACCGGCGACAACAGTGCAGCCGCCGCCGCAGTCACCCGTCACCTGGGCCTGGATGGATACAGCGCCAGGCTGATGCCTGAGGACAAGGTGGCGCTGGTGCGCCGGCTTCGTGAGAAGGGCAGTCGTGTGGCCGTGGTCGGCGATGGCATCAATGACGCTCCAGCCATGGCGGAGGCCAACGTCAGCGTGGCCGTGCCCAGAGGCGCCGATCTCGCCCGGGAGACGGCCGACATCGTCCTTCTGACGGAGAACCTGGAGGATATGGCCAGGGCCGTCCGGCTCGCCCGGTCGGCAATGGGGCTGATCCGCGAGAACATCGGCCTGGTGGCAGTCCCGAACACTGTCGGTATGCTGCTGGCGACCGCCGGGCGCCTGAACCCCCTGGCCGCGACCCTGCTCAGCAATGGCTCGACGATCGTGGCTGGCGTCAACGCGCTCAGGCCGCTCGCCGGCATGCCGCATGAGCCGCGGTGAGTCCCGGCAACGGATCGGCGGCAGCGATATATCGTCCGCGACTGGCAGTCGCGCTCGCGCTCACCGCCGTCTACATGGTGGTCGAAGCCCTGGGTGGCTATCTGACCGGCAGTCTCGCTCTGATCGCGGACGCCGGGCACATGCTGACCGACGTGCTCGCGCTGAGCTGGGCTCTGGCTGCCATCTGGATCGCCGAAAGGCCACCGACGCCGGAGCGGACCTACGGCTACCTGCGGGTCGAGGTGCTGGCGGCACTCTCCAATGGAGTGATGCTGGTCGCCCTCTCCGGGTACATCCTTTACCAGGCCGTTCTCCGCTTCGCGAGCCCACCGGCCATCCAGAGCCGGCCAATGATGGCGGTCGCAACTGTGGGCCTCGCAGTAAACGTGGTCGGCGTCTGGCTGCTCTATCCCGGCGCCCGGCAGAGCCTCAACGTCCGGGGTGCCTTTCTCGAGGTCCTCGTGGATCTGCTCGGTTCGGTCGGCGTCATCGGCGCCAGCCTGATCATCCTCTTCGCCCACTGGTATTACGCGGACCCCATCCTCTCGGCGGCGATCGGACTTGCCCTGTTGCCGGCTATCTGGAACCTGCTCTGGGGGGCGGTCCAGATCCTCCTCGAGGGCACACCCGTCGACCTCGATCTACCCCAGGTCATCAGGGTCATGCGGGAGGTGCCCGGCGTGGAGGGTGTTCACGACCTGCACGCCTGGTCCATCACATCCGGTTACGTCAGCCTGACGGCACACGTCGAAGTCGGTTCGGTGCCGCCCTCCGGCGAGACGCTTGCGACCCTCCAGCGCCTCCTGGGTGAGCGGTTCCGGGTCCGGCACGCCACGCTGCAGCTCGAGGAGCCGGCCTTTCGGTCACGACATCCCGCCTGCAGCTGCGAGGCGGAGCCAGACGCCCTGACCGGTCGTACTGCTGGCAGTTGTACCTATTCGCAGCGCCCAAGAGGTCGTGCTGCCGGCACTTAGCCCTCTTTTCATTCCGACTGATCGGGCTGTCGGTGCGCACGTAAAGATGAACGCGATAGTATCCAGGGGCTGTGGACGACAGCCTGAGCTTGGGTCGCGTCGCGGGCATCAAGATCGGTCTCAACTGGAGCCTGCTGCTTGTGGTCGCGCTGATCGCGTGGAGCCTCGCCAGCGGAATCTTCCCGTCGGAGGTTCCGGGGCGGGCGGCGGGCTGGTACTGGGCCGCCGGCATCACAGCAGCCGTCCTTTTCGTGCTCTCGCTGCTGGCGCACGAGCTTGCTCACTCGGTGGTCGCCCAGCGGCGTGGAGTGCGGGTCGACGGGATCACGCTCTGGCTGTTCGGTGGTGTCTCGCGCCTGAGCGGGGACGCCCACTCCGCCACGGCCGAGGCCTTGATCACAGTGGTCGGTCCGCTCACAAGCTTCGTGCTCGGCGGTTTGTTCTTCCTGATGGGGATCGGTCTGTCCGCCGGCCGCACGCCGGGCCTTGCCGCCGCTACTGCCAACTGGCTTGGCGGCATCAACGTCATCCTGGCGGTCTTCAACCTGATCCCTGCCTTTCCGCTCGATGGCGGCCGCGTGCTGCGCTCTGTGGTGTGGGCGCGCACCGGGGATCGCATTCGGGCCACGAGGATCGCGGCACAGGTGGGGATGGCGTTCGCGTTCCTCCTGATCGCGCTCGGGGTCATCGACTTCCTCGTTTCGGGAAACGTCGTCGGCGGCGTCTGGTTGGTCTTCCTGGGCTGGTTCCTGCTCAGCGCGGCTCGGGCCGAGGAGTCGGGCCTGGTGGTGCGCCAGGCGCTGGATCGCGTCACCGTGGCCGAGGTCATGACTCACGATCCGATCCAGGCGCCCGATTACATTTCCGTGGGCGAGCTTCTCGAACGCTTCATATTCGGGTACCGTCACACCACCTTTCCCACCCATGACCTCGATGGCCGCCTCACCGGGCTGGTCACCCTTCCTGCGGTCAAACAGGTACGGGCAGAAGACCGAGCCTCCACCCGGGTGCGAGACATCGCGTGTCCGCTGGAGAAGGTTCCGACCGCGGCGCCCGAAGACTCCCTTGTCTCGCTGCTCGACCGTCTGGGTGGCTGCGGGGAAGGGAGGGCGCTTGTGTTGAGGGATGGCAAGCTGGTCGGCGTCCTGTCCCCGACCGATATCAGCCGGACCATACAGCGATCGTCGCTGCGCAGAGCCGGATCGTCTGCGACCTGAACTGCAGAGGTTGCCCTACCGTGGACGCGCGATGAGCGTGGAAGCCGTTGTCTTCGACCTGGACGGTGTCCTCGTCGACTCCGAGCCGGTCTGGGAGGCGGTACGGCGTGAGTTTGTCTCTGAGCATGGCGGAAGCTGGCGACCCGACAGCCAGCAGCGGCTCATGGGCATGAGCACCCCCGAGTGGGCAGGGTACCTGGTGACCGACCTGGGCGTCGCCGGCATGTCTGCTCAGGACGTGGCGGCCGCGGTTGTGGAGCGGATGGCCGAGCGATACCGGATGGCCGTGCCCTTGCTGCCGGGTGCAGGTGCGGCGACCCGGCTGCTGGCCGGCCGCTGGCCACTTGGCCTGGCCAGCTCATCACCCCGCCGCCTGATCGACGTGGTGCTGGACCAAGCGGGCCTCGCCGGGCTCTTCGCCGCAATAGTGTCGACAGAGGAGGTGGGTCGCGGTAAGCCGGCGCCCGACGTCTACCTGAAGGTCACCACACAGCTCGGCCTGAACGCGCGGCGCTGTGTCGCAATCGAGGATTCCACGAACGGCCTTCGTGCTGCCTGTGCTGCAGGCCTCGAAGTGATGGCCGTGCCTCGTCCGGCGTATCCACCTGACGCCGACGCACTCGCCTGCGCACACGTCGTGCTGGACAGCCTCGAGGCCGTCACGCTGGAGATGGTAGAGAAGCTTGCATGACGGGGCCCGCTGCCGATTCTGCCGGCGGCAGCTTTCATATTTGAGCCGATGATCGAGCAGCAAGCTGGCCGTGGGTCGGATGCGTTACTGCTCGTGGGCGACGTCGGTGGGACGAAGACTGACCTCGCAATCGTCTCCGCGCGGGAGGGGCCTCGCCGGCCGCTTGCGCAGAAACGGTACGCGAGTCAGGACTATGACGGGCTGGAAGAAGTTGTTCGCGCCTTCCTGGCGGGTGTCGGCCTACAGGTCGGGGCCGCATGCTTCGACGTCGCCGGCCCGGTCGCAGGCGGGCGCAGCGAGTTGACCAATTTGCCCTGGCGTCTGCGCGAGCCCGACCTCGCTCGAGCGCTCGGCATGAGGCGCGTCTGGCTGATCAACGACCTGGTTGCGACGGCTGCGGCTATTCCGCTTCTAAGCCCAGACCAGCTCGTCGTCGTCCAGGCCGGTGAGCCGCTCCTCGGAGGCGCCATCGCTGTGCTCGCTCCCGGCACCGGGTTGGGCGAGGCGTTTCTGACCTTTGACGGAGCCCGCTACAGGCCTCAGCCCTCGGAGGGCGGTCACTCGGCGTTCGCGCCGGCGAGCGACCTCGAGCTCGAGCTGCTCCGTCACCTCTGGCAGCGGTTCGACCACGTCAGCGTCGAGAGGGTCGCCTCTGGGATCGGCATTCCCAACGTGTACGAGTTTTTGCGTGATGCCCGCGGCGTTCCGGAGTCAGTAGGACTGGCAGGTCCCCTCGCCCGGAGCGATGACCGGACGCGGCTCATCGTGGAGGCAGCCACGGATGCTGCTTCACCCGACCCACTGGCGAAGGCGACGGTCGAGCTCTTCCTGCACGTTCTGGGGACAGAGGCCGCGAATCTGGCTCTCAAGGTGCTGGCGACTGGTGGCATCTACCTTGCGGGCGGGATCGCCCAACGTCTGCATGACAGCCTTCCCACCTCGGGGTTTCTCCATGCCCTGCGCAGCTCGGGCCGGTTCCGATCGACGCTGGAACGGGTGCCGATCGCGATCGTCAAGGGTGACGTGGCCCTGGTCGGCGTCGCCAGCGAGGGCCTGCGCCTCCTCGAGGCCGAGCTGGGGTTTGAAAAGCGGATGGCATCGGCGTGACCGGCAGCCAGCTCAATTCAAGTGGCGTCTGCCCGCTGCAGTTCACCGGTGCGTGCTGAGGTACAGATGCACGGATCACTGCAGCACCCAGACTGGTTAGTACGATGCGGCCGAGTCGTGGCGAGCGCGCAAGTTCAGCTCAGCAGGCGATGGCTGTGAGGGCGTGGCGCTGAGTCAGCGCGCAAAGGCGAGCCGGCCAGTTCACAGCAGGCAAGGTTGATCGCGCGAATACTCACGCTGGCGATCCTGGTCAGTTGCACGGCGATCGTGAGAGCGCCGGCCGAGTCGCCCGACCCCGTATACACCGCCGGCTGCAGCTCGACCGCCGACTGCTTGTCGAAGATGACCCTTGACGAGAAGATCGGCCAGATGACCCAGGTCGCGCACAACTACCTGGCCTCGCCCTCCGACATCACCACCTACAACCTGGGATCTCTGCTCAGCGGCGGCGGCGCCGGCCCCAAAGGCAGTGGCGGCACGGCCTCCCAGTGGGCCGACATGTACGACAGATACCAGTCGTACGCGCTCAGGACCCGGCTCAAGATACCGCTCCTCTACGGAGTGGACGCCGTCCACGGCCACAACAACGTCTACGGGGCCGTGATCTTCCCTCACAACATCGGCATGGGCGCCTCCCGTGATGCAGCCCTGGTCACCAGGGAGGAAGAGATCACACGTGACGAGGTCCTCGGCACCGGGATCCCATGGACCTTCGCCCCCTGCGTTTGCGTACCGCGTGACAAGCGCTGGGGGCGTACCTATGAGGGCTTCGGCGAGGACACCGCGCTGGTCCAGTCGATGGCGACGGCGGCCATCCAGGGATTCCAGGGCACGGCCCTCAGCCGCTCGACCGTCATGGCGACAGCCAAGCACTTCGTGGCTGATGGAGGCACAAAGTACGGCACTGGTGACAGCGGTTACCTGCTCGACCAGGGTGACGCCCGGATCAGCCAGGCAGACCTCAGATCCATCCACCTGCCCCCGTATCAGAACGCCGTCTCATCTGGCGCAGGCGCGGTGATGATCTCATACAGCAGTTGGAACGGCCACAAGAACCACGCTAACCAGTACCTGATCTCGACCGTCCTGAAGGGACAGCTGGGGTTCAAGGGTCTTGTCGTGTCGGACTGGGCAGCGATCAACCAGATCTCCTCGGACTACAGAAACGCAGTCTGCACGGCCATCAACGCCGGGATCGACATGGTAATGCTGCCGGACCGGTACACGACGTTCATCAGCCTCGTGCGCAGCCAGGTGAAGGCCGGCAAGATATCTATGTCGCGCATCGACGACGCCGTCACGCGCATCCTGAACGCCAAGTTCGCCCTCGGCCTGTTCAGCCATCCTTACACCGACCGCTCATACACGGCTCAGGTCGGCTCTCCTTCCCATCGAGCGGTAGCGCGGCAAGCGGTGCGTGAGTCCCTGGTGCTGTTGAAGAACGACGCCGTCCTTCCCCTGTCCAGGACAGCCAGATACAAGATCGTGGTGGGTGGAAAGTCTGCCGACAACCTCGGGTATCAGATGGGTGGATGGTCGATCAGCTGGCAGGGTGAAGGCGGCAAGTCTACTGTGGGCACGACGATCTGGCAGGCACTCCAGGCTGCCGTGGGGCCGTCGGTGCAGCTCCAGAACATCGGGACCAACATCAGCAAGCCGTTCAGCGGCGACGTGGGCATCGCGGTGGTGGGGGAGACCCCCTACGCCGAAGGCATCGGCGACACCTCGACGATGGCCCTCAGCAGCGCGGACGCCGCCGTAGTGAAGGCCATCTGCTCCCACACGAGAAAGTGCGTCGTCGTCCTCATCTCCGGCCGCCCGCTGATCATCAACACCCAGCTGGCCCAGTCGAACGCCCTGGTGGCGGCGTGGCTGCCAGGTACCGAGGGCGCGGGGGTGACCGACGTGCTCTTCGGCGACTACCCCTTCAGGGGCACGCTGCCGGTCAGCTGGCCGGCTGCCGCCACCCAGGAACCTCTCAACATCGGCGACGGCCAGGCCCCTCTGTTCCCATACGGTTACGGAATCTCCCCGTTCTAGTCCCGGTAGCCGAACCGCACATTCACGATCACTTCAAGCGGCTCCGGTCCCATTGCCGGCACTGTGCCCTATCCCAAGCACGTCATAGGGCATTGTGCCGGCAGTTCTACGTATCGCGGGCCTTGTAAGGCTTCAGGTGACCCGAGGCGCTTCGGGCGGGGGCGCGTCCCCGCTCTACGCCTTGCGGGAGTCCGAGCTGCCTGGTCGAGCCTGCCGGAGAGCCAGCAGGGATCGACCCGCGACCGACACGGTCGATCCGGCTACCAGGATTGGCCCGGTTCCGTCGGTTTGCGATAACGTCGGGGTGGCGGTGTCGATCGCGACCTGCCATCTCTCTCCGCACCGTGCACCCGGCAGAGTGAAAACCACAGGCTCCTGGTCCGCATTGAAGAGGAGCAGGAATGAGTCATCGACGACCCGCTCTCCACGCAAGTCCGGCCCAGGAATACCCTCCCCGTTCAGGAAGACCCCCAGCGACTTGGCGAATCCGGCATGCCAGTCCGCGTCGGTCATCTGCTTGCCCGCGGGCGTGAACCATCCGATGTCGGTGAGGTTTGTGCCTCGCACCGGGAGGCCCGAGAAGAACCGTCTGCGCCGAAAGATGGGATGCTCGCGGCGAAGCCGGATCAGTCCCGCGACGTAGTCGGCCAGCTCCCGGTCAGCCTTGACCCAGTCCAACCAGGAAGTCTCGTTGTCCTGACAGTAGACGTTGTTGTTGCCCCGCTGGCTCCTCCCGAACTCGTCCCCGTGCTGCAGCATCGGGACCCCCTGTGACAGGACGAGCGTGGCCACGAAGTTACGCTGCTGCCGAGCCCTGAGGGCGAGGATCTCAGGGTCTCTGGTCGGCCCTTCGGCCCCGCAGTTCCAGGATCGGTTGTCGTCGGTCCCGTCCCTGTTGCCCTCTCCGTTGGCCTCGTTGTGCTTGGTGTTGTATGAGACCAGGTCGGCGAGGGTGAAGCCGTCGTGCGCTGTCACAAAGTTGATCGAGGCGGATGGCCGCCGGCGTCCGCTCTCGTACAGGTCCGATGAACCCGTGAATCTGGTCGCCAGCTCTCCCACACCCGGCTCTGCGCCTCGCCAGAAGTCACGGATGGTGTCGCGGTAGCGCCCGTTCCACTCGCTCCACAGGGGTGGGAAGTTACCGACCTGATAGCCCCCTGGGCCGACGTCCCATGGCTCTGCGATGAGCTTTACCTGGCTGACCACCGGATCCTGCTGGACGAGGTCGAAGAACGCCGACAGGCGGTTCACGTCGTAGAACTGACGAGCGAGCGTCGCCGCCAGATCGAAACGGAATCCATCGACGTGCATCTCGACGACCCAGTAGCGCAGAGAGTCCATGATCAGCTGCAGGGTGTAGGGATGACCGACGTTGAGCGAGTTGCCGGTGCCGGTGTAGTCCGTGTACCGGCTGGGATCGGACTCGACGAGGTGGTAGTAGGCGGGGTTGTCGATGCCACGCAGGCTCAGGGTCGGGCCCAGGTGGTTGCCCTCGGCCGTGTGGTTGTACACGACGTCGAGGATCACCTCCATCCCGGCGGCGTGAAGCGCCCGGACCATGGCCTTGAACTCCTGCACCTGGCCCCCCGTGTCACCCAGACGCGAGTAGCCGTTGTGAGGTGCGAAGAAGGAGATGGTGTCGTAACCCCAGTAGTTGCGGAGCCCCCGCTCGAGGAGCGCGGAGCTTTGAACGAACTGGTGCACGGGCATGAGCTCCACCGCGGTCACGCCCAGCTTTGTCAGATGGTCGATCACCGCGGGGTGCGCGATCGCCGCATAGCAGCCACGCAGCCCTTCCGGCACACCTGGGTGAAGCTGCGTAAAGCCCTTGACGTGCACCTCGTAGATGACGGAGTCCGCGTAAGGCGTCCGAGGGCGCTGGTCACCGGCCCAGTCGAAGTAGGGGTTGATCACCACGGACACAGGCATGTAGGAAGCGGAGTCGGCCTCGTTGATCTGGTCTGGATCGGACCAGCGGTAGGAGAACAGGGCTTCGTCCCAGCGAATCTCCCCTGCGACCGCCTTGGCGTAGGGGTCGAGCAGCAGCTTCGCCGGGTTGCAGCGCAGGCCCTGCTCAGGCGCGTACGGACCGTGGACGCGATAACCGTACCGCTGGCCCGACGCGATGCCGGGCAGATACCCGTGCCAGACACCGCCGTCCACTTCGGTCAGCGGGATCCGGCGCTCTTCGCCGGCGCCGTCAAGCAGGCATAACTCCACCCCCTCGGCGACCTCGGAGAAAATGGAGAAGTTCGTGCCCACGCCGTCGAAGGAGGCGCCGAGCGGAAACCCCGATCCCGGCCACACGAGGTCTGCCCCGGAGGCGGCAGCAGCCGCCCGCTTCTCGGTGGAAGGCCAGGCCCTCGTCTGCTGCTCAGTCATAGGTCAGCGACCTTTCTGCGCGTTGACGGGGCCTGGGTCACTCGTGGGTCAGGCCCCCTTCGTCACGCCTACCGTGGCTTCCTTTGCCGGGCCCTCACCGTGCATGGCCTGAACAAGGTTACCGAGGCTCAACACGCCGACCAGACGGCCGCCCTCAACCACGGGCAGCCGGCGCACTGCCTCGCGCTGCATGATCTTGGCCGCCTTGTCGAGCTCCTCATTGGGCGTGATGCTGTGGACCTGGGGTGCGCTCATCACGTCCCGCGCCTTCTCGTGAAGCACGTCGCCGTGGCCTTCCGCCAGGCATCGGATCACGATGTCACGGTCAGTGATCACGCCGACCAGCTGATTCCGCTCTGTGATCGGGATGAATCCGCTGTCCTCTTGCTTCATCATCCTTGCCACCTGCTCGATGTCGTCGTCTGGGCTGGCCGTCGAAATGGTCTTCGCCATCGCTTCACGGACCTTCACGCCAGACACCTCCTTTTGGATTGAATCGTGCCAACTGCACCTCGGCAATCGAAGCATCGCCGTCTGGGCGCGGCCTACTGCACTTTGCGAGAGAACAGTCGCTGCAAGTTGCCACGCTCGTGCGGGGTGGACCTGAAGGCTCTGGCTATGCCTTCGCCGGCGCGAGGAAGATCGCGCCGAGTGGCGGCAGTGCAAGCTCCACAGAGCACTGGCGCCCATGCCAGGGCAGCTCGTCCGCCTGCACGCCACCCAGGTTGCCCCATCCCGATCCGCCGTAGAGGTCGGCGTCGCTGTTCAGCAGCTCGCGCCAGTATCCGCCCTCGGGCACGCCCACGCGGTAGGCCGGCCTGGGCACCGGTGTGAAGTTGAAGACCCCGAGCACGGGCCGAGCGGCCGGGGCGGACCGGATGATCGACACCACCGACTGGTCCCGGTCGTTGGCGTCCACCCAGGAAAAGCCCGCCTGGTCGAAGTCGAGCTCGTGCAGCGCTGGCTCGGTGATGTACAGACGGTTCAGGTCCGTGACCCAACGACGGATCCCCTGGTGCGCCGGATAGTCCAGGAGCTGCCATTCGATGGACCCGTCATGAATCCATTCGCGCCACTGGCCGATCTCGCCACCCATGAATAACAGCTTCTTGCCTGGGCTCGCCCACTGCCAGCCGAACAGGAGCCGCAGATTGGCATGCTTCTGCCACGGGTCGCCAGGCATCTTGTCGAGCAGTGAGCCCTTGCCGTGCACAACCTCATCGTGCGAGAGAGGTAGCACGAAGTTCTCGGTGAACGCGTAGAGGCTGCGGAATGTCAGCTCGTTGTGGTGATGCTTGCGGTGTACTGGGTCGTGCCTCAGGTACTCGAGACAGTCGTGCATCCAGCCCAGGTCCCACTTCATGCCGAACCCCAGGCCGCCGACGTATGTAGGGCGGGAGACCATCGGCCAGGCTGTGGACTCTTCCGCCATCATTCGTACACCCGGTTGCGCGGCATAGGCCTCCGTGTTCAGCCGGCGTAGAAAGTCGATCGCCTCGACGTTCTCACGGCCACCGTACTGGTTCGGGATCCACTCGCCGTCCAGCCGTGCGTAGTCCAGGTAGAGCATGGAGGCCACGCCGTCCACACGAAGTCCGTCGGCGTGGTAGCGATCGAGCCAGAACAGCGCGCTCGAGATGAGGAAGCTCGTCACCTCATGGCGCCCGTAGTTGAAGATGTAGCTGCTCCATTCCGGGTGGAAGCCCCGCTGCGGGTCCGCGTGCTCATAAAGGTGGCTCCCGTCGAAATAGCCGAGCCCGTGTTCGTCGGTTGGGAAGTGCGAGGGTACCCAATCCAGGATCACGCCGATACCGCGCTGGTGCAGCTGGTCGATCAGCCTCATGAAGTCCTGCGGCGTGCCGTACCGGCTCGTTGGCGCGAAGTAGCCCGTGGTCTGGTACCCCCAGGAGCCGAAGAACGGATGCTCCATGACCGGGAGCAGCTCGACGTGCGTGAAGCCCATCTCCTCGCAGTAGTCGGCAAGCCGTCCTGACAGCTCCCAGTAGTGCAGCGAGCGGTTGTTCTCCTCGGTCACGCGCATCCATGAGCCGAGGTGCACCTCATAGATCGACATCGGCGCATCGGTTGCGTGCAACCGGTGGCGCGAATGCATCCACTCCCGGTCACCCCACTCGTAATCCAGGTCCCAGACGACAGAGCCCGTCTTTGGCGCAACCTCGGCGGTGAGGGCGAGTGGGTCCGCTCTGTCCACGCGGCAGCCGCCACCACGCGAGACGATGTGGTACTTGTAGACGGCCCCGCGGCCGACCCCCGGTATGAAGCCCTCCCAGATGCCGGATGAGCCTCGCCAGTGCAGCGGATTGGCGCGCGGGTCCCACCCGTTGTGGTCACCGATTACAGATACCGACTCGGCGTTCGGCGCCCAGACCGCGAAATGGGTCCCTCCCGCCGCTGGATGAGCGCCCAGCTTCTCCCACAGGCGGAAGTGGCTTCCCTCGTTGAAGAGGTAGACGTCGGTCTCGCTGATCAGGCTCGGGGGTGCGTCCTCCGGCATTCGAGCAGCGTCTCGTGACCGCACAGCCGGCTCGATGTTCAGGCTTGTCGCCGTGCGGGCCGGCCCCAGCCTCCTAGGCCGTCGGCATCCCGCGCGGATAGGCTCGGACGTTCTGCATCGCCGAGTGGACGCGGAAGGCCCTGACACTCAGGATCACGCCGTAGACGACGAGCCACACGCCGAGGATAAGCGCCAGGATGAGCATGGTCATACCCGGGAAAGCCAGGACGACCGCGCCTGCGGCGATCCCGAGGACTCCACTGACCGCCACCCAACCGCGGCCGGGCATCCCGCTGTCCCCGATGGCGCCGAACAGCTCGATGACGCCGTGCACGATCCAGAAGATGCCGAGCAAGACGGCGAGGACCAGGAGGCTCAGCAAGGGGCGGCGGAAGAGGTATATGCCCACGATGAAGGCGAGGACGGCGATCACCGCGCTCAGAGCCCTCAGCCATCCGATTCTCTCAGGCGTTGTGAACGCTGCTACGAAGCGGAACACACCGACCGCAATCAGCTGAATCGCGAACAGCATTGCGATAAGAAATAACGTGGGGTGGGGGAAGAAGATCACCAGCAAGCCGATGACCGCTGAGATGATCCCCATCGCGAGAAGCCATGCCCAGGACCTGCCGATCTCACTCAGCCACTTTTCGTAGTCGTTCCGAACAACATCTGCCATCTCTCAATACCTCTCGGTGGATAGGACCCGCCCCTCCTCTGTCCAGGGAGCGCGGGCGCGCATGTCCGGTTGTGTCGTGGAGCCAGACTAGGCATCACATCCCAAGAGCGCATCTGTCATTCGTCGGTGGCGCCGTTCTGCCGGCGATGGTGGTCACCATCGCGCAGCCGAGCGACGGCATTCGCTTCAGGGTTCGCTTGATCTCAGAAACTGGCCGATGACCGCTGCCGACTCCGCAGCCTGGTCGAGCAGAAACAGATGACCCCCGCCGCGCACGATGTGAAGCCTGGCAGCCGGGATCCGGCCGGCGAGAATGCGGCCGTTGACCGCGGGGATGATCGGGTCGTCGTCTCCTGTCATCACCAGAGTCGGCTGCCGGATGCGGTGCAGGAAACGCAGGCTCGACCAGCCGACGATGGCACTCAGCTGGAGCACGTAGCCGCCGAGGCTTGGCGCTCGGAGGAGCCGGGCGACGGCCTGTCGCTCCGCCAGCTCCGGCCGCCGCCCGGTGGCGCCACCGTACAGGCGGGGGGCGACCGCTTCGAAGAACGCGGGTGAGTAGTAGCGGAGGGGAGTCGCCAGGAGCAGCAGCGCGAGGGGATTGCCGGGAACGGCGCCCAGTCCGCAGGTGGTGGCGGCGAGCACGAGCCGCCGGACCCGGTCCGGGTGCTGATACGCAAGCTGCTGAGCGATCGCTCCGCCGTAGGAGACGCCCAGCACGTCGACCTGGCAATAGCCGAGGGCGGCCAGCAGGCCGTGGGTGAGCCGGGCCAGGCCAGACATCCGTAAGGGCCTGCGCGGCCGATCCGATTCACCGCTGCCTGGCGCGTCGAAGGCGATCGTCTGAAAGCCGGGCAGGGCGTCCACCAACGGCTGCCACATCTCGATGCTGCCGCCGATGCCCATGACCAGCAGAAGCGGCTGCCCGCTGCCGCGCACGGTGACCCGCAGGCGCAGCCCGTCAACTGTGACGATGTGTGCACCCGCGGTGCCCACGTGCAGGAGCGCCTACTTCTCGAACACGTAGCGCCCGGGAGCGGGCTCCAGGACCGGGTGCCTCCTGCCGCCAGGGCGGCGAGGAGCCCGCACTCTCTCGCCTGACTGCTCTCCAACCCACCTGGCCCAGTGCTCCCACCATGAGCCCCTGACCTCGGTTGCGGCCTTGAGCCAGCTCTGCGGCTCGTCCACCTGAGGCCCGCCGGTGAAATAGCTCGCCTTGGGGTTCCCCGGCGGGTTGACGATGCTCTGGATGTGGCCGCTGGAGCTGAGCACGAACTCAACTGGGCCGCCCAGCATGCTGGTCGTCTCGTATCCGGCCGTCCACGGCGCAATGTGATCGGTGATCCCGGAGACGACATAGGCCGGCGCCGTGACCTGCTTCAGGTCGATCGGCGTACCGAGGACGTCCACTTCTCCCGCCCTCTTCAACGGGTTCCGTACGAAGAGGTCCAGGAAGTCGGCGTGCAGTGCCGCCGGAAGCCTCGTGTTGTCGGCGTTCCAGAACAGAATGTCGAAGGCGGGCGGGTCGTTGCCCAACAGGTAGTTGTTGACCCAGTAGTTCCAGACCAGGTCGTTGGGCCGAAGCCAGGCGAACACCCTGGCCATCTCTCTTCCGTCGAGCACGCCCTTCCGTCGCGACCGCCGGGTGGCCGCCGCGATGGTGGCATCCGACGCGAACATGCCCATCATCGACGGGGCCTCGGTATCCAGCACAGCCACCGCAAAGGTCGCCGAGCGTGCCCTGGGAGAGCCCTTTGCGGCCAGATGACCCAGGACCAGGGACATGGTCACCCCGCCGGCGCAGAGTCCGAGCAGGTTGGCCTGCTCGCTGCCGGTGATCTCACAAGCAACCTCGACGGCATCGAGACAGGCCTGCACGTAGGTGTCGAGGTCCCAGTCGCGCTGAGCGGCGACCGGGTTTCGCCAGCTGATCGTGAAGTACTGGAGGCCCTGGCCCACCGCGTACTCGGTGAAGCTGCGTCCGGGGGCCAGGTCCATCACGTAGTACTTGTTGATCTGCGGCGGGATCATCACGAGCGGCCGCGAGTACACGGTCTCGGCGGTGGAGGCGTACTGGATCAGCTCGAAGACCTCATCCCTGTGCACTATCGAACCCGGACTGACGGCGATGTTGCGACCGAGCTGGAAGGGTCGCGTGTCCACCATGGCGGGCATACCGCCGTTGCGGCTCAGGTCGCCGATCAGGTTCCTGGTCCCACGGATCAGGCTAACCCCGGCGCTGTCAAACGCACGCTTGATCGCCGCCGGGTTGCCCCAGAGCGTGTTGGTTGGGGCGAGGCCGTCGGTGAGGAGGGTGACGGCGAAGTGGGCGCGCTGGGCGTTTCGCCAGTCCAGCTGGGCCTGGTCGACCAGCTCGTGCAGCCTCGCGGCGATGAGCAGGTAGGCCTGCATCAGGCGGCGGTAGGCGGGATGCTCGGTCCAGGCCGGATCCGTGAACCGGCGGTCGCTTCGGGCCGGGGCGATCTCCGACCGGCCGAGGGCGATCTCTGCCAGCTCGAGAGCGACCTTGCGGCTTTGCGCCACGACGAGATCGGGCCTCCCCGCCATTCTGCGCAACCATGCGGTGGCGTCGGTGAGGATGCTGACTGGATCGAGGCCGACGAAGGGGTTGGCGCCCAGGATGGAGTTCAGCGCCTGAGCAGCCACACCCTCCTGCTCGTCCTCAGGCACCTGCGCAGGCCCGGGCCGCCGGCCAGCCCGAGTCTTCCTTCGCCCGTCGGCCGCGGCCTCTGCGGTCACCACGACGCTCGCTCGAATTCGCGCGACGCTGCTCTCGAGGACGACTTGGTCTCAGGCACCTGCCTATCTCGCGATGGCGGAGATCCCGGTGATCTCGCGGCCCACGATCAAGGACTGGATGGAGTCGGTGCCCTCGTACGTGACCACCGCCTCGATGTCGACCTGATGGCGGGCCACGTGGTAGTCGAGCAGGATGCCGTTTCCGCCCAGTATGTCCCGGGCCTCGGCCAGGATCTGGCGGGCCTTGATGGCGTTGTTCATCTTGGCCAGAGAGGCCATGCCGTCTGTCAGCTTGCCTTCGGCCTGGAGCTGGCTGAGGCGGAAGCAGAGGCACTGCATAGAGGTAAGCTCGGCCAGCATGCGCGTCAGCTTGTTCTGGACGAGCTGGTAGCTGGCGATGGGCTTGCCGAACTGCGTGCGCTCCTTCGCATAGGCCAGGGCGATCTCGTACCCGGCCAGGGCGTGGCCCACGGCCTCCCAGGCCACCACATAGCGGCTGGCCTTGAGCACCTCCGCGGTGTCTCTGAAGGTGCGCGCGCCGGCCAGGCGGTTCTCCACGGGTATGCGGACGTCTCGCAGGTTGATCTCTGCCTGCCAGACGGCCCGCTTGGCGGTCTTGCCCTTCATGACGACGGCTTCGAAGCCCGGCGTCCCCTTCTCGACCACGAAACCCCCCACGTTGCCGTCGTCGTCGCGCGCCCAGATGATGACCACGTCGGCGAAGGAGGCGTTGCCGATCCAGCGCTTGGTGCCGTTGAGCAGGTAGTGGCCGCCCTGCCGGCGGG
>Ga0126378_10000516_pt1 | contig 28220 bp, 28 predicted proteins | sample PanSoiMetPlot_23_FD_92587 | JGI IMG/M metagenome (GOLD analysis project Ga0126378, IMG submission 92587) | Tropical forest soil microbial communities from Panama - MetaG Plot_23 | ecosystem: Environmental > Terrestrial > Soil > Tropical forest > Bulk soil | place: Panama | collected 2016-02-17
CAATCCGCGCCTGACCAGTCTCGCCCACGGCGGCGGTTGCGGCTGCAAGCTCGCACCGTCCGTCCTGCGCCAGCTGCTCGCCGACCAGTCATCGGCGTTGCCCTATCGACAGCTCCTGGTTGGCACCGAGACGGCCGACGATGCGGCCGTCTGGCAGCTCGACGACGCGACATGCGTCATCGCCACCACCGATTTCTTCATGCCCATGGTCGACGATCCGCGCGATTTCGGGCGCATCGCCGCGACCAACGCGATTTCCGACGTCTACGCCATGGGCGGGAAACCCATCATGGCACTCGCCATCCTGGGAATGCCACTCGGAAAGGTTTCGCCCGCCGTGGTGCGTGAAATCCTCAATGGCGGCGCCGAGATCTGCGCAAACGCGGGGATTCCGGTCGCGGGTGGACATTCGATCGACTCGCCAGAGCCGATCTACGGCCTCGCCGTCATCGGCGTCGGCCGGCCGGAAGACATCCGGCGCAACGCCGATGCGCGGCCGGGCGACGCGCTGATCCTGACCAAGCCGCTCGGCGTCGGCATCTATTCGGCCGCCTTCAAGAAGGAGGCACTCCCGTCGGCGGCCTATGCGGACATGATCGCCTCGACCACGCTGCTCAACCGCATCGGCGCCGACCTCGCCCGCGACGCAACCGTCCACGCCATGACCGACGTGACCGGGTTCGGAATCCTCGGGCACGCCCTCGAGATGGCGCGCGGCTCAGACCTCTCGCTGATCATTCGCGCCGATGATCTGCCGCTGCTGCCGGATGCGGCATCGCTGGCACAGCACAAATTCGTCACCGGCGCCTCGCTGCGCAACTGGGAGAGCTACGGCGACGATGTGGTCCTGCCGCCGGATCTGCCGGAATGGCGGCGCCACCTGCTCACCGATCCGCAAACATCGGGTGGACTGCTGATCGCCTGCGAGACGGGTCGCGCCGGCGAACTGCTCCGCGGCATCGTCGCGGCAGGCTATCCCCATGCGAGCATCATCGGGCGCACCGCGGCCGGCAGCCCGGGCGTGACGATCGAAACCTGAGTTGGCGCACTACGGCGCGTGACGAACCGTTCCGGCATCGCCCACATCGTATCCGCCGAACTCGTGCGCGCGCGCCGCGAAGGCCTCCGAGCGGACGAAGCGGAAGAACGCCTGCAGCGGCGGACGGAAATAGTCACGATACCGGACCATGAGGTCGAAGCGTTCCCACGTGATCGGAGCGAAGTCGAGGCCGGCGGCGCCGGCAATGGAGCGGACCGCTATGCCGCAGTCGGCGCGGCCGGCGCGGATCGCCTGCGCGACATCGGGGCCCGTGGGACAGGGCGGTGCGACGACTTCGAGCTCGTCGAACGAGCGTCCGGCGCGATGGAGCAAAGACAGCAGCAGCGTCTGCGCGCCGTCGCCTTCGGGGCGCACGGCGAGGCGGGCGCGACAGGCGATGACGTCCTCGACGGTCGCGACCCCGAGCGGATTGCCGGCAGCCGCCAGGAATCCCTGCTCCCGTCGCGCAAAGGCGATCAGCACGACGTCGTTCAGGCTTGCGCGATTCTGCACGGTCTCGATGTTGGCATCGCCCGCATGCATGAGCGCGTGACGGTGGATTGCGCTGGCGATGATGCGGCCCTGCTCGAAGCGGAGAAGCCCCGCCTCGCCTCCCTCCGGCAGGGTCGCGAGACCCGATCCACTCTGCCGCAGGGCCCACTCGAGCAGCGGATCGTAGCTGCCGCCGACGATCGGCATTGGATCCGCTGGCTTGATCCCATTGGGCCAGGACAGACTCGAGGACAGCCAGCGATCGAGCTCGCTTTGTGGGAAAAGCCATTTGCCCGTCACCTTGGTGCACGGAATGGCGCCCTCGGCGATCAACTCGTAGACCTTGCGTTCCTTTAACCGAAGGTATTCCGCGGCCTCACTGGTGGTCAACAGGCGCATCAGAATTGCATCATTATGATCCAATTCTGATTTTCGGTTAAAGATCAGGCTGGCGCAACCCGTCGCGACGGCCGATGCGGGCGACGCACCAATGACACGTTTGTGCAATCCCGGGCGCTGAACCAGCCCTATATCGAGCGAGTTTCTCCACGTGCGTATCGACAGGAGGTTCGCATGAAGGCCGCCCTCATCCTCGGTGTCTCACTAGCCTTGACGGTGCCGCCGGCCGTTCTCGCGCAGGGCACGGTCGAATCGCCTGCCCACACGCCCAAATCCGGAAACAACGCAGGCACGGGATCGGAGGATCGCGGCTCGACCGGTTGGACCGGCGGCAACCGCGAGCAGATGAAGAACGAGACCACGGGTTCGGGCGGGGCGGATGATCAGCCGCAAATGGGGAGCGGCGCCGACCTGAACGGACCGCCGGTGCAATTCCCGGCAAACAAGACGCCGGAATAGATCATTAGAAAGAGGCGCTAAGCCACGCCGGCCTTCGCGTCCCTGCCGATGAGATCGAGCGCCTGCCGCACCGGCGGGTCGAGGCCGGCGCCTCCGGCCGCGAGATGCGCAAGGATGGCGGCCCGCATGCGCGGGTCCCAGAATTTCCTGACGTGCTCGGCGGTGCCGGCGACGGCGGCCGCCTCGCCCTGGCTCGCGAAGAACCTGCCGATCTGGTTCGCCATGTAGATGAGCTTGTCGATCGACTGCCCGTGCGAATGGCCGGCCGGCACCTCGTGCGACGCCTCGAGCGACATTTCACGCGACATGGGCGGGCGCCTCGCTGCGTACGCGTTGCGTATGGGTAAACATCTCGAAGCCATCCTGGCGTGCGACCGCCACGAGCGTGATGCCGGCGGCGTCCGCCATGCGCACCGCGAGCGCGGTCGGCGCCGAGACCGCGACCACCAGCGGAACGCCGATCGCGGCCGCCTTCTGGATCATCTCCACCGACACCCGGCTGGTGAAGACCACGAACCCTTCGGCAGAGGCGATGCGGCGCACCGCCAGTGCGCCGGCGAGCTTGTCGAGCGCATTGTGGCGGCCGACGTCCTCGCGCAGCGCGACGAGGCCGTGCGCCGGCGACCAGAATGCTGCCGCATGCACGGCGCGGGTCTCGCGATTGAGCGCCTGCGCAAGTGCCAGCGTATCGAGTGCCGCCATGACGTCGTCAGGGCGGAACGAGACCCGACTTTCGACATGGCGGGGGGTGCGCATCGCCTCCTCGAGCGACTCGATCCCGCACAGGCCGCAGCCGGTCGGCCCGGCGAGGTGGCGGCGCCGCTCGCTGTGCAGCGCGCCGCGCGGCGACGCCAGCCGCATGCGCAGCTCGATACCGAGCTCCTCCTCGATCACCTCCAGGCGCTCGATCTGGTCGGGCGACGATACGATGCCTTCGGTCAGGCTGAAGCCGTAGGCGAAGTCAGTGAGGTCCTGCGGCGTCGCCATCATGACGGCGTAGGAGCCGCCGTCATAGGTGAACGCGATCGCGGTCTCCTCGGGAATCGCGCGCTCGCCGACGGCGCAGCCCTGCGTGCGCCAGGCGATGCGCGCAACGCGCGCAAGCGGTGGCGTCATGCGGCTACTCCGCCGCCTCTAGCGGCGCGATGCGGCGGCTCTGCCGCGCCTGCTCTTCGTACTTGAGCTGCCAGTCGGTCGGCCCGTTCGACGGCGTGATCTGCACCGCCGTGACCTTGTATTCCGGGCAGTTGGTCGCCCAGTCGGAGAAGTCGGTGGTGATCACGTTCGCCTGCGTGCCGGGATGGTGGAACGTGGTGTAGACCACGCCGGGCGCGACGCGCTCCGTCACCAGCGCCCGAAGTGTGGTCTCGCCGGCGCGGCTCGCGAGCTTGACCCAGTCGCCGTCGCGCACGCCGCGCTGCTCCGCGTCGTGCGGATGGATCTCGAGCCGGTCCTCGCCATGCCAGACCACGTTGTCGGTGCGCCGCGTCTGGGCGCCGACATTGTACTGGCTGAGGATGCGGCCGGTGGTGAGCAGCAGCGGGAAGCGCGGTCCGGTGCGCTCATCGGTCGGGATGTATTCGGTGATCATGAACCGGCCCTTGCCGCGCACGAAGCCGTTCATGTGCATGACCGGCGTGCCTTCCGGCGCCTTCTCGTTGCACGGCCACTGGATCGAGCCCAGCTCCTCGAGCCGCCTGAACGACACGCCCGCGAAGGTCGGGGTGAGCCGCGCGATCTCGTCCATGATCTGCGACGGGTGGTCGTAGTGCATGTCGAAGCCCATCGCTTTCGCCAGCAGGACCGTGATCTCCCAGTCCTCGTAGCCGTTGCGCGGCGCCATCACCTTGCGCACCAGCTGGATGCGCCGCTCCGCGTTGATGAAGGTCCCGTTCTTTTCCAGGAAGGTCGAGCCGGGCAGGAAGACGTGGGCGTAGTTGGCGGTCTCGTTGAGGAATAGGTCCTGCACGATCACGCACTCCATCGCGGCAAGGCCGGCCGCAACGTGCTTGGTGTCGGGATCGGACTGCAGGATGTCCTCGCCCTGGATGTAGATGCCCTTGAAGGTGCCGTCGACCGCGGCATCGAGCATGTTGTTGATGCGCAGGCCCGGCTCCTTCTCGAGCGTCACGCCCCACAGCGCCTCGAACAACTGGCGCGTGGCGTCGCCAGAGATGTGGCGGTAGCCGGAGAGCTCGTGCGGGAACGAGCCCATGTCGCACGAGCCCTGCACGTTGTTCTGGCCGCGCAGCGGGTTCACGCCGACGCCGCGACGGCCGATGTTGCCGGTCGCCATCGCGAGGTTGGCGATCGCCATCACGGTGGTCGAGCCCTGGCTGTGCTCGGTGACGCCGAGACCGTAATAGATCGCGCCGTTGCCACCGGTGGCGTAGAGCCGCGCCGCCTTGCGAATGGTCTCGGCCGGCACGCCCGACACCTTCGCGACCGCCTCGGGGCTGTTCTGCGGCAGCGACACGAACTCGGCCCAGTGCTGGAACTCGTCCCAGTCGCAGCGCTCGCGCACGAACTGCTCGTTGACCAGGCCTTCCGTCACGATCACGTGGGCGAGCGCGGTCAGGACCGCGACATTGGTGCCGGGCAGCAGCGGCAGGTGATGCGCGGCCTTGACGTGTGGCGTCTTATCCACGAGGTCGATAGCGCGCGGGTCGATCACGATCAGCTTGGCGCCCTGCCGCAGCCTCTTCTTCAGGCGCGAGGCGAACACCGGATGCGCATCGGTCGGGTTGGCGCCGATCAGCATCGCGATATCGGTGTGCTCCACCGAGTCGAAGTCCTGGGTGCCGGCGGATGTGCCGAACGTCGTACTCAGGCCGTAGCCGGTCGGCGAGTGGCAGACGCGCGCGCAGGTGTCGACGTTGTTGGTGCCGAAGCCGCCGCGGATCAGCTTCTGCACCAGGAAGGTTTCCTCGTCGGTGCAGCGCGACGACGTGATGCCGCCGATCGATCCCTTGCCGTATTTGGCCTGGATACGCTTGAGCTCGGACGCCGCGTGCGCGATCGCCTCGTCCCATGAGACCTCGCGCCATGGATCGCTCACCTTGGCGCGGATCATCGGCTTGAGGATGCGCTCGCGGTGCGTGGCATAGCCCCAGGCGAAGCGGCCCTTGACGCAGGAATGGCCGCGGTTCGCCTTGCCGTCCTTGTACGGCACCATGCGCACGACCTCGTCGCCGCGCATCTCGGCCTTGAACGAGCAGCCGACGCCGCAGTAGGCACAGGTGGTGACCACCGAATGCTCGGACGTGCCGATCTCGATCACCGATTTCTCGTTGAGCGTCGCCGTCGGACAGACCTGCACGCAGGCGCCGCACGACACGCATTCGGAGCCGAGAAAGCTCTCCTGCATGCCGGGCGATACGACCGACTCGAAGCCGCGGCCCGCAATGGTCAGCGCGAACGTGCCCTGCACTTCCTCGCAGGCGCGCACGCAGCGCGAGCAGACGATGCACTTGGAGGGATCGTAGGTGAAATAGGGGTTCGACTCGTCCTTGCCCGGATTGGGGTGCTTCTCGCCCGCATAGCCGTAGCGCACGTCGCGCAGGCCGACCGCGCCGGCCATGTCCTGCAGCTCGCAGTCGCCGTTGGCCGAGCAGGTCAGGCAGTCGAGCGGATGGTCGGAGATGTAGAGCTCCATCACGCCGCGGCGCAGGCGCTTGAGCCGGTCGGTCTGGGTGCGCACCACCATGCCGGCGGCCACCGGCGTGGTGCACGAGGCCGGCGTGCCGGCGCGGCCGTCGATCTCGACCAGGCACAGCCGGCACGAGCCGAACGCATCGAGCATATCGGTCGCGCACAGTTTTGGGATCTTGGTGCCGAGCTCCATCGCGGCGCGCATGATCGAGGTGCCTTCCGGAACCGTCACGGACTGACCGTCGATGGTGAGCGTGACTTCCTTGGTCGCCCGAGAGCGCGGCGTGCCGTAGTCGATTTCCTGCACGAGCGACATGGCGTCCTCCTCGTCCTTATTCCGCTGCCTCGAGACGCTTCGGCGCGGCGCCGAAATCTTCGGGGAAATGCGTGAGCGCGCTCATCACCGGGTAAGGTGTGAACCCGCCGAGCGCGCACAGTGAGCCGAACTTCATGGTGTTGCAGAGGTCCCGCAGCACCTCGAGGTTCGCCTCGCGGTTCTCGCCGGTGATGATGCGGTCGACGGTCTCGACGCCGCGGGTCGAGCCGATGCGGCAGGGCGTGCACTTGCCGCATGATTCGATGGCGCAGAATTCCATGGCGAAGCGTGCCTGCTTCGCCATGTTGACGCGGTCGTCAAACACCACGATCCCGCCGTGGCCGATCAGGCCGTCGCGCGCCGCGAACGCCTCGTAGTCGAACGGCGTGTCGAACAGCGCGCGCGGGAAGTAGGCGCCGAGCGGCCCGCCGACCTGGACGGCGCGCACCGGCCGGCCGGTGAGCGTGCCGCCGCCGATGTCGTCGACCAGTTCGCCGAGCGTGACGCCGAACGCGGTCTCGAACAGGCCGCCGTGCTTGACGTTGCCGGCAAGCTGGATCGGCATGGTGCCGTGCGACTTCCCCATGCCGAAGTCCTTGTAGAACGCCGCACCCTTCTCGAGGATGATCGGCACCGACGCGAACGACAGTACGTTGTTGATCACCGTCGGCTTGCCGAACAAACCATGGTGTGCCGGCAGCGGCGGCTTGGCGCGGACGATGCCGCGCTTTCCCTCAAGGCTCTCGAGCAGCGACGTCTCCTCGCCGCACACATAGGCGCCGGCGCCTGCGCGCACCTCGATGTCGAAGTCGTGCGACGAGCCGGCGATATTGCGGCCGAGCAATCCGCCGCGCCGCGCCGCCGCGCACGCCGCCTGCATGGTCGCGATCGCGTGCGGATATTCGGAGCGGATGTAGACGTACCCTTTGGTGGCACCGACCGCAAAACCGGCGATCGCCATGCCTTCGATCAGCACGAAGGGATCGCCTTCCATGATCATGCGATCCGCGAAGGTGCCGCTGTCGCCCTCGTCGGCGTTGCAGACGATGTATTTCTGCGGATCCTGCGCCTGCGCGACCGTGCGCCACTTGATGCCGGTCGGGAAGCCGGCGCCGCCCCGTCCGCGCAGACCCGATTGCACCACCTGCTCGATCGTCGCCTCGGGCCCGAGCGTGACGGCCTGCGCCAGTCCGCGGCAGCCTGCATGAGCACGAAAGTCGTCGAGCGAGCGCGGATCGACCACGCCGCAGCGCGCGAAGGTGAGCCGGGTCTGGCGCTTGAGCCAGGGGATCTCCTCGGCCATGCCGAGCCGCAGCGCGTGTGCGCCATGGCCGAGCGTGGCGTCGAGCACGTTCGCCGCGTCGCACTGCCCCATCGGGCCGTAGGCGACGCGGCCGGCGGCTGTCTCGATCTCGACCATCGGCTCGAGCCAGTAGAGCCCGCGCGAGCCGGTGCGGACGATGTCGAGCGCGACGTCACGGCTGCGCGCCGCCTCGGCGAGCGCGCGCGCCACCAGGTCGGCGCCGACCGCGACCGCGCCCGCGTCGCACGGGACGAAGACGCGCAGTTTCATGGGCGGGCCTCGCGTAGCAGGGCGTCGAGCCGCTTGTCGTCGAGGCGGCCGTGCACGCGGCCGTCGAGCATGGCGGACGGTGCAGTGGCACAGAGACCCAGGCAATAGACCGGCTCGAGCGTGACGCTGCCGTCGGCCGTGGTCCTGCCCATGGCGGTGCCGAGTTGCTGCTCGGCGCGCGCCGCGATCTCATCTCCCCCCGCCGCCTGGCAGGCCTCGGCGCGGCAGAGCTTGAGGACGTGACGTCCGGCCAGCGCGCGGCGGAAGTCGTGATAGAACGTGACGACGCCGTGCACCTCGGCGCGCGAGATGTTGAGTGCTTGCGCGATCAAGGGCTCGGCCGCCGCGTCGACGTAGCCGAACTCCTCCTGGAACGCATGCAGGATCGGCAGCAGCGGACCCTCGCGGCCGGCATGCTCGGCGATCAGCGCATTGGCGCGCTCCACATTCCAGGGTTCGTAAGCCGGCACGGCGCTTCCTCGTGTTTAGAACATCACCACACAAGTGCGGCCATGCGGGCGCAACATCAAGAAGGCAGCCCTGATAGTGCGATCCGGATTTCTGATCGTTCGCAATCAAGATTGCGGATCGTGCGATCAGGAATTTTTGGTTGACGCTTTTTCGCGCGGCGCAATCAGCTCCAGAGTCGGCGCCGCGCCTCCTCGGGCCGGCGTTGCCAAGCTCGCGGCAAGTTGCCGCGCCTCGGCGACGAGCGCCGCGATCAGCGGCGTCATCGGCTCGCGATGCGGCACCACCAGCCCGATCGCGTGCGTCGCCGCCGGCTCAACGATCGGAATCGAACGGACATTGTCAGTCAGGCCCAACGTCTCGGCGAGCTTCGCCGGCATGATGCTCGCCCATTTGCCGGTTCGCACATGGGCGAACAGTACGATCATCGAGTTGGATTCCAGTGTCGGCGACGGCTCGCGTCCGGCCGAGCGCAGCAGGCCGTCGAGGATGCGGCGGTTCTGCATGTCGGGCGTGAGCAGGCACAGCGGCACCTGGCCGACCTCGGCCCACGTCACGCTCTCGCGATTGCCCAGAACGCCGGAAGGCGACGTCAAGAGCCGATATTCCTCGAAGTAGAGCGGCACCGTGTTCACGCGCCCCACCGGCTCGTTGTCGAGATAGGTCAGGCCGGCGTCGACCTCGAGATTCTCCAAGAGCCGCAGCACCTCGATCGAGGTCTTAGAGACGATGCTGAAGCGCACCCCGGGATGCCTGGCGCGATAGGGCGTGGTCAGCATCGCGGTCATCGCGAGCGCGGTCGGGATCGCGGCGATGCGGACATGCCCGGCGAGACCGCGCTTGAGCGCATCGATGTCCTGCCGCATGGCGCGCGCATCGCCGATGATGCGGCGCGCCCACTGCAGCAGACGTTCGCCCTCCGGCGTGAAGCCGCGAAAGCGCGAACCGCGCTGCACCAGCAGCACGCCGAAAATGTCTTCGAGCTGCTTGATGCCGGCCGACAGCGTCGGCTGGCTCACGTTGCTCGCCTCGGCGGCGCGGCCGAAGTGCTGCTCGCGCGCGAGCGCAATGATGAATTCGAGCTTGTCCAGCATGTCGCCCGCACGGGGAAAGCTGATTGCGATCGGCGAGCTTATACAACATCGATCGGTCGGTGCGAGCCCAACCGGGTTTCGATTGTCGAGTCCAATCGTTCAATCCGAATATTTGATCGTGTCGCGCTACGCGCGCCCCATCTGCGCGACGACTTATACTCTCAGATCGTCGTAAGGAGGAACGGAAGACGCTCTTCACGACCGTCTCGATGCCACGATTTTTTACGCAGTCGGCATCGTGGTGGGTCTACCCACATTCCCTGCGGGAGGTGGCAGCCCGCAGACACGTCTCCGTGACGATCTATGACGGCGGGGCCCCGTTTTGTCGGCGTGCCGGCCATCATTAGCGTCTACCCGATTGCCCGAATGACGCCAGCGGCAGGGCGAATACGAGTTCGGCGCGGACGTCGCCAGGGATCGGACATGATCGACGTTTCGCCCCGCCGCATCCACCTGCGCGGTAAAGAAGGTGGGTGTTGCCCTCCGAAGGCAGCAACAAATGCGTAATATCGCACATTGCGAATTAACAATCTTATCAATTAAATAGGGCCTAAAGTCGATGGCTGGCCCAGCATCAAATTTCATGAACGCAAGACCAGCATGACGGCGCGGTGAAACCACGAAAGGGGCCCCTATGGCCAATACGACGGCGGAGCTTGAGGCGCTCCTCATGCATCGATCGCTGACCGACGCGCAGCTTGTGGCGGCGACGGAAGCGGCGGCGGATTTCCGCATCCTGCCGGACGCAACAGTTATCAAGATCGGTGGACAGAGCGTCATCGACCGCGGCCGCGCGGCCGTCTATCCGCTCGTCGACGAGATCGTCACCGCCCGCAAAACCCACAAGCTGCTGATCGGGACCGGCGCAGGCACCCGGGCCCGGCATCTCTACTCGCTCGCGGCGGGGCTGGGGCTTCCGGCGGGTGTGCTCTCGCAGCTTGGCGCCTCGGTTGCCGATCAGAACGCAGCGATGCTGGGGCAGCTCCTCGCGAAGCACGGTATCTCCGCAGTCAGCAGCGCCGGGCTCTCGGCCGTGCCTCTCTATCTCGCCGAGGTGAACGGCGTCGTCTTCAGCGGCATGCCGCCTTACGGCCTGTGGATGCGCCCCGCCGCCGAAGGCGTCATTCCGCCCTACCGCACCGACGCCGGTTGCTTCCTCGTGGCTGAGCAGTTCGGCTGCAAGGCGATGATCTACGTGAAGGATGAAGACGGCCTCTACACTGCGAACCCGAAAACCCAGAAGGGCGCCACCTTCGTTCCAAGGATCTCCGTCGACGAGATGAAGGCCAAGGGGTTGCACGACTCGATCCTCGAATTTCCGGTGCTCGACCTCATCAAGGCCGCACGCCATGTCCGCCAGGTGCAGGTCGTGAACGGCCTCGTCCCCGGCAACCTGACCCGCGCGCTCGCCGGCGAGCACGTCGGCACCATCATCACCGCGAGCTGAAGAGAGCGATCGACATGGACGACACCACCAACGACATCAAGCACGTCGCCTCGCCGCTCGCGCGCCAGACCCTCCTTGACGATGGGCTGACCCGCCCCGTCGCCGGCGGACGCCCGATCCGGATCCTCCCCTGGCTGCAGGTCGTGAAGATCGGCGGCCGCTCGATCATGGATCGCGGCCCGGATGCGATCCTTCCCGTCGTGGACGAACTCCGCAAAGTCCTCCCCGAGCACCGTATGCTCATACTGACCGGTGCCGGCATCCGCGCGCGCCACCTCTACAGCGTCGGCCTCGACCTCGGCCTTCCGGTCGGGTCGCTCGCCCCGCTCGCCGCGAGCGAGGCGGGCCAGAACGGCCACATCCTCGCGCTGCTGCTCGCGGCTGAGGGCGTCTCCTATATCGAGCACCCCACCATCGCGAGCCAGCTCGCGATCCACCTCACCACGGCCCGCGCGGTCGTGGGGAGCGCCTTTCCTCCGTATCACCACCACGAGTTTCCGACGTCGCGCATCCCGCCGCACCGCGCCGACACTGGCGCGTTCTTGGTCGCCGACGCGCTCGGCGCGGCCGGCCTCACGATCGTCGAGGACGTGGATGGGGTGTACACCTCCGACCCCACGGGCGCGGGCGGGAAGTCGGCGGAGCTGCTCCGCGAGACGAGCTTCGCTGATCTCACCAAGCTCAAGGGCACGCTGCCGTTCGACCGTACGCTTCTTGAGGTCATGGCAACCGCCCGTCACATCGAGCGTGTGCAGGTCGTGAACGGGCTCGTCCCGGGCCGCGTCACGGCGGCGCTGCGTGGAGTGCACGTCGGTACGATCATCCGCACCGGCGCACACCCGAACTGAGCACATGCGCCTCGGCTGCGCCAAAAAGCCGGTGGTGGCCGTCCCCTGACACGACTATCTGATCGCCAGATCAGCGGTGCCCGGTACTCACTTCGGCAGCCAGGGGCACTTTGATCGAAAAAGTGGAAACTGCTGAAGGAGCACTGTCGTGAAAGCACCTGGATTTATTCATTTCGCGCTTGGCCTCGTCTTCGCTGCCGCCGTCGGTGGCCAAGCCACGGCGGCTCAGACCAATGTCGCTGTGGCGGCAAATTTCACGGAACCGGCCAAAGAAATCGCCGCAGCGTTCAGGCAGAAGACCGGACACGAGGCGGTGCTGAGCTTCGGCTCCAGCGGTCAGTTCTATACCCAGATCGTCCAGGACGCGCCCTTCCAGATTTTTCTGTCGGCGGACGACGAGCGCCCAAAAAAGCTCGTCAGCGACGGACTCGGCGTGGCCGAGAGCCGCTTTACTTATGCGATCGGCAAGCTGGTGCTGTGGAGCAAGTTGCCCGACCTCGTCAACGGCGAGACGACCCTGAAGGCCGGCAAATTCGCCAAGCTGTCGATCGCCAACCCCACGGCGGCTCCGTACGGCGCGGCGGCGGTCGAGACCATGAAGGCGCTCGGTGTCTACGACGCCCTGGCGCCCAAGATCGTGCAAGGCAACAGCATCGCCCAGGCGTTTCAGTTCATCGATACCGCCAACGCCGAACTCGGCTTCGTCGCCTTGTCGCAGCTCGTCGGTAACACCGGCGGCAGCCGCTGGCTGGTACCGCAGGACTTGTACACCCCGATCCTGCAGGATGCGGTGCTCCTCAAAAAGGGTGCCTCCAACGAGGCCGCCACCGCCTTCATGGCCTTCCTCAAGGGGCCGGAAGCGCGATCAGTTATCGAAAAATACGGGTATGGTCTCGCCCACTAGGCGCTTGCACGAATGAGCGGCGTGCCTGTCGAGATCTGGCAACCAGTCCGGCTGACGATCGAACTTGCGACGATCACGACGATCCTGCTGCTCGTGATCGGCACGCCGATCGCGTGGTGGCTCGCGCGCTCCAAGGCATGGTGGAAGGAAGCGGTTGCGACGCTGGTGGCGATGCCGTTGGTGCTGCCGCCGACGGTGCTCGGGTTTTATCTGCTGGTCGCGCTCGGTCCGTCCGGTCCGGGTGGCATGATTGCCGGCCTGTGGGGGAGCCGCACGCTCGCCTTCACCTTCGAAGGTCTGGTCATCGGCTCGGTCTTCTACTCGATGCCGTTCGTCGTGCAACCGATCCGCAATGCCTTCACGGCGATCGGTGATCGGCCACTCGAGGTGGCGGCGACATTACGCGCGTCTCCGCGCCGAGCTTTCTGGACCGTCGCGGTTCCGTTGGCGCGGCCGGGATTCCTGACCGGCGCGGTACTCGGCTTCGCCCACACGGTCGGTGAGTTCGGTGTCGTTCTGATGATCGGCGGCAATATCCCAGGCCAGACCAAGGTGCTGTCGGTTGCGATCTTCGATTACGTCGAGACCGCGCAGTGGCGCGAGGCCAATATACTGGCTGCCGGCATGGTGGTGTTCGCCTTCGTCGTCATCCTGACAATGACACTGCTTGAGAAGCGGGCAGCGCGAGTCGGACGATGACGGAGGGACCGGCCGGCAGCGGAATGATCGAGGTCGCATTCCGCGGCACGCTCGGCACATTCGCGCTGGACGCCAAGTTCCGCGCGCCGCCGAGCGGCGTCACGGCGCTGTTCGGCCCGTCCGGATGCGGCAAGACGACGGTGCTCCGCTGTATGGCGGGCCTCCAGCGCCTGCCGGACGGGTACTGCGCCGTCGGCGACGAATGCTGGCAGGACCAGACCTCGTTCCGTCCGACGTACGAGCGACCAATCGGCTACGTCTTCCAGGAGGCGAGTCTTTTTCCGCACCTGAGTGTCCGCCACAACCTGCTCTACGGTGCGCCGCGCCGCGCCGACACCGCTGAAGAAAACCACATCAAGTTCGACGAGGTCATCGACCTCCTTGGCCTCGATGGCCTGCTGGAGCGGGCGCCACGTCATCTCTCCGGTGGCGAACGCCAGCGCGTCGCCATCGGCCGCGCATTGTTGTCGCAGCCGAAACTCCTTTTGATGGATGAGCCGCTGTCGGCGCTCGACCGGCTGACCAAGAACGAAATCCTGCCCTTCATCGAACGGCTGCATGAAAGCCTGTCACTGCCGATCTTTTATGTCAGCCACGATATCAGCGAGCTCGAACGGCTTGCCGACTTCCTGGTGCTGATGCGTGCCGGCACAGTCCTCGCCGCCGGGCCGCTTCGCGAATTGCAGAGCGATCCGGCCCTTCCGCTTGCGACCATGCACGATGCCGCCGTCAGCCTGGACGCGACTGTCGAGGCTTACGATGCGACCTATGGCCTCGTCACGCTGGCGGTCGATGGAAGTAAGCTCTTGGTCCCTGCAGCTTCCGCCATGCCGGGCGAACACCGGCGGATCAGGATCGCCGCGGGCGATGTCAGCTTGGCGTTGGCGCCCCCGGCGCACAGCAGCATCCTCAACGTCGCGCCCGCGCGGATTCTCTCCCTTTCGAACGTCGATGGTCACGAAGTCCTGCTCGTGCTTTCGCTGGGATTGAATAGGGAAGGCGCACGCTTGCTGTCACGCATTACGCGCAAATCGGCAGAGCAGTTGGACCTGAAAGCGAATAAGTCCGTCTTTGCTCAGGTCAAAAGTGTAGCGCTCGCACGGAGATAGATATCCGACAGGCGCGCGCCTTTATCGGCGGGCGGCAGCAACTCAGCCGCGTCAAAATCCTCTACCGACAAGGCCGCACTCATGACGGCGCCCCTTTCGTCGGCGTGCCCGCCATCATCAGCGTCTGCCCGATCGGCCCGAACGACGCCAGGGGCAGGGCGAACACGAGCTCGGCGCGACCGACCGAGATGCCGATATAGCCCTCGTCCTCGCTCGGCGCGCCGATCGCGATTGACGTGGCCGGGATCGGGATGATCCGCGTCTCGCCTGCCGCATCCGCCGGCGTCTCGCCGTTCACCTCGCCGAGCGTGCCGACCCATGCCAGCAGGAACGCGACGAAATGCTTCACGTTGTCGACCGGAATGGCGAATGATGTGACGCTCGCGTCGAACCCGGTGGCGCGCACGAGCAGCATCTGCCCGTCGGCGGACGGTCCACCTTCGAAACTGTAGATGACCGGGAAATCGGCGCTCATTCGGCCGCTGCCGGCGCGGGCTGCGCCGTCATCTGCACCAGCGCGGCGAGCAGGCAGGCGAGGCTCGCGGTGCGCAGCGGCGCGTACGGTTTGCCGGCCTGACGGCACAGCCGCTTGATAGTGCCGACCGCAAGATGGCTGATGCAGTCGACCGGGAACGCGATGTGGTCGGCGCGGGCGACCAGACCGGGCAGCAGGCCAGTGCCCTGCTCGAGGCCACCGTCGTGGTGGAGGAAGCTGCCACCCGCACGCTCGATCAGCGACCGGAACGCGGAGACCTGGTTGGCGCGACCGCCGACGTAGAGCAGCGTCATGCCGGCGAGATCGAGCGCGCTCTCCGCGCCCTGCGGCCGCGCCAGCGCGGCGAGGTGGCGTTCGGCGGCGTCGAGTTCCATGAGCACCGCCACGTGTCGGCGGTGCTCGATCTCGTGCGCCCGCTCGGCGGCAAGCAACTGTTCCACGCGCTGTTGGCCACGCTCGTGCCGCGCTACCTCGCGCGCCAGCCGACGGTTGAGATCGCGGATCAGGCGGTCGGTCGCCTCCGCGTCCTCCGGCTGCGCCGCCGGCGCGGTCGGCTCGGCGGCACGGCGGGTCAGCATCTGGTCGAGCCGGCGGATCGTCGCGTCGCGGGCCGCAAAGCCTTCGTGCAGCGCCCGCTGCTGCCGCTCGAGCTTGGCGGCGAGCACAGCGATCTCCTCCTCGAGCTGCCGCAGCCGCCGGATGTCGGCGCGATTGGCGGCGCCCACCAGATGCGACAGCATGTGGATGTCGCCGAACGCGCGCTTGACTACGTCCTCGGTGGTCAGCGGATGCGTCAGCGTCGCCCAGTAGGCGCCCGGGATGTCGCCCTGCTTGAGCGCCTCGTCCCAGAGATCCAGGATCGCCGCCGCGTCCTTCGCCCCGGCGAAACGGGTGATCGCGCCGCGATGCTTGCGGTCGAGCGCCTTCTGCAGCAGGCGGGCCCCGGCCTCGCGCCGACCCGCGATCGCGACGCCGAACATATGCAGATCATGGTCGGAGGCCGTCGTCGCGCCGGTCTCGATCTTCCCGACGATGTGGCGCAGTTCGGCGGCGCTCAGGCAGGTGCCGACGATCGAGCAATGCAGGTTGACGCCGAACTCCCAGATGCGCGTGCGGACCGGTGCGTGGCCGGCCGCCGGATCGGCGCCATAGGCGTCCCGCGGGAAAACGGCAGCCGAGCGCTCCTTGCCGATCAGCCGAGGCGGCAACGTCAAGGGCGCGCCCTGCAGCAGGCTCGTCGACAGCATGCGGGAACGATGGACCGCCATGGCTCGCTATATTCTTGTGAATATAGCGATTGTCAACCTCTCGCCGGCGCGGGTGTCTGGGGCGGTCGCGTACGCGTTGGCGGCCGCAAACGGCCTGTCGCATCGTGGTCCGTTTCATCACGCGAGTGGAGCGCCGCGGCGATCGCCGCGGGTGCCAGGCTGGTGCGACGCAGTTGCGCCCACTGCCGGCCCGCAGCCTCGATCGCATCAATCCGACTGCTCTTAGCCGGGTCAAATCGCCGGCGCGTGTCCATGACGAAGTAGACGTCGAAGATCGCCGCCGCCGTGATCAGATCGGACAGGCGGCCGATCCGCGTCTGTGCGGAAAACAGGGAGCGCACGACGGCTTCGTAGTCGAGATCGTCCTCGCGCGCGACGAGGTTCTCGTCCGACAGCCGCACCAGCATGAAGGACAGATCGCGGCGTATATCGGTCGGCAGCTCGTCGTAGAAATTTTCGAGATCCTCCATCAGCGATTCGGACCGCATGGCTCGTACCTCCTGCGAGGACGCGACGCCTTAGCGAAGCTTGCCTTCGTTCCGCTCGCTATATACCATGGGATATAACCCTGCGGCAACCGCCGGTGGCGGGTTGCCGCAGGCAGCTGTGCCATTTCATCGCCCGTGTGTGCTCGGTCGAGGCGCGGGGAGACGGCCGAGGAAACCACATGCGTAATGTCGGCATCGTCCGCCAGATCTCCGGTGAATGGAATTGCTCGCAGCAGGCGGTGCGGCTGCGCATCGAGGCGGATGAGATCGACCAGCCGCACGAGGTGCTGATCGCGCCGCCGGACATGCAGTCGCTGGTCGACCTTCTGTTGGCGCTCAGCGGCGACGCGGGACCATGGCCGCCCGGAGGCATTTCCCACGCAACGCGGCAGGTGAGGACGCTTCCCCTGGATTCGGTGATCCTGGGCGAAACCGACGGGAGCGGCGTCGTGCTCGAGCTCAACGTCGGTCGGGTCGCACTGGCGTTCTTCCTGCCAGTCGACGCGTGCCGCAGCATCGGCGAGACCCTGACGACGCTCGCGGCCTCCCCGGCCGCCCTGTCAAATTAAGCGGACGACATCTTCAATGGCGGCGCAAGATGCGTGGGCGCGTCAACCGAACGTGAAGGCGTAGGCCTGGACGCCCGGATCGAGGAACTCGATCTCGAAGGTGCGGTCGGCGATAGCGCCGTTCTGCCGCACCAGCTGATAGAGCCGCTGCCCGTCGACGACGCCCTGGCCATCGGCGTCGGTGTCGGCGCCATGATCGGCGCCGGGCACCTTCCCGTCGACGGTGACGCGGAAGCGGATTGCCTTGCCCTCGGCTGCGGGGCCGAGCACGAGATGGAGATCGCGGGCATGGAAGCGATAGACGATGCGGCCGCCCTGCTGGTTGAGCATGGCGTTCTCACCGCCGATCGTCCAATCGCCGGCGAGGCTCCATTGGTTGAGCTGCGGCGCTGCGGCGGCATAGAGGTTGCTCTTGTCCTCGACGACGCCGCCGGGCGAGATGAAGTTCTCGCTGCGGTCATAACCGAGATAGGTCTCGGACGACTTGACGTCGGTCATGTTCGAAGCGGCCTCGACGCCCGATGCATCGACGGACACCAGCGTTGCCGGCATGTCGCGGCGGCCGGCTTCCGCCAGCAGTTGCTGGATCACCCGCTCCGACTCGTCGTACTCGCCTTCGCCGAAGTGATGGTGGCGCAGACGCCCCTGCGCGTCGATGAAGTAATGGGCCGGCCAGTAGGAGTTATCGAAGGCGCGCCAGATCCTGTACGCGTTGTCGACCGCGACCGGGTAGCCGATCTTGAGGTCGGCGACGGCGGTCTTCACGTTGGCGACCTTGCGCTCGAACGCGAATTCCGGCGTGTGCACGCCGATCACCACCAGCCCCTGGTCCTTGTATTTCTCGGCCCAGGCGCGGACGTAGGGGACGGCGCGCAGGCAGTTGATGCAGGAATAGGTCCAGAAATCGATCAGCACGACCTTGCCGTTGAGCGCGGCCGGCGTCAGCGGCGGCGAATTGAGCCATTCGGCCGCGCCATCCAACGACGGAAAGCCGGCTTCGATCGGCAGGTTGGCGGTCGGTGCGTCGGCCGCCCCCTTCGGCTTCATCATCATCATGCCGGGGCCTTCGGTCATGACGACGGAGGACGACAGCGCACCGCCGGCTGCCTGCATCGATCCGCCGGCTGCCTGCATCGAGCCGCCTGCAGCCTGCATCGACCCACCGGCAGCCTGCATCGAGCCGCCTGCGGCCTGCATCGACCCACCGGCAGCCCGCATCGAGCCTTCCACCGACCGCATCGACATCATGCCGCCCGACGGCTGCGGCGGCCGCAGCCGGTCGATCAGACCCTGCTCGAGCGATGCCGTGTTGGCGGTCGAGATCTGCGTCAGAAATCCCGTATCGAGCCCGAACGCGACCGCAACGACGGCGGCGAGCACCGCCACGCCGAGCCCGCGCCGGACCCATTCGCCGGCACCGAGCGAGCGTTTCATCGCGGCAAAGACGCGGCCGCCGACCAGGAGCGCGAGCGCGAGCGAGGTAGCGGCGCCCGCCGCATAGGCGAGCAGCATCAGGGAGGTGCCGGTGTTCGCGCCGTTGAGCGCGGCGCCCGTCAGGATCAGGCCGAGCACAGGGCCGGCGCACGGCGCCCACAGGAAACCGGTGGCGATGCCGAGCAGGAACGAACCGGAAATGGACGCTTGCGGTGGACCGGCTTCGCCCTCGGCCGACGCGGACAGCCTTGCACCGAGGTTGACGAACGGCGCCATCGCCCGGTCGGCGACTCCGGGAAACAGCAGCGTGAGGCCGAACGCGGCGAGCAGCACCATCGCGGCCACGCGGCCATATTGATTGGCCTCGACCACCCACCCGCCCGCGACCGCCGCAAAGCTTGCGACCACCGCGAAGGTGACCGCCATGCCGGCGAGCATCGGCAGGCCGCTGCGCAGGAACGGCCGGTCGGCGCGCGCGAACACGAACGGCAAGACAGGGAGGATGCACGGGCTGACGATGGTCAGCACGCCGCCCAGATAGGCCAGCACCAGCAGGGTCATGCTCGTCTCCGCATTCAGGCCGCCGCGGGTTTGAAGGTCAGCGCGAGGCCGTTCATGCAATAGCGCAGGCCGGTCGGCTTCGGTCCGTCGTCAAAAACGTGGCCGAGGTGGCCGCCGCAGCGGGCGCAATGAACCGCGGTGCGGACCGTGCCGAACGAGGTGTCGCGGCTGGTGCCGACCGCCTTGTCGAGCGGCGCCCAGAAGCTCGGCCACCCAGTGCGGCTGTCGAACTTGGTAGTGGACGAAAAGAGATCGCGCTGGCAGCCGACGCAGCCGAAGATGCCGGCGCGCTCCTCGTGGAGCAGCCGGCTGGTGTAGGGACGCTCGGTCACGCTCTTGCGCAGCACCGCGAACTGGTCGGGTGTCAGTTGCTTGCGCCACTCGTCATCGCTGTGCTCGACCTCGAAGCGCTCGGCGGCACGCAGCCGGGGCGGAGAGAGCGCAATCGCGCACAATCCGAGCGCGGTGCTCTTGAGCAGGGCGCGGCGTGTCGGTGTCGTCACAGGTCTCGTCATCGCGGCCTCCCACAACTGGAGACTTCGGATAGCCGAAAAAGCGTTATATCTACAATAGTATAACGTCGATCACACGCAGGTTTGATGATGATGCGAAAATCCGTGAACAGCGAAGCGTGCGAGGCTACAGCACGGCGTTACGGCACACGCGGCGCGCACCGCGCTCAGTCGGGCGGAAGGCTCACGCCGGTCTCGCGCGCGTGCATGTCCATCCACTTCTGCTCGAGATCGCGCGGCAGCAGATAGACCTTGCGGCCGTCCGGATCGCCGTAGCGCGCGGCGAGTTCCTCCAGCGAGGGCATGCGACCATAGCCCTCGTGGTACTGGCGCTCCTGCGCAGCGAAAATGTCCTCGCATGACGAGCCTTCGAGCTCGTCGACGTTGCCCTCGTGAACGTCGAGCTTCATCGCCAGCTTGCGCGGCTCGCTCGCGGTTTCCATCAGCAGCGGAATCCATTCGCGCTCGGAGCGCCACTCGGCGAACCTGCCGCGCCGAAGCTTCAGGATGCGGTCCGGCAGCGCATCGCGGATCTCCTCGGTGATGCGCTCGTCCTCGTAGCGTCGCGCGAGGCCGGCATAGAAATACGGCGTCACGATGCGGCTGCGTACCTCGCCTGGAATGCCGTCCAACACGTCGAGCAGCCGGTCGAACCCCGGCAGGGTGTTCTTGGCGACGAACAGCCGCTCCTGACGCAGCATGCCGCGTTCGCCAGCCATCCGCAGGATCGCGAGCTGGTATTCGAAGTCGCCGCGCCGGCCGTTCCATCGATCGTGGACCTGGTCGCAGCCGGCGAGCGACGTGTGAAAGCCGACGATGCCGGCGGCCTGGCGCTCGTCCATCCAGACCTCGAGCGCATCGCCGTCACGGATGCGCAGCCCGCCGAGATTGAGGATGTCGAACGTCTTGCCGCGACGCGCACGCAGCCGGCGCACGCCATCGAGAATGTCGATGTCGTAGTCGAAGGACGGCCCGATGAAAGTCCTGATGTCGATATCGGTCTGCCCCGACGCTTTCCAGTCGTAGAAGCGATGGACCAGCCGCTCGAAGCGCGCGAACGGCAGCTTGCTGCCCTTGCGGGTTTCCGAAACCAGACAGTACCGGCAGATGTGGGCGCAGGGCGCGTGCCGGAGCGAAAAGATCAGTCCGCGGGTGAGCACGGCTCTCGACATGGCCTCGTCCTTCCGACCTCGTGACGCCGTGGTCAGAAACCATCGCACTGTGCGAGGTCGATAACTTGAACCTCCTCTTCCGGCCCGGCCGGCGGCGCGAACGGCGCGCGGCGGATCAACCCGTCGGCGCGTGCCAGCGTCAGCGCCATCCCGCTGTCCTGCCTGGGAAACGGCTCGGCGACGAGGCGGCCATTCGCATCCTGCGTCAGCCGCGCCCGCGCGTAGTCTTCGCGGCGATCGTTCGCCGGCATGGCCGAAGCCAGAACCGCACGGGCGAACGTCGGCCCCGTCTGCGGCAGGCCCAGCATGGCGCGCAGCGCCGGACGCATGAACAGCAGCGCACATACGAGCGCCGATACCGGATTGCCCGGCATGCCGAGCACCGGCATGCCGCCGAGGCGCCCGAACATCAGCGGCTTGCCAGGGCGCATGGCGATCTTGTGGAAGTCGGTCACGAAGCCGCGCGCCGTGAGCGCGGCGTGAACGAGATCATGATCGCCGACCGAAGCGCCACCGGTGGTCACCAGAAGATCGGCGCCGGCGGCCGCGCCGACAGCGTCGCCAATCGCCTCGATGCGATCGGGTGCGATGCCGAGATCGATCTGCTGACCGCCCCAGCAGTGGACAGCACCAGACAGCGCAATCCCGTTCGATGCCATGATGCGGTCGGCGCCGCCCGGCGCCGCGCCGGGCGCCAGCAGCTCGTCGCCGGTCGACAGGATGGCGATGCGCGGCTTGCGGCGGACCTCGATGGTGGCGTGGCCGCACGAGGCGATCACGCCGAGATCGCGCGCCGTCAGCGCATGACCGCCGGCGACGCAGACCTGGCCCTGCGCAAAATCCATTCCGGCCGGCCGGATGAACTGGCCGGCGCTGGCGGCCCCGGAAATCTGCACGATGCCGTCGCGCTCAACCGCGTCCTCCTGCAGGCAGATCACGTCGGCACCGTCCGGCACGCGCGCCCCGGTGAAGATGCGCACGCACTCACCGGCCGCGAGACTGCCGTCGTGGGCGGCGCCCGCTTTGGAGACGCCGATGCGGCGCAATTGCACCGGCAACGCGGCGATGTCGGCGGCGCGGCAGGCGTAGCCGTCCATCGCCGATACCGCGGCCGGCGGATGAGACACCCGCGCCGTCACGTCGGCGGCAAGCACGCGCCCGATCGCGTCCGGGATTGCAACGCGCTCGGCGCCCATCGTCGGCATCGCGGAAACGATGAGAGCGCGCGCCGCCTCGACGGGCAGCAAGTCCGAAGGGCTCACCCGGCGTTGCGGGTCGGGCGCGGCTTGCGTCTGCATGTTCATGCGTCGCGCACTCCGATGCACGCGGCGCGTCCGACGCAAGCCGGGCCCGAGCCCGGGCTGCTCAGTCGACGCCGACCGTCGCGCTGGTCGCAGATCATTTGGCGCCTTCGATCAGCCGATCGATCTGATCATGGGTCAGCTCGACTTGATAGAAAAGTCGGTAAAAATCTTGTGCCTGCCGGCGGATATCGATCTTGTAGCGGTCGGGGAAGAACAGACTGCCGAGCCACTGCAATCCGAGCAGCCGGTTGAGCGACGGCGGCTCGTCAATCCATCCGTACGGCAGGGCTGGGCTGAGAAAGATGCGGCCGCGCCGCACCGCGTCCACCTCGGCCCATGCGGCCCCGGACTTCGCCTCGCCGGGAAAATTGCGATCGGTGGTGATGATGGTGTCGGGATTCCACTTGAGCACCTGCTCGAGCGAGACGGTCACGAGGCCGCCACGTTCGCGCCGCGCGTCGACCACGTTGATCCCGCCGGCGCGCTCGATGATCTCGGTATTGATCGAGCCGCGGTTGCCGGTCTCGAGCCCATCCGCACGCCGCGCCAGGTAGACACGCGGACGCTGCGCCTCCGGCACGGATTGCACGAGCCCGTCGATATCGGAGAGGATTTGCCCAGTGTGCGCCGCGAGTTGCGCCGCGCGCTCGCCGTCCCCGAGGATCCCACCGAGCAGCCGCAGCGCTTCGGCCGTCTGGTCGAACCGGCCGTCGATCAGGACGTAGGGAATGCCGGTCTGGCTCTGCACGCGATCGGCCAGCGAGACGTAGGTCGCAGTGACCGAGCCGAAGTCGACGATCAGGTCCGGCTTCGCCGCCATCACGCCTTCCACGCTGGCGGTGCCGCCGCGGCCGGTGAGCCGGCCGATTTCGGGCAGCTCACGCACCGAGGGCAGCAGATACGGAAGCACCGCCTCCCGCGGCCTGATCACCCACCCGATCATCTTCTCGGGCGCCAACATGTAGAGCAGCACGGACGCGGGGGGGGGCCCGCCGCCATCACGCGCTGGATCTTCTCAGGCACCTCGACCTTGCGACCCGCGGAGTCGACGATCTCGCGCGCGAACGCGGCGCCGAACGGAGCGACGATCAGCGCGATCAGCGCGGCGCGCAATGCGTGGCCAAGGGCGCCCCGGAAGCGCGGGCAATCAGGCCTGGGATTTTGCGCGTACGGCGTCGGGGCGCACCAGCTTGCCGATTGCCTTGAACTCGCCGCCGGCTGCGGTCCGCGCACGCGACTCGATGGTGCGATAGAGGCCGATGAGCTGCTCGCCGGCAGGCGTGACGATGGCGCCGCCGCCGCGGCGACCGCCGGTCTCGGCGGTGATCGCCGGCTCACGCAGCGCATGATTGATCTCCTCGACCAGCAGCCAGGCGCGGTGATACGACATGTCCAGGACGCGTGCGGCCGCCGAGATCGAACCGGTCGTCCGAATGGCTTCCAACAGCGCGATCTTGCCTGGACCGATGCGATCGCCGTTCTCCAGGTCGATGCGGATCGACATGCGCGTGCCGGCCATAGCATTCGGCTCCCGGACAGACGGTCGGGCAACTCACGCCGATATGGCACGAATCGTCAAGGCACATGTCCATCCCGCTGTCGACGCGCGCTCGGATTGAGCCTCCTGGGGCGTCCGACGTAGCATGTCGTTATATTTGTGTGAATATTGCGAGGGAAGTTAAAGGGGGCTACCGGGTGACGCCGCCGACCACCACGTCCGGTTATCACGCGACCGACGGCGCCGCGTACGAGGTGTTCCTCGGCCGCTGGACCCAGCGCCTCGCGCCGCTGCTCATCGATTTCGCCTGGTTCCCCGGCGCCGGCCCGCTGATCGACGTCGGTTGCGGCACCGGCAGTCTTGCCCGTGCCATGGCGGAGCGTTGGCCCGCCCGTTCGGTGATCGGCGTCGACCTCGCCGCGCCTTATGTCGCGTATGCGCGCGCGCAGCCACGCCTCGACAATCTCGCCTTTACGGTGGCCGATGCGGCGCGGCTGCCCTGTGCGGACGCCTCGTTCGACGGCGCTGCCGCGCAGCTCGCACTCAATTTCATGTCCGACCCGATCGCGGCGCTCAACGAGATGAAGCGCGTGACCGTGCCGGGCGGGCGTCTCGCCGCGTCCGTCTGGGATTTTCGCGGCGGTCTGGTCTATCAGCGGATCTTCTGGGACACCGCCGCGGGACTCGATCCGCAGGCGGCCGCCGTGCGCGACCGCCTCTTTTCGGGCGCGCTGGCGCTTCCCGACGGGTTGGTCGAACTTTTTCGGCGATGCGGCCTCGACCAGGTCGAGCGCGCCTCCCTCACGATCCGCATGGACTATGCGAGTTTCGATGATTATTGGCAGCCGCTGTTGGGGGGACAGGGCCCGGTGGGCACGTATGCGGCTGCCCTGCCTCCCGACTTGCGGAAGCGGATCGAATCTGCGGTTCGCGCGTCTTTCCTTTCCGGTGGGCCGGATGGTCCGCGTTCCTTGACAGCGACCGCGTGGGCAGTACGCGGCCAGGTTCCAGTCGAGCGCCGCTGACCTATTGCCCCCCTCCCAATCTTCGAAATCGCTGTGAGACGCTTAAGATGTTGCCCGGCTGGGGCCGCAGGGGCTGCGAAGCATGACACCGACTCATCAGAGCGGTTCGGCGAAAAGACTGATCATGGCGCCGACGCACGCGAGGTGCGGTTAGCATCGAAGCGCCAATGAGTTGTCTCAGGTGGCAGGCTGTCGTGTGCCGTCGCACCTCGGACAAAGTGCTTGATGTGCCGGCACTCTCCGACCGTCCGACCGCGCCGCAGGCTGCGGCTTTTATCTTGCCCTCCTAATTGGGCGGTTGTAAGCGTCCGGGTCTCGCACGTCTGTCGGGTGGTGCAATCGCGAACCATATCGGGCTCCTTCGTGGCATGGAGGATCTCCGGTGGGGTCAAAACATTTCCAGAACAAGGCGCATCGCTCCTTCTGGTCGGTTCACGTTGAGGCGTGGCGTCAGAGCGGCCTGACGCGGACCGAATATTGCCGCGAGCAGAGACTGACGAAGAGCACCTTCGACCGCTGGCTGAAGGCGCTGGATGCTTGGGAATCCTTGATAATCAAGGAGCGCGAGCGGCGCAGACGGGCGAAGCATCCGTTGTCTGCCAACAAGCGCAACAAGGCGGTTCAGGCGTTCTGGGCAATGCACGTCGAGGCGCTGAACTGGAGCGGAACGACGGCGAAGGATTACGCCGTCGCGCATCATCTGTCGGTCTACACCCTGCGCACTTGGCGCGCCCGACTGGCGGCAGAGCCGCACTTGGTCGACTGGCGTGCGCGTCTTCATCCGAGCGCCCTCCCGCAAATAAGCACTGGTGCTAGCAGCGCTACTAAGGAGTCTGGCGGCGAAAACGTCTTGACAAGCATGGTGGCCGCTGGTCCGGCGCGCGACGGCCGCGCGAACCGGCGCAGCTTTACCGACGCTGAGAAGCTCGTGATCGTTATGGAAGCTGAGCAGCCGGGTGTCAGTGCCGCCGCCGTTTGCCGGCGCCACAACATCGCGACCAGCATGATCTTCCGCTGGCGCGTCCAGTTCGGCGTGCGTGAAAGCAGAGAGGCGAAGTTCGCAGCGGTGCGGATCACCAATGGCCAGCCTGGCAACAAGCCGGACACGGCCGATACGGCGTTCGACCTGCAGAAGGTGTTGCCAAAGCCTGACGGCATGGCGGTCGTCGAACTCGCTGATGGACGCGAGGTCTTCGCACCGGTCGGCGTTGATCCGGATACGGTCCGCAAGCATGTCGGAGAACAGGAGAAGACCCGATGATGATCGTTCCGGCGGGCGTGAAGGTGCACCTGGCCCTCGGCTACACCGACATGCGCAAAGGCATGGACGGGCTTGCCACGCTGGTGCAGGAGACGCTGAAGAAGGACCCGTTCTGCGGCCATCTCTTTGCCTTCCGCGGCAAGAGGACGAGCATCCTGAAGATCCTGTTTTGGGATGGAAACGGCCTGTGCCTGTTCAGCAAGCGGCTCGATCAAGGCGGCTTCGTTTGGCCGAGGATGAGCGAGCCCGGCGGCACGATCACGCTTACACCAGCGCAGCTCGCGATGCTGATCGAGGGTATCGATTGGCGAACGCCCGAGCGCGTGTGGCGTCCGGCGATCGCAGGTTGATGCATTCGCATAACAGCGATTCCAAAACCATGGCCTGTGCGGATAGTGCGCGCAGATCAACATCTGCGCATGCGAATCGATCTCGATCGTCTGCCGTCCGATGTCGCGATGTTGCATCATCTCATTCGCGATATGGTGGCGGTTGTCGAGCATAATGACGGTGAGATCGAGCGTCTTCGCCTGATCATTCGCAAGCTGCAGCGCGCACAGTTCGGACGTCGATCCGAGCGTATCGATGTCGACCAGCTCGCGCTTGGCCTGGAGGATGTCGAGAGCGACAAAGCGTCCGCCGAAGCTGCGCAGGAGCCCGCCGGCAAACCAAAGGACGGGAAGCCGAGGCGCAAGCCACTTCCCAGTCATCTGCCACGTGAGGAGGTTCGGGCCGACGTCGGAACGGCGACCTGTGCATGCTGCGGTGGCGCCCTGCATCCGATCGGGGAGAGCGTCAGCGAGATGTTGGACTGGGTACCTGCACAGCTCCGCGTCATCCGCATTTGCCGCCCCAAATATGGCTGTCGCACATGCGGAACGGTGTGTCAGGCACCGGCGCCGGAGCGCCCAATCGCAGGCGGCTTGGCGACCCCGGCGCTGCTCGCGCAGGTGCTGGTCAGCAAATATTGTGACCACACGCCGCTGTACCGGCAGTCGCAAATCTTTGCGCGTTACGGCGTTGAGCTCGACCGCTCGACGCTGGCCGGATGGGTCGGTGGCGCATGCTGGTGGCTCGACGCACTGCACGAGCGGCTGTGCAAAGACGTGTTCGCCTCCGATCATCTCTTTGCCGATGACACGCCGGTGCCGGTACTCGACCCCGGCCGAGGAAGAACGAAGACTGGGCGTCTCTGGGTCTACGCTCGCGATCAGCGCGGTTGGGGAGGACCTGCACCGCCGGCGGCGATCTACGTGTTCGCGCCCGATCGCAAAGCCGAACGGCCGGCGGCTCACCTCGAAGACTTCAAGGGCCTTCTGCACGTCGATGGCTATGCCGGCTTCGAGAAGTTGACCGCGAACGGTGACATCGTTCTTGCCGCATGTTGGGCGCATACGCGACGCAAGTTTTACGAAGTCCAGGAGACGACCGGCTCGCCCCTGGCGGCAGAGGCCCTGCGCCGTATCGGCCAACTTTACGCGGTCGAGGAGAAGGTCCGCGGTCAATCGCCGGGCCATCGGCTGGCGATGCGACGTGCGCAGTCCAAGCCAATTGTCGACAATATGAACACCTGGCTGCAGGCCCAACTGCTGCGCGTGCCGAACAACAGCACGCTCGCCGAAGCGATACGTTACGCGCTTGCGCGCTGGAGCGCCTTGACACGCTTCCTGCACGACGGACGCGTCGAGCTCGATACCAACCCGGTGGAGCGCGCGATCCGCCCCGTCGCGCTTGGGCGCAAGAACCATCTCTTCGCCGGCAGCGATGGTGGCGGCGCGCGCTGGGCGACCCTCTGCTCGCTGATCGAGACCTGCAAGCTGAACAGCGTCGAGCCCTATGCCTATCTGCGCGACGTGCTCCAGCGCATGGTCGATGGACACCCTGCCAATCGACTCGATGAGCTGTTGCCGTGGAACTGGCAGCCCGCAGAATCTGTCAAGATGTGAGGCCATGTGCGAGATCCGGACGCTTACGCGCCTCTCGCCGCCCATCTCCAGAGTGCATTGAGGCTCTGTGAGCGCCAGCGCAGCCCAGCGGAGCGGCGCGTTCCATCGCGCAGGGGTGTGGGGGGATGGAACACCGCCGGTGGAAGGGACGATGGTAGGCGATGGGATAGGCGTTGGGAGAGGCGTTC
>Ga0126378_10000517_pt1 | contig 28219 bp, 21 predicted proteins | sample PanSoiMetPlot_23_FD_92587 | JGI IMG/M metagenome (GOLD analysis project Ga0126378, IMG submission 92587) | Tropical forest soil microbial communities from Panama - MetaG Plot_23 | ecosystem: Environmental > Terrestrial > Soil > Tropical forest > Bulk soil | place: Panama | collected 2016-02-17
AATCCGATTGAAATCAAGCGGCCACCGATCGATGCAAGCATGGTCGGCTACATCGATAACGCCATCGTGGGTTCGGAGGTTAGAATTCGTTTCGACGCAGCGTTCAATGATGCGTTTCCGGATCGTGCCGAGTTTATCTACGCGAAGTGTGGCTGCTATGGAGATGGCGCACCGGGGCCAAGACCGGGCATCCCGCAAAATGTAAACTATCAGACCTTGTCGCTTCTCGGCGAATACGCGGTAAACCGAAGGTTTTCTGCCTTTGTCGAGGTGCCGTTCCGTTGGATTCAACCTCAAGGTGTGGCTCCTAAATCGCCTCCTCCGCTGAGCAACAACCAGGCGTTTCCGAATGCTGCCGGAATCAGTGATGTCCAGGCGGGAATGAAATTTGCTTTGCTGGCCTCTCCCCGACGTTATCTAACTACGCAACTCGAGTCTTACTTCCCCTCGGGTTCTGCGCAGCAGGGCTTGGGAACAAACCACTACAGTCTTGAGCCGGCGCTGTTGTACTACCAGAGGATCTCTGATCGTTTCGAGGTCGAAGCTGAGCTAGGTGGCTGGCTTCCAATCGGCGGAAGTTCCGGAGCTCCGCTTTCGAATTCCTCGGGATTCGCAGGAAACATTTTCTTCTACGGCATTGGCCCGAGCTACAAGCTTTATAACGGCGAGCACTTTCGTCTTGCGCCGGTGATCGAATTTGTGGGCTGGACGGTGACCGGAGGATTTCAAACCGGCCCTATAAGCCCCTCGATAAGCCCCTCGGGCGCCAGCGGCACTAACATTCTCAATCTCAAAATTGGCGCACGCATGACGTTCGGACGCGGTAGCTCTTTGTACGTCGGCTACGGAAAAGCGCTGACATCCGCGGATTGGTATGACCAGATCGTGCGGGTCGAATACAGATATGCTTTTTGACCTTGTGCATCACCAAAATTGGGAGCGCCTCGAACACCGTAATAGCCGAGTCGAATTTGGTTTCTGCAGGCCAAGAATTCGACTTGAGGCTGAATGTGAGACTGAACTTGGTGAGCTGATTTCTCCTCCAAACGATAAACTCATCTCGAGGTGAAGATTTCTTCTCGATTGATGTGCGAAGACAGGGAGAGGGCAGCCGCCGTTTAACGGGCGGCAACGCCGATCGCTCACGAGCAAATCTCGGTTCTTATCGATGGCAGAAGCATTGTCGAGGCTTGTACCAAACGCCGATTACTAAATGATTTAGTAATTCGCCACCGATTGGTTAAAATGCATGTCGAAAATGTCTATGACGTACCGTCATGTTTCGCGATACACTTATTTTCCACACGTTTTCTGTGGGATCCCTCCGATCCTCTGATTCAGCTTTGTCGACGGCGGCATGACTCCATACAACAGCCCGACCTTCCTTCACTTCCGAATGGCAAGGCTCAACGCCGTCGACCAGATTGAGAACCTTATCCCAATCGGTCTCAAGGCCGGCGACAAGATCCAGCGCGAACACCTCGCATCCTTTGCACCGAAGGCGGTCGCTACATCATGAGGGCATTCATCATTCGCCCTTTCGGCACGCGGAAAGGGATTAATTTCGATGACGTCGAGAAGAAACTTGTCGGTCCTGCGCTCGATAACATCGGCGCAGAAGGCAGAACCACGGGCGAGATTTTGGAAGCGGGTAATATTCGTATCGACATGTTTCAGCAACTCCTGGTTGCCGACTTGGTTATAGCCGATATCACTACCAATAACCCCAATGCCTTCTACGAGCTCGGCGTTCGTCACGCACTTCAGGAGAAGCGAACCTTCCTGATTCGCGCGAAGCTTTCGCCCCCCCAAACGGTTCAGGAAATGAAAGAGGCGGACGTCCCCTTCGACATCAAAACCGACCGTTACTTCGAATACGTTCCAGCCGACCCCGCCGCTTCACTCGATAGTCTCACCGAAGCCCTACGGGTCACGGCCGCCAGCGAGCGCCAGGATAGCCCCGTATTTCTTTCGCTGCCTAATCTCAAATCGCAACCTCGTGAGCGGTTCATTCCGGTCCCACTCGGTTTCGGCGAAGAGGTCCAGCACGCTGAAAAAGACAAGGATGCGCGCAAGCTTACGCTCTTGGGACTCGAAGCCCGAGGTTTTCCTTGGGAATCCACCGGTCTCCGTGTAGTCGGCCGCGCTCTGCTTCTCATTGGGAGGTACGGAGCTGCCCAAGCGGCTTGGGAGAGTCTGCGCAAACTGGACGATTTCGATCTAGAAGCCAATACCGCGCTCGGCAACATCTATCAACGTCTTGATGATCTTGTGAGCTCTGATCAGGCACTCGAACGAGCGCTGAAGGTTGTTACGGAACCCGCCGATATCGCGGAGATTCGTGGGCAATTAGGTCGCAACAAGAAAGATCGCTGGGTTAGATCGTGGCGCGATGCAAAACCAGAAGACAAGCCTCAGAAAGCGCTGGATTCTCCTTTGACCGTGGAAGCCTATGAGCAGTATCTCATGGCATACCGGCAGGATCTCGATTCTTATTATCCCGGCCTGAATGCGCTCGGTCTCGCGGTCATCATCATCGAACTCGCCGGGAAGTACCCGGACCTCTGGAGGGCCCGTTTCGGGGATGACAACGAAGCGAGCGCAAAGCTTAGCGAGATCGAACGCAAGCGCGATCAGATTGCTCAGGCGCTGCAACTTCGCTTCGATTCTGCAGATGCGTCTGCCGTTGGCGCGCAAGAGGATCAATGGCTACTTAGCAGTGCCGGTGATCTTAATCTGCTGACGCAGCCGAACGCGCGCCGCGCCATTTACTTTTACAAGAAAGCAGCAGCAGTGGGCGGCGACTTCGTGCTCAATTCTGCGCGCAAGCAACTCGTGCTGCTCGCAGAACTGGGCGTTCTCAAGGACAGAATCGAGGAAGTGCTGAAGGTTTTCCCAGCTGAATCAGCACTGGCGTCCGATCAGCGAATCAAACGGGTATTGCTGTTCACCGGCCATCGCATTGATTCCGTCAAACGAGCAAAGCCGCGCTTCCCCGCGGCAAAGGAGAGCGTTGCGCGTGAGGCAATTCGTTCCGCTGTTTCCGAGGAGAAGGCGATCACGAACGGCTCTATCGTTGGCGTCAGCGGCGGCGCAAACGGCGGCGACATCCTGTTCCTCGAGGTCTGTGAGGAGTTAGGAATCAAGACGGAGATGATGTTGACCTTGCCCGAGAACCAGTTCATAGAAGCAAGCGTCGAGAACGAGAACAAGACCTGGTTGCGTCGTTTCCACGCACAGTTGGAAAAGCACCCCAACCTTCCGATCCTGGCGCAGTCGCCGGAACTCCCCAAATGGCTGCAATCTAAGAAAGGTTATGACATTTGGCAGCGCAACAATCTCTGGCTTCTTAGCGAGGCGCTATGCCTCGCCCCGAAGAACTTAACCATCATTGCCCTATGGGACGGCGAACTCGGGGATGGCCCAGGCGGCACGGAACATATGGTCAGCTTGGCCAAAGAACGCGGCGCCCGCGTCATTCTTTTGGACACTAAGGCACTTTTCGGGCGGGATCAGGAGCGTTTGCCATAAGGCCCTGCTGTGCCCTGATGCTTCTCCACAGTTTTGTGATCCGCATGTGGATCGTTACGTGATCCAACTTGGCTCGTACTGACAACGTCGTCTGTATATGCTGGCCAGACTCAATTCGTACTGAAAAGACGCCGGAGGACGCGCGATGGATTTTACTGTAGATGCAGTCATCGAGCCGATAGACAAGGCCTTTGTTTCATACCGCCATGACTCCGATGAGCTATTGGCTTCAGGAACCGTCCATTTCGGAAAACGTGCCCGAATCTTTAAGAAAAATCAATCGCAGTTTCCAATTCCTTCGAGCCAACGCCCGGGCGGTTGTCTCAACATCGTTGCCCACCTTTAAGATCAGGCGTACGCGGATGACGGTTTCAGGGTTGATCGTGTCTGGAAAGGTAAGACTATTCGCAGTTCGAATGAAATACTCGGACGACCATTAACTTGAAGAAAGCGTTTGGTTATGTCTGCCAGTCGAACTCCCCCGTAACGCCGTAGTGCTGAGCATGACTTGAACGCCACAGGGACTTAACAGTGGCATAGGCGGCGCGTCGGAATGCGAGCGTTTGGGTCCAGACCGGTATTGATTCGTTTGCGATACCTGCCTTCGTATCGACTCGGCGATTTTTCAAAATCCTTCAGAGGAAGATGAGCATCCGCTTGCCAGAGTTCGTTAGCAAGTTGTTCGGTTGTCATCCACTTGGACTCGCGAGGCGTATTCTTCGCGAATGGCCCGAGCTTCTCGAGTACCGTCGCGATTCGGCGAATCAATTCATCGTCTGCCATCGGCAACTCCTCGCTGCCTGCACGTATCAGAGACCGGCTTTCGCTCGTTTGGACTTGGAAGGTTCGACGGGGACAACCAGACGCCCGGCGTCAATCCGGATTTCCCGGTCGAACATTAGCTCTCGAAAATGTGGGGCGGTTCAAAAATCCTCGCCCAGAACTATGTCGTTTCGTTGGCGAATGTCTTCGGGCACCGTGGCCGTGTATGCCGCCAGGAAATTATCCTCATCTCGAAGCCCTTCATCGGGCACCTGCAGCGCCGTAAACCACCGATTCAGCAAACAGAAATGCCCACATAACCATGTCAACTCCACAATACGCGCATCTACATGTCGGTCAAACTTCTCCGAGGGGAGACCAGCCAGCCTCACATCTTGGCGAGAGTCGGCGGCTAGCGCCTCTCGTAGCCGCCTGAAGTCGTCGTCAGTTACAGTGTGCGCGTCGCGGGTAACTTTCACGATGTAATCGAGCACCACTAGCTCCAAACCCGTGTAGAGATCCGCATGCTTTTCGTGCTCGTGCAGGTGTAGGAGTTTGCGGTGACCTTCCTCGCCGCGGCCAGCGTCGACAAAAAGCTTCATTCCAATGAACGAATGGTGCGTTACTGAATATCGAGAGCGATTGATCAATGAAGTCTTCGAGATTACGAGTTCCTTCAAAAAGCGGTTGTTAAAACCTGCCTCCTGCACGGCCCCGCGATACGTCGGGAGATCAAAGATGAACGTATTGGAGTATTCTACCTCCGTCTGAATCAATGCTGGACAGTAGGCCATCACACGAGCGAGATTGTTACGGAATCTGCCCCACGTGAGTTCCGCCATGACCATTCCAGCCTCTGTATAGGGATCGAGTTCGTCGCGTTGAAGTGGCCTAATGCGAGTCCATGGCCCTTGCGAGATCTTGCTTGTCGACTTCGCCCTGGCACCACTATCGTCCGTCATGCTGCCTCCGGCGGTTACGGTTAAAGCTGCGAAAGCGCGCTCGGTGTAAAATGCGACGAGATGTTATCAACCGAACATGCCATCCACAGCTCGCAAAAACTTCTGGATATCATTGCACAGAATATGACCACTCGGGTGTCGCAGAGACAGAGCTTAATCGTCGCCTCAGTCATCTCGAAGTTTCGTTCGGCCTTAGACCTGCGGTCCTGCCCTTTAGATTGTCGATGCTGCGCCGCGCGAGCCATTTTGTGTGCTCCCGTGAAATAGTTTCCTCCACGTCAAACACAAATCGATGGAGTGACTCCAAATCCTTCACGCCGCCGGATAACGCTCGTAGCTCTTTCAGTTCCTGGGAAGCCATGGCGTATGGTTCAGCGAGGTCTTCGTGACGCCGGGCCTGCGTCCATGCCAACATCGAGGATGCTCCGGTCATCAGAAACGAAACGATGCTAAGCGGCATCTGGGGGTAGCCCACTCGCAATATGGCGAGCGCGATCGCCAGGCCCTGCGTCGCGAGGACCATGGACGACCAACGGTTCGAACTCTGGCGATTCGCCGCCGATTTCCCCTCGTACCAGCGCTCCTGGTCATCGAGTCGATCATGAACATAACAGTCCCTTTTCTGTTCGAGAGATAGTTTGCGCACGGAGCTCATGAATTCGGTGATTTGCCAACCCTGCGCTTCGTGCCGCTGAGCTTCCGCCGGCACGCGATCCAGCTGGATGGCTCTTACCGTGGTCATGAACTTCTGGTCGATATCCTCTTTATCGCCCACAGAATCAAATGGCGGTGTCTGCATCATATAGCGCCAAGTGGCCGTCTTTAAGGACTCCGTCACGGCCCGGTACTGAAACCATTTCCGTTCCAGACGCAACTTCCGCATGCACCAAAGCACGACAAAGGCGGCCGAGACCAGAATCGCCGCAATAATCGCCAAAGGCCTGTGAAATCCGATTCCCGAAAAGGCTGTCAGGATCGAAACCAGTGATGCTCCTAGAAAAAGAATCAGCTCGGTCTCGAGCAACCGAAAATAATTTCGCTCAAGCCTTACTGCCGATTGATCGCTCGCGATGAGCAAAGGAGGATAGTCGTTAGGTTGCAAGAATCGTCCTCTCTTCTTACTTCCAGCCATGCGGAGGTGCCTATTCCGAAGATCAGATTCATGGTGACGTTTCCGACAAGGAGTTGCACAGCTGTTGCAGTATAGTCTATCCCTCGCGATCTACCGTGTCCCGGGTTTCAACGGGCTTCCCGCTCACCCGCCGCCCACTTTGATGAGCGACCCGCTCCGATATGGAAACACTTGGGCTCCTGACGACGGATCCGCCCTGGCGCAAGGAGGATACTATGGAGCCTCTCTGTTCTACGTTGGAAGCGCATAGTTGAAAAATTGATGTTATGCGACTGCGTGGACTCCAACACCGCAACTCATAAAATGCCTACTAACTTGGCGTACGGTTGGCATACGACCCGACCTTCTCCTACTTGGTAGGTCATGGCTCAACCGAGCATTCGAGAAAGCGGTTCCCGTCTTAGCGGGAATCATTTCACAACGAGTTAAGCACCACGGTCCGTCCTATATGCTTTTTTATCTAGCAGTAAAATAGCGATTGTCATGACAACAAAACTGGAACAGAATTGCCCCGCAAAAGCCTCCGGGAGACTAGCTTATGGACGAAAACCCGCGATTTGGATTGGCGCCGGCGCGAGTCGAAAATCTCACGGAGGTCCTTACCCGGCGAGCCGAACTGAAGGAGGTTCCGAGCTTTCGCATCGCCGCTTATAACGTTCATAACCTTTTTGGGGCGGCACCGGATGTCTACTCGCACCAACCCAATCGTCCCGCGCCTGAGGAACAACTCGACGCCTTAGGTGAGATGATCCTGGATCTGGACGCAGATGCTCTCGCTTTCGAGGAAGTCCAGAACGAAAAAGTCCTTTCCGACCTCTTTCGTACAAGGGTCAATCCCGAGCTCAAGCGGAAGAACGATAGAACGTTTGAGTCTTTCGTGCTAGTCCCCGCAAGCGATAAACGTGGAATTAACGTAGCTCTTGCAACGCGCCTGGCGGTGAACGGAACCATGACATTCCACGATCGTGAATTTGGCCCCGAGAGCGAGAGAGCAATGCGTTTCTCCCGTGACCTGCTGGGAGTCGAACTCTATGCGACCCCGACCTATAGATTTCTCTTTTTCGTGGCCCATTTGAAATCGAAAATCGGTGGCCAGGCCGCAGAGATGATCCGTGGCCTCGAAGCAGAAGAGATTCGCACGATTCTGAACGAGCCTGTCTTCGGAAGCCAGTCCACTTTTATTGCGCAAGACATGATCTTGGCCGGAGACATGAACGATGATCCGGGAACTCGAGTAATACAGATTTTGGAGGGAACGCCTGAAAAAACCAAACTCCGGGACGTTTTTGCTCCCGTTGAACCCAACTTCACCTTCCCGACGCACGAGAAATACAAGAAAACAAGGCTCGATTTTATTTTCGCGTCGCCCACCATCCGCGTCGGGTTACCGACGATCCATCGGAGCAATCGTGCAGCAGTGACGGCGTCTGATCACTATCCTATTTCCGTCACGGTCACCGTGCCCTGACAAGCAGAAACGATGATCGCTTTACATGCCAGCGATCGTGGATTTACTCAGGAGCCGTCTCATGGATCAAGTTCCGCAATTTGAATCGCGACAAGCTCAAGTCGAGAGTCTTGTCGAGGAGCTCACTCGGCCGTCGGAACTCCGCGAAGTACCAAACTTTCGTATTGGCTCTTTCAACATGTACAACCTTTTTGGGAAGCCCAGGGACCTCTACTCCCAGCGTCCTAGCGCTCCCACAAGCAAAAAGCAACTGGACGCCTTAGGACAGATGATTTTGGATCTCGACGCTGATGCCATTGGTTTTCAAGAGGTCCAGAATGAAAAAGTCCTTTCGGACTTATTTCGATCCAGAGTGAATCTCCGTCTCAAGCGCGAAGGCAAAAGGCCGTTCGGATCTTTCGTCCTCGTCCCAGCGCGTGACCCCCGTGGCATCAATGTGGCTCTGGCTACACGCCTCGCCGTCAACGGAACCATGACGTTTCACGACCGCGAATTTGGACCGGAAAATAAACGCGCCATACACTTCTCCCGCGACCTTTTGGGTGTCGAGCTCTATGCTACCCCAACTTATCGCTTTCTTTTTTTTGTGGCTCACCTGAAATCACAAATTGGCGGCAAAACCGCGGAGGATAAACGCCGGCTCGAAGCAACAGAAATCCGCTCGATCCTCGACAAGCCTACATTCGGCACCCAGCAGGCCTTCATCGAGCAGGATATGATCTTGGCCGGAGACATGAACGACGTTCCGGGATCCCCCGTTATCCGGATCCTAGAAGGAACAGGGAGCACCAAGTTAAGCGACGTTCTTGCCGGCGTCCATCCCAATTTCAGCTACCCTACCCACAACAAGCGTCGAAAAACTAGGCTCGATTTTATCTTAACGTCAGCCAGTATCCGCGTGGAGTCGCCGCTTGTCCATCGAACGAACCCTGCGGCTGCCGTGGCCTCCGACCATTATGCGGTTTCAGCGACCGTATCTGTGCCCTCGCGTTAGAGTCTAAGGAGGAAGTCTCATTCATGGGTGTAGTTCTACGTTCCACTGCCGTCCTTCGCATCGCGCTTCCAGGTGAGAAAGGCTCCGAAGTGTTGGCTCTTGATGTCCAGCGAAAATATTTCTTCGATCTTACCATCAACACCAAAACGCTACCTGGGGGAGACTTTTTTACGCCCCTCGGGGACGAACGCTGGCGCGATATGATCCAGGACCTCGAGTCGGCAACCCAGACCCAAGGGCAACGTCATATCACCGATAATGTGAGAGACGCGGGGAGGAAGCTGCACAAGTACTTGAGCGAGATCAGTGCCGATCTGAGCGACTTCCTGCGAAACACTCGGGAGCCACGGAGACTCGTGATCGAAAGCCGACGACCCGAGATCCACCAACTGCCCTGGGAGGCGATGGTCGACGAGAAATGGAGATTACTCGCCGAACTGGACTTGTCACTTGTGCATTCAAGCGAAGGTTTTGTTTTGGCTCCAGAATCGACCAGCGGCAAGCTCCGGGTGCAGGCTATTTTCGGCCCGCGAACGGATCGAAAGACAGAAGCAGCCCTCACAACGCTTAAAACAGAGATCGAGCAACACCGGAGTGAGAAGATTCAGGTCTTGGAGCCTGTCGAGGGACGGCCGGGGAGCCACGAGTGGCTCGAAAAGCTTGAAGGCGATGTCGTCCATATCGAGGCGCACGGCGATCCGGTGAGCGGCGAAACGGAGTTGCCAGAGCGGGCCACCAATCGATCGGGATCACTCGACACGAACGAGCTTGCCCAGGGCCTGCGGAACCGGATAATGGTTCTCTTATGGAGCTGTTATTCGGCGGCTATGCACTCTTGGGGAACTTCCCTCGCCCATAGTTTGCATCGGTCTGGCAACGCGTTTGTCTTGGGTTTTGCGACGCCTCTTCGTTATGAGTCGAGTGCTACACTCGCTTCCCATTTCTACCGCACTGTGTTCATCGACCGTTGTGTGGCCGATCCCGAAACAGCTATTGTGAAAGAGCGAGTTGCTCTGTATAACTCCGACTTGAACTCCTGCGAATGGGCCAGCCTGACGCTCTGGCTACGAAATCCGATCGATACCTATCTAGCAGCACTGGACGGCCCTCGTCTGCCTGGGGACGGCAAGGAGTGGAGCGACGATGTCAAGGTGTCCGACCGCCTCTCCGAGATTTTTGCGGACAGAGTCGTTCCCGGGAGGACAGTACTCGTTTTGGGGGAATACCTCGAGGGACCGCTACCTCGCGAACTGGTTAAAGAATACGCTGGTCCTGTGGTGCATTTGCGTGGAAAAGCTGCGCTCGAAAATGATTCGATCTTTCAGGAGTTGGGCGTCGAACACACCTTACGCCAGAGGGTCCATCCGGGCGATCGTTTTCTGGTTCTTCTCGATGCGTTAGGCGGCTATTCGCGGTCGTTATTGATTTGGTCGGCAATCGGTGAACGGGAAGTCAGTCTTCTCGGATTTTTGACTAGAGTTCCCGATAATCTCGCGATCGTGCTGGTGTCTGGCGAAACCGAAATCACTGCCGACCCAACTATGGTGGTCATCAAGGCCGCGGTTCCTCCAAAACAAGCAATCAAGAAGCGAGAGCCAGTGACGGACCTCGCTCGAATGGTCGAACTCGTCGACCAAGATCATTTCGTGGAAGCCGCCACCCTGTGGAAGAAGCTCCGGCTGAAAATGAGCCGATGGAAGGAAGACGATAAGATAGCTTTCTACTCACGAGGTTATTGGGCTTTGGTCCGGACAGGGAACCAAAAGGGTGCTGAAGAGTGTATCGATCACTTGCGTCCGCTGAACGAATTTGAAGCGTTACTGATTGAAGGAAATCTTCTAGACCGAAAAGGACGTTATCGGGAAGCGTTAGATCGCTATGAGAGGGCCCAGAAGCAGGCGAATAACAACAATAATACGCGAGACCAGGGCCGCTCCATCGTTGAACAGGCCTATGTCACCTACGAACTCGGAGATTTTCCGATGGCCGAAATTCTGCATACCAGAAGTATCCAACTCCTCGAAACAGTTCCAGCCGACGCTCGCGACACGAATTGGGGTTCCGCTCTCGGTAGGGCTCTTCGGGACTCTGCCGATGCTCTGTCACGCGACCCCTCCCGCTCCCAGCAGGCCGATGCGCTGTTGCGCCGAGCCATGGCCATTCACGCCATTGATGGCCGTCTAAATCAAGTGGCAGCAGTTCTGCAAACGAGGGGGAAGCTCGCTAGCAACTCGGACAATCTGCTGCTCGCTGAAGAGTTTCTTCAGCGAGCAGCTGTCTTGCTTAGAGCCCAGAATCGAAATGGCTGGGCTTATACCGCATGGTGGCTCGCAAAACTCGCATCGAGGCGGGGAAATCTGGAACAAGCCTTAGCTATCCTCTCCAGCTCGTTTCAGCAACTGTATGGTGATAAGTATTATCCCCTGGATAAAGGCAGGATCGCTCTCGAGATGGCCCGAGTTTATTGGACCAAAGGAGATCTCGCTCAGACCACGAAATGGGCGACGACCGCATTGAGCCTATTCCCCAAAGAGCGCCGACAGGAAAGGAGGGAAGCTGCGGCTTTGGCTAGCTTTTGCGAGTCGTTGATCGAAGAACCGCAGCAGTCAGAGGTAAGGAACAAAAACAGAAGAAAATGAGATTCTTACAAGCACTTACATGGCGGCGCCCAAGCGATCCTCCGGATGGCTGTTACTAGCGTCGCTAAAAAGTCCAACGTCGTCCGAAAGCCTAGCTCAATAGCAGGCAATTGCGAACCGAGCTTTTCCTGCTCAACGGCAACGTGTCCAAAAACCCTAATGACTCAGAGTGTTCGACGTTTCGGATCAGATCGAGTTTCCGAAGACATACGCGATTTCACTGTTCCAATGTTCAACTCAAGGTATCTCCGTCAAAAGCATGACTCGCGTAGCTTAACTCCCGGTCTTCAAACGGAACCAATAGCTCACTGCTCTTGTCTGACCTCAGGGAACTAACATCAGAACTCTCCAGTTATAGCTGCATCCTTTCCGGAAATTGAGATTGATTCATGCCCCGTTTGAAGCCGACGCACAATTTCACCGTTTAACTTGGGATTGGCGAAAAGCTCATTGATCGTTATAACTTTTTCGTCCACGCCTATCTGACGCATCAGGTCATGAAAGCCGGGACGGTTGTTGAAATACCCTGTCGGCATCACCTGCCCATCCTTGTCCAATTTGGGTATGATGCCACCAGACCTACCTTGCTCGCCCTGAACGATTTGGACGGGATCTTCCGCTTCCAAGCGCATCATCGTCATCGCGCGTCCGACACCGTCCATATGTGGAACGAACATGCCTAACTCCGCGATTTGGTGATCGAGCAATCGTTTCATTGCTGCATCACGCGTGACACCTCCCGTCATGTCGAGCCAGCGCGTTCCAGCTGCGATTTCAGCCTCGTCCTGATCCCTCAGGGCCTGTCGCAGCGCTGGTTCAAGATGATAGGCTTCGTGCGGCCGGAGGATGACTGCATCCGTCCATGCAAACGCCGCGAGCTCGACCGGAGAGTACTTCTCTGGATGTTGACTTGCTTCGTGGACATATAGAAGCTTGTCCGTACACTCTGTCAGCGCCCGTTCGGTTGCGCGTTGCGCATCCGCGTCGCTCATCGCTGGAAGTCGGAAAGCACCGCCGCTATATCGTCGGAGGAACTCGTTGTAGGCGAACACCGTGTGGTGCTCCAGACCGTAGCGAGAGCGGTTGAGCCGGTAGATCTTTTGAATGAGCAGCTCTTTGAGTACGCGGTCAACGAAACCGGCGACGAGCACGCCGTTCCTTGTCTGGTCTTCGTTGAACATAAGCGCTAGCGAGTAAAACGCCTCTTCTCGACCGGCGTCTGGCAGGTACTGCAGCGCTAACACCAAACTACCTGGGAAATGCGTTCCGCGTCCCCAGCCCCACGATGCTAGGCTCTGTCCACCCTGCGTTATCCCGAAGTCCCGATCAGGGCTTAATTCATAGGGCGTCAGCGGGATGCGAGCGCCTTTCAATGAGGCGGGCTGAATTTTAAGGCGGCCAGTGGCAATCGCGTCGATCGGCGGCGTGACGATGGGAGGAACGAGCTCACCTATACCTTTTGATCCCGCTGCCAGAAGACCGTTGAGCTTTTCAATGAACTCTGGGGGATATGCTGGTTGAAGGGCACTGTCCATAGATCCCTCGTCGGGGATGTTTAGAGCAGAAAACATCCCGGTTAGGGCGACGAACTGCGTGCTATGAAAACAGAGCTCCACGAACTGGCTATCAACCTTTCGCTCAAGAAGGTCCTTCGGCATGCTTGTGGGAATGCCGTCTGCGGCTCTTCGCGCAAGCTGGTCCGCTTCGCTGGTTGATTTTCCGCCCACAAGAGCCTGCGCTCTCGCTTCACGCGCCGCGCGAAGTTGAAGAAAGGGACGTTCGGTGGATGCATAGGCGTTCTGGTCATATTCGCGAAAAGCGGCCCGGAACTCGGCAAAGTCTTGGTCGGTGTACGACTGCGGATCCGTGGCGAACTTATTTGCGAAAATCAACGCTGCGCGTTCATGCGGCGCGAAGATGCCGGGTGTCGATGGTGCGTCGAGGTGCAGAAGCTTCTGTACCATTTCAGCAGGCGGGGTACCATAGCGACGGGCGGTAAGCATGGCCAGAAAGGCGTGATGCGTCATCGTGTACCACGCTCTCCGCCTTTGGGCGATTGAGTTGGTTACCAGCTCCTTCGTCACGCGGTCGACGAACCCCGATATTTGAACGCCGTTTCGGAATGAGGGCGTATCGAAGATAAGACTGGTCGAGTAATCAAGCTGTTGTTCAAGTACACCGGGTATTTGGACGAGGTATTTTCCGAGGTTGTTAGGAACGGCCTGGGGGTCGTCCATCAGCTGCGCCGCCCAGGTCCATTCGGCCCGCGCCTCGTCGCCCCGCTCCCAGTTCACATTTGGCAACTTGGAATCCGCGTCTTGAAGAGGCACCGACGCAGGAGGGCGGCCTTCCTGGCTCAGGAGATGGACAGGTCTCGCATTCGCGGCTGTCTGAGAATCATCGGTAACGAGCGGAGAAGAGTCAAACATTAATAGAAACACGAGAACTAGGCGAATCATGGACGACCTCCTTGCAAGAACTCTGAATTTGATTAGGAATTTCTTCCTATCAATTCCGCCGCGTTAGACGTTTTTCATTCTTTTCTTGCTCACTCTTCTCCAGCCCCTTCAAGAAATATGAGGGCACCCCAGGTAAAGGTAACGGGCCAAGCCTTCGTGTATCCCGAGAACATTCACTTGTCAAGTTAGACGTGATTTGTTCCTTTTGCTTGACGGCAATTCCTAGCCACCTCAAAGGCCACTGCCGGAATTGAAATGCCAGGGCGAGCTCCCGGGTGCACGTCACACCGACCTGGCGCCTGATAGCTGAATCAGGTGGGGATCTGGTTCAACCGCATCGCGCCACAAGCCAACTGGGAGTCGTTTCGCAATGTAAAGGACGGGTCAAGAAGATCGATCACTACTTCCGGAATTCTAATGGCTGTTCAGACGGACGGTTGCCATGGATTCGATCTTCACCAACCTCGAGCGACTGAGTATTCCGAGGGTCGCAGTGAAATGAGTCAGCATATGATTCTTGAGGGCACCAGCCGTATCCGCAGGCAGAAAGTCTGCTCTGCAAACCTGCGCTCAGGTCGTTCGTGAGGTGCGCCACAACCGGTGCCGCGGCAGAGGGGCGTAGCAATCTCTGTATCCGGAAGAAATAAAAAGCGGTAGCGACTTCCCGGCTACCTTGCGCCGGAATTCGAGTAGATGAAGGCGACGGTCATCGTAGAGAGAACTACAGTCTGTTGAAAGCGTCCTTCCCAGTTTCATTTCAAAAGCTCATCCCCGAATTTGAGATACTCGACGTAGCCTTTCGTGATCTCAACCTACTGACATCGTCGCGAAGTCGAGCGGTTCTACCACGTTGGTCAATGTTTTCAGAACACCGCTCATGGGGTCGGACACCTCGTCTTTTCGTATCGCCCTCATCGCATCACTCCGGAGCGGCAATTCTAATTCCGTCCAGCCCCAAAGTCGAGGATCCGATGAACACAGCTGGTAGCTGATCATCCACCGTCTTTGCTCCTCTGAATATCCTCGGAGCGCATTATTCTCGCAACCGAGTAGCTGATTTTCGAAACTTGTTATACATCCACCTCTGCGCCATTTCGTCGGCATCGGGGCGGGACATGCTATCGCCAACAAATCGCTGCCGGCGCGTGTATAATTCCCCCAATTTGAGAGGTAGACGGCCATGAACACACCGAGCGTTTCACCGGACATTCGCCCATTTTCGCTCGCTTCGTACAGGAGCGACATTTATGGTCCTTTATTCGCAGTGAGTGACGAAGGAAGAGCGGGCCAGATCATTGTTAAGGCCGCTTATTCTTCGGCGAAAGCACGTGCTCTCTGGCCACTGCACCCGGTGGATTTGGGCGTCGCGCTGGATGGAGAACGAATGACGAGCGCAGGAGAGGTCCCGATTGGCCCGGAGGAATACGCTGAATTGAACGCGTCGGCGGGCGGGCGACTGGTGTGCACGACAAATGTAGGTGTCCGCGTTAATTCTAGGTTAAATCAGCGGCTGCCCGAGTTCCCAGTAACGGCATCGTCGGCCACGGATCGGAAGTGGACGGACGCGATAGTGGCGTCGTTTGCGCCGTTTCTTCAGACCCCCGACGGTCATCCGAGGCCCCTGACGGTACGGTTGTCGATAACGCCGGGCACTGAGGCGAGCGTGCTGGCCGCGGCCGTTGCGGCGCTAAACAAGGAGCGCAGCGCTGGCAGGATCGGTGCAGCTGAAGTACACGCTCTTTCGGCGCTCCTGGTGTTCAATGAACTGATCTCGGCGGAGGATGACATCCGGTCCATCGAGAAAGCCATCGAAGCATCAGCTCATGCGGGCCTGAGGGAATTGGCAATTGACGGTGAAGTGCGTGAAGCCTCGCGGCGCCGGCTGGGGATTCAATCTCTGCTCAACGTTCTAGAGTTGGAAGCCCTTCAGCGGCTTCTGGCATTCGCGGAACGGTCGGGCGTGCACTTGACGTATCGTTACCAACTGGATGTGGACTCTGCCGCGCGCACCATTTGGACGGGACTGCACACCGCGCAGATGAATGGCTTTTCTGCTGGAAAATACGGCATGGTGCCGATGACTCTTGAGGAGCAGGCCCGAACGGTGGAGGCGATTACACGATGGACTAGGGGTTGGACGGCGGTCCCGGCGTTTTACGTTGATACGCCGTTACTCACGGCGCGGGAGGTGTACGATGATTCCCGCTGTGAGGAGGCGGCGATGGTGTGGCTCAAGATGGCACGGGGCGGCGGGGCGCAGATCGTGTTGTTCGACAGCCCTGACCGCGTTAACCCGCGGCATCTCGTGCGCCAACCAAATGTGGCCAACGATACCGGTGTGTTGACGGTGGAGGCGATCGATAGGATTTCCAAATACGCGATGGAGTTAGGCGTGTCGGTGCTATGGTCGGGCGGGATTTCGAGCCATCAGGCCTTTGAACTCGCGAAGCGACGCGTCTTTGGAATCTTCAGTACGTCGAGCACAGCGACGAAGATCGCAGTGACGGCGGAGTTCGAGCGCGACCCACGACTGGCCGCAGAGAACGAACCCACGGAGTTTGGGGTTCGACGAATCCACGCCGTTATTCAGGCAGGCTTCCTGGCAAGCGCTCTGCACCAGCGCGAGCCAGAATTAGCAACGAAAATCGCGACCCAGACAGGCCTGCTGCTGAGTGCCGAGCAGGACGCCGTTCGTTCAACCGCGGAATTGGCCGTTCTAGATGACGAACTGATTCACGGTTGGCAGATGTTACTTGGGACGGAGAAGACCACGTTCGATGCTGCGGCAGCGACGGGATCGGAAGCTGTTCCGGTTCCGGCGAACGCTGTGCGAGTTTTCCGGGGGCGCAAGCGGCTGGCGCTCGATCGGCAGAACTTTCTAAACAAGCTGGCCACGGTGTTCATGCCGATGACCATACAAATGCAGCGGCTCTATGGATTGACGGCGTATCTTCCCGCTGTGCCGCCGAAAAACGAGAACCCTGTTTTGCCGGATGAGGTCGCGCTGGTTTTCTATCGAACGCAGGGTGCCTACCAGGAATCGAAGCGTTGCGTAGGTGGCCGAGCCTACAGCGATCTTCACGAGTTAGTGTTTGATATGGCGGCGAGCGCAAGTGATTTCCCTGAGCTCTTCGCCGGCAACGTGATATTCGATCAGCCGTATCATCTATTCAACAGGTCCGTCGACTGGCAGAGCGGCAGCACGCGTCTGTATCTCGGCATGAGATTAGCAGAGATGACGCCGGACGCGTTCGCCGCCGGGATCGGTAAGATCGCGACGAGCTTACAGCAATCGCGTGAAGATCCGGACGCGGTGATTTTCTGCGCGTCTCAGGACTGGCTCGTCTGGTGGGAGCATTCGCCTAAGCCGATGGAGCGGAGTTTTGGTTTTGATCGCCTCTCGAAAGAAGCATTTACCAAAACGGCCCGCCTGTTGTGTGTACCACAGAGTCTTACCCGACCGTACAAGGGGCTGACACTGAATGATAGCGGCGATTTCGTAAACTTTCAGTTTGCGCGGGCGTGATCCGTCGGTGCAACCGTTGTCATAGCCTGCAAAAGGAGAGCGAGGATGGCAGACGCGAATGGTGGTTTGCTTCGTGATGCGAGAGTTTATCTGTCCGGTCCAATGGATTTCGTGGCCTCGCGGGCTGTGGAGAAAGCCACAGGCTGGCGAAACCGAGTTGGCCAGTTCCTGGCGTCTTTCGGCGTGACCGTGTTTGATCCATGGGAGAAGCCGGAAGTACGCGGTCTAAAAGAGTACGGCAAAGAGGGAGAAGGCACGACGAATATTCGGAGCGTCTGGACCTACAAGGGAGGTGAAGAGGGCGCGCGAGAGCGGGCGAAGATCGCAGACGGTTTCTGGCCCGCACTTCACATTGACCTGCGCATGGTCGACGCCAGTGATTTCATCATCTGCTTCTGTCCGACCAATATTTACAGCGTCGGTACACCGCACGAGATCATCTTGGCACGACAGGAACGCAAGCCGGTACTCTTCGTGAGTCCTTACGTCAGCTTCAGCAAACTCGGTGAACTGCGCGAGCATTTAAAATCCGACCCGACGGGACTGACCTTGCTGGAACAGCTGGCGGCGGAGGTTCCGATCAAAGAGAATCTGAACGCAAGCCCGAGTCTGTGGTATATGCCGCTGATTGGCGGTGAGCACTTCTTTGACGGTTTCGGATTCGCGCAATACCGGAGTCGGTTCGGGTGGCCGGAGATCGCGCTGGACGCCAACGAACGCGCGCACCCCCCTCAAAGGCCGCTGCTACCTTTTATTGAAGATGCAAATAAAGAGCTTCCAAAGAAATGGGACCGCCATGCAGGGTGCTTTGCGACCAATGATGATTGGCTACTGTGGGACCTGCGGAAAAGAGAAGGCGGCGGCGCCGTGGAGGGACCTCGGCAGCACCAGACCAGGATGAAGGGATAGGCGAAGCGGGGTTGGGGTCAACCCATCTTGAGGGTAAGGAGGTGCGATGCGTTTCAAGTCTCAACTTCAAGGCGGATTCGAGGCATTTGCTGTTAGCGGACCGAACACCATATCCTTCGCGATTATAGGAGACGCAAAAGCGCAGACGGGTTTGCTGGGATTCGCAGTGGAGCGCACGGATCCGGAGGAGAAGCAGCGGTATATCATGCCCGGATTTAAGGTCTTTCGTTCGGTCGTCCCGCATCCTGTACCGAATATGCACATCAGCACGTGGGACCATCCCGTGCAGAGCTTCGTATGGGATGATTTCACTGCCAAGCCGGACCGCGAGTACGAGTACGTCTTCTATCCGTTGCGCGGCACACCCAAGAACCTGGATCGGAGTGCCGTGCCGATTCGTATCCGAGTACATACGGAGAAACTGTTCGGTGACGACGAGCATGACGTGTTTTTCAATCGTGGTGTCGCCAGTAGCCAGGCTTATGCGAGACGGTTCCACAATCGGAAGCCGAACGAACTGCCACCGGATGAGCAAGAACGTGCACTAGACTGGTTGGCCAGAGATCTAGAACATGCGCTACTCGAGTTCATCGCGCAATCCCGGAAGGGCGATGGGTTGCTGTGCTGCTTCTACGAGTTCAGCTACCTTCCGGTGGTAAAAGCGCTGAAGGCGGCGATTGACCGTGGTGTCGAAGTGCAGATCATTATCGATGCCAAGGTGAACGAGCATACGGACAAACAGGGCTTCCACGAAAGCTTTCCGCGAAAAGAAAACCTAGAGATGATCCAGAAGGCCCGTATTCCGAGGAAGAATGTCATACTTCGGGACCGGAATCCCAATAACATCCAGCACAACAAGTTCATGGTGCTATTACAAGGGAAACGCAGGAACCCAGTGCACGTGTGGACTGGTTCAACCAATGTATCGCTCGGCGGGATCACGGGGCAGACCAATGTTGGCCACTGGGTGAAAAATGAGACCGTTGCCCGGCAGTTCAGGAATTACTGGGATCTTTTGGCGAGGAATCCAGGATCGGCGAGGGGCGAGTCACAGGCGGAAGCGCGGAAAAAAAAGGCTGCGTACCGGTCCGATGTCCAAAGCTTGACGAAGGCACCCATCTCGGTAAGGGCTGTGGCGCAGGGCATTACGCCGGTATTTAGCCCTCGACAGAAGCTAGACATGCTGAATCTCTACTCAACGATGGTGCACTCGGCTCGCGACTTCTCGGCAATCACGCTGGCATTTGGGATTTCTAGCGAGTTGAAGGGCCTACTGAAAGAAAACGCCGCTGACGGACACATCGTGTTCTTGCTACTCGAAAAGGAGGACCGGCCCAACCAGCGTAGCAAACAGCCGTTCGTCGTGATTAACGCTTCGAATAACGTCTATAAAGCATGGGGATCCTATATCGACGACCCGGTGTACCAATGGGCCGAAGAGACCAACACCAGGATTCTCGAGCTAAATCACCATGTAAGTTACATTCACAGTAAGTTCCTGTTAATGGATCCGTTGGGGACCGACCCGGTTGTGGTGACGGGATCGGCAAACTTTAGCCGCGCGTCCACGACAGACAACGACGAGAACATGTTAATTGTTCGAGGTAACCAGCGCGTCGCGGACATTTACTTCACCGAATTCAACAGACTTTTCAATCATTATTACTTTCGATCGGTTTTGGACAGTGAACATCGGATGAGACGGGAAGACGACCGAAGCAGACTGTTTCTCGACGAAACTGGAAGGGAGTGGATGAAGAAGTATGCACGTGGGAGCCTGCGCGCAAAGCGGCTGGAGATTTACCGAAAAATGCGAGGAATCACGAGCGCGTAGGCGTTTCGTCTCTGAACTGGCTTCCGCCAGCGAGCAGACCGCCATTCACATATGACCCACGCGGGCAATGGGCAAGTCACTGAATTGCGAGGCATTACCGAGTTTTGTCTCCGGCGCCCAGAGGATTCAACGCGAGATAGTTTGCCGTGTTTTGAAGGAAGATGAGATGAATTGGAGAAGGTCTTTCACATTCCGCTCCCCTGGACTTCCTTCCAAGATGAACAAGCGTGAGCGACAGCGGAAGGTTCGTTTTTTGACCTCGACGATCTGTCGAGCACACGGAGACCGAGTCATAAGATCAGTTATAGCTCTCAACTTTGTTTACTCGATAATGGCAAGCATCCAGGGAATATCCCGTGCCTAGCATCTTCACGCGGCTACATCTGTTCCTGAGTTCGTATTTTCCACTCTCACTCATTTACTTCATGATGCTCGTGCAAGAGCACAAGTACGTGGCCACGGGAATACTGATGGCCGGGACATGGGGGCTGTTCTGGATGCTGATTTATCTTCGAAAGGCGCAGACCCTTGGGTCATTTCAAGTCAAGATTGCAGCATTCCACAGACTTGACGCAGAAGCGATGGCTTATATCGTCACGTACATCATTCCGTTCCTAGAAATACCGCTCCATGGGTGGAGGGAAGGGGCTGCTATAGCGGTTTTTTTTGTGGTTCTTGGAATCCTTTACGTTTATTCGAACCTGATTCATGTCAATCCTATGCTTAATCTGCTTGGATATCATTTGTATGAAATCACAACCGACGACGGTGGCGTTCACTCTCTTCTCACACGGCGTTCCATTCGGCGACGCGAAACCCTCGAGGTTGTGAAAATCGGCGACGAAATTTTGTTGGAGAAACTAGATGGCACCTAAGCAGGCGCTTTCAAAGCAAATGGTGGAGCAGTTCGACAAGATTCTGGCGACGAGTCTAGACGGATGCGCCGTCACGGTGTGCCTTGGGTCATTCTCGAAAGACGCGGAAGAACCCAAGATAGAGCAATTGCAAATCACCAGGGAATTGACGGAGGAGTTTGCGAACGCGGCCAAACAGACCGTGCAACGCTACTCCGAGCTTAAGAGCAAAGATGATTTGGTTTTGCAACAATACGATGCAGGCAGCAAACCCGACGCTCATGAAGTGGAATATCTTGACCTAACCGACCATGAAACGATCGAGACGCAGGTGAAATCGCTGTCGTCACTCGCAGACATTCCCGTATTCAAATTAGATGACAACTTCATTGCAGGACTTCGCTTCTATGCAATCGTGTTTCAGTGTCGAAAGAACCCGCCGCTATATTTTTTTAGAAGTTATACGCCTAAGAAGGAGTTGAGCAGATCGCATCTCTTTGCGGCGCTGTTTGATGAGGGCACATTTGACCGCATCAAAGACCCGCTGTTTCTCTTTGACGATAAAGTGGACTGTCTATCCCATGACCGCGCTATGTTCCTTTTCAACAAACACAACTTCGAGAAGATATTCCGATTTTTCGAATTGGTGATGAAGACCGCCGCACAGACGCTCGCAACCATCCGAGCCCATGTGCCCATCGCCAATTTCGACGAGTTCGAGAGAGCCTGTTCTGGTCATCTCCAAATGCAGGCCAAATTAAAGAACATCGCTGGTAAGCCCTATCTAAAACACATGAAAATTGTTGATATCAAAAAGGTCCTACAAGCCTTTCCGAGTCTTGCCGTCAAGACGACTAAAAAGGATGGCAAAGAGATGCTCCTCTTTGACCCTAAGGACAAGTGGGCACTACTCCGTTTGTTAGACGACGACTATCTCGACTCCGTGTTAACAGGCCAGAAATACGAAGTCACAGGGAAACGCCCCTATCTTGCTTGAGCACACTCTACGCAAAATTGAGGAGACGAATGCAAGTGGTAGTTCCTGAACGAAGCACCAAACAAATTGTTTTATGGAATTAGTCCCCATTTCGGGCGAGGCCGAGAGAGCTACAACCGCTAACGTCTGAAGGCGCGAGTAAGGCATGCGTTCGTGGGCGATTAGAGGCTCAGCTTGTGAGCGCTTGTACTTCGGGTACTTCATTTTTTGCTTGACCTGACAATAATCTCTGCTATTGTACGTCACCTATCTCGATGGTTTTTTTTCGTGTGTGCGCTTGATGAACCGCCCTGATCATCGCATCCGTCCGAGCGAAACAAGTGCCATCCGCTGAAATCGGTGCGGTCCTCCGCAATTTGGAGGGGTTCCATGGGTGCGGCCGGACAAGTTAGCCTTCAGTCCGAACCTCGCGTATCGCGCATTTTCATCAGTTATGCCTCGCAAGACCTGCCAATCGCACCAGCCCTAGCGAACGCCTTCAGGATTGCTCTCGGCGATGTGTTTGCAGAAATCAATATTGATAAATGGTTTTTGCAGGCCGGGGATGAGTTCAAGAAAAATCGAGCTTCGGCAGCATCTGGCGGATCTCCTCAACGAAATGGAGGAGCACGTTCGCTCGATCAACACCGTGCTCATTCGGAAGATGGCCGGAAGCTCCAGAGCAATGAGAGTGGGCAGGAAGCGCCGTGCACAGGGAGTGAAGAGATTCCGGTGCGCCAGCTGTGATGCAGCAAGAGGTGCGAGGTCATGAAACATTTTTCGGAAAGTCTAACGGTGATGGGGCGCGTAATCGAAGTGAATCCCGGCGCCGCCATGTTCAAGATCCAGTGCCGTAGCGGCGATATCTTCGACGCCTATGTGACCACCCAAACGTCATTCGAGGTGCTGCGGAATCTCGACGGACTGGACAACGACCGGCTGCCCAATAACGGCTTCAACTCTTCCTCGCCTACGGCACAGGGCTACATTAGTAAATACATCAGAAAAGACTGGCTCATCGCTGTGGAAGGAATTCACCAGATCAACGGGCCGGATCGGCGCTTTGATGCACGTACCGTGCACTTGCTGACGTCCGAATCGTCCGGCGGAGAAGACTACTTGTTCGAGAAAACCCACTGGTGGGTCACACAGACCGCGCGATTGGCGGACCAGTGGCTCGATTCCTTGTTCGGCGACAAACGCACCTATGAAGTTGACGACTGGGTGCAACTCTATCACACCGATCTGAACATCGAAGGTCTACCGACCGACGATAACGTCCAAGAGTGCGCGGTGCTTTCGCGACTGATTTATGGACTTTCCGCGGCCTATCTTATTGTGGGTGAGGATCGATACCGTCAAGCAGCCGCGGCCGCGGTGCGCTTTCAGCGCGACTCATTCCGCAGCCTCAGCCACGATGGCACCTATTGTTTCTGGGCGTTCGGGCGGCGCAAGGGCAAGTACGGCACCGAGCTTTTGGTACCGTCAGAAGCCGGGGATGATGCCGGTTCGATTCCCCTTTACGAGCAGATTTACGCGCTCGCCGGACTCGCTAATTACTACCGGATTTCCCTGGACTGGGAAGTGCTGGAGGATATCCGCCGAACGGTGTGCTCGTTCAATAGCTTCTTTCTGGATGAAAAACGGGAAGGCGATCCCGCATTCCAGGGAAGCGATGGCTATTTTTCGCATGTGGATTACGCCACAATGCGACCGGACCTGAACCGCAACAGCGCGAATAATCTGAAGAAAAACTGGAACTCGGTTGGCGATCACATTCCCGCGTACCTGGTGAACTTGTTACTGGCACTCGACCCCGAGCCTCTGGGCGGACGGCCGGAGTTGCAGGAACTGCAGCAGATTGCGCGTGGACTGTTGGAGCGAGCTACGACGCTGATCCTCGACAGATTCCCTGACAAAGACCCGGCTGTTCCTTTCGTAAACGAGCGATTTCTCGCCGATTGGACGCCAGACCACTCCTACAGCTGGCAACAGAACCGGGCGATCGTCGGGCACAATTTCAAGATCGCCTGGAATCTCACGCGCGCGGCGAATTTCTACCTCAGCGAAGCCGCACGCATTCAACCGCACAGCGGTTCGCCAAACGGCAGCGGTTCCCAGGGGCAGCATTACTGTGATCTTGCGCGCCGCTGCATGGAATTGGCCGAGAGACTCGGCCACAGCATGACCGAGATCGGAATCGATCAGATTCGCGGTGGATGTTTCGACGCGTTGGAGCGCGAGCCTTACAAGAACGCCAGCGGGAGCCATATGCCGGTGGAATTTACGTGGGGGAACACCAAAGACTTCTGGCAACAGGAGCAGGCCATTCTGGCATATTTGATTCTTTACGGGCATACCGGAAATGATTTTTATCTTACCGGCGCGCGAGAGACCGAAGCATTCTGGAATATTTTCTTCTTGGATCGTGATCACCGCGGAATGTACTTCCGCGTGAGTGAAAACGGCTTGCCGGTCGTGCACGGCGGCTACGAAGTGCGTGGCGGGCATTCCGACGCTTCCGGGTATCACTGTTTCGAGCTCAATTATCTGGCGCACATCTACAACCGCGCGTTCGTCGCGAACACCAATGGAACGGACGCGTCGTTTTGTCTGTACTTCAAGCCTAGCCGCGAGAGCGGCATGCGCTCGCTGAATGTGTTGCCCGATTTTCTGCCGCCGGGACGGGTGCAGATCGAGGAAGTCTCCGTTAATGGAAGGATTCGGCGGCACACGGACCCGAATTATTTCCAGGTGGAGCTGGCTCCGGAAGACCTAGGGTGCGACGTAGTGGTGCGTTTCCGGGCGCTGCCGGTGAAAGAGGCAGGGAACGGAGTGGCCAGCGAAGTGGCGTCAATGACGCCGGTGCACGGCTAACGGACTCGTAAGAGGAGACGGCTCTTCGCTCGCGTTTTGTCGGCTGGAGGTGATTTATGGATGGTACGCGGCCGCTAGAGGGCAAGAAAATCGCGGTTCTGGTCGAAACGGAATATGTTCCCGCGGAAATCGAAGCCTATCGCAATGTCTTCGGTGCGCTGGGCGCGCAGGTCGACATCATGTCGCGCCTTTGGGATCAGCAAAAGCTGACCTTTGTGAGCGACGTCGACAACGTTGCCGAAAACTCCTTGCAGGCCACGCAAGGGAAGCTGCAAATCATGGAAGTCAACATGGACTTCGAGAAGGTCGACCTGAATCGGTACCACGCAGTGTTGATGGCAGCAAACTACTGTTCAGTTCGGCTCCGCTATTTTCAGCCACCCAACGGTTCGCCGATCCAAGCGGAAATGGCGCGCACGGCGCCGGCGGTCAAGTTTTTTGGCAGGGCGATGCGTAATCCGCGCATTGTAAAGGGCGCGTTGTGTCACGCATTGTGGTTGCTGACGCCGTCGCCGGAACTGCTGGCGGGACGCCGTATCCTCTGCAACGAAGTGGTCATTTCGGACATCGTGAATGCCGGAGCCACGTATGTGCCGAGCTTACCCCAGAACGAGCGGCCCACGCCGGATCGCCCAGCTTCCGGCGTTGTGGTGGACGATGACTTGATCACCGGGGATTCCTACAAAGTCGCAGCGTGTCCTCCGCATCCTTATATCATGGCGATCAAGGACGCCATCTTGCGCCTCGAGCGAAACGCGGGAAATGGAGTCCAGGTGACCTCGCGTCAAGTGTTAGCCACAACAGGGCAAACCTCCGGCCCCAAGAAAGTCCTAATTGTGCTCTCCGAACGCGGCTATTGGGGTGAGGAGTTGGTGGGCCCGTTGAATGTTTTCGATGCGGCTCGCTATACCGTCGAGTTTGCCACACCAACCGGAAAACGTCCCCGGGCGCTGCCGCCAAGTTATGACCCCGATTTCATCGATCCTCCTCTGAACCGTCCGGTGGTGTCCGAAGAGATGGCGCAACAAACGAAGGAGATTGACGATGTCTCGCCTAACCGGGGCCCGCGCTCGCGGCGGCTGGACAATCCCAAAAGCCTGGCGGCCTGGGTGCCCGAGCGGCCCTATTGGAGCCATCCAAATTTCGTGCGCGTGATGGAAGCGTACAATCGGGGGCTCTCGCAACTCGCACGCGACGTTCACGATTATGACGCACTGCTCATCGTGGGTGGCAGCGGGCCAATCGTCGACCTAGTCAACAACCAACGCGTACACGACCTGATCCTGGCATTTTACCGCGGCGGTAAAGAGGGCGGCAGCAAACCGATCGCCGCAGAATGCTATGGCGTGCCGTGTCTGGCGTTTGCGCGTGATCCGCTGGAGCGCAAGAGCATTATTTGGGGCAAGCGCGTCACCGGACACTGCCTGGAGTACGACTACAAAGACGGGACTGGGTTCATGGGTACCGATTTCAACATGGGTCCGCCGCCCTATCCTCTCGAATACATTCTCCGCGATGCGGTCGGCCCGGATGGCGAATACATCGGGAATTTCGGAAAAGAAATTTCGGTGATTGTCGATTATCCGTTTATTACCGGCCGCTCGACGCCCGACTCCCTCGCCACGGGAGAGCAAGTCCGAAAGGTCCTGGAAGATCCGAACCACGTTCGCTACGGCTGGTAACAGGAGAGAGGTTATGGCATCAAGTTCCGCCGCGGCTGAGAGTACAGGGGGTTCCGCAGGCGCAGCAGCGAACACCGGACGCTACAAGTTGATCCAGCAGTGCCTCGCTGATGAAATGCGCTACATGTTCGGCAATCCGGGAACGGTGGAGGAGGGCTTTCTGGACGCGATGCGGGATTTCCCTGGCCTTTCGTACATCGAGACGCTACAGGAGGGCGTGGCGGTCGGAGCCGCGGACGGCTACGCGCGCGTGACGCACAAGCCCGCGCTTGTGCAGCTTCACGACGCGGTGGGACTGGCGAATGGAATCAGTCTTCTGTACCAGGCGAAACGCGGGCACTCGCCGCTGGTAGTGATTGGTGGCGAGGCTGGCTTACCGTATCAGGCCATGGAGGCCCAGAACGCGGCTAACCTCGTAGAGATCGCGCGCCCAGTCGTAAAGTATGCAACGCAAGTCGTGCACCCGGGCTCGGTGCTCCGAACGTTCCGTCGAGCGGTTAAGATGGCGGCGACTCCGCCGATGGGTCCAGCGTTTGTTTCATTGCCTTTGGACATTCTCGACGCGGAGTGTCCGGAGAAGGTCATGTCGACACCGATTCCGGATACGCGCGTGGCTCCAGACGCATCGGCCATTGCTGACGCCGCCGAGATGCTGCTTCGTTCCAAGAATCCATTGATTATTGTCGGCGACGGCGTTGCTTTTTCCGAAGCGCAGCCGGAATTGGTTCGCGTGGCGCAATTTTTGGGAGCCACGGTGTACGCCGCGGATTCCTCCGAGCCGAACTACCCGGCCGACGATCCGTTGTACGGCGGGTTGCTCGGTCACATGTGGGGGTCATCGAGCTCCGCGAAGACCGCGAAAGGGGATGCGGTGTTGGTGGTGGGCACGTATTTGTTTCCGGAGGTTTTTCCGGTGCTCGAGGATGCGTTCATGGTTGATGCAAAGGTTATTTGCGTGGATCTTGACTCCTACGAAATGGGAAAGAACTTCCCCTTCACGCTGGGCCTATTGGCGGACCCGAAGCGCACCTTGGCGGCGCTGGCCAGCGAATTGGAGTTCAAGGCGAAGGACGACTTTCGTCACTCGGCCGATAGGCGGCGGAAGGAAGCTGCGGAAAGGTGGCGGGCCGAGCGTCTCGAAGAAACCTCACCGACGAAGCAAAACTCTTCCGGCGGCGCGTCGATGGACCGCTTTTGCTCGGAATTGGCGGCTCGCCTGTCGGAACGCCGGACCACAGCTCTTATTTTCGATGAGGCCATCACCAACTCCGCCGTCCTCTGCCGGCATATTCCGCCGAAGGCAGCGGGAACGTATTTGCAAACGCGTGGCGGGTCACTCGGAGTCGGTATTCCCGGCGCTATTGGAGCGAAGCTGGCAAAGCCGGAGACTACGGTGATCGGTTTCACCGGCGACGGTGGTGCGATGTATACGATTCAGGCTCTGTGGACCGCGGCACATCACAACATCGGGGCGAAATTTGTGATCTGCAACAACCGCAGCTACAAGCTGCTGAAAGTTAACATCGACCAGTATTGGAAGGAGCGCTCCATTCCCGCGCGAAACTACCCAGGGTGCTTCGATATCTTGAATCCGGACCTTCGCTTTGATCGGAT
>Ga0126378_10000518_pt1 | contig 28208 bp, 46 predicted proteins | sample PanSoiMetPlot_23_FD_92587 | JGI IMG/M metagenome (GOLD analysis project Ga0126378, IMG submission 92587) | Tropical forest soil microbial communities from Panama - MetaG Plot_23 | ecosystem: Environmental > Terrestrial > Soil > Tropical forest > Bulk soil | place: Panama | collected 2016-02-17
CGCTCTTCGAGGTCCTATGCCGAGTAGCTCGCGCCTTTCCCGCCTAGCGACCTTGACGGCATGAGCCTTCCGCGACATGGCGCGCGCACCGTCGGGCCCTAGGAATCCTCCACCACCAGCATGGACGAGACAAGCGCAGAACGCACGTAGGGATGGAGACTTACACCGGGCCCCATCGGCGCGCACGACGCGACATCTCCCATCTCTGTCGCCGGCAAGCATTGACGCGCCTTCCGGCAAGCGATGGCACGCGGGTAGCTCGAATCCCTGGAACAGGATGCGCGGCTGGAGAAGTAGCCACGCGAGCGTACCTAGACGCGGCTCGGAATCGGCACCGTTACTAGCTTCGCTCACTTCCTCACCTACCTTTTACAATCAGACCTTGCGCCTTGCAATCAGCGCTAGGTACGATCGCGATGCAATGCCGTACAAGCCGAATCCGACCGCACCGACCGCCGAGCGCATCGCAGCGCTTCGCGCGGTTATCTCCGATGTCTGGGAAATCGCTTATACGCTCGTGGACGAAGACGAAGCGGCCTTCCCTGGTTCGTGGGCAGCGGCCGGATTCGATCGCGGCAGCGCAATCTCCGAATACCTCGCCGAACTAGGCGAGACCGTCTAGTCACTCACTCACTCGAAAGGAAGCGATGATTTACGACGCAGAGAATCGCGCGCTAGTCCTAGAGCTACGGGACTGCCCGACTTGCGAGCACAATCGCGCAGGTGTCCCGCGCGGCAAGGCGCCAGTGTTCGCGCTTATCGACTGCGCGAAATGCAAGGGGACCGGCAAGCGCGGAAACGGCAAGTGTCGCGCCTGCACGTCCTACTCGTTTGACCCGCGGCCGGCCGGCAAAGTCTGGGACTACTCGAACGTGGCCAGCCTCAAGCCTTGTCCAGCCTGTAAGGGGGATTGGCAGCGCGCTACGCTCGAATCGTTCTGCGACAAGGCGCCGGCCGAAGTGATCGACGCGCTACCGATTCGCGTCTATCGGCAGGACCGCTCGAACAGCTGGAACGAGGAGCACCTGGGACTAGGGTGTCTCTGGTCCTGCACCGACTACGGCCGCACCGCGGCCGGCAACGACGCGGAAGCGATCGAGGAGGTCCGCGCCGGCCTTGCGAAGCACACGACGCAAGCGACCAAGATCGTAAAGCGCTTCGGCAGGGACGCGACGGTAGCGCAGGTCGCCGATGCGCTTGCAATCGTCATCACCCGCAACGGTTACTCCGTTCGCGCAGTGTTCGAGGGAGACACGACCGTAGCCGACGCCGCGCGCGAGCTTCCCCCGGACCTCGCGCTTACCGTCGGCATGGCGGTTTTCAATGCCGGTGGAAACGGCACGCTCGCCGCGGCGCAGCTTCACCTACCGATCGGCGACGACAAAGCCTAGAGCCCTGCGCGGCCGGCATTGCTAGCCGGCCGCGGAGCGCTTCAAGCTCCGCAAAGTCACTCACTCACGAAAGGGATTCAATGGACTACGCACACGACACCAACCTAGTCCTACTGTCGGGCCCGTTCGCAGCTGGATACGCGAGCGCGCGCGCAATCTGCGCGGACGGCAAGGTACGCAACGTCCGCTTCCAGAACGGAGGGACCCCGGACACCTTCTTTTCGGTCCCGGCAAGCGTCTCAGTCGCCGGCAAGACGGTTAGCGGTTACGTCACCGTAGAGACCGCGGAAGGGTGGTCAACACCGAGCGCGGATGACCCCGCGGTCGTGAAGTTCATTCGGTACGAGTACGGCAAGAACGCGCGCTTCTTGCCGGCCGGCGCATGGAAGAGCACGCCGCGCCTTGTCTGCCCGGAGTGTGGCGCCGAAGTATGGGACGGTCCGAAGGGACACAAGCTCGCGAAGTGTTGGAACGCGAGCGAGCACGCGAGCGGAGCGCCGCTCGCCTTCGACACGATGTCAGACGACTAGCGCGCCGGCATCTCTGCGCGGCCGGCAATGCTCGCCGGCCGCGGAGCGATAGCTCCGGTACGAACACTCACTCACGAAAGGAAGCAATGTCTACCGAAGTGAAAGCGCATCGAACGCTTGAGCGGAAGACGCGCGACGGTTACCTAGTCGCGACCGCTCAGCTAGTCCACTACGCCGGCAACAAGCGCCCGCATTTCAGCGTTACCGGACAGCTATGGGATAGCGAAGGCTGGTACCGCCGCGGCGGGCCCGACGGCCGTATGCGCGCCTGTGGCCAGCTTCACACCGAAATCGCGCGCGCCTTCCCGCAGTTGGCGCCCGTGATCGCGGTTCATCACGCCGACGACGACGGCCGGCCGATGCACGCCGTAGCGAACGCTTGGTTCGCCTATAGCGGCGAATGGCACGCCTACGACCACGCGAGCCCCTACGGTCCTCGCCCGACTGACACCCCGCACGAGCGCGCCGCGCGCATCCTCCGAATCGAGCCGGCCGAGCTTCCCGCCGACATGGACAAGGAGACGTTCCAGACGTTCGCCGAATCGCTCGCGCCACGCTGGCAAGAGGACGCCGCGCGAGCCCTTGCAGTGATCGAGGAGGGACGCTAGCCAATGCGCACGATCGCCTATCGCATCTCCTATACCGGCGTGGAGACAATCCACGGCACCAGCTGGCACCGGGACCCGAGTACCGAAATCGCTCGCGTGCAAGCGCGCGACATCAACAGCGGCTATGCAAAGGCCCTGCGCATCGCGCACGAGCCGCTTGGAAACGGCCGGCGCCGGGAAATCGGCGGGATCGAGTTTTGGCAGGTGGTCTCAAGCTAGGAGCTTGCGAGACTCCGAATCTCTGCGGCCGGCGCATTGCCAGCGCCGGCCGGAGCGATTTGCTCCGAGTCACTCACTCAGACGAAAGGTAGGGACATGGAAGCGCTAGAGACGATCGAGCAGGATGGCTGGACCTGCGACATCTTCCCCGACTTCGAGCCGCAGAGCCCGGATGAATGGGACAACTTGGCGAGCTTCGCGCACACGACGGACTACACCTTCGGCGAGTCTGTCGGCCGGCGCTATGCCGACGATCGCCGCGATGGCGCCTACATCCGCGCGCTGGCTATCTTCGGCAAGGACATCGCAGGCGTTCTGCCGGCGCAAATCACCGAGCACGGTCCGCAGGTGACCATCTACGAGTCGGACGCGGAGAACGCGAACGCGGTCCTCTACACGACGCACAAGCGGGTAACCGAGCTTTGCGGCGACGATCCGAAGTACCACGATCGCGAATGGGTAGAGAACGCCCTGCGCGGCGAGCTTGCCGTCTGGCGCCAGTACCTAGAGGGAGACGTCTACGGAGTCGTGGTCAAGCGCCCGGATGGCACCGTGGACGAATCCCTCTGGGGGTGCTACGGGTTCGACTACGCGAAGGAGGAGGCCGCCGAGATGCTCGCGGCCGGAATCGCGCACGAAGCGCGCACCGTCGAGGAGGTCTCGCGCATCGTCGCCCTGTAGCGCGCAGGTTGCGAGTCGGGCCCCGCGCGGACCCGGCTCGGAGCGCTGCGCTCCGCGTCACTCACACTCGAACGGAAAGGGACTGAAATCATGGAACGCATCACCGTCCACGTCACCTGGGTCGCCGAAGACGGCACCCTCGAAACCCTCGAAAACGAGGGCGGCGACGGCACGCTGGTTAGGGCTGCGCTTGAGGCATTTGAGACCGCGCGCGATAGCGGCGCCGAGAGCTTCGACGTCCACGCGACCATCGAGCGGGAGGTCTAGCGCATGATGAAACGCACGACCGCGCGCGAGCAGGCAGACGAAATCGGCCGGCTCGCGCGCGCGCTCGCCGAGCGCGTCGAATCGGCAGAAGCCGAACGGCCGGCTTTGCGGCTCGCCGGCTCGAAAGAAGCCGCGACGATCCTCGGCGTGACAGACAGCCTCTTCGCAACGTTCAGGCGTCGTAAGCAGGTCCCGACGCCTGTCGCCGAGCTTGCTTGCGGACCGATCTGGCTCGCCGACGACCTAGAGGCGTGGGCTCGCACCGAGATGATCCTGCGAAAGGAGGTCTCACAGTGAGCAGATTTCTGCTTGGCGCGTTCATCCTCGTGCCCGTCTTCGCGCCCATCATCGCGCTCATCCTGCGCGCGATCCAGTAGTGAAGTAAGAGCTTGCGAGACTCCGAGGGTCGGCTAGACGATCGCGGCAGCCGGCGCCAACCCCGCGGGGTCATCCGGTGCCCGGATTCTAACCTGGAATCCGGGCGCCCGCACGCTGAGACTTTTTCCGTAGTTTTCGCTTGACCGATTCGCGCGTCAGACCAAGCTCGCGCGCGATCTGGCCCGGAGTCATTCCCGCCGCGGCGAGCGCTTCGATCGTCCGATTCTCCTGCGCGTTCCCGCGCTCGATCAGCCAGCCGGGGACGCGGACGGACGGCATCCTGCGCGCGATCATCACCACGCCCGCGCGAAGCTCGTGGCCGGCCTGGACGTCGAGCTTGCGAGGCTCATGGTCAACCACGACGCGGCGAACGAGCAGATACCGCCGTGGATGCACGAGCGATAGCCAGTCGAGTTGCCGGCGAACCTCACGGTAGGAGCCGTGGCGATCGTAACGGGCTCGCACAAGCTCCCAGGCGAAGCTCTCGCCGTCGGCGATCGTCACGCGCGGCGGGCTCGTGGCGCGCGGAAGCTCGTTCGCCTCGACCAGGGGTAGCTCGATGTAGGCATCCCACGGAGGCTCGTTCTCGCGCCGCTTCCAGCCGGTCCCGTCGCAGACCAGGCAGAGAACCCAACCACCACGTAGGCGAACCTCACCGCGGCGCCGGCACGTCTCGCAGGGCACGTAGCGCGATGGCGCCGGGCCTGAGCCGGGCTCGATCGAGCCGCGCGGCGTTGGGTAGGGATCATTCAGCGTGTCGAGCAGCAGGTAGACCCGCTGGGCTCGTTCGGCGAGAGAGAGCAACTTGACGAACCTCCGGGCTCTCTCGCGGCCTCGGTCCGCGTGACCCTAGCAGCACCGTTCGAGACAACGCGCTAACGTCGGGCGCACGGGTGGGAGATTGGCGAGGGCAGCCAGACTCCCGAGGATGGGCCCCCCAGCTGGCGCCCCTCGGAATGGAGAACCGAGGAGGAGGTCCCAATGCGCCAGCACGAACTTGTCGCAAAATGCACGGATTGTCTGTGCCGACAACGGCAAGATGTCGGTAACCGTCGGAACACGCTCGGCAATCGCCTAGAAATGTCGAGGAAACGGCTCGGTATAAGGCCTGGAAATCCCAGGAGATTGCGAGGCTCGAAATGACCTGCCATCGTGGCGGCCGTAATGACCGTCTCGCTATCAGAGTGAACCACAATGGATGACGACGGGATCGACCGCGTTGACATCGAGGAGATGCACCGCGATTGGAGCGAGCTTCGTGAGAAGCGATACTGGCGCGCCTACGGCGAATGGCTCCGCGGGATTCAGAATCGCCGCAACCTAAGCCAAGAAGCCTTCGCTGCCATTATCGGTATCTCGACCAAGACGCTTGGAAACGTCGAAAGGGCCGCGTGCAAGCCGTACCCCCACACGCGACAGTTGATCAAAGCCGCCGTCACCGAGGACGACCTAGCCGTACTCGACCGCCTGATCGAGCAGTTGTAACCCGCGAGGCGGCCACCCTGATCCCGAGGGAGGCCGACGATGGCAGAGGTAGTAGCGAACGTAACCAAGGTCTCGAAGGACGAGGCGACCGGCTGGTACACGATCGAGACCGACGACGAGCCAAAGAAGCTCACGACGAAGAACGAGGGCCCGGCGAAGGCCGCCGCCGCGCTACGCCGCGACGGGACGCGCGCCAAGCTGACCTACACCCAGCGCGACCGGCGCGACGGCGATCGCGTCTACCACAACTACTACCTCGACAAGGCCGAAGCCGCCTCGCAGAACGGCAGCGACGACGACGGCATCGAGGTCGTGAAGGCCGCCGCGGGGACGAGGACGACCGACCCGAAGGACGCCTGGCGCATGTGCCTCAACAAGGGCGGCGAGCTTGCCGTTCTGACCATGCCGCTCATGCCCGTCGAGCAGCGCGACTTCGACACGCAGAAGCGCATCGCGTTTGCCTGGGCCCGATTCTTCTTCTTCACCCCTCCCCCCGCCGCCGACCGGCCGAGCAGCCTCGGCGAAGCGCCGGCCGGCGTCCACCGTGGCGCCTACGACGAGCCCGCGGCCGGCTACGAGCTTCCACCGCCGCCACAAGACGATGACATCCCTTTCTGAGACACCGCGCCATCTGAGCCTCGTGCCGAGCCCGGCCGCGGCGCTCACCGCCGAGCAGCTGGTCTCCAAGGTGAAGGAGCGCGGCGGGCGCATCTACCGGATGCGTCAGGTGCGCGTCTTCGTCCTGACCGGCGACGTCGCGCTCGCCGAGTGGTTGCTCGGACTCGGCGGCAAGGGGTACACGCCGACCGGCTCGCAGCACCCGCCCGGCGCCTACATGCGCACGGGACAGGGGCCCGTCGAGTACGACGTGTGGGTCCACACGATCCCGCTCTCGGGACCGACGCTCTGGGAGACCCTCGGTGCCGACGCTTGACGCCGCACAGTACGAGGTCCAAGCGGCGCTCGCCGAGTGGAACCTGCCGCTCGACCACCTGAGCCCGTCGAGCCTCTCGATGATCCGGCGCTGCCCGCGCCAGTTCCAAGAGCGCTACCTGCACGACCGCAAGGAGCGGCCGGCAGAGGCGCCCGTGATCGGCACCGCCGTTCACGCCGGCCTCGAACGGAACTTCGTCCAGAAGATCGAGAGCCACGAGGACTTGCCGACGCACGAGCTACTGGATTGGTACTCGGACGAAGGCTTCGCCGCGACCGTCGCAGCCGAGCAGGAGAAGGCCGGCGCTGAGATTTTCTGGGACACCGACCCCGACGCGGCGATGCGCCGCGGTCTCAAGATGCTCGGCGAGTACCGCAACGCCGTGGCGCCGCGCATCCAGCCGCTCTCAGTCGAAGGCTCCATCTCGGTAGACCTCGGCATCCCGGTCCCGGTGATCGGCCGCTACGACCTCCTGCGCGAGACCTCGACCCTCGACTGGAAGACCGGCAAGAGCGCCAAGCGCAAGCCGCAGGAATCGTGGCGCATCCAGGCCGCCGTCTACGGCGAGGCAACCGGCAAGCCTGTCGAGTTCCACTCCATCTCGGCGACCGAGCGCGGCACCGTCACGATCGTCACGCCGCTCGAAGCCGAAGCACTGCTCGTGCAGCCGACCGCGCGCGAACGCGCCCAGATTCGCAACACCGTCCAGGCGATCGCCGCCGAGGCCGTCTTCTACATGCGCCTCTACGGAGCCGATGAGTCCTGGCCGACGCACGGCCGCTTCCACGATTGGGCCTGCGGCTACTGCGGCTACCGCAACGACTGTCCAGCCTGGGAGGAGGCATGAGTGCGAAGGGCGTCTTCCACCCGACCTGTCCCGCCTGTGGCCTCACGTCGCGATCGAAGTCGGAGCACTGTGACCACTGCGGGAAGTTCCTGCTCGTGATGCCGCGCGCCGAATGGGAGGCCTACCTGCGCGACCTCCACGCGATGCGTGACGCGCTTGAGAGCCTGCAAGGCGAGTTGGAGGCCGCGTGAGCCCGCTCGACGCGATCGGCTTCGTCCTCATCCTGGTCGCGATCGCCGCCGTCTTCTACGTGATCGCCAGCTGGCTCTTTGACCTCTTTGCGCAAGGGCGCGAACGATGACCTACCGACGAAGGAGCACGAGATGGCCGAACAACAGATGACCGTCACCGAAGAGAACCCAGAGGACGAGATTGTCCTCGGCGAGTCCGTATCCGAGAACGAGCGCCGCATCCGCGTCTACATGCCGAACGGCGACGACTTCGTTATCTCGGTGCCCGCCAAGGCGAAGGTGACGTTCTCCTACTTCAACCCGGCGATGAGCGGGAGCAGTGATCCGAACGACTACGGGCGCCGGCACAACGTCTCGAAGGAGACCGCGCTGCGCATCTACGAGCACGGCGACAAGGGGAACCAGCTGGCCTGCTTCGTGGGTGTGCTCGGCTTCCGCGACTACGCCGTCAAGAAGACCAAGCTCGTGCAGAAGGTCGTAGTCGAGCGCCGCTACTCCGACGACGGCGAGGGCACCGAGGACTGGAGCGGCAAGGCCCAGCGCGAGTTGACCGTCAAGACCGAGGACGACGAAATCCCCTTCTGAGATGGGGAAGCTCGACCCGAGCCAGTACGGCCCCCTCCCCGATCCCGGCAACGACCGGCTGGGGAAGTTCCACGGGCCCCAGGCGCGAGCGCCGGGCACTGAGCGCGCTGCCGCCGTCCTGGTCACGCCCCGAAGCGGCACGGCGCGGATGCGCGTCCTCCTCTACATCGCCTCTCGCGGCGAGGAGGGAGCGACAGACGAAGAGGCCTCACTCGCGCTCGGACTGCGCCTCTACACCGCGGCACCGCGGCGCAACGAACTCTTGAATGACGGCTGGGTGCAAGCGTCCGGCCGCACCCGACCGACGACGATGCGCACGCCCGCGATGGTCTGGGTTCTGTCGGAGGCCGCGAAAGCCCAGCTGGGGAACAGAGGATGAGCGACCGCTTCCGCGTGACCTCTGTCCTGGGGCTCAAGATCAGCCCGCGCTCAGACATGCGCGCCTCGGGGATGCGCGAGGCAGTGCGCTCGTGGGCCGTGCTCGACTCGGCCTTCTGCTACCGGATCGTGGAGGAGTGGAACCACGGCTCGGACAGCCCCTATGGCGACCTGCGCGGCGAGAAGGAAGCGCACGCGCTCTGCGACCTGTTGAACGCCTGGGACGACGAGCGCGGCTCGGCGCCTGTACCGGAGTTCGTCGGATGACGCTCTCGCCGTCAGACATCCGACAAGTCCGAGGCGTCTCCGGGCCGGCCTACAAGGTCGGCCCCGTCTGCTCGAATCCGAACTGCAAGCGCTGGGCCCAAGACCCGCACCACCTTTGGAGACGCTCCGAACTTGGCGGCCCGTTCGATTGGGTCGCGATCGTCGTGAACGGCGCCGAGCGGATTGTCGCCAACAAGACCGGGCTCTGTGTCCCCTGTCACCGGGACGTCACGGGACCGCCAGGGGGACACCGGGCCCGGATCGTCTACGACGACGAGCACAACCTCTTCGTCTGGGCGCTGGTAACGATGATCGGCGACCACGAGGTAGGGCCGCTCGATCCCCAACCTCCGACTCCAGAGACGCTCTCGCGAGCCCTCGGTCACAGCCCGGAGTCGGAAGCCTGCCCGTTCTGCGGGCAGCCACCGCGGCGGCGGGTGCCAACCCCTGCTAGTTCCTCTGGCGCTCGCCGCCGCAAAACTTGGCGCGTCCTCGTACCCGACGACGCCGAAGACGGCGCCGGCATCCTCGACACGCTGGTCGATGACCTCGGTCTCACCCTCGGCGTCGATCCCGTGGCCAGCGGTCGCTACTACATCCTCCTCCCCGTCCTCTACCACGCCTGCCAGTCAAAGGCGGCGCTCGTGCAGAGCCTCCAAGGAGTCGGCGGGTGAGCGGGATCGGACTCTTCGGTGAGAACGAGGGCCGTGAGTACCTGCGCGCGAAGATCGACAGCGGCAGGTGGTGGGTGATCGTGAACGGCCACCACTTGAACGAGGTTGTCGAAGATCGCTACTACCACGACGGCGAGGGCTTCGAGGTCATGCTCGGCGGGCCGCCCTTCATTACGGTCGCCTTCGCACGGAAAGACCGCATGAGCGCCGAACAACTGGCCGCGTGCATAACCGAGGCGGGAGGAAACGCCGACGAGACACAGCTGGCCGCCGAACTGGCCAAGCAGGACATCCTCTTCCCCGGCGACACCGCCGAGGACCTCCTCGCCGCGACCGCAACGCTCGGCCATATGTACGGAGCGGATTGGGCGGAAGACTCGTGAGCCGCGTGCCCGGCATGGAGACCTTCCCGATGCGCGAGCGCGCCCGCATCTGGCCGGGCCCGATCCCCGGCTCGCACGAGCCCGAGTTCGAGGAGCAGCCGATCGTAGAGTTTCGCCCGCCCGAGGAGCTTCGCACCCAGCTTCTCACGAACGCCGTCGAGCTTCACACCCTCTGGATGGGCGAGTGCCGGATCATCCTGACCCAGAAGGACGAGGGCTTCGGCTCGCGGTGGTGCCTCTCGATCAGTCACCCGACGCGACACCCGACCTGGGACGAAATCAAGACCGCGCGCTACCGCCTACTTGGGCCCGACCTCGTGATGGCGCTGCCGCTGCCGCGCGCCGCCGACTACGTGAACGAGCACGAGCACGTCTTCCAGCTATGGCAGCTGCTCGAAGACACGGAGGTATGGTGACCCTCTCCTACAAGGGCCGGCGCGACAAGGGCCTCCGCGGCGAGCACGAGGTACGCGCGCGCCTCGAACAGGACGGCTTCGACGTCCGCGGGCTCGAAGGGCTCGGCGACCACCTAGCGATCAGGGAGGACAAGCCACGGTTCCAGACCAAGGTTCTCCTTCTCCACGTCGAGGTCAAGCGGCAGGAGACCCTCCAGCCGGACAGGTGGAGCAGACAGGCCGAGGCCGAGGCGCCCGAAGGCGCCGTGCCGATCGTCGTCTACCGCCGCGATCGCGAGCCCTGGCGCGTCCTCGTCACTCTCGATGAGTTCTTGAGGCTTCTGGGATGACCGACCGGCTCGCCGCAGCCGAGATGTTGCTCGTCCGAACGGAGACCCTCCTCCAGATTTACCACGAGGCCTACGTAGCGCATCATCCGAATGGGCCCGATGGCTGTCCCTGTTGCGCGGAGTTTCGGCCTCGTGTCGAAACAGCTTCGCGGGCGATGGAGCGAGCACTGACGCTCTGGCAACGAAGCATCGAGGAGACGTCGTGAGGCCGATGCCCGTACCGAGCCCAGCTGGGCCCGACTACGCCGAGATGTTGCGCGAGTCGCCCTGGCTCGCAACCCTCGACCGTGCCTACAGATTCAAGTGCGGCGAAGCCGAGCGCTACCGCGCTGAGAACGTCCGCCTGCGCGTGACCAACGAAACCCTCAGGCGCCGCTTGAGGGACGCCGCGCGCCGGCAGCTGCTCTGGGAAGAGCGCCAGGCGCGCTGGCGCGAACGCGAACGGGAGCTACTCGGTGCCTGACGCGATCAGGACGACCGCCAGCTACGTCGTGATGGAACGCTCGACCGCGCACCGGCTCGGCCGGCGTCTGCGCAGCCTGGAGCGCCTGATCGCCGACGTCCGCGAAGCCCACGAGAACGACCGCACGCTCCTCAACATGGCGCTGGCCGAACTCGCGCACGCGCGCGGCTCGAAAGACGCCGCCAGCTTCGCCTACCACTGGCTTCGCGCGCACCGACGCGCGGACAACGGAGGAATCCCAATCAGGAGGAAGAGCCTATCGAGAGCCCCCGACTGACAAGCGACCGGAGAGCAAGGCACCAGTCTTTCTCGATCGGGGGCCCTCGAAATAGGACCTGTAACGACCTAGCGAGGGAATCGTACCCGGCCAGCCGACAGCGGACGCTATGACGCCGACGACGGGCGCACCGCGCGTTGATCGAAGCGAAGTGACCAGAGGGGATCGGGAGAGCGCAAGGAGTGGGATCGCTGAGAACCCTTGACCGTCGCTCCAGAGCCCGCGGCTTGGGCAGGCAGACCGTCCTATCAGGGAGAGACCACCCATGCTCGAAATCAGAGACCTCGGACTGACCATGAGCCAGATGGAAGACGTCCTCGCGGCCGACCCGCTGCTTGTCTCAGCCTGGCTCGACCGGCTGGACGATCCCTCGATCGACAACCCGACCGCCTTCTTCATCGTCGGCGTGCGCTCGGGCGTCATGCCGATCCAGCTGCAAAGCCACACCCAGGCGAAAGCAGTCGTGCGCGCCGAGTTCTGGACGCGCAACGCCGGCATGTTCATGCCTGACGAGACCAACTTCCTGAGCGAGCTTTTCGATCCACCGGCCGGCATCCTGCGGCACTACGCCGACGACGAGCAGCTGCGCGAGAAGATGCTCTCTCAGTACCGGAAGGTAAGACCGCGCGGAGAGCGCGTCGAGCAGGAGACGGCCGAGCGCGCTGCCCGCATCCGCGCCTCGCGCGAGAAGGTGTCGAGCAGATGAGCAAGTCGGATGACAGAGCTTGAGGTCGCGCTGATCGAGCTTCTGCGCCCGATGGTCAAGCGCATGATCGCCGAGGAGGTCGCCAAGCACGAACAGGGCTGGCGCTGGCAGAGCGTGAAGCAGGCCGCCAAGACGCTCGACATGAGCGAAGCCGCGGTCCGCAAGCGCGCCTGGAAAGGGCAGATACCTGCGCGGAAGCTCGACGGCCGGCTCTACGTGGACATGCAAGCGCTCGACCAGCAGATAGCTCGGCTACGATGACCGGATACATACATCGGCCGAGCCGGGCGCAAGAACGCCCGACCCGGCCTAGACACGAAGGAGGTTAGGTCTCCCCCATGTCATCTTTCGACGCCGACGGCTGGAATCGCCCGCCGTCCACCTACGACCCGAGCAACCGCCGCGGTCGTCTCCACGCAAGCGAGTACCCCGGTCTTTGGTGGCGCGCCACGAAGACTGGAATCGTCTGGGAACTCAAGTTCCGCCAGGACGGCGAGCTTCGTTCCAACCCGATCGAGGGCGCGACGACCGAGCGCGAAGCGATCAATGCCTGGCGCCGGCTCAAGCCCGACCACGACAAGGGCGAGACCGTGCTCGCCCGCGGCGACCGGCGCGTGTCCGACGTCGCCGAGGCGTTCTTCGCCAAGCTCGACCTGCGCATTGCCCAGGGCAAGAAGAAGGCGAAGACGAAGAAGAGCTACAAGGGCGCCTACGACAAGCACATCGCGCCCACGCTGGGCGCGCTGCGGGTGAAGGACCTCGACGTCGAGGTCATCGTCACGCTGTTTGCCGACCTGACCGACGCCGGCCTGTCGCAGTGGACACAGTGCGGCGTCAAGAACGTGCTCGGCCAGATGCTCAAGCTCGCCAAGCGCGAGAAGTGGATCGTGGTCAACCCGCTCGAAGACGTCGATCCCGACGACCTGCCCACGCAACAGGCTCGCGCCGGCTACAAGCCTCGGCTCTTCCGCAATGAGGAGCTTGCCAAGATGATCGAGGCCTGCCATCCGCTCTACTCGCCCATGCTGATCGTGATGGCCTTCACCGGCCTGCGCATCGGCGAGCTTTGCGGACTCACCTGGGCCGACATCGACCTGGACGCACGCACGCTCACGGTCGCACGTCAGCTGGACTTCGCTGACGGCGAGTGGACGACGGCGGGCCCGAAGGGGCGCGCCTCGGCGGCGACCAACCTGAGCTACCGGACAATCAAGCTCCTCCAACCCGCCTACGACGCGCTCGCCGCTCAGGAGACGGCCGAAATCGTGAAGGGCTTTCGCCGGCCCGAGGATTTCGTCTTCACCACGAGCGACTGGCGCGGCGCTTCGGGTAAGCCGGTCCTGCCCGACAACTTCCGTTCGCGCGGCGTGCAGGCGGCGGCGACCGACGCCGGGCTCGGTCACGTTCGGCCGCACGACTTCCGTCACACGACGGCCTCGATCCTGGCCGCTTGCCGCGTGCCCGATACGGACGCCGCGGCGATGATGGGTCACACGGTCGAGGTCTACCGGCGCGTCTACGCGGCCTCGTTCGCCGACGCGAGAGCCCGCGAGACGACCGCTGACGCGCTCGGCGAGTGGTACGCCGACATGCTCGGAGAAGCCGCCTGAGAGGGTTGAGTTGACCAAATCGGGGGTTTTAGTTGACCAAATCTCCTAGACTGAAAACACAAGGGCCTGGATTTCCTCGGATTTCCAGGCCCTTCGTGTAAGCGGATGATGGGGCTCGAACCCACGACCTTCTGCATGGCAAGCCCCTTCTGGGCGATCCTCGGGGGGTGAGAGCGCTCCGTTGAGCCGAATCCGATCTGGGCGTGATCCCCGGCGTGCCTCCCGTGGCCAGGTCGAGTTGACCAAGAGTTGACCAACCGATTCGTGGGATTCGCGCGGCCGGCGCGAGGAAGTGACCACGGCTATGCTAAGGACGTCCGGGCCGGACGAGACGGGTTACCTCATGCAAAGGGCAACCACCCGCCTCGAACCCACGACCGGACGCATCTCCTCCTGAGTGTCGGAAACGACGAAGGGCCCCTTTCGGGGCCCCTCGGGATCGCGCGTCGGAGTGACGATCCGCGCGTCAGGCTACCTCCTCGCGTGCCTCGGCGATGTCCTCGGCGAGCGCGTAGAGCCGGCGCCCGAAGACGGTCTTCATGCCGGCGATTTCCTTCGCGCCCTCGACAAGGGTCTGTGCCGTCTTGAGCAGGCTCTCGACCTGCCGGCACTGCTCGACGGTCACGCGAGCCCCGCCTTCTCCGCGGCCTCGCTCCCGGCCTGTCGCAGGCCGTCTACGAGCGGTTGCAGCTGGTCGGCCCACTCGGACATGCGCAGGTCTTCGAGCGCGCCCTGGGCAAGCTCAACCTCGTCGCGGGCGATCCTGAGATGGCCTACGACCTCGCGCCAGGACTCGCGCTCGTTGTGCCGCTCGACCTCTTCTTCGCTCATGTCTCTCCCTTCGTCAGCTTGCCGAGCCCGTGGAAGAAGCCGAGGATGACGACCTCCTTCTGGCTCGGCGCGATCAAGACCGTCAGCGTCCAGCCGTTGCGCTGCATCGCCTTCACCGAGTCGAGCACGTTCCCGAAGTAGCGGTCAACCTCCACCCTCTCGATCCAGGTTCTCATTCGGTGACCTCACTTCGATGATCGGATCGTCGGCGACGGCGCCGTCCTCGACGGTGTAGACCGCGCCCGTGTTCTTCCAGATCGCGAACTCCCACCTGGCAAACGCCTCTATTTCATTGTCGGACGGCTGGCCGAGAGTGACGATAATCCAGGGCGCCGCGATCCTCGTATGCTCGGCCGAGCCGCGCTCGACGTAGAGGACGTCGAAGTGCGGGTAGCGCGCGAGCAGCGCATCGAGCCCGCGGCGAGCCGGTGAGGGCTCGAAGCTCATCGACACTGTGGGCAGCGGTCGTCGTAGGGCCGCGTCTCAGAGAGCCGCCAGCCATTGAGCAGCATCTCCCAGGCCTCGGGCAGGTAGCTCGGCATGTCCTCGACCGCGCCGCACTTGTCGCAGATGATCTTCACAAACAGCGGCTCGTCATCCACGCTGATCCCGTCCCACTGCTCACGCATGGCCGCAAGCAGGTCGCCGACTCGGCGATGGACGAGCGCGTCAGTCATGGTGGCCCTCCTCGATATGGTCGAGGCAGTGCTCGCGCTTCTCGAAGGCGAAGGGCACGTTGCCGCGGATCAAGTTCTGAGCGCTTACGCCCTCCAGGGCGATGCAGATTCGACAGCACCAGAACGAGTGACTTGTTGAGACGTGGACCTGGACGGGCTGATCCCAGGGAATCTCTGGGAAGCGCGAGCGGAGGTCGGCCTCCTCCATCATTCAGTCGGCATCGGGGTAGGCGCCCGGCAGGACATGGATCGCCTCGCGGCCCTGGCCCTTGCGCTCGACGTTGACACGCGCCACGCACTGCGCGCAGAGCGGCTGCTTGACCGCGCGCTCCGCGCCGCCGGCCTTGGGCTCGACGTCGGGCGGCATGTCGGTCTCAGGGTCGATCGGCACGCTCGGCACGAGGTCGGGGTCGAAGACGAAGTTGCGCCCACAGAGGAAGCAGGGGCCGAAGCCGATGAAGTTGCCGGTCACTCACGTATCCCCGCAAAGGCAACGAAGACCAGCTGTCGCGCGCGTTGCTGTGATTCCTCGGAGAGGTCGCACATACCGAGGCTGACCATCGCGCCGAGGAGACGCTGCACCGCCTGCCACTCTTGTTGCTCGCTGATCGCGACCCGCGGCGACTCCACAATCTCGATCAGGGCGAGCACCTGACGAGCGAGTGCGTAGGGGAGGTCACTCGGAGTCTCGCCAAGACCCCCGCCTTGCTCCAGGCGTAGCAGCGCCTCGGCGCCTTCGCGCCAGCGGACGAGCATCTCGGGGAGGTCGAAGACCTCGGCCTTGTCATCCATGCCCGATCCTGTAGGTGCCGTAGGGCGCGCCCGCGGTCGAGAGGCCGACGATCGCCGATAGGCGCCGGTTGACCATCATCTCGACCTCGGCCTCGGTGAAGCCGTCGTACTCCTCGCCGCCGAGCACTCGACGGGCCCACTGGATTCCGGGCTCGCCGAAGGAGACGACCGCGATGACGTTCTCGGTGCCCTCGGTCGAGCGGCAGCGATAGACGCCGAGGCGGCGCTCGCGGTCGTTGCGCTGGACGTCGAGCAGGTGCTCGAACTTCTCCTTGGCCTCGTCCTCGTCGCGGTACCGGCGCGCGATGAAGTAGATGTTGAGGCTCTCGTCCCCCCTCATGTCGGACCTCCGTTCTCGTCGGTAACGGATTGTCCCACCCGTGCGCGGGACTGTAACACCACGAAAAAAGCGAGGGCCCCGAAGGGCCCTCGCGTCACTCACTCACTCACTAGGGTAGCGCCGAAGCACCCCCAGCGAGGCGGTCAGCTTACCTGGACGCCCGGCGCGCTCACACCCATATGGATATGGGACGGCGTGCCGTACTTCGCGTAGTCGCCGACAGTGCCGAGCGGTTGGCCGGCCTTGACTGTCTGGCCGACGGCGACACCCTTCGCGTAGCTGCCCATGTGCGTCATGTAGTACGTGCGGCCGTTGTCGCCTTGCACGTAGACCGACCAGCCGAACGGCCCGTGTGGGCCCTCGGTCGGGCCGTCGGCCGGGTTGTTTCCCGAGAGCTTGACGATCGTCCCCGTGACGGGCGCGACGGCCGGCGAGCCCGCGGGCGCGAAGAAGTCGTGAGCGGGGAAACCGGGCAGGCCTTCGGTCGGGTGCAGACTGCCGACCGAGGTCAGGTCGCCGGCCCCGATCGGATCGGCCAGCTTGGTCGTCGTCACCTGCGGCGCCGGGCCGCCCTTCGGAGCGCCACCGAGCGGGACCGAGGTCTTCGGCGCACCACCCTTCGGAGCGCCAAACGCCGTACCGAGGCCGGGCATCTGACCGCCCATCTCCAAGCCCTGCATGATCCCCTGCGCCAGGTTTCCCGACTGGAGACCACCGAGGACGCCGAGCCCCATCATCGGCGAGGTCACAGACATCGGCAGGCTCGGACCGGCTGGCAGTGTGCTCGCGGGTAGGGTCGCCTGCGGCGTCGGAGACATGCTCGGCGCGGGTGTAGACGGGCCGCCGAGAATCTGGGACATGAGCGAGCCTGACGTCCCCCACGGGCTCGCGCCGACTGCACTCGCGACCGCTTGAGGGTTGTTGCCGGCGCGCAGCGCGTCGATGATCCCGCCGTAGCGGCCATTGTTGAGCGTGTTGATCGTGGCCGCGATCCCCTGACCGGGCGTCGAGTAGTTCTGCACGCCGGCCGTACCGGCGACCTGGTTGTAGGCCGTCGAGCCCGGCATCGTCTGGGTCGTGTTGAAGGGGTTGTTGAGCGCCGTGCCGCCCTCGGCGCGCTGCCAGGCATCGAGCGCGTTGAAGTTCGCCCTGGTCTGCGGCGCCCCGACTCCCTGGAGAATCTGCGCTTGCCAGTTGCCGGTGCCCGGTACGGCCATCGTCCCTCCCTAGCGCGGAGGCGCCTTCTGGTAGGCCGCCGCCTGGTTGAGCGCGGCCTGGTCGTAGACCCTCGGCGAGAGACCGCCGAGCACGAACTTGAGCCAGATGTTCTGATTCGGATAGGTCTTGCTCGCGATCGGGGCGCCGAAGAGCGCGTGTGTGACCGCGCCCGGCGCATAGGTCGTCGCCAGCGTCGAGAGCGGCGATTGGGTAATCATCTCCGACCTGATCCGCTGGAGGATGTCGCCCTTGAGCGGGAAGCCGCCCTCGTCGCGATGGGTCAAGAGGGACTGCGCGAGAGTGACGGCTGGGCTCGCATAGCTGATCGCCGGCTCGCTCGGCATCGAGGTTGGGGATCGGAAGAAGCCGACCCCCGAGCGGCCAATCTCGACCGGCGTGGCGAACGGGTTGAGCGAGGCGAGGTCGATCGCGCGGCCCCAGCCGACGGGCAGCATGTTCTCCTCGTAGGTCGGCCGCGGCCCGAAGGCCCGATTGAGCATCGGGTCGCCCATCTGACCGAGGTTGGCGAGCGCCGCTGCCTGCATCGGGTGATCGCGCAGGAAACGGCCGGAGTAGACGGTCGCGCCCTTCATCCACGGGTAGACGAAGATCAGGTGGCGCACGAAGTCGTGCTCGACCGGACCGAGGTCGCCGAAGTCCACGATCGCTTCCTTCGCCCGCTGGGTGATCTGGACAAGATCGGGCAGCGCCTTGGGATCAGTGAACAGCCGCTCGAAGTCGGCCTTCGTCCGGTAGCCGAGCGCGTAGGCCTCGTGGAGGAAGGCGGCGCGGCGCGGCATCTTGTCGGCGGCGAGGCCCATGTAGTGGGCGATCTTCGCCGTCCCGAGCGAGAGCGGGCCCTGGCCGCGACCGCGGAGCACCTGGCCGGCGAAGCCCTGCTCGACGGCATCATCGACGGCCGCGGTGAGTTCGGGCCCGATGCGCCGTTCGAGCGTGAAGGAGTGTGAGAGGTTCTCTGGCGCGTAGACGCCCTGTTGGATCAGGTTCATCATCACGTTCGAGGCGGCCTGCACGATCGGGTAGTTGATCTTGAGGTAGATGAGCGCGAGCCGGCCGAGGTTGTTGACCTGATTCGTGCGGCGGATGACCTTCGGCGGTAGCCGCCAGACGTTCTGGGTCAACTTGTCGCCGAGCGCCTTCGCCGGCACAAACGCGCCCTTGCCTTCCTCGGCTGCGATGCGCAGCTTCTCCATCGTCGCGTCGTCGGCGATCGCCCAATCGTGGCGGCCGAGGACGTTCTTGGGTGCGTAGTCGGTCATCGCGCCTGCGATCGCGCGGCGCAGGCCGCCGCCCTCGTTGAGAACCTCGCGCTCCAGTGGGCCGATGTTCGGATTCTTGAAGTCGCGCATCGCGGCGGCGACGTCCTTGTTCATGTTCTCGGTCGAGATGACCTTGCCGTCAGTCCAGACGAAGACGTCATCGGGCCGGGTTGGCACGGGCGTCCCCTGGCGCTTCACGCGATCGACCATGCGCCGGATGCCGGCGAGGTCAGCTGCCTCATGCTGGCGCTCGCCGATCAGTTCGGTGATGTCATTGCGCTCCAGGCCCATTGCCCGCGAGGCGCCGAGAGCGCGGCGGAAGGAGCCCCGCGGGCGAGTGTGGCCGAACGTCATCGCGCTTGAGACGCGGCCGGTGATCTTGAACAGCGGCGGCTTCGTCGGCGCTCCGGTGAAGATCGGCTTCGCCTCGGACGGAACTTCGGCACCGCCGACGAACCCCTGTGGCTCGGCTTCGAGCATCTGCCGTCTAGCCGTCGCCTTCTCCAGCCGATCGCGCGCGACTGAGAGCGCCGAACCGAGTCGCTCGACCGAGGGATGGCCGACACGGAACTCGGTGACGGTGCCGTAGTCGGGCGGGATCGCCTTGCCCCACCCTTGGCGAAGCCGGTCCCATTCGGCGGCGAGCGCGCGGTGCTCGGAGCCCAATCGTGTGCTCTCGGCGAAGCGCCCCTGGGCGGCCTCGCTCCCCTGCTCTTCGCCCGCTTCGATTGCCGCGCCGGTCTCGTCCGTGATTTCACTCTGGCGCTGGCGAATCTCAGCCATGCGGTCTCTGATCTGACCGACACGAGTCTGCGCGAGGGACGGTCCGGCGAAGGCCTCTTCTGGGCTCGGGGTGATCGCGCCGCGCAGCTGGTCAATCTCGTTCTCCCGCTTGAGCCAGGCCTGGACGGCGGGATGATCGGGATTGCGCTCGACGCCCTCACCGATCGACCGCTCGATCAGGTTGCGCCGCTCCTGCTTGATCGTCGGCTTGAGCGCGTACTTGAAGCCTCGGGCGCTAGAGCGCCGGCCTGACGCCGTGACGCCGGCAGCCTGGAGGCGCGCCTTCTTGTTATTCCAGGTGCGATGGTTGACCTCGGCCTTGTCGATCGGGCCGAACTTCTGATTGGCCATCGCGTCGAGCGCCTTCTCCTTCTCGCGCTCCAGGTCGTCTAGGCGGGCGATCGCCTCGTCGCGGGTGCGGGGCCGCTCGATCGCCGAGTAGCCGACGTTGCCCTTCTTCGCGACCTGGCGATCGTAGGCCTTCTGGCGCTCGTTGACGTACTTTGCGGCGGCCTGCTCGGCGTTGCGTGCGGCGATCAGCCCGCGCGGCGCCTTGACGAACTTGGCGCCGGCCGCCATCTGTGTCTGGTCGCGGAGCGCCTGCGCCATCTCGTTCTTGTCCATCACCCGCGCGTACTCGATCATCCCCTCACGCGAGCCGGCCGCCTTCTCCATCGCGGCGTAGGCCTCGGCGAGGCCGGGGTGCTCGGGTGAGATGACAGGGAGACCGTGCTCGTCCTCGGCGAGGTACTGGCCGGCCTCTTGCGTCCACTTGAGTCGCTGGTGGAGCGCGGCCTCGGCGTCGTTGAGGTTGAGCATGTTGCGCTTCGCTCGATTCTTGGCCACCTTGGTTTTCGCGTCGGCGAGCTTCTGGCGGCCTTCGACCAGCTGCTCTTCGATGTCCCTGATCCGACCCTCGGCGACGTCGAGCGTCACCTGGTAGGGGACCTGCTCGGCGGCGATGCGCAGCACACGGTTCTCGGTGTCGCTCAGGTTGAGCTTGCGCCCGACCTGAATGACACGGTTGCCGGCCTGACGACTAGCGCTCGTGATCGCCTTCTCGGCGCGCGCGTCCCACTTGGCCGCGCGGCCTGTCTGCCAAGCGGCAGCGCGCGGCCCGACGATGGCGCCCTCGCGGTCGGCGAGTCTTGCGAGCGCGGCGTCACTGGCCTTCTGTGCCGCCATCCCGAGACCGGCGCGGGAATACTGGCCGGTCGAGACCCTAGCCGGCGCCGGGCCCTCCATGCCGGGCACGAACTCGTGCGGCGCCGCGCCGGGCTGGATGATCTGGCGCTGGTTGACGAGGTTGCCGCGCGCGTCTCTCAGCCTCGCCGGGTTTGTGAAGAGCGCCTCGGCGACACTCGGGCCGCCGACCTCGCCGGCACGAGCGGCACGCAGCGCGCCTGAGGCGGCGCCGACTCGGAACGCAGTGCCGGCGCCCGCGCTCGCGATCGCGGCTAGATCGGCGGCAGTGAAGACGGGGTTACGCAGTGGGTGGCGAACGTCCTGGGCCATCCCGAGCCCCATGCCTTCGACGTCGGTCTTGAGCGGGTCGGGCTCGGACAGCCATGTGCTCGGGTGAGTCCACTCGTAGCCCAGCTGCGACCAGGAGGGATGCGTGCCGGGTGCGACCGTATCCTTGGCGATCTTGTAGAGCGCCGGGAAGAAGTGCTCGCCCATCGACACGACGTCGCGCCCGGAGGCGCGCGTCTCACGGCCGGCAAAGCTCGTGACGTCGCCGACCGCACTTTCCAGCGCGCCAAGGACACCACCGCCGCCGCCCTTGTGCGCGGTCGCGCGCTTGGCGGCCTTGCGCAGAGCAGCCCTCGGTGCAGGCGCGGGGCCCCACAGCCCCGCGCCTGGCCCGGTCGGCACGGCGAGAGACGCGCCTGGAGATGGAGCAGCGGGCGCGGGCCCCGGCGAAGCGGCAGCTGGACCCCACATTCCTGTGCCAGGCGCAGCCATTTACCGGCCGATGTTCCCGAAGACGCTTGACCCGAGGCTGCCGACCCTCGCCGCAGCGGCAGTCAAGCCGCCGTAGGCCTGTTGAATGGCCTTGTTGAGAATGGCGGGCGGGATCATCGTGCCCGTCGCAGCGTTCTGGGCGCGAACTTCCGCGGGGTTCTTCCCGAGCCCGATGCTCTCGCGAACGAAGTTGCGAGCCGCGAGCGGGGCCTGCGCAGCCGTGAACGGGACTCCGTTTTGACCTGGTGTCGAATAGGCCGGGTTCGCCTGGAGATACGCGGCGGCTCTCTGGAGAGCCTGCGGGCCGCCGCCCATCATCGTCGCGATGCTCGCGACCGCCTGGCCATACGGAATCGCCGTAGCGCCATGAGGATTCGTGTTCTGGTCGTAGGTGCCGGTGCCGGGAACGATCCTCTGGCGGTCGGGCCCACGAACCGACTTGCCGTTCTCGATCTTGTAGGTCGGCACGATCTGGTACTTCGCCGGGCCGCCAGGCTGGGCCGCGAGCGCGACCGCCTGTTGGATCGACGTGACCATCTTCGCGTTGGCCGCCGTGTTCGCAGCTTGACCGCGCCAGAGGTAGCCGAGCTTCCTGGCCTGTGCGAGTTGCAGGTTGACGTAGGCGCCGAAGTTGACCGGCTGGCCCTTGAACATAACCCAGCCCGCCGCGAGACTGCCGTCGGGCATCCGGCCAGTCATGTTGACCTCTTGGCCGATGTTGGCGAGCGTCTGGGCCGTGACCTTGCCGCCGAGGAAGGCGTCTTGGATGCCGAGGTACTTGCCGGCGACCGCGGCGTTAGTGATCGCGGTCACGCCCGAGATGACGTTGCTCGCGTGCTGCTCGCGCATGTTGGCGGCGAACTGAGCGGCGCTCTGCGCGGCGCCGGCTCTCGCGCCTACGACATTCGTCAGGTTCTCCAAGGCCGACTGCCTCTGCGCGACCTGCGACTGCAAGACGTTGTTGTAGATCGCCGGGGCCTGCGCCCTGATCGCCGCGAGCGCGCGCACGTTCTCACCCGAAGCGAGCGACTGCTGGGCCTGGGTGTTCGCGGCCTCGACGCCCAGCTGGTTCGCCGAGGCGATCTGTTGGTTGCGCGCATTGGACGCGGCGACGATCGCCTGTTGAGCGAGGGACTGGCCGGGCAGGGCGAAGCCGGTCGTGTAGCCGGACGACTGGAGGCCGCTCGGGTCGTAGAGCCCTTGCACCGAGCCCTGGTTGGTCATCCCCTTCGCCGTCGCGGCGGCCTGGCCCGCGGCGTTCTGCCAGTCCTGGCCGACGGCGCCCGTGATCCCCTGGCCGAGCGCGCCCATCGTGTTCGCCGCATCGAGGTAGCTCTGCTCGGCGGCCTTCGCGTTGGGATCGGCGAGGCTCGCGAGCGCGAGCGAGAAGCCGGTCTGGCGGTTGTAGAGGTTGTTGAGGAGTGCGGCCTGGTTGCCGTAGGCGGCCTGTTGGGCGGCGATCTGGGGGTTGATCTGCGCGAGGGCAGACTTCTGCGCAAAGGCCGACATCGCCGCGGGGCTGTAGTTGGCGAGGTTCGCCTGCGCCGCGCTGACGAGCGGGTTGTATTGCCCCGCCACCGAAGGAGCGGTCGGCGCCGGCATACCCATGAGATTCGTGAGCGCCGAGGTCAGCTGCGGCATATACATCCCGGTCGGCGAGATGCGGGTCGTGACCGGGGGAAGACCGCCAGTCGGCGCCGTCGCGCCTGCCGTGTTGATGATCGCCATTTAGATCGCGTTCCTCATCGTCTGGTAGACGCGCGGGTTCGCCTTGAGCATCGCGGCGTTGCCGATCGCGGCCTTGACCTTGTTGATCGCATTGACCGTCGCCGGGCTCGGGCCCGTCGGCGCCTGGGTGATCGTCGTCGGCCCGAGGTTGACCGTCTTCGGCTGGTTCTGCGCGGCTTGGTAGGCCGCCATCTGGGAGTTGTAGGCCGCCTGCGCGTTGGCCGTGGCGATGTTCGCCAGCCGGTCGGCGATGTTGCCCTGGAGGTAGTTCCAGTTGCCGAGTGCGTTCGCGTTGTTCTGGGCCCAGCTGGTGACGTCACCGCCGAGCGCCGAGGCGAGGTTCTGGAGCGAGGCGTTCGCGGCGACGTCGTATTGGTTCTGGAGGTTGGCCGCAGCAATGTTGGCCGCGCCTGACCGAGCGGCGCCACGGGCGGCCAGCTGCGAGGGGACGTCGGCGAGGCCTCTGGAGAGTTGGATGCCCAGCTGGGCCTTGTCGCTCATCTGGTTCGCCGAGGCGGCGTCAAGCGTGCCCTGGTCGATCAGCCCGGAGAGGTTCTGGCCGCCGATGTTCGAGAGGTTGCCGGTCATCCCCCAGCCGCCCTGGATGACGGCCTGGCGCGCGGCGGCCTGGAGCATGTTCTGGTTGGCCTGGAGCGAGTTCTGGTAGGAGGTCAGCCCCGATTGGTACATCGGGTCGCTCGTGAGTTCGCGCATGTAGGGCGCGACGTCGAGGGTTGGGGGCGCTACTTGCGAGGCGCCCGCAGCGCCGCCGGCTCCGAGCGTGCCGGCGCCAGCCCCGGCGCCGATCCCGGCCGCTCCGCTCGGCGCGTAGTTGTTGCCGACACCGATCGCCTGCGAGACGGCGGGCGTCCCGAGGAAGCCCGTGATCGCCGACTGGCCGGCACCGAGCGCGCCGGTCAGTGGGGCAGGTGGGTTGTAGAGAGTCCTCGGCTTCGGCTGACCGACGCCGAAGTCCTGCGTCCCGTAGACCGGAAGGTTGCCGGTGTTGTAGCCGGGGACCTTGGTAATCGCCACGCGGCCTCCTATCTGACGATGATGAAGTTGACGACCTCAAAAGCCGGCGTATCGACCGGCGTGCCCGCAGGACCGTGCGAGTGGACACCCTGCTCGTCGGTATTCGAGTCCACGAGCACGTTTTCGTCCGAGCCCGCGGTGACGCCCGCGTTCGAGAAGCCCTTGGTCGATGTGTGGTGGATCGGCGTGCGACTGGCGAGCGCCACGCCGTCGTTGAGCCCGAGCGTGGCCACCGAGGCGTGGGTGCCCTTCCCGACCGGGACGCGGCCTCGCAGGTCGGGGACGTTGAAGGTCGAGCCCGTCGGCGCGCCGTACTTGACGCCGATCGCGGTGAACAGGCGCGCGTCGGTCGTCCGGTCGTAGGTCGAGCCGTCGCAGATGTAGGCGCCTGTCGGCGCGACGTCGCCGCCGTAGGGGAGGATCAGCCCGGCCGGGAAGATGCCGAGCGTGCCTTCGCCGGCTCCGGTGATCCCGAGCGTCTTCTGGAGCCCGATGACCGCGTTCATCGGCAGGCTCAGGTCTGAGCTTTCCAGGTAGGAGACGAGCCAGGCCTTGAACTCCAGCGGGAAGGAGAGCGGGTCGGAGAAGAGCCGCTGCACCATCTGGAACTCTTGGTCGGTCAGCGGCCGTTGATCCGCGGGCCCGGTGTAGCCCGAGCCCCCGATGAGGTTGCTCATAGCTGACTGCGGTCAATCGGCCAGGCCTGGATGGCGAAGTCGAAGATGCGCAGGACAGTGGTCGGCGCCGTCTGTTGAATCTGGAAGGCGATCCCGTAGGGCACCTGATTGATCGGCAGCCGGAAGCGCGAATACTTCGTGGTCGAGGGCACGCCGCCCATCGCGACGTAGGTCGGGTCTTGCGGCGAGCGGATGTAACCGATCGAGAGCACGTTGGCAGCCGGATCGACCGCCGCGGGCGCCGAGTTCGGACCGCTCGGAGCAGCTTCGAGCGGGACGGCGAGCAGACCGCCGTGCGCGGCCGAGACGCGCGCGTCGTAGGAGAAGTAGCCGAAGCGCATCCGCTTACGACCCTCGGGCCCGAGCCGATACCAGGGCGTCTGGATGTAGGGCATTACCGCCGTGCCGTCGCCGTCCGCGATCGACTCACCTGAGAGGTTCGGCGCGAAGCAGGCGCTCGTGCGCGCGAGCCGCTTCGTCCCGGTGATCCCGGCCCAGATGCGCTCCATCCCCGTCGAGCCGCCCGAGGAAATCTTCGAGATGGCGGCGATGTTCGAGAAGCGGAACCACTGCCGAGCGTTGAGGTCGCAGACCAGGGTGTCGGATGTCCCGTCTGACTGGACGACCGAAATCGTGTAGTAGTCGAGGAAGACGGCCGCCGAGAGTGACGTGTGATTCGCGTACAACGGACGCCAGTAGTAGGAGATGCCGCCCTGGATGACGAGGTTGCGCACGACGGCGCCGTCAGTGATGTGAACGCCGTGCTCGTCGGCGAAGATGACGTTCTCGTTCCAGTACGCGATCGAGCGCGCGTCGGGGCATCCGACACGGCGGAAGAGCGGTTCGAGCACAAGATCGCCCGGATCGCCCGCCGCCGTGTTCGGTGCCGTCGTCCCTCTGAGGCGCTCGACCGAGGAGGCGTGGAAGATCAGCCCGATCGAGCGGAGCGCCGCGAGGCCTGTGATTGCGTTGTCGGTCTGTTGGTAGGAGTTCGAGTCCCAGGCGCCGGTCACCTTGGGACCCGGCGGCCCGAAGTAGATCGTGTCCTCGAAGGTCGGCTTGCCGGCGACGATCAGGTAGCTGCCCCAGACTGTCCCGTACTTCGAGGGCGGCGCCGAGGCGTCCATCGCGACCGGCCCACCTGTGGCGCCGACCAGCTGCGGGACGACCGCGGCCGAGCGGTCGAACCAGACCGTCTGGTCGAAGACCTGCACGGGGTTCTGAGGCCCGTGCGGGATCGCGCCGCGATCGGTGACCGCGCCCGAGTTGAGGTCGATCTGGGAGAGCCGGCCGGCCGCGTCCTGTACGAGCAGCTGCTCGCCGCCGACGAGGAAGTTCGCGAGGATGCCGCTCTCGACGTCGCCGCCGAGCGGGTTCGAGGCCCAGACCCAGCCGCCGCGGCCGGTGAGGCTCGCGTCGATGATCTGGGGCACGAAGTCGCAGACGTCCCAGAGGTAGCCCTGCGGCATCGAGTCCCTCGCGAAGTCACGCGCGAAGGCTCGGGCTCCGCGGAGGAGGGAGACGGGCGCGGCCACTCAGCCTCCTACATAGGTGCCGCTGTAGCTGGTCCCTTGCATCCGCACGCGGCGCCGAACCGGGATCGACGTGCCGCGCTTATTGACGAGCATCCTGATCTGGCCAAGCCGACCGCCGCGACCGTCTTGTCCCTCGTAGAGGATGCGGTAGCGCTCGCCCGACTGCGAGGAGTCATCGTCGGCGTAGTCGCCGCACTTCCACATCGCATAGAGGACGAGCGCGTCGTGGAACTCGTAGGGGATCGCGCCGAACTGCTCTTCGGCGGGGTCGTCGTCAGTGGCGCTCATCGCCGTCGGCTTGAGCACGGCCCAGACCTGGACCTGCATCCCGTCCTCATCGGGCACCGGCACGATCTGGATGACGTCCGCGCGGATCAGCCGGAAGGCCGGATCGACGCAGGTGTTCTCGTTGCGCGCCGCGCGATAGCGCCGGCCAGCGGGGAGCGAGTTGTCGGAGTCCACGATCGAGAGGATGTTCTGATCGAGCGTGTAGGTATCGACGCCGTTGGTCGTCGTCAGCTGCACGCAGCGCACGACGACGCGCGTCCGGCTGAGCAGGTCGATGACGCCCTGGTTGAGCCACATCGAGACCATCGTGGACTCGTCGTAGGAGTCGATGTCCTGCAAGCCGAGCGCCGCGACGATGAAGTTGGTCATGTCGCCGAAGGTCACTTCTCCTCCTTGCTCGGGGGTAGCTCCAGGGTGTCCTCGGGCCAGGGCTCCGCGAACTCGTCGCCGCGCTCCACGAAGAAGCCGATGCGGAGATGGTGCTCGCGCAGCTTGCGCGTCATGGCGACGATCCCGAGAACGGTCAGCGCGAAGACGAGCACGATGATCGCGATGAGCGTCTCCCAGCCAATATCGAAGCGGACGTTCGCGATCACTCGGTCGATTCGCTCGGGTGGTTCTCGCGGTAGTTCTCCACGGCGAGCGTGCCGAGCACGCCGACACAGGCCGAGGCGATCGCGAACGGGCCGGCCGAGGAGTAGCCCGTCGCGGCGAGCACGCAGCCGGCGACGATGCCGGCGAGCGCGATCACGCCGAGCAGGATCAGAAAGGTCATCTGCGTGGTCTGACCTCTCACTCGGCGACCCTCACGAAGACGACCGTGGACCCGCTCAGCGTCCGGTCGCGGCGCATTACCTCGCCGCCGTCGGAGTTGTTGCCGTTCGCCGTGTTGCCCTCGATGGATGAGAACGAGGTCGAGGAGCCCTGTTTCCAGGCCTCGAACAGGCCGACGTGATCGAACACGCCGTCGTAGTTCCAGTCGAAGCAGACAAGATCGCCGGCAATCGGGCTCGATGTGACCGAGAGCCCGTTGCGCTTGGCGCGAGCGTCGTTGACGATGTAGGGGACGTAGGCGTAGTTCTTGCCCTTGACGAAGCTCGGCGAGTCGCCGACCTGCTCGAAGGACCAGGTGACGAACATCGCGCACCACGGCCCGGTCATCCCGTACCACTTCGTATAGGGCGTGATGTTCGAGTTGGGTGGCGACTCCTTGATCCCGATTTGCGTGATCGCCTTCTGGAGCGCCTTCGAGCGCAGGCTCGACGTGGGCGGCGGCGGGGGCTCCTTGCCGCCGAACTCGTCCCAGGCGTTGACGAGGAGGCTCTGGGCGTAGGCGTCCATCGCGTACTCGCCCGGCTTGCCCGGTCCAGGGCAGCCGTCGGGGATGCGCACCGAGCGCATGAAGTTGAAGGTCTTTTCCCCGATCCAGCCGGTGTCATC
>Ga0126378_10000520_pt1 | contig 28161 bp, 20 predicted proteins | sample PanSoiMetPlot_23_FD_92587 | JGI IMG/M metagenome (GOLD analysis project Ga0126378, IMG submission 92587) | Tropical forest soil microbial communities from Panama - MetaG Plot_23 | ecosystem: Environmental > Terrestrial > Soil > Tropical forest > Bulk soil | place: Panama | collected 2016-02-17
GAAGTTCTTTCTAGGGCGTCAAATCCGGGCTGTACCCGTCTACGACGTCCACGAAGTCCGACACTTCCGCCATGTCTTTTCCGACGAATCGAATCGTATGCGAGTCCACCCGCTCTACCGACCTCAGATAGCTAATCATCTGCGCCGGCGTATAGTTTTTGAAGCTGATCTCCAGAGTGACTGGCGTCTTGATCACGTACGGCTTGAACTCGTGCAGGCGCGCGAGCGCCGCCTTCACTCCCGCCCCGATCTTTTCGCAGGATGCCTCGGGAGTCAGGGTTTCCGCGGAATGAAAGCTCAGGTTCGTTTTCGTTTCCGCTGTTTCGATGTTTCCCAGCCGCGATTTTAGCTCCTCCAACGCGGCATCATCCCCGGAAGCAAAAACGACTGGCACGCCCAAAGCTCCGGCAAAAGCGGCGTTGAATTCGCCTTCCGTCACGGGGTGGCCATTCAGCGAAACGCGCGTGAGATGGGCGCTCGAAAAAGTATGGGCGCGCACTCCACGTAGGTTGGTGGTGGACGCATGGTAGCCAACGAAAAGGGCCGCGTCGAAGCTCGAATCGAGACCCGCCATCATGCCTCCGTGGCGCGGCCAGGAGCGCACCAGGCGAACGTCTTTGGGAAACTCTTCGATCAGGAGGCTTTCGCCGTTCCCGTGCGAGTCGCTTACCACGAATTCAGTCGCACCGGCCCCTCGGGCGGCGTTTACCGCTGCGAGTGTTTCGCTCGTCATGAAGCGACGAAACCGCTCGTACTCGAATCCGCCCGGGCCCAATTGGTCCGCAGTAACCACACCTGCGACGCCTTCCATATCCACCGAAATGTAAATCTTGAGTTTCTTGACCGCGGAGCTTTGTGTCTTAGCGGCAGGGCACAAGAAGCCCGCAAGAGCTCCTGCAACAAAAAACACGCGGCTCGCGCGATGCAAAATAGTCATAAACACACCTCTGATCATTCTGAAATCAGGGAATCAACGAACGGGAGTGTATCAGCTTCGGGCAGCCGAGCCCGAAGGAAAAGCGACCGCCACTTCCCTCGCGGCGAGAATCGTATTCACATGAATGCGAACCGTATCTTCCACGCGGCGCGCGTAGCCGCCGGCCAAGGTTGTCGCGACGGGGATTCGCCGCCGGCGCGCTTCTTCGAACACCCTGCGATCGCGTCTTTTTAATCCTTCTTTCGTGAGCGAAAGCCCGCCAAGCTGATCTTCGCAGTAGGGATCGGCGCCACCCACATAAAAAAGAATCTCTGGCTGGAAATTGTTCAGCGCTTGTTGCACGGCCGGAATCAGCGCGCCGAGATATTCTTCGTCTTCGACGCGGTCCTCCATGTTTAAGTCCACGGTCGAAGGCGGCTTGTGCCCGGGATAATTGTTCAACTGATGGATCGAAAGCGTGAACACCGTCGGATCGTTTTGAAAGATGGCTGCCGTCCCGTTGCCGTGGTGCACGTCCGTGTCCACGACAATGGCTTTCTTGATGGCGCCGTCGGCTTGCAGCTTTCGGATCGCCACGGCCACGTCGTGAATCGCGCAAAAGCCTTCGCCATGGTTCGGATAGGCATGGTGAAATCCGCCGCTGAGATTCGAAGCAAATCCGTCGAGCATGGCCGTTTGGCCCGCGAGTATCGTTCCGCCGGCCGCCAGCCAAACCGCTTCCACCAGTTCCGGGGAGTACGGGACTTCCAGACGCATCACATCGCTGGCAGTGAGTGTGCCGACTTTCAGCTTGCGCACCCAATCGGCCGTGTGCACGCGCAAAATGTCCTCGTCGCTTGCTTGCTCGGGGCGCAGGAAGTCCTCTTCCTTGGCCAGACTCTCCCGCAAAAGCATCTCGTAAATCAGCCGGAATTTTTGCGAGGGGAATACGTGTGCGCCCAGATGCAAGTCGTACCGGTCATGATAGACAAGTTTGAATGGAAGGGAGCCCTTCATCGGATGAAATCAGCAGCGTTCGTTTTCCGGAATTCGGATCTCGGATCTCCGATCTCCGTTCCCGGCGTTAATTCTCTCGCTCGAGGATGAAATCGGGAAGCGTTGCCAGAGCGCGCGCATATTCGGAATCACGATGTCCATTCAGGCAGGCCTTAGCCCGCTGGGCGTAGTCTTGCGCGAGGCAGCGCGCCCGATCGAGCGCGCCGGAGTCCTGCACCAGCGAAACGACCGTTTCCGGCCGAACGGAATCGAATTCCTTCTCCGCCAGCACCCGCGCGACGAGTTCCCGCGCTTCGCGATGCCCGTTTTCCATGGCGTAAATCAAAGGCAGCGTCACTTTGCCTTCCTTTAAGTCACTCAATACCGGCTTGCCCAGCTGTTCGGCCGACGCGGTGAAGTCCAGCAAATCGTCGACCAACTGGAAGGCCAAGCCCGCGTTTCTTCCGTACTCCGCTAGGGCTTGTTCTTCTTCGTCGTCCAGCCGCCCGAGCACTGCGCCCAATCGCGCGCAACCACTGAACAAACAGGCGGTCTTGTATGCCGCCAGACGCAGCGCATCCTCTTCGGTCACATCGATGCGGCCGATTTTCTCGAGTTGAATCAGCTCGCCTTCCACCATTTTCTGTGTCAGGTCGATGAGGATATCGAGGATGTGAAAGTTGCGCTCTTCGAGCGCCATCTGAAACGACTGCATGTACAACCAGTCGCCCGTCAGCACACTCCGATGATTGCCCCACCGCGCGTTCGCCGAAGGGCGTCCGCGGCGCGTGCCCGCGCTGTCAATTACGTCGTCGTGAATCAACGTGGCGCTGTGGAGCAATTCGACCACCGCCGCGAGGCGAATGGCGCTGCGGTCTTTGTGCCCGGCGTAATTTGCTGAAAGAAGCAGGATCGCGGGACGCAGGCGTTTTCCCCCGCCTCCCAGCAAATATGCGGCAACTTCCGACACGGCGGGAAACGCCGTACCACTTTGACGGGCAAGCTCGTCTTCCACCAGAGCGAGGTCGTCGCGAACGAGATCGAAAACCTCTTTCACCGTGAGCAGTGCGATGGCCTTCCTCCTGGCCTCTATCTAGTTCCTGTTTTTGGCAGCCGTCGTCCCCTGGGGCCGGGCCAAACGGAACAGCCGCCTGAAATTCTCCGAAGTCGCGGCGGCAATTTCATCCGGCGACAAGTCTCTCACACTCGCAAGCATGCGCGCTACTTCGGCAACATAAGCTGGCTCGTTGCGCTTTCCGCGGAAGGCTTGCGGCGCCAGATACGGAGAGTCCGTCTCGATCAAAATCTTCTCGAGCGGCAAAGCTTTCGCAACCTCGCGAAGGTTCTGCGCTTTCGGATAAGTCGAATTCCCCGCAAAAGAAATCAGCAAGCCCATGTCGATCCCGCGCCGCGCGTCTTCGAGCGTGCTGCTAAAGCAGTGCAGGATGCCGCCAATGCCCGTCGGTTTCCAGTGCTCTTCAAGCATATCCATGCAATCCGCCCAGGCGTCCCGGCAATGAACGACGATGGGGAGCTTTGCTTGCTGCGCAAGAGCCATTTGATCACGGAAAACTTTGTGCTGTGTTTCGCGCGGTGAGTGATCGTAGAAATAATCGAGGCCAATTTCGCCCCAGGCAATCACCTTGGGGTGCTTCGCGAAATCGGAAAGCTCTTGGAGGTGCTCTGGAGTAACTTCCTTTGCCTCGTGAGGATGAATGCCGACGGTCGCGTAAATCCAATCATGCTGTTCGGCAAAGGGGATGGCGGAGTCGAGCTTTTCGGGCCCGGGGCCCGTGCCGATCGCCAGAAGAGTCGTTATGCCCGAGACGCGGGCGCGTTCGAGCATGGCGCCACGATCTTCCGCAAATTGCGGAAAATCAATATGCGCGTGCGAATCGGTTAGCTCCATTTGATTTGGCGGCACAGGCACTCTTGTCTGTGCGTCTCGCGGCAAAACCCGCGGCACCGGCCAGCGTGCCGGTCCTATTTAAGACGCGCCCCGACCTCCACGTCTTCGTCGGGAAAACCCGCCAGCACCGGCCGACCCTCTGGACCGACGGCTGCCGCGATGACCATGCCGTTCGATTCGACGCCCCGGAGCTTGCGCGGGGCGAGATTCACGACCACCGCGACTTTGCGCCCAATGAGCTTTTCCGGTTCGTAGTATTGAGCGATGCCCGCGCAAATCTGCCGAATTTCCGTGCCGATGTCCACGGTGAGCTTCAGCAACTTGTCCGCGCCGACAATGCGCTCCGCCGTCTTGATTTGCCCAACGCGCATCTCGACCTTCGCAAAATCCTCGATCCCGATTCTCTCGGGCGCGGCTTGCGGAGCCGTGGCGGCTCCCGCCGGAGTCGTACTCCCCACCGGCTTCGCGGGCGGCGCGGCCGGTGCCGGATTCAATTCTTCGTTTGCCATCGCTTCGATCCTTTCTATCGCTTCGCTTTTGTCCACACGGGGAAACAGCGTTTGTGCGGGCCCCAGTTGCTTGCCGGGAGCCAGTTGGCCCCAGCGTAGCCCGTCCAACTCAACGGTCGAGACGGAACTGGAAAGGCCCAGCAGAGACCAAACTTTTTCCGTACTTGCCGGCAAAACGGGATGCGCGAGTACGGTGACAATCCGCAGCAGCTCTGCCGTACTCCACAGAACCGTAGCCTTGCGCGATTGCTCTTGCTCGGAATTCCCCAGGGCCCAGGGCTGCTCGCTGGTCAAATACTTGTCGGCGGCCCCAATCACACTCCAAATCGTCTCGAGGGCCCGCGCAAAACTCAGATTCTCGTAGTTCTCGAGCACTTCGCCGATTGCGCTCTGAACTTCCTTTGCCAACGCCTCGTCCGGCGACTTCCGCTCCGTGGCTTTGGGAATTTTGCCCCCGAAATTTTTCTCGATGAGCGCGGCGGTCCGGCTGGCGAGATTGCCGAGCCCATTGGCCAGGTCGCTGTTGTAACGCGTGACCAGCGCGTCGTAACTGAAATTTCCGTCCTGCCCAAAGACAACTTCCCGCAGAAGAAAATAGCGCAGCGCGTCCATCCCGAGCATGTTGGCGATGGGCCGTGGCAAGACCACGTTGCCTTTGGACTTGCTCATTTTGGCCGCGTCCATCAAAAACCAGCCGTGTGCCCACACTTGTTTCGGCACCGGCTGCATCGCCGCCATCAAAAACGCGGGCCAATACACGGTGTGGAAACGAATGATGTCTTTGCCGACGAGATGCAAATCAGCAGGCCAGAAGCCACGCCTCTCAAATTCCGGGCCGCCGACGGCGGTGAGGTAGGACGTCAGGGCATCGAACCAGACATAAAAAACGTGCGGCTCTTCTCCCGGAACGGGAATGCCCCAGCGAATCGTGGTGCGCGTGATGCTGAGGTCCTTGAGGCCCCCTTCCACGAAACTCACGATCTCGTTTCGGCGCGTCTCCGGCTGGATAAAATCCGGATTCTTTTTGTAAAAGTCGAGCAGCGGCTTCTGAAACGCGGAAAGCTTGAAAAAATAGTTTTCCTCGGTGATCGTTTCCGTGGGGCGGCCGCAATCGGGGCAGTTATCGCCCGGCTTTGCGTCATTCACAAAGGCATTGTCGTAAATGCAGTATTGGCCCGTGTATTGGCCTTTATAGACGTAGCCATTCTCTCGGCAAAGACGAAACAACCATTGAACCGTTCGAACGTGGCGCAGGTCCGTGGTGCGGACAAATTCATCCGCGGTGAGCCCAAGCTCATCCCACAACACGCGCCACTCCGCCGCCATCTTGGCAACGAATTCGGTTTCCGAGATGCCGGCTTTCTTCGCCGCGCGCTCGACGTTCACGCCGTGCTCGTCGGTGCCCGTGGTCATCACCACATCGTAGCCGCGCATGCGCTTGTAGCGGCGAATGGTGTCGGCCACCACGGTCGTGTAGGTGTGGCCGATGTGCGGCAGGCCGTTCGTGTAGTAGATCGGCGTGGTCAGATAGAATTTGGGCTTTCCGGGTGACATGTTCAGTTTGTTTTGCCTGCCGTTTCATAGGCGCGCAAAGCTTCGCCGATGACGCGCTGGAGCGGCACGTTTTTTTCGACCGCCAGCTTGCGGCAGTCGTCGTATTCAGGCGCGACATGCAGGATGCGGCCGTTCACACGGGAAATCTTGATGCGCACGCTGCCAAAATCGGTCGATACGCTGACGAATTCACGGGGAAGAGTTCGACGTTGCGCCCGATAAGTGCGCGCGCCAAACGTCGTGGTCTCGGCAAAAATGAGCGACATCAGCGCTTGCGTATCCTGTGGTTGGCACAAGACCGTGACCAAAGTGCCGGGACGGTTCTTCTTCATTTGCACTGGTGTGGCGTAAACGTCGAGCGCGCCCGCCGCCAGCGCCTTCTCGAGAAAATAACCGTAAATCTGCGGATTCATGTCATCGAGATTGGCTTCAATCACGGCAATCTCCTCATCGAAACCGGGAACCGCTTTTTCGGCGGCTTCGCCAATCATGAGCCGCACGACATTGGGCTGCCCTTCCAGATCGGCCGTGCCCGCGCCGTAGCCAATCGCGCTAACGCTCATCGGCGGCTGAGGGCCAAAGGAATCGCAAACAGTTGTGACGATCGCCGCGCCGGTAGGCGTCACGAGCTCTTTCTGAACGCCGTTGGAATACGTCGGCCTGCCTTGCAGCAGGTTGGCCGTGGCCGGCGCGGGAACCGGCAAAACGCCGTGAGCCATTTTTGCGGTTCCGGCGCCCACATTCAGGGCCGAGCACGCAAACTTCTCAATTCCGAGAAAGTGGAAGCCGGCGCAAGCTCCAACGATGTCCACGATCGCGTCCACGGCGCCCACTTCATGAAAATGAATTTTCTCGAGCGGGACGTCGTGCACGCGGGCTTCGGCTTCGCCAAGCTTCTTGAAAATCGCGGCCGCGCGCTCGCGAACAACCGCTGAAAGCCTTGAGGCCTGCAAAAGTTCCAGAATTGCGCTGAGTGACCGATGCTTTTGCTGGTCTTCGGTCTTCACCTTGACATAAGTTGCGGCCATGCCGCCCTTCCACACCTTTTCGGCAGACAGTTCCCAGCCCGGAACCTGCAGTCCGCAAAGCTCCGAGCGCAAATGCTCGACCGGGCAGCCCGCATCCACCAAGGCCCCGAGGGTCATGTCGCCGCTAATGCCGGAAAAGCAGTCAAAGTAAGCCAGTTTCATGGAAAACCGCCGAACGGTGGGACTTCAAGTCGGAATTGTCACTCCGTCGGATTCAAATTGATACTATCGGCGGTGCGATACGCTGTCAAATAACGAAGAACCCGAGACACTGCGTTTTCCTCGCGACTTGGGAACCGCTTCTATTCCGCCTCGCGATTCGTCACGGTCACTCGAAATACCGGCTTGGACTTTTCGGACGGCTCCAGTTCGTAGGTTTGCGACGTCCTGGCAGGATCGTAGTCGCGCCAAAGCCAGATCATTTCCGCCGGGAATTCCGCGGCACCGTGCGCGGAATTGTGCGCGCCTTTTCCAAAGCTGAAGTGGAAGTCGTACTCGCGGGACTTCAGCGCATTGGCCATGCGCAAGTTCGCCAGCGGCCAATTTCCGTAGCGAAGATCGAGATCTTCATTGCCATCCTGCAGCCACACGCGAATATTTCGTTTCGGTTCACGGAGCACTTTGTCGGGATAGTCCTGGGCCCCATCCGGCACCGCCGGGTCTTCTTTCCACTGGATGCTCGCAAAACTGCCGATCCAAGAGATGACGCGGCTGAATTGATCAGGCATCTGCCACGCGGCATTAAAGGCGCAGATGCCGCCGGAGGAAAGCCCGGTGATGGCGCGGCTGTAAGCGTCTTTGCGGAGGTTGTACTTGGCCGCTACCTCCGGAAGCATTTCGTCGCGAAGAAAGCGGGCGTAGCGGTCACTCACGGTATCGTAAAGCGTGCTGCGCATCGAGTCTTTGAGGGTGCGATTCCACTTCTCGGAATAGGCCTTTACGAAATCATACGTAACTGTGCCCGGCGAATCGCTGATCTCGCCAGGGAAAATGAAAATGCCTATCATCACGGGAATCTTTTTCTGGGCGATCAGGTTATCAATGACATTCAACGCCGGATTATTACCGTGGCGATCGGTATACCATCCCCCGTCCTGAAAAACCATCACCGCCGCGGGGGTGTCGGGTTTGTATTGCGCCGGCACGTAAATCCAATAGTCGCTTTTCATCCCGTCGTAGATTTTGCTCGTGTGCGTGATTTTTTCGGACAACGTCCCCGCGGGTACTCCAGGCTGAGAATACGATAGGGGTCCGAAAGCAGGAACGTCCAGGCTGCCGCCAAATCGGCTTCCGCCAACCCGGTAGTAAAACGAATGAAGCTTGCCCAGGTTCTCGATGCGAGCAGCTGCGTACCACGCGTCTGACCCCGCCAAGGGCTGCATCGGAGGGCCGGGAGCATCATCGATCAGAAGCTCAGGCCGGGAGGAAGCCTCGACCGCAAAGAAAAAATCAGGGCCGTGGCCAACCCACGCCGTTCCTTCCTGCAGCTCCTTGGTGCTGAAAGTGGAAGTGATTGCCTCGTGGAGCGCCGGACTAGCCGACTTGGCCAGCGCGATGAGTTGGGTCGCGTCCATCTTCTCTGCCGCGAAGACAGGAGTGTTCCCGAAAAAGCATAGCGCGGCAAAACACAACAGGCCACGCCTTATGGAAATGCGATTTGATACACGCATGAGCGCTCCTCGAGAAACGCCGATACTATCGGCGGCTCGGGGGCCTGTCAAACCTCTGCTAAGGCGGTCGCTCAGCAAGGACGGCCGAGAGAAAAACATTCCACGCGCCGGACCGCGGCCGGCGTTTGGCGCGAACCTGCGAGGCGCCCAGGTTCCGCCCTCTTTGACGCTTTTCAACGTCATCTCCTATACTGGCATGATTCCGATTCGCTGCTAACTCACCTAGAGGACGCGTGTATCAAACACTAGCAAAAAGATTAAGCCGAGCGCTTTCGACGCACATACGCGAAAAGCATGGTGTGGAACTTGAGATTGTGCTGAATCGTCCGCCCCAGCTCGATATGGGCGAGGCGGCATCACCAGTGTGCTTTGAACTGGCAAAGCGGTTGAAGAAGGCTCCGCGGCAGATTGCGCAAGAGATTGTGACCAATCTTGGCAAGGTCGAGGGCATTGCGCGCGTAGAGGTCGCCGGCGGCGGTTACTTGAATGCCTATTTCGATCGCGGCGCTTTCTGGGAGAGCGCCGAGAAGGAATCGAATGAGCCGCGTGGAGCTGCCGATGCCACGCAGCAAAAAATCATCGTTGAGCACACCAGCATCAATCCCAACAAAGCGGCGCACATCGGCCATGTACGCAACGCGGTGCTTGGCGACACCATGGTTCGCATCCTGCGGCATGCGGGGATGCGTGTGCAGATTCAAAACTATATCGACAACACCGGCGTGCAAGTGGCTGACGTGGTCATCGGCCTCCTGCGAATCGAAGAGCGAACTGCCACCAACGTGATGGTGTTAGCGCGCCAGCCGAAGTTTGATTACTACTGCTGGGATTTGTACGCAAAGTCCACGCAGTTTTTCGCAGAGGACCTAGCGCGAGCCGCCAAGTTACGCGGCGAAACTCTAAAGGCCATCGAAGAGAATCGTGGCGAAGATGCCGAAGTGGCTCAAGTGGTGGCGGATGCCATCGTGACCTGTCATCTGAACACCATGGCGCGCCTGGACATTCATTACGACCTTCTGGCGCGCGAGAGCGAAATCCTACATTTGAAGTTCTGGGACACCGCGTTCGAGATGCTGAGGAAATCGGGCGCAATTCACTTTGCAGAAACCGGGAAAATGAAAGGCTGCTGGGTCCTGCCGTGGGAAGAAAAGAAAGGCATGAACACGGAGGCCGCCGGGAACACAGAGAAGAAAACGGATCCAGAAGCGGAGGAGGAGAACGAGCAGGACAAAATTATCGTGCGTTCGAATGGAACGGTAACGTACGTCGGAAAAGACATAGCGTACCAACTTTGGAAATTCGGGCTGCTGGGAAAGGACTTTTGCTACCGGAAGTGGCCAGACGCACCCGGCAAGCAAACCGTGTGGGCCACAACCGGCAGAAAAAGCGAACCGGACGCACCACACTTTGGCGAGGCCGCCGCAACCGTTTATAACGTGATTGACGCGCGTCAGGCTTATCCACAGGATGTTGTCGCGGAAGGTTTACGCCGTCTCGGTCACTTGAAGGCAGCCGAGAATTCGATCCACTTGTCCTACTCCTTTGTCGTGCTGACTCCGCGGTGCGCTGCGGAATTGGGTTACCAACTTTCTCTGGAGGACGCCAAGCGCCCGTTTGTGGACATGAGCGGCCGCAAGGGATTCGGCGTCAAAGCCGACGATTTGATGGACAAACTGGAGGAGGCAACTCTAAGCGAAGTCCAGCAACGGCACTCTGAAATGGGCGAGAAGGAGCAGAAGCGCACCGCGCACGCTATTGCGGTGGGCGCGTTGCGGTTCTTCCTGCTGAAGGTGACGCGCAATTCGATCATCGCTTTCGATTTCAAGGACGCGCTCAGCTTCGAAGGCGAAACCGGGCCGTATTGCCAATACGCCGTAGTACGCATTCGCGGGATTCGACGCAAAGGCGCGGAAACGGCGGCTCACTTGCCAAGGCTGAATGCGGATGCGGCAAAGCGATTCCTTTCCGAAGCCGATGCGGCGGATTTGTGGGAGTTGCTGCTTGGCGCCGGCTCGCTCGACTACTCCGCGGATGCGGCCATCGCCACCGAAGAGCCCGCGTTCGTTGCCAAGTATGCTTTTCAACTCGCGCAGTCGTTCAACAATTTTTACCACAAGCATCACATTCTTTCGGAAACCGACGAGCAAAAGCGCGCATTTCTTCTGCAACTCACTGAATTTGTAGAGACGCAGCTGGTTCGCGCACTAAGTTTGCTGGGAATCGAAGCCCCGGAAAAAATGTAGAAATGCCGCCCAACGGGGGCGGAACCAGGCCGTAAATTTAGTACGACATGACCAGATGTACGAGCGTGCGCAGGGTCACGCCCGTCGGGCCTTTGGCCATCCACGGCTTGGCGTCGTCGTTCCACGCCGTCCCCGCAATGTCGAGGTGAATCCACGGCGAGTCGCCGGTAAATTCCTTGATGAACAGGGCGCCAATGGTGGCACCGGCCCCTTTTCCGCTGCTGATATTCTGAATATCCGCGACGGTGCCCTTGATGAATTCGCGATATTCCTCATCGATTGGCATCTGCCACATCTTTTCGCCCGCCGCTTTCGCGCTCGACAGGAATTTGTCGGTGAACGCCTGGTCCGAGCCAAAAACGCCCACGTTGATGCCCGCCAGAGCCACCACGATGGCCCCCGTCAAAGTAGCTGCATCAATCAAATGTGTGGCGCCAAGCTGCTTCGCATAATACACGCCGTCAGCAAGAATCAGCCGGCCCTCGGCATCGGTGTTGAGCACTTCAATCGTTTTCCCGGACATAGCCGTCTGGATATCTCCCGGCTTTTGCGCCCGCCCCCCCGGCATGTTTTCTGTGGAAGGCACAACGCAGATCACTTTGACGTTGGGCTTCAGCGCCGCCAGAGCGCGCATCACGCCAATCATCGTCGCGCCGCCCGCCATGTCGTACTTCATCTTCTCCATGCCATCGGCCGGCTTGATGGAAATTCCGCCGGTGTCAAACGTCACCGCTTTGCCAATCAACCCAATCACTGGCGCGCCGTGCTTGGCCGTCGGCGGATTGTAGGTGATGACCATCATGCGCGGCGGTTCCACGCTGCCTTGCGCGACACTGAGCAGCGCTCCCATTTTCAATTCCGCGATCCTCTTTTCATCGAGGATTTCAACCGACAGGCCAGCCGCCCTGGCCATGACTTCGGCCTTTTGCGCCAGGATCGTCGGCGTCATTTTGTTTGAAGGCTCGTTGATCAAATCCCTGGCAAAATTCTGCGAATCCGCAATGATGCGGCCCTTCGCCAGCCCCTTCTCGCCGGCCCCACGCTCCGCGTCAGCGTAGCCGGCGATCGAAACGGATTCGATCCTCTTGTCGTTCTTTTTGTCGGTCTTATACTTGTCGGACTCGAAGTCAGCCGTTAGTACTCCTTCGACGATAGCCTGCGCGGCTTCCTCTGTGACCTGGGCTTGGCACACGAGCAGCGCGAGATTTTTTACCGAGCGTAATTTCAGATAGCGTAGTGCCGCTCCAGCCACTTTCCGGAGCGTAGCTGAATTGAATTGTTCCTTTTTCCCCGCGCCAACCAGGAGCAATCTCGCCGCCTTCAGACCCGAAGGCGCGTGAATCAACGTGAACTCCAGCGTCTTCCCCGTCAGTTCGCCGCTCTTTGCCAGCTTCCCGAGCAACCCGCCCGCGAGCTTGTCAATTTCTGCAAGGCGCCCCTGGACCGGGTCGCTCTCTTCAAACACATACGAAACCAGGGCCTCGGCTTCGATCCCTGCGAACGGCTTACTCTCTAGCGTGATTTGCATGGCTGCTCTATCGCCTCCGATTGCGATACATGGATTCTTCCACTTCCCTGCGAGCTTCCTTCGCGCGCTCGTCCGCGCGGCGGTCCCAGGCCTTCTTGCCCTGCACCAGTGCGATTTCCACCTTGGCGATGCTGTTCCGGAAGTAGATCCGCAGGGGAATCACCGTCAACCCTTTAGACTCGGCGCGCCCGGAAAGTTTGTGAATTTCGTTTTTGTGGAGCAGCAGCTTTCGGGCTCCGAGCGGCTCATGGTTCCAGGGGCCGCCCGGTAAGTACTGTGCAATGTGTGCGTTAACCAGCCAGGGACCGTTCGGGCGGAAGTCCACGTAAGCGTCCCGGATATTGGCTTTCCCTTCGCGGAGGGCCTTCACTTCGGTACCGTGGAGAACCAAACCTGCCTCATGTTTCTCGATAATATGATAGTTGTATGACGCGGCGCGGTTCTGCGCCACGATGAGCTCGCCGGGCTTCGCGCCCTTCGCTGTTTTCTTTGCAGGCTTGGCCACGACCGTCCATCATAGCCGCAGTAGAAAAAGTTGTCACTCTCCGGTGAAATCCGTTTCTAACCGCTATTGTTTGCTGTAGGACAGTCAACCTCTCTTGCCTTGCCGCACGTCTAATGCGAGTGTTAGACTGCAAAGGCAAGAGCTTCGCAAGCCTCGGAGAGAGCATGCAGCAAAAGCGGGGAACCCTAATCCTTTGTGTGACTTGTGTGTGTTTCGGGCTGATCGCTGCAGGATGCCCCAAGGGCGGCGGCGAGTATACCCACGGCTTGAAGGCAGAAAACCTCCAAGACTACGACGCCGCTGTCGCGTACTACGAAAAGGCCGTCAAAGAGGATCCCCAGAACGCCACTTATAAAATCAGACTACACCAAGCGCGATTTGACGCCTGCGAATACCACCTAAAGCGCGGCCTGGAGATGCGAAAGAGGGGCGAACTGGACGGCGCCGCTGTTGAATTCCAGAAGGCATTTGTGGCCGACCCTTCCAGCTCCATCGCCGAGCAGGAATTGAAGCGCACCGCGGATATGATTGAGGAAAGGGCCCACCCAAACCAGCCCGAGGGCCCCACCGATCACAACCAGCAGCCGCTGGCTTCCATGCCGCCGGAGCTCAAGCCGCTGAATCGGGGCGCCCTCAGCATGAAGATGTCGAACGACGCCAAGATCGTTTTCGACACCATTGGCAAATGGGCGGGTGTGACAATGATCTACGACCCCGACTTCCCTGCCCGCAAAATCAATTTTGAAGTCAACAATGTCACGCTCGAGCAGGCCCTGGAAATCGCATCGCTCGAAAGCAAGGCCGCTTTCAAGCCAGTGACGGAAAACACGCTTTTCGTGTATCCGGACCAGCCGCAGAAGCGCCGCGAGAATGAAGAAGAGGTCGTCAAGACTTTCTATCTTTCCAACGTGAGCCAGCCACAGGACATCACCGAAATCATGACGGGGTTGAGGCAATTATTCGATCTGAAGCGCATCCAGCAGGTCAATGCGCAAAACGCCATCATCATCCGGGACACGCCAGACAGACTAATGCTCGTCCAGAAAATGCTTGACGACATTGACAAGGAGAAGCCGGAAGTCGTCGTTCAAGTGGAAGTTCTGCAAGTCAGCAAAGACCGCCTCCGCGAACTTGGAATTCAACCCGGTTCGCAAGCCACTGTCGCGGTTACCGGCAGCACAACCAGCAGCTCTTCGAGCGGGAGCAGTGGCAGTACCCCCGCAACCAATCCGATCACTTTCGACACCTTTCGCCACCTCAACCCCGGCAGCTTCAGCGTTACGCTACCGAGCCTCACCCTCAACCTGGTAGAAAGTGATTCGGACACAAAGATTATTCAGAACCCGGAAATTCGCTCCGTAGACGGTCAAACGGCCAAACTGAAGATTGGTCAGCGCATTCCGATAGCAACCGGCAGCTTTCAGGCGGGCGTCGGCGTGGGTGGCACAGCCGGCACGGGTTTTGTGAACCCCCTCGTCAACACCCAGTTCACCTACTTAGACGTCGGAGTGAATGTCGACGTGACGCCGCGCGTGCACCCAAACCACGAAGTCACCTTGAAACTGCGGATCGAAATCTCCTCCGAGCTAACCACCACCAACATCGGCGGCATTTCACAGCCCGTCATCGGCTCGAAAACCATCGAGCACGACATACGGCTCAAAGAAGGCGAGACCAATATTCTTGGCGGCTTGATTGAGCGCACCGACACGAAAACGATAAGCGGATGGCCTGGCCTTGCGAGAATTCCAATTCTCGGCCGCTTTTTTTCGGACAACAAGGTGGAACATCAGGAAGATGAAACGCTGATCGTTTTGACACCTCACATCGTACGCATGCCTTTCTTGACGAAAGGCAATTTGCAGCCGATGCTGTCGGGTCCGGATCAGAACCCCCAAACCAGGCGCGAGAGCGAACTCCGCGCGCCGCAACCGGAAACGCAGCAGCCTTCGTCGCCTGCCACACAACCTCAACAGCCGCAGCGACAACCGCCGGTAACGACACCAACGACGCCGAACGCGGGCTTGCCTTCTTCACCGGCTCCACAGGCACAGTCAGGCGTCGCCAAGATTCGTTTCGAGCCGCAAACTCTCACTCTTAAGGCAGGGCAGACGGCTACTCTGGGCGTGGTCGTTGAAAACGTGAACGATCTTTACTCCATCCCGATGCTTTTGCAGTACGACCCCAAAGTCATCAGTGTCGAAGAAGTGCAGCATGGCGGGTTCCTCTCGGGTGGCGGCTCCCAGGTGATTGCCATTCCCTGGCAAGTTCTCAAGGACAAAGGCCAGGCCATTATTTCCGCCACTCGCCCACCCAGCACTCCGGGAGTCAGCGGCAGCGGCACTCTGATCGGCATCGTGGTGAAAGCATTGGCGCCCGGCTCCACGAACTTGTCTATCGTCCAGGTGAACGCCAAGGACTCGCAGCAAAAGGCCGTCCAGCTGGTCACGAGCGAAGCAGCTTTACAAGTTCAGCCGTAGTCCAGTCTAGAGGAGCCCTATTCTGAATCGTCTGGTCTACGCTAGAGAGATGCTGTCTGAATTTCCAACTCGAAAGCGCATTCGCGGGCTGCAGGCCCACATGCAAGCAGGCCTGACTCTTCTTGAGCTCATCCTGACCTGTGGCATCCTGCTGATTCTGTCTTCTGTGGCTCTGCCGATCGCAAGATACGCAGTGGTTCGCGAGAAAGAAGCGGTCCTTCGCCACAATCTCGACGAAATCCGCGACGCGATTGACCGTTACAAGGACGCCGCGGACCATCAAGCCATCCGCGTCGATCCCGGAACGGAAGGTTACCCGCCGGATCTTCAGACGCTTGTCACCGGCGTGAAGCTGGGAAGCGGCATCGGAAACAGCGGCGATAAGAAGATTGTTTTTCTGCGGAAGATCCCGATCGATCCAATGACCGGGCGAGCCGATTGGGGGTTGCGAGCGGTTCAGGACGATCCAGACTCGACGCAGTGGAGCGGAAAGGACGTCTTTGATGTGTATTCCCAATCCACCGGAACGGCCATGAATGGCACGAAGTACTCGGACTGGTGATAGGAGGTTGAACTTACCGTGGACACGCAACAGCACCATCAAATCGCGGCGCGGCAACGGCGGAACGATCCCGGCAGACGGAGCAATCGCGGTTTCACACTGATCGAGTTGATGATCGTTATGAGCATCATACTGATTCTCATCGGCATCGCCGTGATTCGCTACGACCACGTAATGCAACATTCCAAGGAAGCCGTCTTAAAAACCGACCTTCGCACGATACGCGACGCCATCGACAATTACACGCTGGACAAGCAAGCTGCTCCGCAATCGGTTGATGACCTGGAGCAGGCGGGCTACCTCCGCTCTGTGCCGAAAGATCCCATGACCAACGCCAAGGATTGGGTGCCACAGTTCGACAGTGTGGTGCTTAGCCCCGACCAGACCACTACGGGCATGGTGGATGTCCATTCGAATTCCAGCAAGACGGCCCTCGACGGTACTCCCTACAACGAATGGTAGTCTAAGTGCCGCCCTCGGCTCGCGCTGCGCTCATCATCAGCTCCTGCAGTGCTTGAACCCGCCACAACAAGGCAAAGGCCGGAGTCCTGGCCTCCGGCCGTAACTCCAAAATGGTTGCGGGGGGCTGCCATGTAACGGTACGGGTAGGGAGCCTGAGGCCCACTCCGCTCAGCGCGCCGGCGCAGTTGAAGGTCACGGTAACCGGACCGCTGTTGTAGCCGCTGGCGGCGGACTGATGAAACCAGTGATAGTGGGCGGAGTCATGTCGAGGTTGCTGGTGACCGATGTGGTTAGGATGTTGCCAGCCAATCGTTTAGTGACATGCCTCGAAGTCGAGGACTGGTAGGCCGCTCGGCACTTCGGCCGGCACGAGCTTGCAAAGATTTTCAGTTTTTGCCCGTTGGTCCAGCAGACCATCCCGGACAAACGACACCAAATCGCTGAACTCGCCGTCCGTCAAGTGAATCGGATTCTTAAGCAAGGGGTCGAGGCGTTTCAGGACCGGCTCGATCGGTCCGACGCGGTGAGTGAGATCTGCGGGCAGCCCCGCTTCTACCGGATCGTAGGTCTGTGCCGATTTATAAACGTTCAAGTGATGACGGATGGCGTCTTCCAGACGGGTGAAAGCCCCGTTGTGGAAGAATCCGGGCGCCAAGGCCAGATTTCGCAGCGGCGCCGTGCGAAACTTGTAGCGATCTACTTCGTTGCCACTGATCTGTTCCAAGCCGAAGTCCTCATCTTGACCCGGCCCATCAAAGATCACGTTGCCCTGCCCAACACCAAAGAAAGGCGCGATTTGCGGGACGCCGATGACGCGCTCCTGAAAGTCTGTAAACATTTCGTTCGATTGGCCCGCCGCCGAGCGGCCGGACACAGCGTGACACTGAACGCAATTCGCCTTGCCGAAAAAGAGAAGCGCCCCGCGTTTTTCCGCCGCCGTCATGGCGCTGTGATTGCCTCGCGCGAACTGGTCGATCGGGGCATCGGCAAACACCAGCGTGAACTCGAACTCGGCAATGGCCTTGCCGAACATGAAGAAATCGATTGGTGCGCCTGCCGCGACCTCGGGAAACACTTCACCAAAGAGTTGGCGGTACGCAGGGCTTGCGTTCAGAATGGTCAGCCCCTTCTGCCGGATGGGTTCGTTCCGCGAGCCAGTGCTGTCCGGCAGCGGCACGATTTCGCCTTTCCCATCGTCAAATTGGCAAAATGCCGGCCCCAGAGTGGGATCGGGAACGCCATTCGGGCACGTTCCGTTGAAGCCTGCCACTTCAATCAGCTCGGTCGGGGGCATGTGGCCCTGAGCCTGCAGCAGTTGGGTCACATGATTTGCGACGTCGTTGGCAAAAGAGAAGCGGGTATCGTCTTCAGGAAACGGAAAACGGAAGCCCAGTGAATTGTCGAACGGGTCACCAGACAAGGAATTGAACCGTCCATTCCACATCAGCGCAGGGTAGAGCGCGGTGTTCACGACCAGCGGCGACCGCCGCTGATTTCGCGGCCCCCCGCGATCCGGTCCCACGAAGTTGTTGTTTTGAACGCCGATGGCCATGGGCTGCGAATCGCCAAATCCGTTTGTTGGCGAGTGGCATCCGCCGCAGGTGTTGTCGTGATGCAGGGAGTGAATCTTGTCGAACCACAACAGTCGTCCAAGATTGGCAAGCTTGGTATCGATCGGCCGCCCTAGATTGGTTTCCAGCCGTTGTTGGAAGATTTGCTGGATGTTGCCGGTGAATCCTGCATTGGCGAGCACACTTGCCAACATATCATCCAGGATTCCATTGTCGGTGCCTTGGGCCGCGGCGTAGGCCGTCTGCACGACTCGCGCGCCGAACGGCTGCAGCACCAAGACGATTGCACACGCAAAGAATGAAAGCTCAATCAGCATGCGTTTCCCGCTTCGCATAGCGTTAGCCTCCTAAATCAGCTTCTAGCCTCAATTCAGGGAAAAGTTCCTCTCTTCTGGGCGGACAAGCCCATCGGCGAGGGATATTTCTTGACTGCTACTAGATAAATCGGAATTCGCAGGCAAAAGACGACAGCCGAGAAGAATTCTGCTGGGCCGTAGTCTCTGCGAGCTGGCGCGCAGCGGGAGAATCGAAGAGCTCTACCCAACAAATCGAAAACTGAGGGCAAAAGACAAAAACGACAGGGAGTGTGGAAAAAACCTGGTATTTTTGTCAGCCCAATCTGCCCAGTCGCAGGAATCGTTCCAAGTAGGTCCGCGTCGAGGTTTGGGTCTAATAGAATGCGTGGGACCGCTGCTCGTTGAAGGTTGCGATGCCGGGTTCTTCAGTGGAGCGAAGCCAAGAGGTGTTCGCTAACTGATTGCTGAAGCTTGACGTACTGATTTGATGACGGAAAGCGCTGCCAGAGCCGCGACAGCTCTTCGTAATGTTCCCGCGCTTGCCTGGTCTGATGGCGGCTAGCGTAAAAGGTCCCGAGAGCCTGGTTTGCGTTGGCGAGCGGGATCGCGTTCATGAGCTCCTCGGATTGGGCGATCTGCTTCGCCTTGGTCAGCGCTTCCTGCAGGAAGCCTTCGGCACGTTCATATCGACCCATAGCTGACTCGGTTCTGCCGGCGAGGATGAGGACTTGGACGAGCTCGGAACGCTCGTCATCCCCCTCGGCCCCGAATCCTGCCGCAATTGGGCGTTCCGCGGAGAGGGCCACCTCAGCCGTGCTGGCTGCTTCTTCCAACCGATGGGCTCTCAGTTGGGCCTCACCTAACCTGATGAAAGCGCGAACGCGACGCGAAGTAAGAAGATAATTAGGCTTCCCCTGAGCAATCATCTGATCGAACATGCGCACAGAATCACGGGCGAGTTTGATGGCGGCATTTGCATCAGATTCCCGAAGGGAAAACGAAACCCAGTAGGTCGCAACGGCCCTGCTAAAGTGCGCCGAAGTATTGGATGGATCATTGCGCACTCTGGCTTCGGCGGCCTGCAGATACAGCTGAGCATTCTTTAGTGCGTGAAACGGATCACCGAGACTTGGGGACAGGTCTGAGTAATACACCTCGGCGCGGTAGTCGTACACCAACGCCAGCCGTCGGTGAAGCTGCGGATTATGTGGTTCGCCAACCAGCAGTTCGTTGAGCAACGATTCGTCTTCATCCAGTAACCTAAGCGCCTGCTCTAAAAGACCAAGCTCTTGGGCGGCAGTGGCGATACGCTCATCCGCTTGTGACAACCAGGACGTTGTTTCCTGGTCCTTTGTTCCGTCCAGCCGCGCACGGGCGAGTTCGCCGCATCGCGAGAATTCCTTCCACGCTTGCGTGTAGTGCCCGGCATCCTCGTCCAAGTCGCCCAAGGTGCACCAAGCCTGCGTGTAGGGAATCTCCAACTTTCCAGATAATGCGTGCTGTGAGTGGATGCGATCAAACGTTTTGACCGCTAATTCGGACAGCGCCCTCGCTCGTGCTCGATCATCCGTAAACCGCACTAACCCTGCGTAATTCAGGTAAAACTGCGCCAAATCGGGCAAGTATGCTGTGTTTCTTGACGCGATGCGCTCGTAGATCTCATCTGCCTTCCGATAGCTCGCCAGCGCATCCGCAATCCGGCCGAGGTTGGCTTTTGTCGGATAGCCCTGTGCATCGCCGATTTTCGCGTACCCTCCGGCGATTTCCCTTTGCAAGTCCAGATCGCTCCCGGCATTCTGCGCAAGGTCGTCCAGATACTGGAGACCTGTTTGCACCATCATCTCGCGTGATTTAGTCGAGCCCTCTAGTTTTGCGACTTCATCGTGCAAATCGAAAACGAACGTATGAGCGAGCTTCCGAACGTCCTGGAACCGTCGCTGGGAAACCCTTGCCTGATAAATCGCAATACCAGAAACCGCAAAAATTGCGGTCAAGGCAAACGCTGTTGCGCTGGTGCTCAGACGATTGCGCCGTGCGAATTTCAGCGCTCGATAGGCCACCGTATCCCGGCGAGCGGCAATCGGCTCGTGACTAAGATAACGGCGCAGATCGTCGCCAAAAGCCGTCGCAGAAGCGTAGCGTTCCTGAGTTTTTTTCTTAAGAGCCTTAGCAACAATCGTGTCGAGATCGCCGCGAAGCCGACGGGAAAGCTTTTCGGGCGTGGCGCCTCGCTTTGCCGCCGAGGCGATGTCCCCCGCTGACGCTGCGGCTTGCGACGCTAGAGGGGGCTCTGTTTCCGTGATGGCTTTGACCAGGTCCGCCGGAGAATGCGGACCGGGGCCCGCTGGGTGTTGCCCGGTGAGCAAAACGTACAGCAGAACCCCGAGCGCATAGACGTCCGTGGCAGTCGTAATCCCACCATCGGTGACTTGTTCCGGAGCCGCGAAGAGGGGCGTCAGCGCACCTCCGCCTTCCAGTGATAGGGTGGCCGATCCGGCGTTTCCGTCGCTAGCCAGCAGTTTGGCGATTCCGAAGTCCAGAAGTTTTGCTTGGCCATCCTTTCTGACCAGCAAATTCGAAGGCTTGATGTCGCGGTGCACAACCAGATTGGCATGCGCATGGGCCACTGCGTTAATCACATCCAGAAAGAGAGAGATTCGCGCCTCGACGGTGAGCTCACGTTGGTCGCAATATTGATCAATGGCCTCTCCGTCTACGTGCTCGAGAACCAGGTACGGCTCTCCGCTTGGCGTCACGCCAGCATCGATTAGTTCGGCAATGTGAGGGTGTTGGAGCTGCCCAAGAATCTTCCCCTCGCGCTTGAACCGTTCTGCGCTGCCTGAAGCCGCCAGCGTGAAATGCAAAAATTTGACGGCAACTCGACGCTCGAATCGCCCGTCGCTGCGCTCTGCCAGCCACACGCTGCCCATTCCGCCCTGCCCAATCGGAGACATCAGCCGATAGGCGCCAACGGTCTGGCCGGCCTGGGAAGATTCAATCGCCGTCGGCGCTGGCAGGCGTTCCAGAAAGCGTTCCTCCGCTAGAGCGCGGTGCTCTTCCAGCAGAATCTCCAGAACGTCGGCTAATTCGGGTCTTTCCGACCGGAAAGACTCCACCCACGCTGATCGCTCGATCTCGGATAGGGAAAGCGCGCGGTCCAAGAGCGGACTGATCTCCCGCCACCGTTCTGGATTCAGTGTGGACATCAGGCCTTCAGATCTTCAAATCCGAGCGAATCGTGCGGTGCAGATAAATGCGCGCCTTTTCCCATTGCCGTTGTACGGTACGCTCTGAGATTTCCTTCATCGCAGCAATTTCCGCAAATGTGAATCCGCAGAAGAATTTCAAGTCCACAATTTCCGCAAGCGACGGCTCGACCTTGCTGAGCTCGTTGAGCGCATCGCTGATGCGAAGCAACTCGCGGTCATCGGCGGCATTCTCAAGATCCGTTGCTACTGACGTAATCTCGAATTGGCCGCCGCGCTTCTGCGCCTGGCGGCTTCGGGCGTAGTCGATGATCAGCCCGCGCATGACGCGCGCCGCGTATGCCATGAATCTGCCACGGTCGGGAAAGGAGGCTCCATCTCTCGCGGCCATCTCAATGTAGGCTTGATGCAGCAGCGTCGTGGCTCCCAGACTCACAGCGAAACCCCGCCTCGCTAGTTGCCGCTTCGCCAGTCGATGTAAGTCCGAATAGAGAGCGCTGAACAGGGCATCCGGGGCTAGCAGGTCGCCCCGCTCGGCGGCGTCGATGAGTGAAGATAGGGTGGGCTCCACGCAGGTACCTGCCGACACGAAATTCCCCGAGGACTCAGGAGCCTTAAAGTCTCCTGATTCTATCCTAATTTCTTTACATCAGGTAGGCTCGATATCCCGTCGTTCGAACGCAAAGCTCAGTTGGATGTCTAACCGGCTACGGCGCAATTCGTCAAAAAAAGTGCTGGTACCAAAATTTCTCCTTACGTTTTCCGATTCTAGGAGCCTCTGAGTTTATGGGGGAGTGGTCTTAGATTCCCATTCAGGCGGCTCAATTCGAGGGGCCAGACCGCATACACCGGCATTGCAGATACGAGAGTCTGGCGCCTCATTTGTGGAACCGCAATGTCTCGGACGCAGCATCTAGCCAAGTGCTGCTTGGAGATTGGATCGAGCTGGCGCGCGTGCGCGCGCCAGCTCGATCGAATGCTGAGAACGTGTGCGCCACACTCTTCGATCAGGCTTGGCTGCCGAGTAACCTTTTCGGTTCTTTGCCGTCTAAGCGCGCAATCGTGGGGGAAGGATGAACTAAGAGGAGGAGGAATAATGCAAGCTACGCGATTGGGCGGCAAATTCTTGTTCGTCACGATGTTGGTGGCCGGCACGGGCATTGCACTCTCGGCGAGCCATTCCTCTCTCAAACAGGACATGATCGGCATCGAACGACTGCATGAGCAAGATAAGGAAGCAACGCTGTCGGACAGTGCCGACCAACTGGCCAAACTGTGGGACAAAGAGGCCATTCGATTTTCGGCGGATCGTCCGGCGGAAATTGGCGCGGCGGTGATCTACGCAGACGACAAGCAGTGGGAGAAGAGCAGCGGGAGAGAACGCTCTCTGTGTTACGACTTGGAGATTCAGGACATCCAGATTGCAGGAGACTGGGCATTCGAATGGGGATATGGTTCGTACAAAATCGCAAAGGGCGACAAAGAATCGATTCAGTATGGCAAGCTGTTGAGGGTCATGAGAAGGCAGGCCGACGGGACCTGGAGGTTCGCAAGAGTTATGGCCCTGCCTGCCTCGTCAGCATCTGCTGTTGTGTTGAAGCATCCTTGTCAGTAGCGATCAACGGCAGGCTGCTGTCAACTGTCCACACTATTTTGGTAAGGGCTTAAAACGGGCTGGTAACCACCTGGGAACGCTCTATTCCACCGGGGCCCATAACGGCCCAAGAGATTTGACCTCGACTCACATGAACCACCGTCCCGATACTGTCTTCCTTTTCTACGCCGAGGAGTCGGAGCGTTCGTATGGCGAGAGGCACGCGTCGCTCCAGCTCTTCCGGCAGTTCAGTCCGAGTGGTCGGCAACTCTTACCTTATCCGATTATGGAAGAGTAGCCCGTCATCCGTCTGCCATCGCTGGCTGTTAAGAGAGTCTGAAGGAACTCAGGCAGAAGCAACGCAAATGGCATAACACCGGGCCAGACTTTAGGGCAAATCCAAGTCGAGCGCATAGATTTCCTGGATGCCTCGGTCGCGAATCAGGATTGGCTCATTGTCTGGAGTGAGCCCAAACCAGCCGACAGACGGGTCGCCGGCGGCCTGAGGGAAACCTTTGAGGCTCACAACTTCCTCCATTCTACCGTCCGGAATATGGACTCGAACGATTCTTGGAGAACCAGGGTTGTCCCGCATATAGACATACTTGCCGTCAGGCGACCACAAGTTAAAAGCAAGCAGTTCGCTCTTCGCCAAGATGGACCACTGTTGGGTCTTCGAGTCAAATAACAGCAATTCCGTTGCCGCCTCAGAAAACGCGGCTATGTATCGTCCGTCCGGCGACAGTCGAGAGGATTGCCGCCCTTCAGAATTTGGGATGGGGTTGGTTTTACCGCTATCAACATCCAGACGAAATATTCCAGCGTAGGGCACCTTGGCGTAAAGGTTGGACAAAGTCCAAACGATTGACCTTCCATCCGGCGTCCAGTTTGGGTCCGCGCCGGGAAACGACCGCAGTGGTTCCCCGGACGAAGAGATCAACGAGACCGTCCAGGGGCGCCCCAACTGCACATCCATGAAAGCGATCTTAGAGCCATCGGGAGACCAGTGCGGGAGAAAGGCTCGAACGGGCGGCAAACTGAGTTGCGTTTTATCGGTTCCATCCACCCGGCTTCGCCACAGGCTCATATCAGGATAGGAGACGTAAGCAATCCACTTGCGATCAGGCGAAAACTCGAACGCAGTCGTGGAAATACTATTGAGGTAAGACTCGAACCGGTGCGTTTTCGAGTCGTAGCGGACCGGCTCCACCCGGCGTTCCTCTCCCACCACAAAGAGCTTTTTCCCGTCAATACTAGGGACGGGCGAACCGACGCGAAGTGGTCCGGAAACGAGGCGTGAAGGCTTTCCGGGACCCCCCGCAAAAGTGTAGCGGTGCTCGGGCATGATCCAGATAGCCTGATCGTTTCCCTGGCGTCCCTGAAAGAAGTAGTAATGCCCATCCGGGGACCAGTTTCCACAACACTGAGACGACGCCTCTTTCCAATTCGGAAGGAGCGCGTGAAGATTCCTGCCGTTTGCCTCCATTTCCCACAGGGAGCTGGTATCGGAGGGCCAGCCGCCGATGTGAAAGCGGATCCGTTTACCATCGGGCGAGTAACGAAGCCCACGCAAAGCGACTCCGTGGACCTTGCTCATCTCGCTGGGGACTTTCGCCAGCTCGCGAGGATTGCTGCCGTCTCGATTGATCGTGAGCAACGAGTCCCCATCTGCATAGAGGATCTGAGTTCCATCCGGGGTATAACAGGCGGCGGAGGCGTGGATGTTCCCCACGCGATGAGGAGTACCAGCTGGCAGCGGCTGCGACCAGATGATGGCAGGATCGGGCCTCCCGCCGACGCCATTGGCGACCAATAGTTCCGAGAAATCAGGAGAAATGGCGTAGATGGCGGAAGGTTCCTTAAGGGAGGTCACAAGTTGAGTGGTCTCTCCCCCAAGAGCTGAGACTTGCACAATTCCCGAGCCGCTAAACGTGGTTGCCCCTTCCACGAAATACAGGCGAAGACCATCGGTCACGGGCAGTCTGATCGGGGATCTGACTCTCGCGTCATTTGTGAGCCGGACCACACGCGTAACCCTGGGCTCGCGAGGCTGGCGCGCCCATATGATTACCGCAAGAAGTGTGAGTGCCGCGCAGGCGCCGGCAAGTACGAGCCAGGTCAATTTGTAATCTTTGCGAATCGCTTCGACCCCAGCGGGACTCTCTGTAGGGTCGCCGAGAGTGTCGCTGAGACCCTCGGGAAGACTATTGTTTGCACGCGGCTCTGTCAGTTCGTCGATTATGCCTGCCCGCCGTCCTTGCTCAGCGTGTCGCGCCCCGTTCGTTACGGGCGGTCCAAGATAGCGATAACCCAGTCGCGGCAGTGTCTCGATGAACTTAGGCTCCTCGGCCGAATCATTCAGGGCTTCCCGCAGGCGCCTTACCGCGCTGTTCACACCGTGCTCGAAATCAACGAAGGTGTTGTCCGGCCAAAGCTCCTTTCGCAACTCCTCGCGGGTCACCACTTCGCCCGGCGTCTTCAAGAGGATTGTAAGGATACGGAACGATTGTTGGGGGAGACGCAGCCGGTGCCCGTTGCTCCACAATTCCCCAGATTGGAGATTGAGTTCGAAATCACCTAAGCGTACGCGCGGCTGAGCAGTGCCTGGCATGGCGGAGGGGACTGGGCAGATGCTATCACAACTAATGAGTGGAAAGGGTTTCCACCCTCGTAACCTGAACAGTTTCAGAGGGTTGTCGTGTTACCCCTGCGGTTACCGAAATGTGCGATTCCGTGCATTGATTCCGCCGCGGCTTCCTGAGTAGAGTGACGCAATCAGGGCAACTATCCCGGCGGGCCTGCCATTCCCTGCGGCTGAGTTGCATAAGTGTTGTGTGCGCCTGATTGGGGGGACGCTGAGCCGATTGGCGTCGTCCGTTTCAAAAAACCGATTGAAGATAAGGAGAAATAACGTGAGAACGATAAGACTCGCCTTGGTTGCTGTCGTTGCAGCAGGGCTCTTGATGGCCGGAACACAGTTTCATCGTAAGCGTGCTCGTGGAATCCTGCCCGTCGTGCATGCGGCGGGTGGCTGTTCCAATAGTTCCCTTCACGGGAGCTACGGCTCTCAAATCAACGGAAACATCATTGGTTTTGGGCCCATCGCGGGCGTGGCTGTGGTGACCTATGATGGTGCTGGCAATTTCACACAGACGGACAACGTGAACGTCAATGGTTTCGGAAGCGCATGGCGGCCGGGAAGCGGCACGTATAGCGTCAACGCAGACTGTACAGGGACACAGACTCTCAACCTGCCCGGCGGGCAGGTCGTACATAGTGCGTTCGTGATTACGGCAAAAGAAGGGTTCGTCGTGGTTACAGATCCTGGTGCGGTCATAACAGCGGTTAGCAAGCCCGTGGGTGCACTGACGGAAGACTGAGGTCTTTTTCCGGAGAGAATCCTCTCACCTAGTGGGTAGCGCAGGAGCACTACCCACTAGTGTCTTGCGCATACCAGCCGACGGTTCGGTGGACAGCTGTAACTTCGTTCGCGATTGCGTCTAAGTGGTCGGCAAGCCGGAAGTAATGTTTCGGTTGGGTTCACTGGATAACTTCCGCATAGCCCGTCACTCATCCACATCGGCGGCCAGCGCGGATTGGTGCGAACTCATCCGATGGACGAGCGCGCGGTCGTACAACTACCTTGATTCAGGCCCCAAACTCACCGGCGCACCTTTGTGCTGCCAAATCTCACTGGCGAAGCGTAGATAATTGCCGCTCATCACCTTCTCGATGACGGCACTCTTGTAACCTTTCTTCGCCATTTTCTCAGCAATCACCGCAAATTGGTGCGGACCATTGAGGTCCGCGGCAAAACGGGGAATTTTTGGGTCTTCGCCGGGCGCGGCTATGCCCAAGGCGCGACGTTTTTCCACGAACTTGGCGTAGCCTTCCATGAACGCTTCGATATCATCGATTCCGGTCGTACCACCGTCCGTGCCGATCCCGACGTGATCCTCGCCGCAAACCTTAATGGCGTGATCGACGTGTGCGACGACGTCGTCGCCGGTGAAACGGCGTCCGACGGACAGGAAGTTCATGAGATAAATGCCGACATAGCCACCCTTCGAGGCAACCAGCTTCAGTTCCTCGTCGGTTTTGTTTCGCGGCGAGTCCGATAGCGCGCGGCAACCGGTGTGATTAATGGAGATGGGGCGAGAGGAATAGCCCGCGGCGTCCAAGCAGGTTCGACGGCCGCTGTGCGACAGATCGACCATACCGTTCTTGGCGTTGATGCGATCAATTACCTGGCGGCCGAACGCCGTAAGTGGCGGATCGTCGGCGGCCAGAGAGCCACCGCCGAGCTGATTGGCCGAATTGTAGGTAAGCTGGAAGCACCGCAGCCCGAGATCTGCGAAGACATCGACGCGTTGTGGCCGGTCGCCGACCATCGCCATATTCTGGAATCCGAAAATGACTCCAATCTTCCGCTCCTGCCACGCGCGGAGGATATCGCTCACTTTAGTAATTTTGACCAGACGGTCATCGGCTGTAATTGCCGCGGTCCAACGCGCGATATCTTCTACTGTAGCTTCGAATTCGCCTTCTTTACCCGTATCGACGTCGGAATTCCCAAGCGTGACGCACACCGCGGCCAGTCCCGCCGACAAGGCATCGCCGATCGTCCGCTTGTCCAAAACCAGCGCGCCGGGTTTCGCAGACTGATCCATGCGGAAGGTGTTTGGGTTGTAGAGCGCTCCCAGACCATTGACTACCATCATCCGGTGTGGCTCGGTCTTCGACTGCGAGTATGCCTTACTTGCGATCAACGCGGACGCAGCGGCCATTTTGAGAAACACGCGGCGGTCAGTCATTCGAATTCCCTTATTCCTGTTTGCTCGTCATCCACTAGCAATCGAGTAGGGGCAGGGCTTGTGGTTCGTCGGTGGTCTCTGGGGTGGAACCGTTAGCAGGCATATAAGTGCTCATTCGAATCAAACGAGGCCACCTTTCAAGAGAGAAATTTTTGCCAGTAGGCGCTGATTCGTCGATCGCTGCGGTGAACTGCAGTTGCGGTAGGGACGCCAGTTGCCCAGCGCCACCCGCGCGGATCCGTGCGAGCGCTCATTAGCGCACACGGCTCTTACCGCAGATGTTTGGCGTCGAAACGCAAATGGGTAAAGGGATGAAGA
>Ga0126378_10000521_pt1 | contig 28133 bp, 22 predicted proteins | sample PanSoiMetPlot_23_FD_92587 | JGI IMG/M metagenome (GOLD analysis project Ga0126378, IMG submission 92587) | Tropical forest soil microbial communities from Panama - MetaG Plot_23 | ecosystem: Environmental > Terrestrial > Soil > Tropical forest > Bulk soil | place: Panama | collected 2016-02-17
ACAGCACACGGAGTTTGAACTAACCTACGATCGCTCGGTGTTCGGCGGATCTGGCGTCATCGCCGGTGCAGTGACGAACCAAGTATCGGGATCCATCAATAGTCATGTAACGACCAATCTCAGGGGTGCATTCGTCCTAGGTTATGCGGGAAATCGGGGATTATACGTGACTCCACCGGCGCCCGCGCCACCGTCCTACAACTATTGGTTCAGCGGGTTGAACTTCAGCCGTGCCTGGGGACGTTGGTCGAACGTGTTCTTGAACTATCAGGCGCAGGTTCAGGATTCCAACAGCAGCTTCTGCTTGGGGACGACCTGTGGGAAGAGCTTTGTGCGGCATGCGATTTCGATCGGATTGGGTTGGCGCCCACGGCCTATTTCGCTCCAATAGCACCCAGATGGCGGACAAGTGAAATGACTTCGGAGAACGAATGACCGTAGCCCGGGAGTGGAAGTTGGAAGACTACCTGGCGGCTGTCCGGCGGCGGGTCTGGCTAATCATAATCCCAGCGCTGGCAGGCGCCGTTGCTGGGTATATCTTATCATTTTATTTACCTAAGCAGTACACATCGCATACGGTGATCCTGGTGGAACAGCCCACAGTGCCGGACAACTACGTGAAGCCAGTGGTTAGTGAAGACCTAAACCAGCGGCTCGCCAGCATGCGGGAACAGATTTTGAGTCGTACGCGCCTGCAACAGCTCGTCGAGCACTTTGGTCTGTTCAAGGCCGAGCCCCAATGGGCGCCGGTGAGGATGCTGAGCAGGCTTTTACATAAGACGGACGTCAAGCAAGTGTCAATGGAGGAACAAGTCAAGCAGCTACGCCAGTCTATTACGGTGACACCTTTGAACCCCATGGCGGGCACTAGATCGGTGGAGCTGCCCGGCTTCAATGTCGATGTCACTGTGGGAGAGGCGCGGTTGGCCCAGCAGGTTTGCTACGAAATCACCTCCATGTTCATGCAGCAAGATTTGCGCCTGCGCCAGCAGCACGTAGACGAGACCACACAATTCCTGAGCAAGCAACTAGACGATGCGAAGACCAAACTGGACGAGCAGGACGCTAAACTGGCAGCTTTCCAGATCCGCTATATCGGTGAACTTCCGGAGGACGAGAGTACCAATCTTACTCTCTTGAGCGGCACAACGCCCCAACTCGAAGCAGCAACACAGGGCCTTAATCAAGCTCAGCAAGACAAGGCGTTCACGGAATCGCTGCTCGATCAGCGACTTGCAGCATGGCAGGGTTCTAAGGGTGGTCAGAGCTCCCTAACCGTCGAACAACAACTCAAGAACCTACAGGAGCAGCTGATTTCGAAGCAAGGTCATTACACCGACCGCCATCCCGACGTGGTGAAACTAAAGAATGATATCGCATCACTCCAGAAGAAGCTCTTAGATGTCCCCACGACAAGTAATACACGGCAAAACGAACACCAGGCCTCGAAAACAGGTGACGAGCCGCCGGAAATCCAGCAACTTAGGGCGCAACTGCATGAAATCGACTTTACGATCGCCCGGAAAAAGCACGAGCAAGCAGAACTTCAGCGTCAGATTACGGTCTTACAGGCTCGGATCCAGTCCAGTCCCATGATCCAGCAACAATTCAAAGCTCTGACGCGAGATCACCAAACCGCTCTTGATTTCTACAACGATCTTCTCAAGAAGCGGAACGAGTCCCAAATGGCTACGGAATTGGAACGCCGGCAGGAAGGCGAGCAGTTCCGTGTATTGGACCCACCCAGCTTACCGGAGCGGCCCTCCTTTCCAAAGCCGCCGCTTTTCGCCCTAGGCGGGCTAGGCGCTGGGCTGATACTGGGAGTCGGTATCGTTCATCTCATGGAGGCAGGCGACAAATCCATCCGAACCAAACGTGAAGTGGAGATTTACCTTGGGGTGCCGACACTAGGGGTAATCTGTCACATGGGGAATGGAGGGAAGATACGCCACTTGCCAAGTGCGGCTGGTTCAGCGAAGCCGGGTAGTCTTGCAACTTCCTCTTGGAAAGAAGGAAATGTATAACAAGTTTTTTGGCTTGCAAGAGAGTCCGTTTCGCCTTAACCCGGACCCGCGGTACTTGTTCCTGACGCCAGGGATCCAGGAAGCACTGGCCAGTTTGGCCTATGGGATAAGGGGGCGGAGAGGAATCATCTTGCTGACCGGTGAAGTGGGCACCGGAAAAACCTTGCTGCTCAATATGGTTCTAGACTGGCTTCGTCAGCGAAATACCGCCACCGCCTTTATTTTCAACACACGGCTGACCCCTGGCGAGCTGCTAGCGTGTTTGATGGCGGATCTGGGAATCCCTTGTGAATCCCACTCGAAAAGCGAGATTTTGATGCGCCTGAATCGCTGGCTACTGGCGCGATACGGCAACGGGCAGACTCCGGTGTTTATTGTGGATGAGGCGCAGGGGCTTTCTGACGAAGTGTTGGAAGAAATCCGGTTTCTCACCAACCTCGAGACATCTACCGAAAAGCTCTTACAGGTTGTCCTCTCAGGCCAGCCTGAGCTCGAAGAAAGACTCAGGCAGCCTGATCTGCGTCAGCTCTGCCAGCGGATTGCCGTGCGTTGCAAGACGAATTCCTTATCGCTCGAGGAAACCCAGGGCTATATCGAGCAGCGCTTGCGGATTGCAGGAGCGAGCGACGGACGACTGTTTTCTCCCGAAGCGATCGAGAGCATCTATCGCTATACAAAAGGAATTCCACGCGTAATCAACGTGCTGTGCGAACAAGCGCTGATCAACTGTTTCGCCGATCAGCAAAAGACGGTTAAGGCCGATCATGTTGATGGCGTGGCGCATGAATTTGAGCTGGACCTAGTCACGGCGCCTCCACGCAACGGTTCGGCGAATTTGACTCTAGTTAGAAAAATGTTGCGTGATTTATCCACGCTTCTGGACCGAATGCGTGAGCCGGCCTCCTTGGCGGTAAAGCCCGAGAAGGAAAACTATGAGCCGTATTCATGAAGCTTTGAAGAAGTTCGAGGAGCAAAGGCCGCCCGGTTGGAAGCCCGCCCAACCAAGTCCGCTTGACTTTATTGACGAAGATAGTCTCCCCGTTGAGCCCGGAATATTGCAATCGCCAAGGCAGGGAGAAATGACTGCAGAGGGGCCCTTTCTGCGACTTGAAGAATTGCGCCGTCGGAGTAGCAAGCCAGGCTGGAAATTGAACCCGGACTATGACGCTTTCTCCACCATACATTCTTCCGTCGTGTGTGCTGAGCAGTTTTGGACGCTGCGTGCCCGCCTGTACCGGCTCCGTGAGAAAAATCCCATGCGGACTCTCTTGGTGACGAGCACGTTGCCCGGAGAAGGAAAGACTTTTGTCTCTCTCAATCTTGCGCTGGCAATCGCACGCCAGCATGAAAGACGCGTGCTGCTGATCGACGCCGACCTACGAGCTTCAAGGCTTCACGTGCGGATGGGCGCCCCTTCTGCCCCGGGTTTGAGCGACTACCTCGGCGGTAAAGCCGATGAATTTTCCATCATCCAGACGGACCCTATGTCGGGACTCTTCTTGATTCCTTCCGGCAGGTCAGCCCTTGACCCTTCTGAGTTGCTTGCGAACGGGATACTGAAGGGCTTCCTCAATCAAATGAGTCCGGTTTTTGATTGGATTATCGTAGACGCGCCACCCGTATTGGCGGTGGCAGACGCCGGTATAATTGCTGGATATTGCGATGGCGTAATCGCTGTGGTCCGGGCAGGCAAGACACCCCATGATTTGGTGAGGACGACATTGCAGGAATTTCCCAGGAACCTTGTCGGCGTTGTGCTGAACGACGCGAGCGAAGGGACGAGTTACGGCGCTTACTCCTATTACGGCGGATACGGAATGGATAAGGAATAACGCCGAGGCTGTGCAGTACGACGTACGCACTCTAACCCCCGAATAGAGGACCAAGACGAGCCGTTTGGAGTTTCCGAGCTTCGCAAATTTCCCTTTGCTTTGGCCAAACTTGCGGTGCAATCGTAGAAATCATGTGCGGCATAACAGGAATCGTCGGCCGTGAACAAAACTACGTGGCGGTAGCTGCAGATATCCATGCGATGTGCCAGACCATAGTCCACCGCGGACCGGACGACGAGGGGATCTGTGCACGAGGGCGCGCTGCATTGGGAATGCGCCGCCTAAGCATCATCGATTTATCCACTGGACATCAACCTATCCACAATGAAGATGGCAGCATCTGGATAGTCTTCAACGGTGAAATCTATAATTTCCCGGAGCTTCGCCGGCAACTGCAAGACCGCGGCCACCGCTTCTATACCCACACAGACACGGAAGTGATTGTCCATCTCTACGAAGACTCTGGAGCAGGCTGTGTAGAAAAGCTGCGCGGCATGTTCGCCTTTGCTATTTGGGATGACCATCGTCAAAAGCTGCTGTTAGCGCGGGACCGGTTTGGGAAGAAGCCGCTGTATTACGCCTTGACCAAAGAGCGGCTGCTGTTCGGTTCAGAGATCAAGGCTATTCTAGCCGTCGCTCCGGAACTTCGCGAGGTTGACCCCGAGGGGCTGCTTAACTTCTTCTATTTCGGTTACATCCCCGATCCCGTCACCGCCTTCACACGAATTCGGAAGCTGCCTCCTGGACATCTGCTTGAGTTCAACGCTGGTCAGCCGCGAGTCGCCAAATACTGGGAGCTGCCGCGCTATGGCAGCTACGACCCTTCCTGCGAAGAAGAGTGCCTTGAAGAAATGGAAAAACGGCTGGCGGAGGCGGTGCGCATCCGACTGGTAAGCGATGTTCCCGTGGGTGCTCTGCTCAGCGGAGGAGTCGATTCTTCTACGGTAGTAGCGCTCATGGCCCGTGCAAGCTCGCGACAAGTCAAAACCTTTTCGATTGGCTTTTCCAAATCTGATTTCAATGAAGCGCAATATGCGCGTGTTGTTGCACAGCATTTTGGCACGGAGCATCACGAATTGTTCGTGGAACCCCGAATCGAGGAAACCGTACAACTCCTCACGCACTCGCTGGAAGAACCGTTCGGGGATTCTTCGATGGTGCCGACCTATCACGTTTGTCGCTTGGCGCGCCAGCATGTCACGGTGGCTTTGGCTGGAGACGGTGGCGACGAACTGTTCGCGGGCTACGAAAGGTATAAGAAGTATCTACGGCGCCGCTGGCTCCGCCTCTTCCCGCCAGGGACCGCCCGTTTGTACCGCGAGCAAATCCATCCGCGGATCCCTGCGGAATGGCGAGGTGGCAGGTTCTTGTACAATCTGTCCCTGCCCACCCGTGAGCGGTATCTGGACGAAGTATCCGTGTTGCCCGCGGCTGTTCGCGAGCGTTCCATTTTTTCCAAAGACTTTTTGTATTGGGCCGACAAACAGCCGTCACCCTACAGTCTTTTTCGGAGCTATTTGACCAACAGTCCTACCTCCGATCCGCTGAGCACAGTGCAGTACCTCGACGCAAAGACTTACTTGGCGGGCGATATTCTGACCAAGGTAGATCGCATGAGCATGGCGACTTCCTTGGAGGTCCGCGCGCCGCTACTCGACCATGTGTTCGCTGAATGGGCTGTAGGACTGTCGCCGCGATGGAAAATGCGGTTTGGCGAGCTTAAGTACATTCTTAAGAAGCTCGCTGAGCGAGTAGGAGTGCCGAAACAAGTGCTATATCGTCGAAAACAAGGCTTCTCCATGCCGCTCGTACACTGGCTGCGCGAAGAACCCTCACCAGCTTTGCTGGAGATTCTTCTAGAACCAAAAACACTTCAGCGCGGATACCTAAGCGAAGAGGGTTTGCGCCGCAGAATCCGGGAACATCAGAAGGGATTGCGTGACCGTTCCTGGGAGATTTGGCATCTCCTCATTTTTGAACTGTGGCACCGTAACTTTCTGGAGTCTGCAACTCAAACACCATCAACAATTAGTGCCTGGTGCAAGCCTGCTGCCGAACGCAACGACGTGCAAACTGGAGCTCTCGCTTCTTCCCCTGCGTGACTGCGTTATCTACACGCAGACAACAGGACGCACGGAAATAGCCAGATGGCTACTAAATTGAGCATCAATCCGGCCGATATTCCTGCAAGTCAGGTGTGGCCATCGCAAAGGCCAAGTGACTGTCGCCGGGAGCCATTCGATTTTAAGGTGCAGGGCAACTTTCGGCGTGTGCTATATCTGGTCGACACGCTGAATGTAGGCGGCACAGAAGCGCAAGTTGCACACGTCGCGCTTTGCCTGCTCTCACGCGGCCATGACGTGGTTGTGGGTTGTCTGGATGCTGAAGGTCCGTTACTCGAAGTTCTGAAGCGCGAGGGCGTTCCCATCGTCGAGTTTCACAAAGGGAAGAGGCTTCTTTCGCTAAATGGGGTGTACCAGCTATTCCGTTTGGCGCATTTCCTTCGGCGGCGGCGCTTTCATGCGGTTCATGCACACGACGTATGGTCCAACCTCCTGGCAGTTCCGGCCGCATGGTTAGCTCGTACACCAATCATCATTTCCAGTCGACGCTACATGGCGGATTTGGACTGGTACACACCGTGGAAAAATGCGGTGATGCGGCTCATCTATCGGCTTTCGACTCGGGTAATTGTTAATTCGACGTCCGTACGTGATCTACTTGTGAAAAGAGACGGCTTACCCCCAGAGAAGATCCGGGTACTAAACAACGGAGTGGACGTTGATCGCTTTGCCACCGCTCACGCAGATCGGGAGCAATTGTTCCCGGGCATTGGCAATTCCAAACTGATTGCTGTCGTGGCGAACATGTACAGCCGCGTGAAGGGTCATGCTTCCTTAATTTCAGCAGCCACTTGTGTTTGCAGGGATTTTCCAGAGGCCATATTTATCCTGGTCGGTGATGGGAAGGAGCGACCCAATCTAGAACAGCAAGTGAGGGAATCGGGGTTGGAAAAGAACTTTTTGTTTCTTGGATCTCGAAGTGATGTTCCTGAGCTGCTGGCCGGTTGCGATCTTTTCGTCCTGCCTTCGGAAGCGGAGGCTTTGCCAAATGCACTTCTGGAAGCGATGGCCGCTGGGCTCCCCGTCGTAGGCACCTGCGTTGGCGGAATTCCCGAAATCATAAGCAATGGCGTGAACGGCTTAACAGTTCCACCGAAAGATTCACATGCGCTTGCAGAAGCGATCCTTAGCGCATTGCAAAATCCGTGCTTTGCAAAAAAGCTCGCGCTCGCGGGACAAGAGACCGTGAGGACACGCTTTGGCTTCGATCGTCTGCTTGCGGAGCTCGAGCCACTCTACCGTCTGACGTACACTTCGCAACCTCTGCACGTCGGCCAGCAGCCGTATAAGACTTTGTCGGCTGTCGGCGAAAGCAAGCTCAAGCAGCAATTCCAGACGGAACCAAGGGAGTCAATTTGAAGACCATTAGCGTCTTCGGACTGGGGTATGTCGGCGCTGTGACGGCGGCCTGTTTGGCAAAAACGGGTCACAGGGTAATCGGCGTGGACGTGAATCCTATAAAGGTCGAGATGCTGGAGTCAGGGCACACGCCTGTTTTGGAGCCTGGCCTGTCTGAACTCCTCGCTGAGTCTCGTCGGGCTTGCCGCCTACGCGCGACGCGAGACGCGAAGATGGCTGTGGACCAATCGGAAATCTCGTTCCTTTGTGTGGGAACGCCAAGCTTACACAACGGCTCCTTGGACGTCAGTGCGATCAAGCGCAGTTGCGAAGAAATCGGCAAAGCGCTGCGATCGAAGAAAGAGTTCCATTGGATCGTGCTTCGCAGCACGGTGTTGCCAGGAACTGCCAAGTCTTTGGCCATTCCTGCAATCGAGGCGGCCAGCGGAAAGCGCTCCGGTGTTGATTTTGCAGTATGTGCCAATCCTGAATTTTTGCGCGAAGGATCCGCCGTCGCTGATTTCTTAAATCCTACAGCAATTGTTTTGGGAGCGGACGATCGTGCGCATCTTGTTCCGTTGCGCGAGCTTTACCGAGAGAGCCCGGGCCGGATTTTCGAGACTTCATTGGGCGTCGCCGAGATGGTGAAGTATGTCTGCAACGCATTTCACGCACTGAAAATTACATTTGCGAATGAAATCGGGACGTTGTGCCACCACCTGGACGTGGATCCGCTTGCAGTATTGAAGATCTTTCTGTCCGATACCAAGTTGAATATTTCCAACGCCTATCTCACGCCGGGTTTTGCCTTCGGTGGATCATGCTTGCCGAAAGATGTCCGCGCGCTCGCCAGCTCGGCAAAGCAATTTGACCTGGACTTGCCATTATTGGGAGCCATCATGCCGAGTAATCGGGCCCACCTAGAGCGGGCTGTTGAAGCGGTGCTGGCGACGAAATGCAAGAAAATCGGCGTTATCGGCCTGAGCTTTAAGTCCGGCACGGATGACCTGCGCGAGAGTCCCTCAGTGCAACTGATCAAACGACTGCTGGGCGAGGGTCGTCAGGTCCAAATCTGGGACCAGGATGTCTCACTCGGCTGTTTGGTGGGCGTCAACCGCCAGTATATCGAAGAGGAAATTCCCCATATCGGCGTTTTGCTCTCGGCCAATCTGGAAGAAGTAGTGAAGCATGCAGAGGTCCTCGTCCTCGGAGCCAAGGCATTTGACGAGGACACCGTATTAGCCACGCTCCGCCCAGATCAACTTGTCATTGATTTGCGTTCTCTCGGCCGCCGCTCCGTTGCCCGGGAGAGAGTGGCGTGTGAGCAGATGGTATCAGCGTAGTGGTTCTCCAGGTTTCAGCATTGGTCTAAGACAGAATTCTCATGAATACACCTTCGAAAAGCGCTGTGGATGTCACGGTCAATGGGCATCAGCGGGCAAAAGTCCTGCAGATCGGCAACTATCCTCCACCGGTTTGCGGTTGGGCGATGCAGACGAAAGCATTGGTCGAAGAAATCCGTCGTCGCGGAAATGTGTGCCAGGTGCTCAATCTGAACGAGAACCGCAAGAAGCGGAGTAGCGAATACATCGACGTTCAGAATGGCTTCGACTATCTGCGCAAGGTTGTTCGTTTTGCCTTAAGCGGTTATCGCTTTCAGGTTCACGTCAACGGTCAGTCCAGGCCAGGCTATATGCTGGCGTTAATCGCGGCCATCATAGGAAGGCTCGCCGGCCGGCCAATCGCCCTGAGTTGGCGTGGTGGTCTGCAGCAGAAGTATTTTCCCCAGCGGGAAGGTTTGGTCTATCGGGCGTTTCAACTGCTTTTCCGCCTCGCGGGGCAAATCTCGTGCAACAACGAGGCCGTCAGGCACGCGATTGAACAGTACGGCATTGCGTCAGAGCGAATCGCAGTGATACCGGGTTTTTCAAGACAGAATCTTGCGTTCCAACCGTCGCAGCTCGCTGGAGACACGGAAACCTTCTTGGAATCACACCATTCCGTTTTTTTCTGCTACGTTTCGTTCCGTCCTGAGTACCGGCTTCCTGCATTGCGGGAAGCAATGCTGCAATTCCGGCAGCAGCATCCGGAAGCAGGGTTCATTTGGCTTGGCTTTCCTTCCAAGGAATTTCGAGCAGCCAACGAGTACGTGGGCGGATGGCCAGGGCCAGAACGCCAAAGCCTCCTCTTGTTGGGGAACCTCAACCATGACGAGTTTCTGACCTTGCTCACTCGATGCTCTGCTTATATTCGCACCCCAGCGTGCGACGGTGTCGCTGCCTCGGTGCTCGAATCGCTAGCCCTAGGCGTGCCGGTTATCGCCAGTGAGAATGGCCATCGTCCCGCGAACGTCATCACTTATCGTGAAGGCGATGCCGCAGATTTGTGCGCAAAGCTGATAAGCGTCGTTGAGGGATACGAGCTGTCGAAGAGAGGCGCGCAGCTGGAAGCTGGTGAAGATAACATCGCCCGAACTGCGGATTGGCTACTCGGGACTCCCCACCGCGAAGTAGATGCGCTGAGAAGTGATTGGGTCCATGTCGCTTAACAATTGGTTGAAACGCGGCAAGAGAATTGCGGAAATGGACGGGGACGAATTGCGCGTGCGCACGCACCAGGAGGTCGCAAAACGTTGGGACATGGTCCTCCGCCAAATCGGCGGTCCGTTTCTCCGAGATGGCCGCTCGCATCAATCAAAGGGTGCGCGTTGCTTCTTTTTCACCCCCGCCGAAGTGCCAGAAATTCTAAGGTGCTTGCGCGAACGACTGCCCGAGGTCGTAGAGGGAATTCTGAATCAGGCGGATCAGATTTGTGAGCACCGGTTCGACCTGCTTGGATACGAAGCTGTGGATTACGGAACGAGGATCGACTGGCATCTCGATGCTGTCCATGACAAGCGCGCCCCTCGATGCGCGTGGTTCCGGATGCCTTATCTGAACTTTGACCGCGTGGGAGACGCGAAGGTCACTTGGGAGCTCAATCGTCACCAGCATTTGATCACACTTGCCAAGGCTTATCGCCTGACCGGCGATGCTCGTTATGCACGGGAGTTATTTCGGCAGTGGTACGAGTGGCGAGAACAGAATCCATATGGAATCGGAATTAACTGGGCAAGCAGCCTCGAGGTGGCATTCCGAAGTCTTTCTTGGCTGTGGGTCTGGTATTTGTTGGATGGTTGCTCTGTCGTCCCAGAATATTTCTCGTTCGATCTTCGGCGTGCTTTGGCGCTGAACGCTCGGCATATCTCAAGATTTTTATCCACTTACTTTTCCCCGAATACCCATCTACTCGGTGAGGGAGTAGGACTGTTTCTTATTGGCACATTGTGTCCGGAGCTGCATTCCGCTTCCAGCTGGCAAGAACGTGGGTGGAGAATTGTGCTGTCTGAGGCGCAACGCCAGGTACGGCCGGACGGCATGCACTTCGAACAGTCGCTTTATTACCATGTCTACGCAGTGGACTTTTTCCTCCACGCGCGAATTCTCGCTTACGTGAATGGGATTCCAGTGCCGGCTCATTACGATCAGGCCATAGAAAAAATGCTTGACGTTATCAGCGCCATGGGTCAGTCAGGTCCTCTTCCTCGATTCGGAGATGATGACGGCGGACGACTATTTGACTCGCGGCGCAATCGTGCTGAGGACCTGCTGGATCCCCTTGCCACGGGTGCGGTGCTTTTCGACCGGCCTGACTTTAAAGCGACGGTTGGCAGCATTCCAGAGGAAAGTGTGTGGCTCCTGGGAACCCAGGGTATGAGTCGATTCGAAAGACTCTCTTCTACGCAAAAGCCGTTGTCGTCGTTCTGTCTGGAGCAGAGCGGGATATACGTGATGTCGAGCTCGAAGCCAGTCCAATCTCAACTCGTGATTGATTCAGGGCCCCGCCAGGTTGGCCGCGTAGGACATCGTCATGCAGATGCGCTGAGTGTGCAGCTTGCGGTTGGCGGGGAGACGCTGCTGATCGATCCCGGCACCTTCGCTTACGCCAATTCCGGGCCCGAGCGAGAGTGGTTCCGCGGAACCGCCGCTCACAACACGCTGCAGGTCGATCGATTGCATCAGTGCGAGTCGGATGGCCCATTCAAGTGGAACAACGTGCCCTGCACGAATGTGGATTGCTGGATGACCGGCGTGAATTTTGACCTGTTTGTGGCTTCGCACAATGGCTACCAGCGGCTGAGCGATCCGGTTCGTCACACTCGCACAGTTTTTCGCCTAAAGTCATCTTTCTGGATGATTCAAGACGTGTTGGAAGGTAGCGAGAAACATCATCTGCAAGCTTCTTGGCACTTTGCGCCAGGCTCCGTTTCGCCAATTCCGGGAGGAGTCCGGTTTGCCGCCGGCAACAAAACAGATCTCGCCCTCTTGTTCAGTGCGAATCAGAGCTATTCACAGCAAATAGTGAACGGCTGGTATTCGCCGGTGTATGGGAGGAAAGAGCTGTCTCCGACTCTTCAGGTCAGTGCTGATGCACAATTGCCTGCCGAATTCCTGACGATGCTGATTCCAGTCCCTGCCAACACAAGTCCAGGCTTTCTTTGTGGGCTGAAAACAGAACGCGAGGAAATACGCACACAAGCCTATCGGTTTTCTACGGGCGGCGACTTGACCTACCTTTTCTTCTTCGCTAATACGCCAGGGCGCTGGGAAGTTGGCTCATGGACCAGCGATGCACGATTCTTGCTCTGCGCGACCCACGGGGACGACAGTCCGCACCATCTCGTAATCTGTGACGGCACTTTCGTCGAAGCCAAGGGCCAGCGGGTTTTCAACTCACCAAGAGGTCCGGTGCGAGGTGAATGGTCCTTCAGTGAATCTGCGGAGGGATTGTCTTGCATTGAAGCTACAGGGACTTGTTGCCTTGCGGAAGCAGCTGAATTGCGCGCCGCGAACATACGTGCTTCGGAATCGGACTCAAACCATAAATGTCGTCACTCACGAGGCCTCGGGTGGAACGACAGAAACGAATCAACTGTGCAGGTCTGCGATTGAGTGAACTTGCCTAATCCCTTTGAAGGTTCGGACTTAAGAATCGCTTAAAACAGAAAAACAAGACTATGTGTGGAATCTGTGGAGTTCTTGAGCTACGCGGTGGCAGGTTTAGAGAAGAAGACCTGCATGCAATGTCCAACACGCTTCTGCACCGTGGACCTGACGACCAAGGTAATTTTCTGGCCGGGCCGGTCGCGTTGGGGTTTCGACGGCTGAGTATTGTCGACCTCGCTGGCGGGCACCAGCCTATGGCCAATGAGGATGGAACTATATGGATCGTGTTCAACGGCGAAATCTATAACCATCGGGAACTCCGCCCCGCACTGGAACAGCGCGGTCACCGCTACGCGACAAATAGCGACACAGAGACAATTCTGCATCTGTACGAGGAATACGGACAGCATTGTGTTCATCATCTACGCGGAATGTTTGCGTTTGCGCTCTGGGACGCGCGGCGGAAGAAATTATTTTGTGCCCGCGACCGCTTGGGGATAAAGCCTTTTTACTATGCGATCACTGGAAACAGATTCGTGTTCGCTTCGGAAGCCAAAGCACTTTTCGAGATTCCTGGCTTCCAGCCGCGCCTGAATCGGCGAGCGCTCCCGGAATTCTTCGCTTTTGGCTACCTCTCCTCGGATGAGACGCTCTTCGAAGGTGTTCGCAAGCTCCTGCCCGGACACCATCTTCAAATCGAATTGACGAATCATGACGCAGAACCTAAGGTCGCACAATACTGGGACCTGGATATCGCGCCGTCCAGCGAGCGTAGCGAAGCCGAGTACGTGGAGCAATTTCGCGAGCAGTTCTCAGACACGGTGAATAGTCACCTCATGAGCGATGTTCCCGTTGGAGTGTTCTTGAGCGGCGGACTCGACTCCAGCTCAATCGCGGCGGTGATGGCGGGTCTTCGAAAAGAACCCGTTCAAACTTTTTCGGTGGGGTATGCAGAAGACGAATACAGCGAGCTGCCCTACGCTCGGCAACTCGCGAAACACCTTGGAGCCGAGTACAACGAGGTAATTCTTGGTCCCCAGCAATTCTTTGCGAGTCTACCGCAACTGATTTGGCACGAAGATGAACCGCTGGTGTGGCCATCGAGCGTGGCGCTCCATTACGTCTCCCGCCTGGCTCGTGAGAAAGTGAAAGTCGTGCTCACCGGTGAGGGCGCAGACGAAACCTTCGCCGGTTACTTGAAATATCGCGCCACGCTATGGAATTTGCGCGCTGCACCATTTTATCGAATGTTGATCCCGCAGCGGCTCCAGCATTTAATTCGGAATATACTGAACTGGGAAACGATTCCAGATCGGCTACGGCGCAAACTGCGGCATTCTTTCCTTTCTTATTCGGATAGTTTTAAAAAAATTTATTTCGACAACTTCTATTCCGTGTTTCGTCAGGAGCAGCACTCTGAACTCTTTACCCCCGAACTGGCGGAAGAGCTTCGCGAAATCGATGCTTACGCCAATTCGATGCAGTTTTACCGTTCCAACGGGACAGGCGAGAATCTGCTGAGTCGGCTGCTCTATCTCGACATCAAAACTTATTTGGTCGAGCTTCTTATGAAACAAGATCAGATGAGCATGGCTGCCTCCATCGAGAGTCGTGTTCCGTTTCTGGACCACAAACTTGTCGAGTTCACGGCACGCGTTCCTGCAACCTACAAAGTGCGCGGACTATCCGGGAAGTATTTGCTCCGTAAAGCCATGGCTCATCAGCTACCTCCCGAAGTGCTGCGACGTAGCAAGAAAGGCTTTCCGACTCCAATCCGGCCATGGCTACGGTATCGGTTGTTCGACAAGCTCTCCGCAGTCCTCTTGGGCGGTCGCGCAAAGGAACGAGGCTTGATTAACTTTAGTTATGTCCGACGGCTGCTCGAAGCGCATCGCCAAGGCCATTCACAAGCCACGGAGGGATGCTGGCGGCTCTTGAATTTTGAGCTTTGGAACCGCGTATTCCTGGACCGTGACAGCCGGTTATTCGAATCCCAAGTAGAGAGTGAGGGAGCGGCTGTTCACGTCTGAGCATTTCGTCATACTCCTCGTTCTGTCCGCTACTCGCGGTCTTTACCACCATGGCGCTTAAGATCTTGCTTGCATTACCTCGGCCCCTGTTTCCGCCAGATACTGGCGGCAAGATACGTTCGCTAAACATTTTTGCGCGTTTGGCGAAGAGAGCTGAAATTCATGCCGTCTCTTTTGCCGACCCGATCCTTGACGCCATGCCCATAGCAGAAATGAGGAAGACGTTCGAAAGCTATACCCCCGTGTTCTGGCAAGAAACCATGAAGGGCTCACTGCGTTTTTACAGCGAGATCCTGGCCAATCAATCGAGCGCTCTGCCGTACTTCCTGGCCAAGTGTAAGCGGCCTCAATTTTGTGCGGCGGTGGAAGAATTGGCGACTCGTAGGCAATTTGATTTGCTGTTTTGTGATTTTCTACACACCGCCTCGCCCCTGCTGGAATCAACGGTAAGGCCGCGGTTGGTGTTCGAGCACAACGTCGAATTCTTGCTTCGGAAACGGAAGTGGGAAGTAGAAAAGCATCCTCTGCGAAAACCAATCTTGGGTGCGGAGTGGAAGAAAACACGAATGATCGAAGCTCAAGTATGCCGGTCCTTCGACCATACTATTGCGGTATCCGAACAGGATCGGCAAACCTTCTGTCTGGAATTCGGCATCAACAACGTGTCCACGATCCCCACCGGCGTCGATACCGATTTCTTCCATCCTTCTGATGAGGCGCCGCAACCAGGCCGCTTGGCCTTTGTGGGATCGATGGATTGGGATCCCAACGATGATGGAATCATGTGGTTTTTGCGCGACGTGTATCCGCGAATCCGTGAGGTGGTGCCGAATGCCAGCCTTTCGGTTGTCGGCCGCCATCCTTCTTCGCACCTGCGGGACGTCGCCGCGAGAGAGCCGAGCGTGAAACTCACCGGATGGGTTTCGGATGTTCGCCCTCATCTTGCGCAGGCGCAGGTGGTGGTGGTACCACTCCGGGTTGGCGGTGGAACACGGATCAAGATCCCTGAAGCAATGGCCATGGGAAAGGCTGTGGTTGCAACTCCAATCGGCGCCGAAGGCCTGCCTTTTCGCGACGGCCAGGAAATTCGCATAGCGGAGGGGACGGAAGCATTCGCTCAAGCCGTGATTGAGCTTCTTGCGAATCCAGCGCAACGAAATTCGATTGGAACGCATGCCCGTGCGCAGGTAGCAAATCAGTATGGCTGGGATGCGGTTGTGGATAAGCTTGAAGAAATTCTGGATCGGGTGAAGCGGCCTCAAGCCCTTGCGGTCGCTTAGTGGTGGCGTTGCATAGCTCAAAGGATTGCGTGAACTATACAGAATCACTCTTGGCGGATAACGAGAACTGGCAAGGGCAGGACTTCGCCGCTATGGAGGGCCGTGATCGTGGCGACAAAGGGAGCTTTCCCTTTCTTTGGCTCTTCACCATTGCCGTTTTTGCAAGGCCGGAGGACATCTTTCCGTTTCTCGCTCCTCTTCATCTAACATTCATTTTTGGCGCTTGCGCGGGATTGACATATGTTGCGGCCCTTGTCTCGGGCCGCGCTACTTTACGATGGACGCGAGAACTTCAAATCGTCCTCCTGCTCACCGGCTGGTTTATCGCAGGCGTGCCCTTTGCTTTGTGGAGAGGCGGCAGCTTTCAGATACTTACGCACATCTGGCTGAAGACGCTCTTGATATTTTTCCTGCTTACGCAGGTTCTCGTAACCTTGGACCGAGTTCGAAAGCTTCTTTGGGCCATCATCCTGAGTGAGCTTGTCGTAACCAGTCTTTCGATTGCCCTATCCTCTCAGGCTATCTGGGTTGGCGGACGAATGCTGGGTTTCAACCTGGGGATACTCGGATGGAACTTCCTGGGAATTGCTGAAGCCTTGACGATCCCTTACATTGCCGCAATCTTTGTTGTCCGACGCTCCCTTCTGGAAGCAAGTGCGCTGGTCGCGGCGGTTATCTCGATGACGTGGATGCTGATGCTGACCGCGTCGCGAAGCGGTTTGCTGGACGTGGTGTTTTCTGCAGTATTGACGTCGCTTGTAGTCTTGCGGGGTAACTCACGGGGAAGGGTCATCGCGGTGGCGATTGCCTTGGCGCTGGTCGTTGCCATTAGCTTCGCACCTCCCGTTTTTTGGGAGCGGGTCGGAACCATGTGGGACGGGGCCGATGCCCCTGCAAACGAGGTTGCAGCTTCGGCGCAGGAGTCCAGTGAGAGCCATCTTGCTGTCTTGATTGCCTCGCTCGATTACACGATTGAGCACCCGGTGTTTGGCCTGGGCCTGGGCAATTTCGTTATTGCCAATGGGACCGAGCTCGGCGTCCCCAGCGCATGGGTCGGGACGCATAACACCTTCACAGAGATTTCTTCGGAAGCGGGCGTGCCGGCGCTATTACTGTTCGTCGGGCTGCTGATCACCGCTTTGCGCAACGTCAAGAGAACAAGCAAAACATTGGCGGACAATCCCGAAGCCCAGGAGTTAAGACTCATCGCGCGGGCCACCCAAGCCAGCCTCTTATCATTTGCATTCGGAGCCTGTTTTGCTCACCTTGGCTACGAATACTTCTTCTTTTATCTAGTGGGAATCGGTGTCGGGATTCAGCATATCGCTGCCAAGATGCAAGGCAGATCATCTCCTCGCGATCTCCCTTCGATGGAGCATATCGCTGGCGCAATTTGAGCCCCATGAGTACATCAGTAATGCAATTAGCTGTCTGGACGTGCTTATCGCTGGTGGTCTTCCACTATGTTGGTTATCCCTTGCTGCTTTTTGTGTTTTGCGCTTTCTGTCAAGCCAAGGCTGACTTCCTGTATTTACTTCGTCGCGGTGACCGCCGTTGCCGCTTTCAGGCGGACCTCGCGCCGCAAGTCGCTGTTTTGATGTCCGCCTATAACGAAGAGGTCGTCATTCAAGCCAAAGTGAAGAATCTGCTCGAAATGGATTATCCACGCGACCGTCTGGAGTTCTTGCTCGGGCTGGATGCATGTGTCGACTCCACCCAGAACCTTCTAAGTCAGACCCAATCGAGTCAGCTTCGGGTTATCCCTTTCCAGACCCGCCGCGGGAAACTGGCGGTATTGTGCGACTTGGCCGGCCGCACCTCAGCAGAGATCGTAGTGTTTACCGATGCCAACACCATCCTGGACAAGAATTGTATTCGCAATCTGGTACGACACTTCGCTGATCCGCGCGTGGGCGCCGTTAGTGGCGAGGAGGTCCGTGTTGTCATGCCCGGGAGCGACCCAGGCGGGGAATCTTTCTACTGGCGGTATGAATCCGCGCTAAAAATCCTAGAAAGCCGCCTGAATTGCTCGCTGGGCGGAAACGGCTCCGCCCTTGCCGTTCGCAGCTCTCTTTTTCGCCCGAGAAAGCAATCGATTGTTGAAGACTTCCAAATTCCCCTTGAAATCCGATTCGATGGTTACCGTGTCGTTTATGATCCCGAGGCCGTCGCCATAGAAGAAATTGCACCTACGTTCTCGGCCCAATTTGCACGACGCGTGCGCATTGGAGCGGGCAATTTTCAGACTTTGTTTGCTAATCCGCGATGCTTCAATCCGACGAAAGGTTTAGTGACATTCTGCTTTATGGCGCATCGCCTTCTGCGATGGTTTGTTCCGGTGCTGCTAATGGCCGCATTCTGCTGCAGTGTTGTGCTAGCCAGCGAGCCTGCATACGCCGCGTTGCTCGCAGGGCAGTTTGGCTTTTACCTGATGGCCGGCCTCGGATACTTGTTGAAAAAAAACGGGAAGCCGGCACACTTGTTCTCCTTGCCTTTGGCTTTCTGCTCCATGAATTTCGCCCTCCTGGTTGGCTTACTCCGCTATCTGAGCCGTCGCCAAAGCCTTGCCTGGAATCCAACCCTTCGCCAGATGCGGCCTGAAATGCTCTTGAACAAGGGAGCAGACAGCCGACGAAGTCAAAAGTTAGCTTCACCATGATATTGGTCCATCTCGTTCGTCAGAACCCGTAGCGCCATCGCAGGTTCACAGGGCTTGCGTCCTGCGTGCTGTTATGACCCCAGTTCTTCCGTTTGAAAAGTAAGGAAAGAAGACCTAGGACTCGCCGTTCCCGTTCACAAGGAGATTCGCTCAAGTGCTCGACCCGAAACTAGTCCTTACGATGCCAGGCCGCCGCCGGGAAGCCGCCAGCTGTCATAGCTACTTTGAGAATTACCATCGCGTTGTGGCAGAACTCCCGTATGAGAAGATCGAACACGTTGCCGATGCACTTCATCGCGCGTACAAATATGACAAAAGAGTGTTTCTGTTTGGAAATGGCGGCAGTGCGGCTTTGGCTTCTCATTTTGCCTGCGACCTCGGCAAGGGAACAATACCTTCCGGCAACCCGCATAAGCGGTTCCGGGTGCTGTCGCTGACCGACAACATACCGCTCATCACTGCCTGGGCGAATGACGTTTCCTACGAACAGGTGTTTGCGGAGCAACTGCGTAACTTCATTCAACCCGGCGATATCGCGTTTGGAATAAGCGCTAGCGGGTGCTCACCCAACGTGCTGCTGGCTCTTGAAGCGGCGAGGGAATCGCATGCTTTCACCATCGGGTTAACGGGGTTTGATGGGGGCAAGATGCCCGGCCTTTGCGATCCGTGCATCATCATTCCATCGCACAACATGCAGATCATCGAGGACTTTCAACTCAGTATCACCCACGCCTTGTTTACCACGATTCGCCACCGAATCTGCGAAAGCGAAAAAGGCTCGGTTTGGGTTCGACAAGACACCGGCCTTGCGACCGTGAACGCGGTAAGTTCTCAGGGACAGAACCATTCTTCACCTGCCCGGTGAATTCTCGAACCTGCAAGCTTTGGCGAGACGACAATTCATGTCTACTTCTGAACGCGCATTTGAAAGCAGTCCCCGTCGCGGGGATCGCCGCAGATGGGGAAACCGGCAACTGCTGCGCTCGGTCAAGCGCTGCATCGATTTCGTGGGCGCTTGGCTTTTGATCGTTTTGCTCTCTCCAGTCTTCTTCGTCATCGCTCTGCTCGTCGTTGTTGACGATGGCTGGCCAGTTATTTACCGCAGGCGAGTCGTTGGCCAGACCGGTGAGTTTGATGCTTTCAAGTTCCGGACCATGATGCGAGATGCGGATTCGATCCTCGCCTCCCATCCTGCTTTGAAAGCAGAGTTTGAGCGCAATTTCAAACTCAAGGACGACCCGCGGGTCACGAGAGTGGGAGCTTTTCTGAGAAAGCTTAGCCTGGACGAATTGCCCCAACTCTTTAACGTGGTACGAGGGCAAATGAGCCTGGTCGGTCCGCGCATGATCACGGCTGCGGAACTTCACAAGTATGGGCCGCACAAACAACTCCTGCTCTCGGTGAAGCCTGGAATAACGGGTTATTGGCAGGTCCGTGGCCGGCAAAACGTCTCCTATGAAGAACGGGTCCGCATGGACCTTCACTACATCGGAACCTGGAGTCTGAACCTGGATATGAGAATCCTACTCGAAACACCAGTTAAGGCTCTCAAGAGGGAAGGGGCTTTTTAATGAATCGCATCTTGGTGACTGGCGGCGCTGGGTATGTAGGCTCGGTCTGCTGCAGGCAACTGTTGTCCCGAGGCTTTTCAGTCGAGGTGGTGGATGATCTGTCGACCGGACACCTTGAAGCCGTTCCGCAAGGTGCGACCCTTCACCGATTTGATATCGGTAACCGGGGCGCGCTTGAAAGCCTGCTCGCTCTCAAGAAGCTTGATGCGGTGTTCCATTTCGCAGCGAAAGCGCTTATTCCCGAGTCGGTAATCAATCCTGGATCTTTTTTCGATGCCAATGTCGCCTCCGGGATAGCAATGCTCGAAACCCTGCGGAGGCACGGCATTTGCAAATTCGTCTTTTCCTCTTCGGCGGCGGTCTACGGGTCGCCCAGAGTACTCCCCATCCTTGAAGAACATGCCAAAGAGCCGGTGAACGCATACGGCGAGAGCAAGCTCATCTTTGAGCAGGTTTTGAAATGGTACGCTGCGGCCTATGGCTGGAGCGTAGTCGTTTTTCGCTACTTCAATGCCTGTGGAGGTGATGGAGAGTGGGGCGAACGACACGAACCAGAGACGCACGTCATTCCCCTATTGCTGCAAGCGGCTTCGGGCAGGAGAGAATCCATCGAAGTTTACGGAACGGATTATCCCACGCCGGACGGGTCTTGCGTGCGCGATTACGTCCACGTACTCGACATTGCCGAAGCGCACCTGCTGGCCCTGAAAAAAATGGAGTCGCCCGGATTCCACGCCTACAACATTGGCACAGGCAGGACCCATTCGGTCAAGGAGGTTTGTCAAACGGTGGAGAAGCTCACGCAGAAGCGCATCCGAGTACAGCACGCCTCGAGGCGGCAGGGCGACCCGGCGGTCCTGTGTGCGAGTCCCAAGAAACTGAAGCAAGAGTTCGCTTGGGAGCCGCGCCATTCTGAACTGGACGAGATCATCAGGGGTGCATGGGAATGGGAACAAGCGCAATGCGCACACATGCTTGCGAAGCAAGTCAGCCATTGATCGGAGAGCCGCGCCTATGAACAAGAAACTAAGATATTCGATTCTGGCGGCTGACCTGTTATGGATTGGTGCGGTTTTCGAGGCAATACACATAGGTGAAAGCCGTCAGATTCCAGGCAGCGCCGCATTCTGGAATGGTCCTTATGCGCCGGCCGTTCTTTTGGCGCTTTCGATCTGGGCCGTTCTCTACTTCAAAGAGAGATTGCACGGTTTCGAGGGCGGTCGATGGTTCCCGACGGTCTTGGCTCAAATAACCACGGCAGTGATCTACCTCGTTGGTGCTCTGCTGATCTTTGCTCTCCTCTCGAAAAGTAGCGATTTGCGGTCGGAGCTGCTTTACCCTGGAATGCTGCTGCCATTGGGATTCATCTCCATCCGCTCCTTGGCTTGGTGGTTTGTCCTATCCGGACGCAGCAGCGTTGCGCGGCGGCGTGTGGTAATTCTCGGCGGCGGTCAGCTTGTGCATGACATAGCGCGCAAGATTTCCAGGCATCTGGAATTCCCGATGGAAGTGGCTGGGGTCATGTTTCCCAGCGAAACCGACCCTTCCAACCGACTCATAGGACTGCCTGCGGGAACAGTCTTTTTACGGACGTTTGGCATTTTGGGGTTGTTGAAGGAAAAAAAGGCTCAGGAACTCATCGTTGTTGAGCCGCTGCCGCCGGGGCTGGAAAGCGAGAAACTCATTTCCATTTGCCGAAAGGCAGGAATTCGGGTGCACCTTGTGCCTCAACGCTATGAACTTTGTCTCTCCAAAGCAAAATTGACAGAAATAGAGGATGTCAGCTTGCTTTCTCTGGAAGAACAGACCCTTTCGACGGTGGGACAAAGGCTGAAGAGAATCGCCGATCTCCTGGGTGCGCTGGTTCTGCTGGTGGTCAGTGCCCCTGTGCTAGCGCTTTCGGTCGTCGCGTTGCGCTCGCGCAAGGATACGGTCTTGAGGAAAGATCTTCGGTGCGGGAAAGACGAACGTCCGTTTTGGATGTATCGCTTGAATGTCGATCGTTGGGCGCCGGATTTGGCAGGGTGCGAGTGGATTCTCGCGCGGTTCAGTGTCACCGAGCTACCCCAGCTGTGGAATGTATTGAAAGGCGATATGAGCATGGTAGGTCCTCGCCCGGAGCCACCGGAACGGGTCCAACATTATTCAATGTGGCAGCGTCAGCGGCTGAGCGTCACGCCCGGTATGACAGGCCTGGCCCAGGTGAACGGGCTGCGAGAAAATCATTCTTCTGAGGAAAAGGCTCACTTCGACTTGCAGTACATCTTTCATTGGTCTTTATTCCTCGACCTTTCTCTTCTGCTGCAAACCATCTTTACGCTGTTCGCGCGAGTGACGGAGCGGGATATTCCTTTGGCCGCAAGCGAAGGCGCACAGGCAGGTAAGCCCATGTTTCGCATTCCCAAGGTGCTGAATGCTGATCGTACGCAGTCCAGTGCGTATTAGTTTTGGCGGCGGCGGAACCGATCTGCCGGCGTACTACGAAAAGTTCGGTGGAGCCGTGCTGAACGCGTCCATTGATAAGTACTTCTATACGATCCTGCAGAAAAGAAACGACGGAAAGGTCCAGATCATTTCCTCTGACCTGCGCGTCGTGGAAAACTGGCGAGATATCTCGCTCATGGACATCGAGAGCAGCGCGCTGGAAATCCCCCTCGCGGTCATAAAAGAGCTTGGATGCGATCTTTCGGTTGACCTTTTTCTCGCTTCTGAAATTGTCGCCGGAAGCGGCTTAGGCTCCTCTGCCAGTGTCTGTGTCGGGGTGCTGAAGACCTTGGCTAGCTACCTTGATCTCTCATTCTCCAAGTACGAACTAGCCGAACGATCATTCCACATCGCGCGAAATATTCTCGGCAAACCTGTGGGAAAACAGGACGAATACGCTGCTGCCTTTGGAGGATTGAATTTTATTACTTTCCGACCTGACGGGAGTACGGTTGTTGAGCCTATCCTGCTGCGGGCCGATCATCTGGATGAGTTCGAAAGTCATTTGATGTTGTTCTTTACCGGGGCAGCCCACAACTCCTGGGAACTTCTCGAGGAACAAGAGCAATCGACGAAAACGGGGATCGCTTCTACTGTCGATTCCCTGCGCGAGATCCGTGAACTAGCCGACCATCTGCGTGATGCCCTGCAGGAAGGCGACCTGCGGACCTTTGGTGGGTTGCTCGACGACGGTTGGCAGGCCAAAAAGAGGATCTCTTCTCACATTTCGAATCCGCTCATCGACGAAGCATACGCATTGGCGCGCCAGAGCGGGGCTCTGGGCGGCAAAATCACTGGAGCAGGTGGTGGTGGCTTCCTTTTGCTTTTCTGCGAAGAACAGCACCAGGAAAAGGTCCGCGAGGTCATGGGGCAGCTCGGTCTGCGCGAATTGGCGTTTCGGCTTGACTCCCAGGGAGCCCAAGTGGTGGCCAATGATCCGTTCATCGACCGCGACGAGAAAACTGGGATGCGCTGGACCTTTATTCCTGGCTTTGCATCACAAGCCTCCGAAAGTTTTCTACCCGACGCCTGATCTTCATGAGTAGCAACAAATATACGGCATGAAAGCTTTTATCCTAGCAGCAGGCAAGGGCGAACGGCTGCGGCCATTGACTGACGCGATCCCCAAGTGTCTGCTTCCCATTCAGGACGTACCCATTCTGGGGATTTGGCTCGAGCTCTGCCGCCGGCACGGCATCGACGAAGTTCTTGTAAATACACATTCGCACACAGGTAGCGTGAAGCGCTATCTCGAACATCATCGCTGCGGCGTCAGGTTGCACATTGCGGAGGAAGAGACCTTGCTCGGGAGTGCAGGGACCGTGCTGACACATCGCTATTGGATCGGTTCCGATCCGGAGTTCTGGATCTTTTACGGCGATGTGCTCACGAATGCGAACCTCTCAGCTATGTTGGAATTCCATCGGCGCGGCAACCAAGTTGTAACTCTGGGCGTCAACCGAGTAGCCGATCCGCGGCAGTGCGGCATCGTGACCGTCGACCGTGAAGGCATGATTCAGGAATTTGTGGAAAAACCGGCAAATCCTTCAAACGATTTAGCCTTCTCTGGAATTCTGGCGGCGACTTCATCCATTTTTGACGTGATCCCGAAGCGCACTCCTGCTGATATCGGTTTTGAAGTCTTGCCCAAACTAGTTGGAAAAATGGCCGCCTATCCCATTTCGGACTATCTGGTAGACATAGGGACGCCGGCAAGTTACCGCTATGCGCAAGATACCTGGCCGGGCTTTGCGGTTCCTCGCCTCGTAGGACATTCCGCATGTTAAAGGGCGTCATCTTCGACCTGGATGGTGTGGTAGTGGACAGCCACCCGGCGCACATGCGTGCCTGGAACAGATTTCTTCTGTCAGTGGGAAAGTCGGTAACCGAAACTGAGCTTGATTTCGTTCGTGACGGGAGAAAGAAAGAAGAAATCCTTCGCCATTTTCTTGGAGATCTCAACTGCACCGAAATTCAAGCGCATAGTCATCAGAAGGATTTGTTCTTCAATGAAGAAGCTAAGGACGTCAAGGCAGTCGCCGGCGTAGGAGAGTTGTTGAAGCAACTCGAAAGAGCCGGTCTGCCCACGGCCGTGGCATCGTCTGGCAGTAGCAAACGAGTCCATTACATTTTGGATCTCGTAGGACTCCGGCCATATTTCAGGATCGTCGTGACCGGCGATGACGTTGCCAGGGGAAAGCCCGACCCAGCTATTTTCCTTAAAGCGGCTCGCAAGCTGCATGTCGAACCGACCAGTTCACTCGCATTTGAGGATTCCGTTTCAGGAGTTCGAGCCGCAAGAGCTGCTGGCATGAAATGCTTGGGAATTGCGGCACCACACCGCGCACATCGTTTGGCCGAAGCTGGTGCACACGGCGTGCTAACCGATTTTGTGGGTGCTTCAGTGAGTCAGATTCAAGAACTCTTTTCTATCGTCTTGAGCGGAAACCGGACCGGAGTACCTCTGACATGAGACCTAGCGAATCTTATATTTCGAGCCTGGAAACCTTTTCCACCTGTCCTCAAATTAGTTCTGCGCCGAAAGAGGGTTACCTGCGCAACGTCATCGATGTTGCCAAATGGAGTGAGGAGCATGGTTGCCGGGGAATTCTCGTCTACACGGACAATTCCCAGGCCGATCCTTGGCTAATCGCGCAAATCATCATCCAAAACACAAAGCGGCTCGCGCCTCTTGTCGCTATTCAGCCAGCCTATATGCATCCTTACTCTGCCGCCAAGATGATCGCCACTCTAGGCCATATTTATGGAAGACGAGTCTATCTGAACATGGTCGCAGGCGGCTTCAAGAACGATTTGGTAGCACTGAACGACACAACACCCCACGACAAGAGATACCAGCGGCTGACCGAATACACGCTCATCATTAAGCATCTGCTGGATGACCGGCATCCCGTCAGCTTTTCTGGAGAATTCTACCAAATCAACAATCTGCGGCTGATACCACCCCTGCCACCTGAGCTGTTTCCCGGAATCTTCGTCTCCGGTTCGTCGGATGCAGGACTCGCGACGGCTCAGGCAGTTGGTGCGACGGCCATCAAGTATCCGAAACCTGCCAGCGAGTGTCACCCAGATTCTCCCGATGCAGGATTCGATTCTGGTATCCGCGTCGGGATCATCGCTCGGCCGAACGAAGCGGAAGCGTGGACGGCCGCTCACGAACGTTTTCCCGAGGACCGTAAGGGTCAACTCACGCATCAACTAGCCATGACGGTATCGGATTCCCAGTGGCACCATCAGCTGTCGAATATGGCAGGGGAGACGAAGTCCAATCACCACCCATACTGGCTGGTGCCGTTCGAGAACTACAAGACCTTCTGTCCCTACCTGGTGGGAAGTTACGACCGTGTCGCTGAGGAAATCTCGCGTTATATCTCCGTCGGTTTTCGAACTTTTATCTTGGACATTCCACCTGACGGAGAAGAACTGAGGCACACAGGACTCGTCTTTCGGCAGGCATGCGAGAGAGGATACCGACCGGAACCAGTGGTCGCGCCAGGCAGCGTGTCCGATCGGGCAGAAGTCATGCCGTGCCGCTGTGACTCGGATTGAGATCCCTTTGCCGCGCATTTCATCAGAGAAAAGCTCATACAATGTTTGAGTTCGTAGAGACGCCAATACGTCCTCTGCAGCAGAGTGAACAGCTGTCGCGGGGTACGGTCAGCCAGCAGCATGCGGCCCGCCCTGTTTTGGCCACCCCCACAAGCAGGAAGTACAACGGCTTGATTCAGGGCTTTTTGGAATCGGCTGAACGATTCCCCTGCCGCGACGCGTTGGTTGTCGACAACACGAACTTTAGCTATCGTGGGCTTCGAGACCGGGCCGCCGCTATAGCCCAGACGATCCTCGACCAGGAATCAGACTCGTTCCCTCTCGCGGCGGTGTTGGCTTCTCGAAGCGCGACGGCATACGCGAGCGTGCTGGGTATCCTTGGAGCTGGCAGAGGTTACGTCCCTCTCAATCCCAAGTTTCCTGTCGAGCGCACGCGCAAGATGCTTATCCTTTCCGGATGCCGAGTCTTGGTCGCTGGTCGGGAGGCTCTGGGTCAGCTACGCAGGCTACTGTCGGAAATCGACTGGGCCTTGACGGTAATCTTGCCAGATTTAACTGACGCGGCAGAGCTGCGCGCGGGGCTTCCCAAGCACCGCTTCGTTTCTTCCCAGGAAATGTTGCAAGGGGAAAGCTTCTCTTTCAAAACCGAAGTCAATTCTTCGGCTATCGCTTATCTGCTATTCACTTCAGGAACGACGGGCGAACCAAAGGGTGTTCCCATCCACCACTCGAACGTGCGGCCTTATATCCAATACACCTCAAGCCGTTACGAGGTTAACGAGCGGGATCGCTTCTCCCAGCAATTCGACTTGACGTTTGATCTGAGCGTCCACGATATGTTCGTGTGCTGGGAACGGGGAGCTTGCCTGTTCTGCGTGCCCGAAAAGTCTGTGATGCTGCCGGCCAAGTTCATCCGTGACTGCGAACTGACGATGTGGTTTTCTGTGCCTTCAGTCGCGGCTCTTCTCTCCAAGATGCATCTACTGCAGCCGCATTGCTTTCCGAGTCTGCGATTTAGCCTGTTTTGCGGTGAACCCCTCGCCGCTGCTCACGCACGGCAGTGGCAGGAAGCAGCTCCCGATTCAGCTGTGGAGAACCTCTACGGACCTACAGAAACTACGATTGCCATTTCACATTACCGCTGGAATCCCTCGAAGTCACCACCGGAGTGCCTCAACGGGATTGTCCCGATCGGAAGTGTATTCCCCGGACAGCAGTTCCGTATCGTCCATCATGAGGGAAGCAGGTCCGGCGCAGTCGGCGAACTGTGTTTAGCGGGACCGCAAGTAACCGACGGTTATTGGAACAACCCCGAGGCGACACGGCGCCAGTTCGTTCGTTTCCCAGAAACTGGCGAGACCTCTTGGTATCGCACCGGAGACCTGGTTAAGCGTGGAGAGACTGGCGGTTTGCAATATCTTGGCCGAATCGACCAGCAAGTCAAGATTCGCGGCTATCGGGTGGAGCTGCAGGAAATTGAGGTTGTTCTTCGCAAGGCCAGTGGAGCTGAACAGGTGGCCGTTGTTCCTTGTCCTGTCGCTGACGGGGGCGTGGATGGCCTCGTTGCCTTCCTATGCGGCGCCTCCGACCCAGATGACCTGCACATTTTGAACCGCTGCCGGCAGGCCCTTCCCGATTACATGGTGCCGCGAAACATCTACCGACTGGAAGAGATGCCCTTGAACGACAACGGAAAGATTGATCGGAAAAAACTCTTAAGACAACTCGAGGGTGCTTAACCATGCCGATGTCAGAAGCTCAGCTCGTCGATTTGGTGATCAACTGGGTCCGGAGCAATCATCGTCCAGGGAATTCGCCGAACGGCGACCTTTCCCCCGATACGGACTTGATTGCCAGCGGCATGCTGGACTCCTTCGGATTCATCGATTTGATTGTGTTCATCGAAAGCCAGAGCGGCTGCAGGATCGATCTCACGGACGTTGACCCCAGCGAATTCTGCATCGTGAAAGGTTTGTGCCGAATCTCCTTGAAGGACCGACAGAATTGAGCTACCCATCATTAGAACTCGCTAATCCAATTGTCGAGACTTACTCCCGACTCGCCGAACACTACGACGACGAGACGAATCTTCACTCGTGCTGGGGGCAGGCCGCAGACAAAGCTTTGGGTTCAATCCATATCAAAGATGATTGTCGAACCGTCCTCGACGTTGGCTGTGGAACGGGGCGAGCCCTCGCGCGTCTGGTTCCCCGAGCCAACTCTGAGGTTCAGTTCGT
>Ga0126378_10000523_pt1 | contig 28060 bp, 45 predicted proteins | sample PanSoiMetPlot_23_FD_92587 | JGI IMG/M metagenome (GOLD analysis project Ga0126378, IMG submission 92587) | Tropical forest soil microbial communities from Panama - MetaG Plot_23 | ecosystem: Environmental > Terrestrial > Soil > Tropical forest > Bulk soil | place: Panama | collected 2016-02-17
AGTCAAAGCGCCTGTGATCCGCTCGACTTCGCCTGAAATCAGCGATTCCCGTGTAATAGCCTCCGGGATCGCTAAACCGGGATCAAAATACCGGCCGACGAAGCTGTAGGATGTTGTATACGGTGTTTCCAAAGCTCCGGAGGGTCTCGGGCTACCTTTAGTCGTGTCTTCCACTCTTACACCATCCTACAAAGCCGGATCGCCGGTAGTTTCGTCAGTTTGTTCGTCGGATTCCCTTCTAGGAAGGTTGTGCCAACGAGCATGGCAACCGAAATGCGCGGCGTAGAGGTTCTGCGGACGATCATCGGTACGATCTCCGTTTTCATGGTGAACTACTAAACTGTCTGAATCTCGGCCCGTTTTCTTCCAGATGTCTTCCTGACAGAAGCAACAAATCCAAGGAGGGATCGGAGAACAGACCGAGAAGAAGACAAGCCTGCTCTGCGGCGATCCCGGGTATGCTCCTATTCCCCTTCTCATTGTTTAGCCTTTGCCCGACTCTAGTGAATCGAATCGGGCCGGATCCGGGGTATGGACTGGAGTATCGGCTCGACGGAGGAGAGATCCGGGCTGGTGACAAACCGGACATTCCTCTGTCTGGATAAAGGTCATGACCCCGCAGAATGAGGTCTCGCATGCATAGAGATCGTACGGCTTTGCCTTCTCGTGTAGCTCGCTCATCAGTATCCCGCCAACCTTTCGATCCTGTCCGCTCGCATCGCCTGCTCCTTACGCACGTTGAGGAAGCGAGTGTGAATAGCTTTGTTGGAGCGATCCTCCTTGCGGCGATGTTCGAGCGCGAGTAGGATCTTGCGAGCGGTCGCTTGTTGTACAGTACAGTTGACACCGTGCATGATGCGGTAGACGGTGCCAGTCCCAAGCAGCGCGTACTCCGCTGCCTGGGCTGGCCCGCCGCATCGGTCGATCAGCTCCGTCAGGTGAGGGCGCACCTTGGAACAGTCTATAGTCGTCCGATGATACTTCTCATAGCTCATTTGCGTTCGATCCGGAACCTTTCTGATCGGAATGAACGGTTACTCTCGCGTGCCCAGGCGAACGGGCACTGGCCTTCGACTGACTCCCATCCCTGGAACGTACAGTGGTGCGCGTACGCCTCTTCGTCGTACACCGCCATCTCGTCGATGGTTTCCTTCGGCGGTGTATCGAGCGCACCCTTGGTCTTCTCGCAGCTGATCTTGATGTACGGATCCAGGAAGTCGTACTGCTCGACTAGGATCTCGCGAGCCATCCTCATGACGGTCACGATCTCCCACTGAAACATCGAGCAGCCTCGGTAGGCGTACACATTGATGAACTCGCGCAGAGGATACTCCATCATGATGTAGTTCGTCGTACCCTCTGGCAAGATGTAGCGGGCGTCCTGGTAGCTGACGTCCGCCTGACAAGCTGCGACGTACGCGCGTCGGCAGGCTTCGACTGCCTGTGTCCAGAGATTGCGTACATCGTCGTTCGCGTTCCAGATTGACTCGGGCCATCGTTGCTCTGGCCCGGATCCGTAGAAGCTCGCCCGCATCGACTGCTGATGAAACGCAGCCTTGCGAGTCCGGACGATCTGGTGAGTACAGGCGCGGCTGACGCCGCTGACTTCGAACACGATGACCTGGGACTCCAGGGCGGTCTGTAGACCGCCCCGGAGCATTTCCTCCCAGTCCCTCGTGTCGTTACTTCCGCCGATGAGGTCGATTCCGATGGTCGCTCGCGTTGCCCGTGACAACACCTTTTCGAACTCGGGGTTCAAGCCCTGGACGAGCCGGACAGTGATGCCGTCGTCGCCTACTTGGACGGTGTCATTGTCGTAGGGGGATACGTGCATCCCATCGTTCATCGAGTGGCGGTTGAACGCCACGTCACGCAGTAGGTCGGTCTCGCTTTGGTCGCCCCAGTTGCGTGATCCTACGTACGGCTTGGGAACACGAGGGCTGAACACTACGCTGCCCTCGCCTTACTGGCAGCCTGCTTCTGCCTGAGAAGCTCTTTGCCGACCTTCGTGGTTGGGGCAGGTGCGTTCGCCTTCAACTTCGAAAGCGCGGACGCGCTCACGCGGAGCTTCGCAGGACGACCGGCCGACGGCATTGTCTCTCCGGTCGCAGGGTTCCGCACCATCGTGCCCTTCTTGAGAGCTGGCGAGACCGCAAAGCCGAACTTGACGTACGAGCCGACTCTGACGGTATTGCCTTCCGCCAACTCCTCTGCGATGATGTCGAAGAACATCTCGATGACGTCCTTTACATCCTTCTTCTGCACGTCCATCTCTTCAGCTACTTCGCTGATGAGAAACGGCAACGTAACTGTCTCAGGCATGCTCCCTCCTGTCGTTGATTACAACCCGCAGAAATGTCGGGTTGTGGGCCAGGGATTCCATCCCCGCACCGCTACAGCATTCCTTCCGGCTTGTAGCTGTGCCCATATGGGCCAGTGATCTGCCGTGCCCCATCGGCGAAGGAAAGCGCCTCCATACGCTTCCATGAAGTTGTAATCCATTTGCAGCCCTCCGTAGTACGGGCCGTTGGGATCTGTCCAGCTTCCCTCGTACTGATGAATGCAAAGCAACCCGCTCGTCACGTAGTCGGTTCGACCCGTGGAAGCAAACGAGCTTACTGCCATAGTGAACGCCACGCATAGCGCGGCGATGATGATTGCTACCCTTGGCACAACCCTCCTGCGATAGATTCCGGGCCTCGTGGCCGCCCTTCCCTTGCCACGGTACACGCGCACCTTCTGATCGCGTCATCATGCGCACCCTCTCGGCGTTACTCGTCGTCGTTGTCCTCTTCGCCGTTCTGCTCCTCTTCGGGCAGTGTTGACCCCGGAGCGGGTGCCTCCTCGGAGCCAACGTTGCTCTCTGGCTCCTCCTCGGTGCCCTTCTCTTCGTCTCCCATGTTCCCTCCTCTCTCATGGTTGAAGTACCCATATGTCGTTGACGTACACTTCGCGAGCTGCACGCCACGACGGCTTCACCCCGCGTACCAAGACCACATCCTCGTTGAGCGCGATCTTCCAGAGGAGTTTCTTGAACTTGGGATACTTCCAACGAGTGATCCGGATACTGAGGAGGTCGGTGCCGTCGTAACCAGCCATCAGCATCCACTCGTTTAGCTCAGGATGCTTGACCGTTGCCGGGTCAAGCTCCTCTCCCGTACGGGCACGGTTGACTTCGAAGATGTCTCGGAGGTTCCGGTGGACGACTACTCCCAGCCAGACGATCTCGACATCCTCACCGCGCTCGTACGGAACTTCGACAGCCGTATGATTTGGTACCGGCAGTCGCAATCTTGGTAGGTCAGACTTGACCGACTCAATCATTCGGTCGAGCTTCTCGATGCCGAATGGGTCGTCAGCCGTCGCGAAGCTAACGAGCTTGTCGATAGTCTTCGGCCCGATCCCGCTGACCTGAATCAGATCTGGCCAATCTATTCGTCCGGTCTTCGAATCGCGCCAGTCGATGATCTTCGTCGCCATTGCCGGCCCGACACCTTCGATCTGATCAAAGCCAGGACGCAACCCGAGTTGGCCTTCGCGCTTCCAAGTCATGTCAGACTCGCGGAGATCGTACGGCAGAATCTGGAAGTTATGCTTGATCGCGTCTCGCAGCATGATCACCTGACCGTCGAGCTTCGCTTTGCTCGTTACGCTCGCCTTGGTATTCGACGCGCCGCCCGCGCCGCCGCCACCGGCTGTCTTCTTGTCCGCGCGATGAAGCATAGCCGCGTAGAACGCGCCGGGGTGATGCTGCTTGAACCACATCGTCCACCAAGCTATGTATCCGTACGAGACCGAGTGCGCCGCGTTGAATGCGTAGGATCCGCTGGTGGTGAGGTCTCCCCAGATGCTGCGCGCGAGTTCTTGGTCGATTTCGGGGAAGCTGGTTCTTTGGTGGATCGTTTGCGCTCCTTCCCAGAACCGCTCCCACTGTCTGTTGAACTCCTGGTCGCCGAGCTTCCGGCTGATGATTTTGCGGATGTACGCTGCGTGCGTCCAGTCGAAGTTCCCGATCTCGCGGACGATTTGGAGGATTTGCTCCTGGTAGACGATTTGGAACTGGGTGAAGCCTGTGATATGCTCAAGTGCAGGGTGGCGGAGATGGGGCTGTTTTTCTCCCCGCTTGATGTCAACGTAGTCTGCAACCGCGCCATTGTGGAGCGGGCCTGGGCGCGCGAGGGCAGTGACATGACAAACTTCATTGAAGGAGTCGGGCCGGACAGATCCATTGACCATTCGCATAGCTCGCCCCTCAAACTGAAATATCCCGACGACATCGTTCTCCTTGAATCCTTGTATTGTCCGGTCGTCTTCGATGGGAATGTCGTACAGGAACGACGCCGGTTTACCGATCATCTTGCACATCTGTACGAGCGCGTCGAGCGCGGAGAGACCTAACAGGTCAATCTTCAACACGCCGAGATACTCAGCGTCGTACTTGTCAATGGCAACTACCTGGATCGCGCGCTTCTTCACCTTACGTTCTAGGATCGCGGTGATCTGAGTGATCGGCTCGTTCGAGATCGCTACTCCAGCCGCATGGACTCCGAACGACTTGACGTTACCTTCCAACGCCGTCGCATCCATGATCTTCGGGTACCGCTCGACTACGCCAGCCGCCTGCTCGAACTGCTCAATGGTGTCTTCGATGGTCGCGCTCGCGCGCAGGTCGCCCGAGCTGCGCTCCAAAAGGACATCCTTGATCTGTTCAACTTCGTACTTCGGGATCCGATGGACGCGAGCTACGTCGTCGAGCGCGAGTCTGGACTTGAAGGTTCCGAACGTCCCGATTTGATTGACACACTCTCGTCCATACTTCTCCACCAGATAATCCACGATCTCCCCTCGGCGCGCGGACTCAAAGTCAAGATCGATGTCCGGGAGGTCGAGACGGGTGATGTCGATGAACCTCTCGAAAACGAGATGTGGGAAGAGCATGGGGTTGACTTCGGTGATTCGGAGAAGCCAACAGACCAGGCTCGCCGCAGCCGACCCGCGCGCAGGGCCAACTCCAATATCCTTGTCCTTTGCAAATCGTACAGCGTCAGAGACAATGAGGAAATAATCGGCAAAATCCTTCTCCTCGATGATCGACATCTCATACCGGAGGCGCTTTGCGTACTTGCGGCGCTCCGCGAGCGAGAGACGTTCGCAGCCTCGATACTCCCATCCATCCTTGAGCCAGGCTCGGAACGTCTCGTTGCTCGTCATTCCGTCACGGTTGGGGTAACGTACCATTGGCAGACGAGGTAGCTCGACCGTACAATCCTGCGCGAGAGATTCGGTCATGAGTATCGCGTTGATGGCTTCCTGCTTCGTTAGCCCGGTCGCGATCAGCCGACGCATGATCGACAGGTCAGTTGCCGGCGGACAAAGCTCTGCAGCGTAACCCCAACTCTTCGCCAGATCCTCCGGGGTAGACTTACCCCCGCTGCGGAGAGAGTGGAGCACCTTTTGCAGCTCATTCTCCGTCGGCATAGTGTAGTGACAATCTAGTGTTGCGACCAGCGGCACACCCGTTTCCCTTGCCAACCGAGCCAGGAGTGGGTTAGCCCTGCGGGTAGATTCCAGCTCAGGAAAGGCTTGGACTTCGATACAGTATGAATCTCCAAATACCCGACGGAAGCGTTGAGCGACGGCCTTAGCTCGCTCATAACCACTATCTTCCGGCGCAATCCCCTTGCCACCAACAAGCGAGCAGAAAAGTAGGGATCCTTGACATCCAGAAAGTACCACAATGCCCTTGGAGTGCATGCGTAGCATTCTTCCCGAGACAGTTGGCTCATAGTAGAACCCCTCCATGTACGAGCGCGAGACGAGCTGAAGGATGTTTGCGTATCCGATCTGATCTCGCGCGAGGATCGTGAGGTGATTCTTCAGCTGCGTTCGGCGCTCCGGGTCGATCTCGCCGGTGTACAGCTCGATACCAAAGATCGGCTTGACCCCGGTATCCTTCGCGGCCTGTTCGAACTTGACGTGGCTCATCACATTCCCGTGCTCGGTCATCGCGAGCGCGGATCCGTTTAGTTCAGAGATCCGACGTACGTGAGCATCGGGTAGCTGAAAGCCGTCGAGGAATGAGTACGTAGAATGATGATGAAGCGATACGAAATGCATGGGCCGCAGGAGTCTAGGATTACGGCGAGTTGGACGTTCAGACCGAACGAACGCAGGCTGTTCGTCATGATCGCATTCCTCTTTCTTGAACGCAGGTAGTTTAGCATGGTCAGGAGATTCACCACGTTGTATCCTCCCGCTGAAGCCGAGTTTGGCCTTGCCTGGGCTTTCGCCCCTCTGTATCTTCTCAGCCATGCATCCCTCGTTCTACCTGCTTGATGAGAAACGCGGCGTAGTTGATGATGTCGAGCGCGTCGTTGATGACGATCGCAGCCACGGACTCGTCGCCTTCCTCATACGCGACGTAGGCGTGTTCCAATCGGCGCGCGCGCTCGACCAGTTCCCTGATCTTGTCACTCGGCGGGAACTCCAGCCACATCTGGCCCCGAACCTTCGACATGTCCAAGAAGATCGAGTTGGCCCTCTCCAACACTCGTTCGTGCTCCGTTGCATAGTCCGTCATTCTCGTCGGCATGACTCTCCTTCCATTGGTCGATTACCGTTCCGATCCCGTCGATGATCTGCCACATCGAACTGCGACGAGTCCAATGGGCGCTGTTCCACTCGGTGCCTATGAGGATCGAGACCGGCCGACCAACGACGCTGTCGGCCATGTCGCACATCTCGGGGAGATCGTCGATCACGGCGACGATTCGCTCGGGGTGTACGCGCTCGACTAGCTTGACGTACTTGTCCTCATCGAACAGCATGCCGTCGTAGTCGGTCATCCCGTTCCGCGCAAGCCAATGAACCGTATCCGGGATGACCGTATCGAGCGACAGATACGGGCGCGTCGTCGTGAACCAAAGCTCGGCGTCGTGGTCGATGATCGTATGGTAGAGATTTACCGCGCCATCATACACCGGCATACTGCGCTTCTGCCCACCCTGGCGGTACGCGAGCTTGATCGCTCGAAACTCCTCGGTGCTGGCATAGTTGTACTGCGTGAACCAAAACCGGAATCCACCCTTGCCCTGATAGTCGCGACGCAGATCGCGTCCTAGCCATGCTTCGGCGAAGTCGAGGAAATGGCCGTGATAGTCACCCAGCGTGCCGTCGATGTCTACGGCGACGACCGGCCGAATGATCTCGTCACATCTACTACAGCGCATCTATGACCTCCTGGTAGGCGTGGTGGGTGAAGACGTTTTTGTTCCACTTCCCGAACCGGCCGAGGCGAACGACGTGAGGATGACAGTCGCAGTCCGTCGAGAGCGGTTTGATGCCGGCGCTCACCCTGAGCCCGCGCGCTAGCTCGGCGGTCGGGAGAGACAACGGTGCTCGTTGCTCCGAGAACTCCCATGACTCGTAGCGATTGATCCGCGAGTAGCGATACCAGCGCGGTGATCCGGAGAAGTCGCTGCCGTTGTACCACATGACGTTATCCTCGCGCGGATTCGGCCCGTGGACAACGACGATCTTGACGAGATCGAAGCGGTGCGTCCAGTCGAGACAGATCGCGCGAGCGGGGATGGTATTGAAGATACGGTCGTACTTGAGTCCGGCAATACTCTCGGGAGTGATGTCGGTATTGAGTATCAGATCCGAGTACCGGCTCCATAGCTCCGCGTACGCCGTCTTGAGGTTCCAGCCGGGAGTCGGCCCAGGTTCGAACTTGTCCCAACTGACCGGAGCTTCACGGTTTCCGTACACACTTTCCGCATAGCCCCACTTCGTCCCGGTCTTGCTTACCTCTATCATCATCTCGGGCTTCCCTTGGCTGATCGCCGGGATCGGCTCGTGAAGGTACATCGCGCCGAACGTCTCGCTGCGTACACGCCGCGAGAGAATGACCACGTCGTGTCCTAGCGTCACGGCTGAGTGAGCCGCGATGAGACCCGCAGGGCCGCAGCCGAGGATAGCTACGTTCACCAGCGAACCTCCCTCAATAGACCGTGGAGAGTCGGCTCCACTATGTTGTCCGCACCGCCTTCCTTTCTGATCATCCTCGCGTTGTAGAGAGTATTGATGACCCCGTTCGCGTTCTCGCGATCCATATTGAGCACTTCCTCCAGATCCTGCCGCTTGAATCGGCCGGTCGAGCGCAGGAGCTTCGCGAGGTTGCGATGTTCGAGCAAGTAGCGACGGATGTCTTCTCTCTTCTCCTCAGCTTCCTGCACGTCCTGTATCCGTTCGCGAGACCGCTCGCCGTAGCCGAGCGCGGGCATGTCGTAGAGCATATCGATGAACTTGACCGCGTCGTCTACGTGTATCGGCGTGATGACGAGCTTCTCAAATGTCTCGTCAGTCGAGAACGTCCGCGCCGCGATAGCGATGGCTATCCGCGCGATCTTGATGCGAGCGTTCGCAGCTTGGAGCAACGGCGGATCTTCGACATACCGCTCACCTACCTGCATGGCGAGATCGAACACCTGATCCTCCGCGCCGCGCGCCCACACGATCTGATCTAGGTGTCTAGTCCACACCCACATCAGGAGCGTATGGCATGCTTCGCTCGTGTACTTCAGTTCTCCCGTATCGAGTCGCTTGTTATAATCCTCAGGGGACACGTCTGACTTTGAGAGAGCCATTGCAAGATCGAACCTTGCAATGTCCTCAGGATTTCCGATGAGTGGTCTGAGGGCATCCACCCCATAGGTGTATTGATCCATTCCTCCGTTACGAGGGTTGCCAAGCCAGAGTAGTCGCGTTCGGGCAAAGGTGACCTCCTGCTGGATCTTCGTTAGTCGGGCCAGACCTGAAGCCCGCACGTCGGACATCTTAGCAATCTCTTCCGGATGTAGTCCTGATAGCTCGTCAATGACGACGAGCCGCCGGTCGTTGATAGGTATGACACCCCAAGTAACGGCCCAATCTCTTCCACTAATCTGCTGCAAGCCTCCAACCAAACCGGCAATAGTAGCTGCTTCTCCTCCGACGATTTCTCCTGCACCATAATGGCGTACAAGTCGTTCAGCAGCCTCAGACTTCCCTGTCCGAGTATCTCCAACGATGAGAGATTCGATCCATCCTCTGTGTACAACTTGACCTCCAAACTTGAACGAGAGCGGCGAGTGGAACGTCAGATCCATGACGGCGTGCATCTGCGGTCGGCCGATGATCTTGGTAACGTGACTCGCTAACTCGTCTTGAATTGCGCGGAGCTTCTTGAGCGGTCTTTGTCGGCCGCGAGGCTGGAACAGCTTCATGAGCTTGATTGCTTCCGGTGTCATCTCGAATCGGTCTACGCTCGTCTCCTGCTGTTGGATGTCCCATGCCAGAAACTCGTTCGCTTGGCTGTTCGGGTTCGGGTAGAGTGCGCCGGTCGCGACGATGGTGGTGTTCGACATAGTATCGTGCCGACCGACCGACGTTATCTTGATGTTCTTGTAGCTACCTGACTGCGTTCCGTCCGAGTGGTCGAGCGACGGACGCGCGAACAACTCTTCGACGGCCTGGTGGTCTTCGATCTCGATGTCGAGCTTACCGCACTTCTGCGCGCCATATTCCTGGCGGATCATATCAAAGATCTGAGCCTGGCTCGCTCCGATCATCCCGAGTATCTGAGGACTGGTGGGCGGGATCTCTAGCGCAGCTTCGCCGCTCGCCGCGTTCATAGGACAGATCTTGCACTTGGGGCCAGCGTCCTGGGTACAATGCAGCTTCGTCTTCCATGGGACGGTATAACCCGGATCCTTGCGACCTTTGATCGTAACCTGCAACTTGACCGGATCTCCGACCTTGTGCGCATCGAACGAGTCGAGCACGGTGACGATTCCGGCTTCGCGCGAGCCGCGCTTTTTGTACGGTTGCGCGTCAGCCAGTAAGCTCTCAAAATCGGCGGTGTCATGTTCCATCCAAAAATCGCTTATGTCCTTACCGTGCTTATCTTCTATGGGGTAGGGCAACTCGACCAATCGAACGTCGGCTGTCTTGCCGAGCGAGCGCGCGACCTTGTTGGCTCCGCTGACCCCTTCCTTGTCTCGGTCGCCCGCGATGAAGACGAGCTTGTCCTTGAACAGTTGATTCCAGCGTGGGTACCAGGTCTTGGCTCCGGACGTTCTCGTGACCGCCGCGTAGCCGTGCTGAATAGTGACGAGCGTATCCCACTCACCCTCACAGATGATGATCCGGTCGGCGGCGAGCTGGTTGACCGGGAATAGCTCGGTGACGCGCATCCCGGTTACGCTCCAAATCTTCGTCCTAGCGCCTTCTCTAGTGGTGTACCGCCGTACGTTCCATATCTCGCCCTTCGGCCCGCGTACCGGGATCGTGTACGCCATCTTGTTCCGATCCCAGCCTATCTCGAAGTCAACCATCGTCTTGGTATGGATCCCGCGCTCGATGAGATAGTCGCAGGCGGTCTCGTCGTCCAGGAGCGCGGCATGCCAACCGCTGATTCGACCTTCGGTGATAACCTCGTTCCCGGTGGCCGAATGCCGGGGAGAAGTACCATTGAGCGATACTCTCCCCGGCTCCAACCAATGGCTCTTCTGCGCGATCAGATCGGTGACCCGACCGCCGCCACAGCCTGCGAAGCAGTACCACTCGCCGGTCAGCGTATTGAGCGACGCGGAACGGTTCTCGTCCTCATGAAGCGGACAGAGCATGTCCCATTCGCCGTTCGTGCGCGGACGCCCGATGAGGTACGGCTTGAGTAAACGCTTGTGGCGTTCAGACAGAGCCATGAGCCGATCAGAACGGCTCTGCTACTTTGTCGTCTTCGCGGAGCGCCGCGACCAGCTTGTCCTTGGTCTTACGGCCGGTGATCTTGATCTCCGCGTCCTGCTCGTTCCGAGTGGCGATCTCGTCGGTCAACTCCTCCAACGTCCACTCTTCGTAGTCGTCGCCTTCGCCGTCGCCGCTGTCCTGGCCGGCACCGTTGACGACATCGGCTGCCGATTCCGCGAGCGCGACGATGGCCTCGATGTACTTGGCCTTCGTCTTGCGACCGCTGATGTTGCCGGTGATACCGAGGTCTTCGACGTACGCCTTGATATCGTCGTCCGCCCAGTCGTCATAGAACGACGCATCCGTGCGGAGATCCTCCAGCAGCTCCGGGTCGAGATCCAGCCCGCCGCCGTTGGTCGATGCCTCGGCCTCGGGCTCAGCTTCGTCGCCGCCCTGAGCTTCCATGATCGCGGCGATGGCCTTGTCGCGGTTGAAGCGTCCGCGAGGAACGTCGATGCCCTGCTCCTTCATCTCTTCCTTGAGATCATCGACTGACCACTCGGCCAGTTCCTCAGCCGTTAGCGGCTCGTCGTCGCCGCCCTCGGGCATGCCCTCGCCATCCTCTTCGACCTTGCCGGGTGCGAACAGGTTCTTGACCCGTCCGCGATAGCCGCCCTCTTGGTCGGTGTCGGCGACGACCTTTACGTTGACCTTCTTACCGACTTGCTTGGCCGGATCGAACTGGCCCTTGGCCGGCAGCTTGAGCGCGTCGGTCAGCTCGCGGAGCTTCCAGCCGTGCGAGGTCTCGTTGTAGTTCGCGTCGTCCGGCAACTTGATGTACGTCCAGAGCGGAGCGTACTCCTCTCCAACGTCCACCGTGACTTCCAGGTCGCGGACGGGATCGCCGTTGGCCTTCTCCGTCCGTGGAACCATTGTGCGGATCTTCCCCGCATAGAGACCGGGCTGCGGCTGTTCGCCACCACCGCCGGACTCGACGTTACTGACATCGTACTTGATGACTGCCATCTAGCTTTGCTCCCTCCTTCTTCTTCTCGTTGTCCGTCCATTCGCTGAAGGCCGACCAGCTTGAATCGCCTTCAACATCTCGGGTAGGGTCGGGTTGACTATGTCCCCGGAGCCGAAGACAGAGCCACCGTCGGGAAGCTTGATTTGGCATTTTGCGTAGTAACTCTCCGTCGCGTTGGTGTGTAGGACACGCACCGTTCTCTTCCGTCCGCGATGCTCGCGCGTCTCGATGCTCCCGTACGCGACGATGTTCATCATGCCACAGATTTTCTGAGGCATCATTTTGCCCTGAACCCAAGGCCAGATACAACTCGGCGTTACGCCGTTGTCGTTCGGTTCCCACCAGAACGAATGGGCGGTGATGCCGAGATTGACGGTTCCCGCGCCGACAGTATGACGCACCCATTGCCCGAGTCGCCACATATTGACGCGGTACTCGCCGCGATCCGGGCCGAACTGCTCTCTGTCTTTCCGCGCAAGGGAACCCACAGGCCCCTTTCGGTCGAGCACGTTTTCATACACATCGTCGAGTCCGACATCCTGAAGTAGAGAAATGGAGTCCATCCAGAACCAGTCCCAGTTTTGCCCTTCATGCTGAACATACTCCAATCCTTCGAAGATGTCTTCCCACGAGGTTACGATCATCTCCTGGCATCCCGAGCCGATGATCGGGTCGGCGTGGTCGATGGGCGGTCGCATGATCAGGATCTTCTGATCCTTCCCGCCCGATCCGATTAGGCTTGTCTTACCCCAACCTATATCGGCGTGGATAAGCATGCTTATCTTACTCGACGCACCTACTGGTTGAATATTAGGCATCCCTCCTCCTATAGACTCTGATTGACGGCTTGTGATTCTCTGTATGGCAAGCGCGGCAGATCTCGACATATTCGTCAGGATCGCGCGTGTACTCGCCGGTCAGAGAATGAAGGTCGGTACCCGAGACCATCCGGAACCGCTTGCCCGGTAGATCCTCGCGTCGCATGGGTGGTGTCTCTCCGCACCACTCGCAGGTTCCGGTCATCCCCTTGAGCTTGCGGACATGCTTGTGAATAGCGTCGAGGCTGGCCTTGTCTCCGAGCCAGCGGCCATTACGCTCGCCGCTGAGTAGGCCGCGATTGATTCGCGGTAAGACGCTACTTTGTTTCTGACGTGTAGATTTCATGAGCATCGTATGGGTTCCAAGGCTTAGTCATCAAGCTGAGCATCTCCTTCCAGTCGGCTCCGATCTCGTGTAGCTCGCATGCATCGAACACCCAGCAGCCCGGACAGGTAAACTGGCCCTGATTCTTATATGCGCTCTCGGGCGGCGGTGATGTACCGTCGTGTTCTCCCTCCGCGCGGATAGCCTCCATGTCCCGAAACTCCGCGAGCACTTGAGCCCGCGCCGCCTCGCGCTCGTTGAAGTCGCGGAATATCTCGGTGCGCGTGAAGAACTGCGCAGGCTGCTTCTTAGAGACGGAGCCATCCTTGTTGAGCGAGAAGCCACCGTCATCCTTCGGACGCTCGTCCGGGAAGGCTTTACGGAGATGGTTGTAGATCATACCAGCAGGCTTCTGATTCGGCTTCAACAAGCCCTTCTCGTAGATCCAGTCAAGTCCCCACGTCCAGTAGCCGGTCGCCTGCGAGTCGAGCGAGAGATACATGACCTGTATCGCCTTCGCGGTCTTGTGATCGACAATATGGATCTTCCCGGTGATCCGATTGCGTATAATCAGGTCGAGCGTCCCAACGTACCAGAACCATGGCTCTGCTTCCTTCTGCGCGGCGGGCGGATGATTCGGGTCGTAGCTATCAGGATGATAGACCAACTGCTGGAATGGCTGCTCTGTGACGAGAACCTCCCACTCATCGTCGCGGCCGTAGTGCCTCACGTAGTGGTCGAGCATCGCAACGCCTAGCTCGCGAGCTTCTGCCCAAATCTCGTCCTGTTCGAGATCGTCTACGCGGAAGCCAAACTCACCCTGCGCCTTAGCTTCGGCGTCGTAATGCTTGAGGAATGAGTCTGACGGCTTCGGCCCGCGCCGGACACCTTTCTTGTAGTAGTCCGCGAGCGCCATATGAATCAGCGAGCCGAAGCGCAGCGGTGGAACGTCCGTCTTGGGCTTGAGTACCTCTTCGAACTCCATCCACCACTTCCATCTGCACCGTTTGAACGTCCCGCGTTCCGACGTTCGCAACATTGGCAGCCCACCGCGCGCTGGAGGTCGGGTGGCGACAGTGGGCTGCCGATGCCGCGCGAGATCGGCGCGACGGCGTGTCCGTTTGATTTGCGTACTCACGTGAATCGACCTCCAGTGGACTCAGTGGACTTGATTTGGGAATCACCCGACCGGCAGTTCCCCCGGCGCGCGGGGCGCTCCGACTCCCCCGTTGTACACCCAGGATCAACATCGGAGCGCGCCGCCGCGCCTCGGGGAAAGCCTACTAAAAGTCAAACCGAAAGTAAAGTTTCCGCTCCGAGCGGGGATTTTTCGCTGCGTCAGCAAACGGAATCCTCTGACTGGATTGAGTTGAGCGCCTGCGCGCGAGTATATCGCGCCCGCGCGAGGCCCACCCCTACTCAGGGGTCGTATACGCTCGTGCACGCGCGTACTCGGGCGCGCGAGAGAGGGGTGGGGGTCGCGGGCGGGATATAGTAGGCAGCTGCTCCCCCGAAGGGGGAGCAGGGTTGCCCACACGCCTCCTTGGTACCCCCTATTGCTCGCCAAACCACTTTCCCATCGCCTTTAGCTCGGCTTGGGAAAGCTCAGCCGGAGCGTCTTCAGACGAATCCACGCGCCTTTTCCGGCCCTTGGATTCCGTGTCTTGTTCGTCAATCGCCTTTAGCCGCTCTTCTGCCATCCGCTTTACAGCTCTGCGAACGCCGAGCCAGCTTCCATAGATGAATCCAACTAGACCGAGGAAGACAACTACACTCATTTCTTCACCCCCTTCTTGTTCATCAGGCGGCGAAGATCGAGCACGTTGTTATTCACTTCGATCTTTTCATCGTTGACCTTCTTGATGTACTCTTCGACTGTTCCGCGTGACCGATAGACAAGGGCCGTCACTTGGTGATTTCTCGTCGTATCGACCGCGCGGTCAGTGACCTGAGTCTGATCATCTGGGTTCCACGTCTCGTCGAGCACATGAACATCGGAAGCTCGATTCAACGTGATCCCGACACCAGCCGCAGCGGTGACCAGAACGGCGACCCGGACGCGACCGGCTTGGAAGTCGGCCATGATCCGGTTGCGTTCGCTCTGCTTCACCTTCCCCGAGATGATCTCGCACGGAATCCCCACGCGATTCAGGTATCCGTGAATCATCTCGGCGGTCTCGCGGAACTGGCTCGCGATGATCGCTTGGTCGTCGCCGTCCGGGTCGTCAGGATCGATGCCGCGTTCTGCTAGCTTGTCCAGCAGCTGCGGGATCTTACCAGACTCCTCGGTAGCCTTGACCTTCATCTCGATGCGACCAGTCTCCTCGTCTACACCCAGAACCTCGACCGCGCACTTGTGGTTCGCGAACTGCTTGAGCCTCGTGTACTCAGCGAGGATGGATGTAGCGGAGAGATGGTACTCATCGATTCTGACTTCGGCAGCGGTAGCGAACTCCTTGTACTGAGCCGCCTGCTTCGTCGTCATGTCACACCAGACATCGAGCCACTGGGTCTCAGGTAGCTGCGGCAACACTTCGGAGCGTAGCCGCCGAACAGCATGCGGAGCCAGAGCCTGATAGAACGCATCCTCTCGTCCAGGGATGATGTTGCCGATCATCTTGTGATTACCCCAGGTCGTCTCGATGACCAACCACTGAGCAGCCCAACGCCACTTCGACGTGAACTTATCAGGGTCGAGCCAGTTGAGAGCGCCCCAGAGCTTGACCGGCTTCCCACCCATCGGTGTTCCGCTCAGGGCGAACTTCCGCTTGCACTTGATAGCCTTGGCTACCTTCGGAAAGGCATTCTTGGCTTCGGGCAACCCGGTCTTGTGGAACTCGTCGATAGTGAACGAGTTGTACTCCACCTTCGGGAAGTTACCGCGTCTGATCATGTCCGCAGTCGTGACGAACCAGAACGGCTTGCCGTCGGCTAGACACCGCTCAACAATCCGTTCCGCGTCAGCCTTCTCGGACAACTTGAGGTCGCCCGAGAAGGTGATCACGGTATGACCAGTCCACCGTTCGATCTCCATGCGCCAAACGCTGTCCAGTGTCGTCTTCGGCGCGACGACAAGGTGCGGCCCGTTCTCCAAGTCTGCCTCGAAGATCGCGCCGATCACCTCAGTCGTCTTGCCGAGTCTCGGCTCCAACAGGTTCAGGCAGGAAGTCGTCGCCATGAACATCACGTCGGCCCTCTGGTACGGACGGAACCACTTAGCAAGCTTGGGAAGTTTCTTCAGCAGCTTCATCTCTTTCAGCGGCGCGTCATCGGCCACTGCGAGAGTCTGCAGCGTCGTCTCCTTCTTCACCTGCTTCCGACCCCACGCCTTGAGTGCATCCCCGAGAGTGAGCCCATCTTGGAACTCCTCGCGAAGACGACGCATGACGATGAGGTCGAGCGGTAGCGTCCACTTAGGGCCACCGTTCTGAGCGTTATGGAATCGCGCTCCGAGAGGCTTCAGCCGATTCATCGCCAGTACAGCCTCAGGGCTGTACCGGAAATGAACCTCGCAGCGATCACCCTCTTCTGTTAGCTCGGCGAACGCTTGCATCGCTGACTGCCCTCTTTCTGCCCCTGTAGACTGCGTAGACCTCGATACCACGCGCGGCGAACTCCCAGGTGTGGTTCGGTTCCGGGATGATCACCATGCGCGCGTGTAGGTTCGATTGGAGCTTGTTCGCCTGCTCGGGAGTCTCACAGGTGTGAACCAGTGCCCAACGGTTCGGGTTCTCGACCAGCGGCATTAGATGCGCTGCCCACTTACCTTCACCGCCTCCCGTTCGCTTGCGAGGGATCTCGTCCACGAACTCTACTGATTGATCTCGCTTCATCGTTATTGTTCTTTTCATAGTACCCTCCTTTTTCTTGACGGCCAAGAGCACACCCGGAGTCGAACCGAGTCGAAGACCATCGTACTCAGATTTGTGGGGGATCCAGGGGAGGGTACCATGCCTTCCTGGATCCCCCTTTCGCGACAGCCGAGGTAGCCGATCTACCTAGCGCGCGAGCTTGTAGGCTGGTGTATAAGCCTCTTCAGGCCCTTAGCCTAGCCGATCTCCCGTCTCGCCGGTATGCGAGACGTTTTGAAACAATACGGACAGCTTCTTCCGACAATGATCGTCGTCTTGCCGGTACGGTCGTTGGTACGCCGGACTGGACGCAGCCATTCCTTAGCTGCGACCAAGAACGGACGACCGCCCGATGTACAATCCTTGCGCGTGCACGACACGATCAGGAACTCCGGATAATCCTCGCTCTTGGTCGCTTTGAACACGGGCAACTTACTCTCGAAGTCAGTCATCTGGTAACGCGACTGAAGGCTAGTCTGTACGTGCACAGGAAATCCTCCACTTCGTCAGCATCCTTGTTACGCAGGATCGCCGGTAGCAGTTCCATCGGGAATGTCCACTCAAGTCGCTTGGTCGATAGCCCGAGCGCCTTCAAGCCAGCTTGCGTTCCGGCGTGAAGATAGACGACATCTGGCTTCAATCCCAAGTACGCGCCGAACCGTACAGACACGTCGTACGTCGTCATCGGCCCGATGCCTTTAGGCGCGAGCATCTCGATGGTATGGTACAACTGTCCGAACTTCTCGGCCTTGGTGAGAACTCTGATGTTGTCCATTAGCTTCTCTTCGAGCAACGGCAAAGTTTTACTCACCTTCGACTGGTGGTTGTGCATCTTTCCGTTCGGTCGGATGCTGCGCACGGCTCGCCGCAATGCAACCTCTGCGTTGCCGTCGCGAGCGCAGGCATCCGGGATGTCATCCCTGAACCTACAGATTGGTGAGGCGGGATCGCGCCGACGCCGCTTGAAGTCGTACCACAACGCAGTCATGGTAGTCATCTCCGTACGCGGCGGATCCCTCTGCCACTCCTTCATGATGTCCAATCGGTACCCTCCTTTTTGGTTGGAGAAGAACTCCAACCGTCTCGACGCTACGCGAGACGGCTGCAGCTCACCTTCCAGTACGCCTTGGATCCTCCAAGCGAATGTCGGCGGCGGCCACTGTCCGGTATCCGCCTGGATCGGTGTAGACCTGGATGAGTGACCTCTTGCGTCGCAGGATATAACCATCCTTGTCGAAGGTTCCTGCTGGCAAGAACTGCTTGAGGCTGAGTACAAGGAACGGCCCTGTGACAAAAGGGTCGAGCGTATCCAGCTTCACGATGATCCAGATCCGGCGACCAGGCTTGATGTACTTCGGTATCTCGCCATGGTCGCCGGTTCTGGTTGCTTCGATGACCGCCGTCAGGAAGGGTTGTTCGACCGACCCGCCTGCCGCTGCGCGCGAGTGCGCGAGCGCCGAGGCGTTGCGGCAGCGGTCGCCCGCTTACCGGTGGTCGTCTTGCTCCCTGAAGAGCGGCCACGCCTGGGAGTCGTCTCCTCCTCCACGTCGTCGTCCTGCCGCGTTGCGCGCCGACCGGTGACCACGGAGTTCTCCGCGTCGCCGTGCAGCTCCTTGACCGCCGCGACGGACTCGCCGGTGCGAGCCGCGATCAGCTCCCAGCGCAGACCCTCGACATCCCGCATCCTCTTGACTGCGGCCGTCGTTGCCGGCTGCTCGCTGTACTCGCCGCCCTCGACCAGCGCGCGGCTCCAGGCCAGCGAGCTGATCTGCCCGACGGTGACGCCCAGCTCGACCGCCGCCTCGGAGTGCGACGTGATTCCCGACTTGACGAGCCTCACGAGCTTCTCGTGGGTGACGGGCTGGGTGTCCTGCGTGTTCCTTCTGGAACGAGGCATTGTTGCTCCCTCCTATTACGGTTGTTGTATGGTACCCTAGCGACGTAGAGTATATCGCATGGGGGTGTTGCCGTCTAGCACCGATTTCCAGGTGCTTTTGTTCAGACGGGAGGATAAACCCTCCGCACCCCAGGCCGTTACGCCTGGGACGCGCGGGGCTTACCGCAGTTTCATCGTCTTGTACTTCCCTCGAATGTTCTTGACGAAGTACGATCCGGTGGACTCGTGGTACGCAGCCGCGACCGCGCGTTGACGAGTCACTCCGAAGTAGACATAGCGCCCGCCGCCGTTGAACTCCACGAACATCAGCGGAGTCTGCGACGGAGTACGGGGCCATGCGATCCAGACGATGTTCGAAGACTTGATGTAGCGCAGGTTGCAGGGCACGACGCCTTCCGGGGTCGGAATGTCGTACTCATATTCCTTTGCGTAGTCTTCGTCGTACTTGAGAGGCATGTCAGCCCGCCCGACAGATTGGGCCGATCCCGAGCTGACGACTCAGCTCGTCCGTAAGAGTGCGGCCGCATACGTAGCAGCGACCGATCTCGCGACCGAACCTGGGGCCGGCATCCGGGTCAGCCTTGATGGCTTCCAGGATGCGCGACCGCTCGCCAGGATTCTGGATCGGATAGCGGGTGTCTGACGCCCATACATCTACGAACGTCCGGGAGTGTCCGTTCTTGACGCTGTAGAACATCAGCGTACCGTCATCCTTCTCGACGGCATAGCGTCCGTCCGCAACACCATCCACGGACTTGCCCTTCTCCTTCGGCTTCCAAGGAAGCGCGACCAGGATCTCGATGACCTGGCTCACGCGAGCCTTCGGAAGCTCGGTGGGGAAGCTCATGTCTGTCTCGTTGAGCCAGACGATCTGATTGACCGCCAGGCTCGACAGATCCTTCCCATCGCGCAGAGCGCGCAGATAGCTCATCTGCGGCTCCGTCGCGGTGGGGCCGGTGTTCCGGAACTGATCCGGAACTGTAGACCGCTTGACCATTTCAGTCCCTTCCGAAACCGAGCGGCAAGTCTGCCGCTTCGGCCTCATCGATGAGGTTCATCGTAGTCTGCCAGTCGTCCAACGGATCGTTGGCAGCACTGTCGATGTCCATCTGGCTGATCTCGGCGAGCTTGATGCCGACGGGGCTGTCCTGAAGGTTCTCAGGCAGGTTGTCGAACCAGTCTTCGTACTCACCACGGATGGCTTCCAGGTCAGCCAGCGCGTCCGCGAGATCGCTCGCCTTCTCATTGATGGCGTCGATTGCTACGCGGGCGGCAGTGACAGCCTCGAACCAGCGTGAGGATCTGCTCTGTTGCTTCGGCATGGTACCCTCCTTCTAATCGTGCTCGGTATGAACACGAGGCCGCACGGATGAACCGTGCGACTTCCTGCTCACTACCGCTTCAGCCAGTCTTCCAAGGCTTCGTACAGGGCTACGATGTCGGGCTTCTTCATCCCGACAATCGCGACCGAGTGCGGATCCTCGACGCTGAGGACGAGCTGTTCGCCATCCTTCGTCGGCGTGACGCTCACAGACCGCTGATCATCAACCGTGATGACGACTTCCTGCTCTTCGTCAAGCAGGTCGTTCACTTCAGCTCCTTTCTCCCGGCGCTAGGCTTGACGCCCTTGCCGGGTGAGCCAGAGATGTTCGCCTTCGCGCCGGCAGTCCGTCCGCCGCCATAGGCTGCGGAGTCGAACTTGCGGTTGTCGCGAACCATCGCGTACCGGCGACCGCTCGACGCCTCAGCCGGGAACTCCATGTTCATGAAGTCCCGATTGATCTGGCCCTGATCACGTAGCGCCAGCTCCATGCCGCCCGACGAGTCTTCCTTGATGACCGTCGCTTGCATGTCGGTGAGACGAGACGAGATCGCGTTGGCGAAGCCAGCTCCGAAGTTACGCCGGTAGGTGTTCCAGTTGGCGTAGTCCTGAGCCACGCCGGTGCGCTTGCACCAGCGCCTGTACGCGTGAGCGCACAGATGCCGAGCCTTGTCGGTCGTGACGTCGGTATGGAAACCGTGCTGCTGCATCAGAGCGGCCGTCTCCAGCCAGTTCCACCCAGCCTCCTTGAAGGTTCTGAGGTTCTCCTCATAACCCTTGTTGGGGTCGTACTTCGGGCGGATCTGATCGACGAGCTGAGTCATGAGGCTGGTGAACAACAGGGTGAACCAACCCAGATCAGACTCAGTACCGATGACCGGCACGGTGTACGATTGGTACACGCGCTTCTCACCGCTGTAGTGCTGCTTGTGGAAGACGACGAGACAGCCGCAGTAGCGCGCGGTTGCCAGGAACATCGACCACAGCGGGTCAGCGATCTCCGCGAATCCGCCTGCGTCAAACGCGAACTTGTAGTCAAAGTCGCGGATGACCGGCTCGCGCTCGGAGATCCTACCGGACTGATGCTGCTGGATCTCCCAAAGCTCGATCCTGTGCTTCATCATCAGCTCGTCGGCCTTGGCGATAAACGCATCACGCTCGGCTTCGAACGTAGTTGCTTCCGCCTTGGCCAGCAGCCCCTGGATCTTCCGGAGAAGATCCGAGTTGCTGGTTGTCGTACTCATTCGGTACCCTCCTTTTTGTTGAATGGCCTTTTGGACATAACGTCCGACCGAGGCTCGGTGAGCCCCGGCCGCGCGCTATGCGCCGTCGCAGTTCCTGAGAACTCCGATTGAGACCAAGTACGCCTTGTAGACCGGGAACACCGCCTTGCGTGTTCTCTTGTCCACGTCGATCTCAGCTCGCTTCAGGATCTGAATGGCCTGCCGCAGCGGCGACTCGCGCCAGTGCGGGCCATTCGGATGCTCGACTTCCATCTTGAGCTTGTAGTACACCTGAAGCATTCCGAACGCCCGGATCTGCTCAGGCTTGTCGAGGATGAAGCCCTCGTCGCTCATCAGACCTCCTCGATGGAGAACTGCCAGAGAGGATGCTGCTGATGGTACACGTCGAGCTGCTTGTTCATCTCCTTCTCGTCACGCGAGTGGAAGATGCCGAGGATCTCGTGACCATCGAACGGATCGTCGTCATGACGACGAGACGGATCTGCATCCGCCTCGTTGCGGTAGACCGAGACGACGTACATCAGCTGTCCTCTCTGACAATGACGAGACCTTCGGTATGCACGATATGCTCCTTGCCTGCCGCCGGGCCGTTCTGGGCGTAGAACTTGATCCACTGGATCCCGTGCTCGTCCATGAACACTTCTGCGCCCTTGGCAAACAGGACGGTATCCATCCCGCTGAAGTACACCCGGATGGGATAGTTCAGCTGGATGTTACCCTCTGCAAGCGGCTTATTGCCGCCATCGAGTGGCGTCACTTTTGGTACCCTCCTTTCGATGGAAACCTGCACCACGCAGGCTCCGGCCCTCATTCGCACCTTGAGGGCCGCAGCTTACCTGGGAACAAATACGTTGTACGGCAAACCGCTCTTTTGCTTCGGGGTGTAGCGGATCTCCGTCGGACGGTAGCCATGTTCGGCTGCCCAATAACGGGCAACCTCCATAGCCTTGTTGACATCTTCCGCAGCCACTTCGAAGCGACCGACGACTTTGTCGGTCACGACGACCATCATGAAGATGGGAACGACTCTGTACATCTTCATCAGAACTCCGACAGCTCAGCTTCGCCGCCACAACGGTGGCAACGGTAGTATGATGTCTGGCCGGCATAACCCTCGAACTCGTGAGGGCCATGAGGCGGTTCGATCCACTTGCCGAGGTCATCGTCCCAGTAACACTTGGGACATTCACCTTCCGCCGCGTAGCCTTCAAGAGTGCCGTAGCACTTCGCGGTCATCTTGTGCTCGACGCGGAATATGAAGTTGTCGGGCTTCGTTGACACCCAGCCGCCGCAGAACTTACAGTGCAAGAGTTCTTGCCACGGCTCGTGATCATCCCAGGGCGGCTCGCGAGTCACCCATGCATCGTACGCGCGAGCGTCGATGGAGCTATGCATCATCCTCCACCTTTCTGCTCGGGCTCAGATCGTTGTACAGCTTGCGGATCTGAGTCTCGACGCCATCGTGGAACGCCTCCTCATACACCGCGAGGAGTTCCTGCTCGCCGTCGTGAGCGTAGTGATCGACTTCCTCCATGCAGATCTGCTCCCAGGTGGGATCGTCTGCCCACTCGCCACCGAGTCTCGGCATTGGGAGGGAGTCCATGATCTCAGGATCTCCTTCCTCCATGCCGGTCACGATGCGTGAGATGAACATGAACGGATCGTCCTGTTGCACGGGGTCGATCATCCAACCGGCTGCGTTCTCGCCGTCCGCGAAGCCGCGCTTGCGCATGGCTTCGTGCTCGACTTCTGGCCGCCGGATTGTGAGGTCGATGACGTTGTTCTCGCCGACGATCTCGGCATACCGCTGAGCGTACTCACCCAGCAGGTAGTCGTGAAGCGTCTTGACGTCGGACAACGTGGCGAAGTGCAAGAAGTTCTGCACAGAGACGCCAACCTGCATCGAGCTGACGACGAAGCCACCGCCATCGTGCTCGACGGAATGGACTTCGCGACCGTCATCCTCCACACGATGGTGGTAGATCGCTCTGACCTTCATTTGGTACCCTCCTTTTGGTAGGCTCAGCGTTGTACCGAGCACAGGGAGGGGTCGGTTGCCCGACCCCAACCTCTACTCAGACGTAGCCTTGCGGATCGCGTCTTTGCGGTCGCGTCTGTGTCGATTTGACCGCGTTTTGTCCTCGGCTTTCGCTTGGGACTTGGATCTGCTACCTGCGCCGATCTGCAGGTGCTTTCCCTTTTTTGGCTTCATCCTTCTCCCACTTCTTGAACTCGGTTGCGGTGAAGTAGTACGGGACTTCAGCTTCGATCTGCATCACAGCCAGATCGATGGCCGCATCGTCGTTGGGGTCGAGCAGACCGTGCGCGCAAGCGCTGTCTACTACGTCCATCGCGATGGAGTGCGGATCGAGCGGTGAGCCGTTCGACTTGAAGAGATTGATCATCTCCTCGATGAGTTCGCCGAACATCAGTCCACCACCCATCCGTCGTCGAGCAGCTCATCGACGTTCTTGTACGTCTTGCGCTTCGGCTCGCCAAGCGGGCCGAACATCGTCGTGTTCGTCGTGATCGTGATGCACTCGTCGGGCTGGAAGCGTTCCATCCCAGCTCCGATGACCGCAGTCTCCATCATGCCGTCAACGTACCGCTTGATCGGCAGGTAGAGATGCGGCCACTTGAACGGATCGAGAATCATCGCACGGTGATCATCGCGGGTGTACTGCGTCATGCTGTCACCTGGTCTTCTGTGACCCAGAGTTGCCCGTGTCCTGTGCCGAGTTGGCTGGACGCGCGCATCTCCTTCCAGTGCTTCTCGCAGCCGTTGGCCCACGGCCCCATGTACGTCTTGAAGTCGTACGGGCCGGGAGTGCCGTTCTGGCAGAAGTTGCACTCGGGGATTGACGAGACCAGGATGATCTCGTGAGGAACGAGTTTCATTGGTACCCTCCTTTTGGATTGTTCTTGTTCTTGCCGTACGCGGTGCGTACGAAGCCACAAAGCATGCTTTTCATAGGCTCTCTTTTTTCTTCAAGCTTGCTTTGTGACTTCCTGCGCGCTCGCGCTACTTGCTAAACGCTAGCATCCAGGTGCGGATGGCCTCGGGATCGGTGAGAGGCTTTGTTGCCTCCAAGCCAACCTCGACAACCATCCCAGGTGAGACTTCCGATCCATCCGGATCTGACACGTTCGTGAACAGCTGAAGATCGGCGATGTACATGCCGTCCCAATCCGCGCACAACGCTTCGGTCGAGTTGTTCGACATCGCGACGATGACGCCTTGGCGGTGGTCGGTCTTGACCTCACCATGCCAGTACGCCATCGCTTCCTCAGGAACGCTCGCCCAAGGCGGCAGCCGATGCCATCCGCCTTTATGGACTTGATCGTACTTTGATGCTTCCGCCAAGCTTCCTGCGGAGCGTGGGTTGACACGCCACTCAACGTACTCGCGTCCCTCTGATGGCGTATGAGTTACGACGTAGTTCATCTCATACACAACGCCGTCGTCCGGGTCGATGTATTGGAACATTGGTACCCTCCTTTTGGGTTTCGTACCGCACTCGTATGAGTACGCGCGCGCCATTCCAGAGGAATGGCCGCGACTACTCACCTAGAGTTGACGTAAGACCAAAGTGCGATGCACAGCACGATTGGCCCGACGATGAACAGGTATGCGTAGAGCAGTTGGGTCGAGTCCATCCAACTCATCGCTCGTTCGCCGCCTTCATCTCACGAAGTGCGAGCCGGATCTTGCGGAGCGTTGTCCGGTAGTTGGACAGTTGCTCGTTGGCGAGTTGAGCAGGGATGCTCTCGTCGCCGTATTGAGCCTTGAACTCCTGGAGTTCCTCGATCCTTGCCTTGACGAGACTCTCGATTGAGAGCAAGTCAAGAGCGTCGAGCGTCAACTCGACCTCGCGGTAATGAGTCATTGCCATTTTGGTACCCTCCTATTGGGTTCGTACTTGCTCGATTGCGAGTACGAGGCCATCCGGCGTCACCCGGATGACTTCCTACTCTCAGTCGATGGTCTTCGAGTCACCGAGCGCATCGGTGATCAGCTCGATGTCATAGCCGGGCGGAAGATGCCCGACGTTCCACATCGCCTCGAATGCCCGCGTCAACACAGGCTCGTACTCGGCGCAACCGGGGTACATCTCGGTCGCGAGGTTGTAACCGTGTTGCGTCGGCTCCGACTTGTAGCTCGGGTCTTCGCAATCCGTGATGATCGCGTCGATCCAAGTCCGAAGCTCGCGCAGCATCTCAAGCTCCTCGGGCTTCACGCCTTGCGTAAAGTTGATGCCCGAGATGTTGAAGAAGTTCTCGACGGCGTTGAGTCCCGCCATCGGTTGCGTCTCGCGGTACTCATCGGAACCAATTGCGTCTCCGATGACGTAGTTGAGCGCGAACGTCTTGACCTCAGGTGAGAGGTCTTGAAGTTCGTTCTTCATTTCGGTACCCTCCTATTGGATTAGTATTGCTATCGCATCCGGTTGGATACGGGAGGCCGCTCATTTGAGCGGCAACCCCTATTCATCTTCCGCGTAAGTTGAAGCTAGGTGCTCAAGGCACCTTCCGTTCGTTAGTTCGTTTCTCAAACACCGATGGCCGCCGCGAATGATCTTTATGAAGTACGTCTCGGCTTGACCGGGGGATGGATTCTTTCTTTTGCGCCGGATAAGGCATTCCTTGCCGTCGATGACGTAATCGCATTGACGGTTTTGGAAGACCTCGGATGGCTTCGACTTGCGTCCTTGACCTCTAGGTGCGATGAGGCCGATACTCAAGCCGTCGGCGTTCTTGCGAGCGAGTTGTTTATTCCTCGCGCGCAAACGACGAGTTGCTTGGTCCATTTCGGTACCCTCCATTCTTTTGGAGCGCGATTGATCTCCCGCTCCTCAATCAGCTCGCTACGATTGCGAACGGATTGAGGAACGGTCGGGGGATTTCGCTCGCGCGACTCGCCCGACCGCTCCGGCCGTAAGGAGGGGGTACCATATAGAGTTATCAAACTGCGCCAATCTCGACCCATCACTCGCTCGTAAGCTCGTCCTACCGTTCCCCCGGAAAGCCGACGCCGCGCGCGCTAGACGCGGGGCAATCGGTCATCAACGAGAGGGACGCGACGGTTCGAGAGCTTCATACCTTGGGGGATTCTTTTCTCGCTCGGTTCAAGCCCTGGCTAGGATCGCCCAAAAGCCGCCGTCCTACTTGGCTACTTGCCGCTCTACCCTTATCCTTTGAAGATTCGACCGTCCGTATCCCTCGCGCGCCGCGATCCCTCGCGGTACCGCTTTCTAGGGTCTATCCGTTCTAGCATTGGATGACCTTCGGACTCGGACTAGATGAGCGCCCCGATCTATTGCCTTTCGGGGCGCTTTCGAGATTGAGTTTTCAAAGAACGGCGGGGCGGAAGGCTCTTCAACACACCTTCACTTCCCCCGAGCCGTCGTCTCGACGGCTCGCCTAGAGTCTATCGTAAACAAACATTGAAGTCTAGGGTAACATTAGGGATTCTTAGGATCTCCTAATCTGTGGTGATAAAGGTTGATATGTAGGGAGTTGTTAGTGTGTTGGTAGGGGTTTCTTTTGTATTGAGTGAGGATTACTTTTCACACGAGGTATTGTGTGGTTTTCTGGTTTGGATTTTGAATGGTGGTGTGGACGATATGCGCTCACATATGAGCGAGTGAGGGCATAAATCCGGCATATTTGAGGCTGGAATGAGTTGAAAAGCTCTAAAACGCGTGAATAATGGCCAAATGAGTACGATTTGGACACATTTTTGCCCATGGATGCGCTGTGTGGCTTCGTTTTGAGTTGATATACGCGTGTATTTGGGCGTGTTTTGACATGTTTGTGTGTATACGCGCGCGCAACTCAAGTCATAAATACATGCATCTGTATTTGAGCACTGTTTTGAGTTGGTGGGCGTGGTCACACACCGGCTTCGCCATGGATGGGCATGCAGGCTTCCATTTGCTCTGATTTGTAGCTTATGAGTTGAGTTGTGTTGAGTTGGCCGGGGCCCACGCGGCAACTCATAGACGCAAGCCAATACAAGCGCGCCAACTCATCGGAAGTCGTCTAAACCTATCTCTTAGGAAATCCTTAGGCTCTACCCTAGCGCGACCCCCTACGGCCGCGCTACGATTAGGTCTACGACCTAAACGAAACGCGCTCGCGGCCGATCCGCGCGCGCTAGAGAGGAAGCTATCGCTACTAAGAAGAACCCCCTAGAGATCGCGAAGACGGAAGCCGCGCGCTACTACCGCGCGGAGGAGAAGTCGAACCCGGCCGGGTTCCCGTTCTCGCCCGCCGACGCTACGCGCGCCGCGTCGAAGAAGTCGGGTCTCCCGTTCTCGCGGCTCGTTCCCGTCGTCGCCGAGGTCTACTACCGCGAGAACGGCTCGCGCGCGCCGATCTCGTTCCGCGCGGCGAAGCCGACCGAGAAAGCTATCGCGGCGGCCGTCGCGAAGCGCCGGAACGCGGGCGGCCGTCTCGGACGGTGGGAAGTCGTCGCCTACTCGCTCGCGGCCGGTCTCGGTCGTCCCGTCTCGGTCGCGGCCGTCCGCGCGTTCGCGAAGCTCGGCGGCGTTTCCGAGACCGCGAGCTATACGGGTCGCGGAACCCGCGCGGGAGCGGTCGCGACTCGCGCGAGCGAGACGGCCGAGGTCGTCGCCTAGCGCGGCGAGGGATTCGCGAGTCTCGCCTACCCTCGCGGGCGAGCGAGACCTACGGCCCGAAAAGGCGGCTCGAAAGAGCCGCCTTTTTTTATCCCTCGGGACTCATATTACATGGGCCTGGTCGCTTGAGATGAAACATAAATCACACCCTTACACATCACCATGCTGCGCCACCCACCGAACACTCATCCAACACCCCCTAAAAAAA